>Ga0210389_10001454_pt1 | contig 19078 bp, 18 predicted proteins | sample IncBWH28OmetaG_FD_160127 | JGI IMG/M metagenome (GOLD analysis project Ga0210389, IMG submission 160127) | Forest soil microbial communities from Barre Woods Harvard Forest LTER site, Petersham, Massachusetts, United States - Inc-BW-H-28-O ...
GTCGGCTACGCCGCTTCACAGACGCGGGCGGCTCACGCCGACGCGGCGCGATCGACTATCTATGGTTGGTAGGCATCGTGTGGGCACACGAGCTGCCAACCGGAGAAAGGGCGTTGACATGAGGATCGGAAGACTGCTGTTGCGGTTGTGCGTCGGAGGCTTCTTCGTGGGTCACGGGACGCAGAAGTTGTTCGGCTGGTTCGGCGGCGGCGGGCTGGAGGCGACGGCCGGCATGTTCGAGCAGCTCGGGTTGCGCCCGGCGAAGGCCAACGCGATCGCAGCCGGTGCGGCTGAGGCGGGCGGCGGCGCGCTGCTGGCGGCGGGCCTGGCGACCCCACTGGCGGCGTCGGCGCTGACGGCCACGATGATCACGGCGATCGAGACGGTGCACGCCAAGAACGGGCCATGGGCGACCAAAGGCGGCTATGAGTACAACGCTGTGCTAATCGCGGCGGCGCTGGCACTGGTCGAGGTGGGGCCGGGGGCGCTGTCGTTGGAAGGCAAGCTCGGACGCGAGCGTTCGGGGACCGGCTGGATGCTCGCCGCGGCGCTCACCGGCGCGCTGGGCGCGCTCGGCGCCCGCCAGCTGCGCTCATCCACGCCACCGCCGCCACCGGCCCCGGTGTCCGACGAGGAGGCGCTGCGCCAGGAGCTGCACACAAACTAGAGTGCCGGCCATGCGAAGACTCTCGACACTGATCCTGACGATCGGCGCACTGGCGCTTGCGGCGTGCGGCTCCTCCTCCGGCGGCGGCAGCTCGACGGGCACCGGGTCGAGCTCGAGCTCCTCGGGGAGCGCGGCGAGCTCCTCGAGCAGTGCCGCGAGCACACCGGCGCCGTCGAGCCCGATCCCCAAGGGTGCTCTGGAGATCGCCGCTAACAGCGCGGGCCAGCTGATGTTCGACAAGTCGACGCTGACGGCCCCCTCCAGCCGGGTGACGATCGCGTTCACCAACCTCTCGCCGCTGGATCACAACCTGACGGTCGAAGATCCGGCGACGAAAAAGATCCTGGGCCACACCGAAACGTTCCAGGGCACGACCAAGCTCCTGAACCTCGACCTGAAGCCGGGCACGTACAAGTACTTCTGCTCGGTGCCGGGACACCGCATGGCGGGGATGGAAGGGACGCTGACGGTCAAGTAGGGCCGGGTATCGGCTGATCTATATGCAGTTGCGCCTCAATCGTATACCACGGTATACTGCGAGTATGGCGAAGGTTATGGTGTCGATGCCGGACGATCTCCTGAGCGAGGTCGATGCTGAGGCGACTCGTCTCGGGACGTCTCGCAGCGCGGTGTTGCGCGAGTTCGCCGACTCCGCGCTGCGCAGGCGCCGCACGGATCGTGCAGCGGCCATCGACAGGCTCCTGCGGCAGGCTGCACGGCATGGCGGCGCGGCCGCAGAGCGGGTGAAAGCCACAAGGCCATAACGTGAGCACGCTGCTATTGGATGCCAGCGTAATCCTCGCTGCATTCGATTCCGACGACGAGCTGCATGGACCATCCCAGGCGCTGCTCGCTGATCCCGATGTGACGCTCACCACCCTCGATCTCGCCCGATATGAGGTGGCGAACGTGGCAGTTCGGGGCTGGCGCGAACTCGGGCGTGTTGCCCCATTGCTGGAAGCAATCGACCGGATCTCTGGCGACGGTGGGGTCGTACCGTCTACAACGAGCTTGCTCAGTCGTGCGGCAAAGCTCGCTGATGACCACATAATCTCCATGTACGACGCGGCCTATGTAGCGGCGGCTGACCAAGGCGGCAGCACGTTGGTCAGCTGCGACATTCGCGACCTCGTGAGTAAGGGGCTTGCGAGTAGTCCCGTGAGCGTAAATGAGGAGTCGCCTCCCCCCGACGGGAGCAGTACCGCAGTCCAGCCATAGTCGGCTCGGCAGTCGGTTTGTTTGCCGACAGAAAAGTGGACCCAACCGAAGTCAAACGCGAACCGCTTTGCGCTGCTCACTGGCGGGCGGATACTGCTAGAGGAGCCGTGATAGGCGCCTTGCGGTCAGGGCGACGCTGACCGATCTAGCGTCCCACCCTTTGATTCTGCCTCGAGCTGTTTCCGGTCGGCACTTGTGAGCACCGTACAAGTGCCGTACCATGAGGGTATGGCTACCAGAACTAGGCGGATCGAGATGCGCGCCGACCCTGCGAGCGAGGAGCGGATCTCGCGCGCGGCCCGGGCACGAGATCTCTCGGTCTCGGCGTTCGTCTTGGCAGCGGCGACGCGCGAGGCCGATCGCGTCCTTGGCCGGGCCGACCAGACACTGATCCCCGCCGCTCAGTTCGACGCGCTGGTCGCTGCGCTTGACCAGGGCGATCCGGCTCCTCGTTTGGAACGAGCCGCTCGCAGCCCGCGCCTATACCGGCGCGCGTGAGCGATTGGACGTCCGAGCCGCTGGGCGAGCAACACGATCTCGCACAGTTGGACTGCGGGAGCGATGAGCTTGATCGATGGCTACTCCACGAGGCATTGCGTGCACAGGTGGCCGGCATCGCACACACGACCGTGTGGACCAGGCCCGACGATCTGGTGGTAGTCGCGTACTACGCGATCGCTCCGACTCAATTCATGCGCACGGACTTGCCATCGCGCTCACTCAGTGCCGGCTACAGCACGATCCCCGGATACCTCCTCGCGCGGCTCGCGCTCAGCCAGGCACTCCACGGGCAAGGCTTGGGCACACACCTGCTGCTCGACGCACTCGAGCGGATCTCCGCCGGCGCGGCGAACGCCGGTGGACGCCTGATTGCCGTGGACGCCCTCGATGACGCCGCGCACCGCTTCTACCTTCACCACGACTTCCAGCCGATCGAAGGCTCACGCCGGCTAATGATGAAGATCGCAACCGCCCGCGCAGCCCTCGACCTCTGAGCACTATGCCGGAAGGCCCACCGACTTGTCCATTTCGACCGCTGGGATCAAGAGCGAGATCAGATGCTCTTCGAGTGACGCGTGCAGCTTCTCAACCCGTCGTACCAGAGTCTTGTCGTCGGCCGACTCATAGGGTCGAAGTAGTCGCAATATCACTTCCTCGGGTTCCTCCGCCGGCACCAGGCGTGTTTCAGCTTTCGCACGCTCTTCGATCGCATGCAAACGAGACAGGAAATCGGAGGTAGCGGCGGAGACGGCTGAGTACTGGTTTGCAACCCAGGCTCGAACGTCATCGCAGATGTTGGGTGGCGTGAGAGCAGCCAGTGCTCGTTCTTCTGCGACGAAGGTCTCTACCAGTCGCGCGATCGTACGATCCGTCCAACGCAGGTGGTCCACCGCGTGAGCAAACTGAACGTTCGCGCGATCCAGCGGGCTCTCACCCGTCACGACCGTGCTACCGAGAATCTCTTCCCTGATCGCTTCGGTTGTCACGGCACCCGCTGGCGCTGCCTTAGCAACGCCAGCGCATTCATCGATGACGACGGTGCGCAATGCTCGCGCGGCAGACACAGCCGCGGGCATGCCAGCCAGCACAGCCCGCTCGCGGGCTTCGTAGGCGGCCAAATACCGTTTGGTCGCGGCGCTGTTAGCAGGCTTGGCCAGGACAGACGGTGTGACCACTAGCATCACAACGCAGGCGGTCGCAGTTGGCAAGAACCTTACGACCGGCAGCCGCGCCTTCCGTCCCCTTCTGATGCGACGCCGCGCCAAGCGGCGAATGGTAGCTCGCTTGCGTAGATACCGCTTGACAGATGAAGCTGTCCGCGGAAGGTATCCACTCCAGACGCTGGCCGATGGAGCCAACCGAAGTCAATGCGAACCACTGCGCACGGCTTCCGGGCGGGCGGATGTCGCTTGACGACGCTGCCAAGTAGGCTCGTGCCCCGGTCGTGCCCCGCCTACGATCTTCCAAGCAAGAGGATCTTTAGACTGAGGCAAAGCTAGACTCGTCGTGGATGGTGCAAGGAGGCTCCTCGTGCTTATCGTTGCGTTCGGCATTGCGATCATCGCCTGCGTTGGCTTCTGGATGGTCGGCGGAGTGCTCCTGCGTGCCGCAGGACTGGTTGTTGCCGCGCTTGCCGCGTTGAACCTCGCGCTTGTCGGCAACGCCGCTGCGATCCTTCTGTTCGTGGTCGGGCTCGCGCTGTGGCTTGTCGGTCACTGGCACTATGCGCTGCGGCACCATGAATACAAGAGTCCGCTGGCACGACGCTTCTTCTACCAGGGTGCTTCCTCGGCGGCTCGACCCGACGCGCGGTTGGGGGATTCCGGTCGTGCCTGCCGAATCGCGGCAAGAATCGCACCCGGATGCGTAGCGGGTAGCGTCGCTCCGGCGAGTCCCAGCTATAGCCCTCGCTGACAGGACGATTCCACGATCTGACCTCAGGTGCATCGCCCAGGCCGCGCGCGCCAGGAGAGGGCGGGGATCGCTATCTGGGACACGGCGCGAACGTAGAACCTCCGCAGCGCCGTCTAAAGTCGCGGGCCGCATGGCGCGAGCGACGTTCCATAAGGCGGCAGACGGCCACCCGGCGCGAGATGCTGCATCGTGGACGGAGGAGAAGCTGATGATCCTCGACGCCTATCTCAACTCCTTTGCGAAGGCGTGCAGGACGGCGGGCGGCGTTGGGGCTGTGCCCGCGCTTGTGCTCTACGGGCACGATGGCTGGAAAGACATTTACGCGCGGCGCGAGTCCGGCCAGATCAGCGCCGAGGACGCCCGCGGCGAGTATGTCCGCATGTACGCGGAGGGCTTCGAGCGCTTGGGCTACGCGACGGTGCTTGACCGGCAGATCAAGAAGTCCAACGGCCAGCCCATGTACTTCCTGATCTTCGCTACCGACAACGATGCCGGCGAGCGAATCATGGACTGGGTGTTCGACCGAGTGCGTCTGCGCGTTGAGGAGGAGCTTGGACAGGCAACGCTCTTTGACATGGAGAGCGGCCCACGCAAGCGGCGGCTAAACGGCGGCGATAGCTAGCTCGCGGTGCCGCGCACCATCGGACGGCGACGGCATAGCGTCGTAGGTTCGGTCATCGAGCAGTCGGCCCCCCGCCTTCGACGTGCGACCTCCCCACTGCTTAAAGAAGAACGCCACGTCCTCCTCAGCGCAACGGGCGCGCAAGTCGCGTATCCAGGCGGCGTCGCAGCGTCGATGCTTCGCGCCAGACTCGCCGCCCGCGATCAACCAGTCGATACCGCTGAGGTCGATCCCTTCGAGAGGACCCAATAGCGGCTCAGCAGAGATGAACCGCACCGCCGCATCGACCTCGCGTAGATAGTCCGCACGGTGCACAAAGCGCCGATTCTCGATGGTGACTCCCATCCAAACATTCGGAGCCCAGGGCAACGTCGGTGCTAGCTCGGCCAGGCGCTCGTGGCGCTTGGTCAGAATCTGGAAGGTGTGCTGACTCGCCTCCTCCATGACCTCGAACACCTGCCGTATGAACGACTCGGGGATGCGCTCGTGGAAAAGGTCACTCATGGAGTTCACGAAGATCGTCCGTGGACGCTTCCAGCGCAGCGGCTGGTCGAGCCGGTTCGGCCACAGGCGCAGATCGAAACCCTGCTGGTAGGGATGGCCGGGGATATTCCGCCAGCGCTCAGCGAATGTCTCCGCGTAGCAGTGGGCGCAGCCCGGCGAAACCTTGTCGCATCCCGTGACGGGGTTCCAAGTCGCGTTCGTCCACTCGATTGCGCTGTTGTCGGCCAAAGCGATCACTCCTTCGTGCTCGCAAGCCTACCTCCTGCGCCATATCGAACATATGTTCGTCTCCACGCCGGGGACATCTACGGCCATGCCCAACCGCGTTGCTGGACTTCATGGCGGGAATGTCGCTTGACGAAGCGGGATAGAGGTCCGGGTCGCGCTCGCCTTCGTGGCGGGAAATGGTCTGTCCGGGGGCCTCGCTATCTCATCCGCGTCAATTGACCATTCATGCGGCCGGACGGGTCTGGAACACCCGCCCGGCCCGAGCACCGAGCGCGCCACCGCCGCCGACCTCGACGCGCTACGCGGCAACCTCCGCGCCGCACTCAACGACAGCACCCCCACGCGCGTCAAGGGCGTACTCCAAACCATGATCGACACAATCCGCGTAGACGCACGCGACCAGATCGAACCGACCCTCCGCGTGCCCGCGGTTCGCATTGACTACGGCTACATGGGCGAAACTGCTCGGCGCGCAAACCATCCACTCGTGATGGCGCCAGCCTTTGGAATCGACTGAGGCCAGCACGCCGGCATCTGTCGCAACCGATTAGCTCGCATCGTCAGGCGGCGGCAAGGGGGCCGTCTGGACGTCCCGACGGGCACTTGATACCCGACCCCAATGTACGTATACTTGTCGGACATCTACTGGGAAGGCCAAGGGCACCCGATGAGCACTATCAGTATTCGTGATCTACAGCGCAACACAAGTGGCGTCGTCGCTGACGTCGCCAACTCCAAGCACACCGCGCTCGTCACACGACACGGCGAGCCCATCGCTGCGCTGGTGCCGATCGATGCCCAGGATCTCGAGGACTACCTGCTCTCGAAGGTTCCGGGCTTCGCCGAGGACATGGCCGCTGCAGATCAGGCTCATGCAGACGGCAAAGCGCGCTCAGCTGCTGATGTGTTCGCGGAGCTCGATGCGCAAGACACTGGGCAATAGCGCCAACCCCAGGAAGATGGGTCGTCGTAGATGACGGACCCTCTAAGCAACATCAAGCTCGCTCCGCGCGCGATCCGAGACCTGAAGAACCTGGAGCGCCAGACCCGCAAGCGGGTGGAGCAGGCATTCCAAGCGCTGGGGGCAGACGACGCGAACCTCGACGTCAAGCCAGTGGCTGGACATGCCCCTTGGCGCCGCCTGCGCGTCGGTGAGCACCGCGTGCTCTACCGCGAACTCACCGACGACGCCGACGCGCGCTACCTGGTGGCACGAGTCATCGACCGTCGTGACCTGCACCGCGCCATCGACAAGCTCTGAGTCGAGTCCAACAACGTCGCACACTGGTTTGTTTGCCGACCAGAAAAATGGAGCCAACCGAGGTCAACGCGAACCCGTTTGCGCGGCTTCCGGGCGGGCGGGTGTCGCTTTGGGCTCCAGTAGTTGTGGCCGTCGTCACCAACTCGTACCTGCATCCCTACGAGCCGGTGCCAACTCCCCGCTATTGACCACACGAGCACTCCGACGCGACGCGCTCGCCTGCGCTCCGAAGCTGAGGACCTGTGCTGGGGAGTCTGAATATGCAAACTGTAACTTCCTGCCGGCCGACCAGGTTCGCATTGACTGTGGCTTATGGAGCCAACCGAAGTCAACGCGAACCGGTTTGCGCCTCTGGCTGGCGGGCGAATGGCGCTTGACGAGGCGAAGTAGCACCCGTCTTGCGAATCGCGCTAATCGCCGCGAAGGCGAGAACGGGGCCTCAAGCGGTCCGGCTGAGACGGGACGGCGCTTCGTCCACCCCACACCGATAAGCAGAGCAACCGATGCTCCTCCAAGAGCCAACCAGATTAGTAGTGCTTTGTTAAGTGTTATTCGTCTTGTCTGGTGGGGTGTAGTGGGATCTGGTCGAGGTCGATTTGTTGTTGGCAGGTGGAGCAGCGGCCGGTCCAGCACTTGAAGATTGGCTGCAGGAGCTGGACGGTTTTGGGGAGTGTCAGGCCGGCCGCTGGGCTTTTGGGTGAAGACGCTCCAGGGTGAGGAAGCCGTGCGCGGCGGTGACCAAGGCAGTGTGGTGATACCAGCCGAGGTATGAGCGGCCCTCGTAGTGGTCCAGGCCGAGTTCGCCCTTGAGTTGTTTGTAGTCCAGCTCGATCTTCCAGCGCAGCCGCGCGAGCCTGGCGAGCTGCCCGGGCTTGCTGGAAGCGGGGAGGTTGGCCAACCAGTAGTCGGTCGGCTGCTCGGCGTCCTTTGGCCATTCCGCGATCAGCCATTCCTCGCGGGGCGGGATCTCCTGGGCGTTGGCCCACCTGCCGACACTCGCACGCCAGTGGTGCGCGGCACGGACGCGCACGAAGGCGAACCGGGACTTCACCGGCTTGCCGTGTGGCCCGTCACGGAAGCTGACGGTCTTCAGGCACCTCTCTCCAAGACGGGCAACGAGCGCGCCGATCGACTCCGCCTCGCCCTCCGGCCGCGGACGTAGGTAACGCCCTCCTGTCTTGCCCGTGTTGGAGGGCACCTCGAAGGTGGTCTCGGGCGCGAACACAGTCGTCTCGGGCGAGACCGACAGCACGTACTGCAGTCCCGCGGCGTGCAGCTTGTCGCGCAGTTCGGTGTTGTTGCCATAGGCGCAGTCACCCAGCACCGGCGCCCGCTCGATCTTCCAGCCCGCCGCTTGCTCCACCAACTCGACGCCCAGTTCAGGCTTGGTCTTGAACTGAACCTCCACCGGGATCTTTGCCTTCGCTCGGCGCTCTGGGTCCTCACACCACTCCTCTGGCAGATACAACGCCCAGCCCAACGGAACCGTCCCCTGCCCGCCGACGGCATGCAGCGACACGCCGATCTGGCAGTTGCCGGTCTTCCCCAGCGTCCCGGAATACTGGCGCTTGACCCCTGGCGAGTCCTTGCCGTCCTTCGGGAACCCGGTGTCATCGATCACCCACGCCTGCACATCGACCTGCGGCGCTACCCGCTCCGCGACCGCCTTCACCACCAGCACCGGATCCCACGGGCTGTCCGTAAGGAACTGTTGCATCGAGTGATAGTCGGCCTCCTCGCCCAAGCGCGCCACGAGCGGCTCAAGCGACTTACGCGGACCCTGCTCCAAAAGCCCCCGCAGGTACAACCCGCCGTTGACCATCTGCACCGGCCGATTCGTCGCCGCCGCCAACACCCCCTCCGCGAACGCCTCCAAACGCTCACGCACCACCGAGGGAACATCGACACCTACCCTCGCATCCACATCGACACTCGCCACAACCGACATCATGCCCCCTCGCGTCCAGGATTGACAGACACAAAGAGGATTCGCCGCCCAGCCAGCAAAACCTACCCAGGACTTAACAAAGCACTACTAGGTAGATGTCCGCGATGCGCTTGTCGGCGCGGATCACGAGCATGTTCTCGTTGTTTTCGTCTGTGCTTGCTTCGCTGAAGTTCGCCGAGCCCGTGACGACGACGGGCTGATCTGAGAGTGGGTCGACGAGCATGAACTTGGTGTGCACCCACTGGACGTTGGAGGTGAGCCCCGAGCTCTCCGCCAGCCAGTGGTCGAAGGCGTTCAGCGCGATCCGGTTGCCGATCGCGACGACCACGTTCGGACGTTTGCGGATCTGTTCGATCGCGGCTTCCTGGGCGGCTTTGCCCGGGCCTGGGCTAGCGGCCTTGTCGAGCAGCGCGAACCGCAGGACGTCGTCGTCGCGTTCGTAGACCTGCTTGAAGCGTTTGTCCATGCCGAAGGCGAACGTCATGAACAGGGCGCTCTGTGCGCCACCGGCGACCGAGTCGGCGTACCAGTCGAGCACGTCGAGCGTGCTGTGGGGGGAGAACACCTTCACGAGGTCGTCCTGCCAGGGGCTCGGGGGAGCCGGCGGGTTGGGGTTGCGCGCGTCGAGCCACTGCTGCTCGACGTCTTTGCGGCGGTCTTCCACGAGCTCGGCCAGATATTCGAGGTAAGCCGCCGCGACGTTCGCGTCCTCCACGGCGTGCCCGCAGTTGAGGTGACCGAAGATCCCGTTTTCGGTGACGTTCGTCGAGCCGGTCCAAACCGCGACGGGCTTTCCTTCGTGTGTCAGCACGATGAACTTGTTGTGCATGATCTTGCCCTGCGTGCGTTTGAGCGTGAGCTGCTCGATCGCCGCCTTTGCGATCGCGGTTTCGTTTTTCGGGCCCGGGCCTCCTGGGATGTCGTCGAACAGGATCGAGACGTCCGCACCGCGTCCGTGTGCCGCGCCGAGCGCTTTCAGCACCGGGTCCCACTGGAATTCATAGATCGCGCCGTGCAGCCCCCAGCTCTTATCCTCGGCGCGGGCGATGAATGCCAGCAGCGCCTCCTCGAGCCCGCGCGATAGCCAGGCGTAGGCTTCTTCGCGTTCGGCGCCCTGCAGCTTGTTCGGCTTTGTGTCGTGGAACCGCCGTGCGTACTCCTGCGAGGCGACCGAGCCGCGGTTAAAGAAGACCGTGTGGGGCGACTGATCGGTAGCGTGGGTCGGCTCGGTCTCGACGCTCACGCTCACGCTCGTGCCTTCGGTCAGCTCCTTCGGGGTTCCGTAGAGGGGCACGACCGTGTAGGTGTACTCGTGTTCTGGTTCGGCCGTATAGTCGGCCCACTGAAAGGACTGGAAAGGCTGTTCGTGGCTTGAGAACTGCGCGCCGGGGCCGTGTCCCGGGTCGGTTTCGGCGAATGCCTTCATCCCCTGCATCCATTGCTTCTCGTGCGTCTTGCCGTCTTCGCGCTCAATCGCGAAGCCAAGGCAACCCTTGTGCTGCTCTTCGGCGAGGTCGAGCCCGAGCAGGACGACATGCGTGCCAGCGATCACGTTCACTCTTACGCCATGCGCTTCCACCAAATTCCTCATCATCGAATCTAACCACAAACGAGAATCTGAGTGCCGTAGAGCGTGACCTGGACAGTGGTCACTTAGAGAACGTCGACGGAGAGCGGGCCAAGCTGATCGGGTGTCTCTTATGCCGAAGTGTCCGAGTGGCACACGACCGCCGCCACGGCAGGGAGAGATCGACGAGGAGCAGGCCAGCGCAACGGGGATATGTGCCCCCACCAGCAAGCGGCGGTGATCGGTGTTCGCGCTTGGTGAGCTTGTACCAACATGCCGCAACGCATGGAGACAATCCGACCTTCGTCCAGTCATCTCGAGTCGGATCAGCAAGACGGCGCCTCCGATCATTACGCCTACGCCACCGGACCGGCCGGCAAAGGGTTGCTGGCTGTCGCTACAGCCCGTCAGGTATCAATGTCCGGGTCAGACGCCCAGTCGTGAAGCCATTGGGGAGCCGGCTGCCCTAGACAAGCCAGCACGAGGGAGTGGGCTTGTGCTGCCGCTGCTCTCTCCTTTGGCTCGTCTGGAAATTGGTCTCGCTTTGGCTCGATGACATCGCTTCCAACCAGTGGCTGTGTGGGTGGTATGTCGGCACCCTTCGCGTCCGCCACTATGTCGCTTGTGTCGATGAGCTTGTGCATGTCGATGCTCGTCCACAATTGGCTTGTCTGGATGTGATTGCGAAACCAGATACCAAAGGCGATCAGCTCAAGTGGGGCATGGCCGGGGGTGCCCGCAATGCCGTGCATAGCACACTTAATTTGCCTACAACCTGCCTCTATGGCTTCTTCTGCGCACCGAACCGCAACACTTAGCGCCTCGGCGCCGCGAAGGTGGGGGATGAAGACGTCTCCTGACCAGACAACGTCATCACGAGGTGCACGGCTTTTGAGGTCCTGGAGTGTCTCTCTGTATTCGTTCGGAGCTGTGGCAGTGCTGAACGTTCGTATGTTGATTGTCCCCGCTCCCTCGTCGACCGCAGCGGCAGTCCACTCGGCGATGAGTTCGATGTGCTCCGGCCCAACCTGTGGGGGTGAGAACTCCACGTCTGCGGTATAGGTCCGGGCCTGCGCGACGTTACGCCGTGCCGAGTCGAGTAGCTGCAGGGGCTGAGAGCGAAAGTATCCTTGCTCGTCGAGTAGGTCCGAGGTGGCGGTGTATAGATGGATGCGGAATCTGTCGGCGATCGCGAGAGCTCGCCCAGCTGCATCGAGCATGGTGTCGTCGCCGAGAGCTCGCGCGAGTCCGCTCACGATCGGTCCGTCTCCTCTGAGCTCCCGTGCGATCTCGTGCATAGCGTCGAGTCCGGTTGTCGTGTCGCCGATGCCCGCCTCGAGCACGTCCACGTGGAGAGCCGATAGTTGTAGCGCTAGCTTGCGTCGCGTCTCGACGGACAATGGGTTTGAGCGCCAGATGTCTCTCAGCGTGCTGGTTGCCACGAGGCGTGGGTCTGCGGCGACCAGATGCTCGTCGCGCAGTGAAGTGTCGGCGATGAGCACGTGCTGTCCGTCTTCCTGCATCGAGACCATCATGACTGGTCCGCCAGGCGATAAGGACGTGTATACTGCGGCTGTGATGATGTCCTTGGTCTGGCTTCGACTCCTGCTCCCCCTCCGGGGGGAGTAATGCGTGGCGGCCGCTGAAGCCGCGAAACGAGTCACAGGAGAGGACCAACAGCCAGAAAGGGCGAAAGGACGTCATCGTGAGCAGCACGACATCTCAGGGCGGGAGACGGCGTAGGCGCGGAGCGAACTGGCCACGCGCGGAGGTTTGCTCGCCGTGATCGGCAACGCTACGTACGATCCGAGGGCGATTGAGACCCGCTGGCAGCAGGTATGGCGAGATGAGGGTACCTGGGAGGTTTCGAACGCTGCCGTGGGGACGCCCAGCTCATACGTGCTCGAGATGCTCCCCTACCCTTCGGGAGAGCCGCACATCGGGCACCTGAAGTGCTACGCCGTTGGGGATGCAGTGGCCCATTTCCACCGTAGGACCGGGCGAACGGTGTTGCATCCTATGGGCTACGACGCCTTTGGCCTGCCTGCGGAGAACCATGCGATCAAGACTGGTCGCCCTCCTCGCGCTTCGACCGACGAGGCGATTGCCGAGTTCCAGCGCCAGTTCCGCGAGTGGGGCATATCGATTGACTGGAATCGTGAGTTCGGTACTCACGAGCCGCGCTACTACCGCTGGACACAGTGGATCTTCCTGCAGTTCTACAAGCATGGGCTTGCCTATCAACGAGAGGCCGCCGTCAACTGGGACCCGGTCGAGGAAACGGTGCTGGCAAACGAGCAGGTGGTCGACGGGCGCGGCGAGCGATCCGGTGCGCTCGTTGAGGTGCGTCGCCTAAAGCAGTGGTTCTTTCGCATCACGGACTACGCCGAGCGGTTGCTCGCGGATCTCGACGGCATTCGCTGGCCAGAGCACGTCAAGACGATGCAGCGCAACTGGATCGGACGATCCGAGGGCGCCGAGGTGGTCTTTCGCTGCGAGGAACTGGGAATCGACTACCCAGTCTTCACCACGCGGCCAGACACCCTGTTCGGCGCCACGTTCTTTGTCATGGCCCCAGAGCATCCAGACGTCGAACGGCTTGCCGAGGGCAGCGGCAGGGAGGACGAGGTTCGTGAGTATGTGGCCCGTGCGCTGACCGCTGACCGGCAGCTTCGCGGCGACAAGGACAAGCCGAAGACGGGCGTCGATCTAGGACGCACGGTGATCAACCCCGTCAACGGCGAGAAGCTGCCGGTCTACGTAGCTGACTACGTGCTCGCCGAGTACGGCACGGGCGCGATCATGGCCGTTCCAGCGCATGACGAGCGGGACTTCGCTTTCGCCCAGGCGTACGGTCTTCTCGTTCGCCGTGTGATCGAAGGCGGCGATCAGCTTCCTTACATCGGCGATGGGCAGCTGATCAACTCCGCGCCAGAGTTCGATGGCCTGCACAACCGTGAGGCCTTGACGGCGATCGTCGAGTGGCTCAGTCGTGAAAGAAAAGGCAGCCAGGCGGTCAACTACCGCCTGCGCGACTGGCTGATCTCGCGCCAGCGCTACTGGGGTACTCCGATTCCGATCGTGCACTGCCCGAGCTGTGGTCCAGTGCCGGTGCCCGAGGAGGAACTGCCCGTGTTGCTTCCGGACATCGACGACTACAAGCCTAGAGGCCGCTCGCCGTTGGCCGCGGCTGAGGACTGGGTGCGAGTGCCATGTCCCCGGTGCGGCGAGACCGCGGCACGCGAGACCGACACGATGGATACGTTCGTCGATTCTTCTTGGTACTTCCTGCGCTATTGCGATCCGATGAACGACGAGGCTGCGTGGTCGGTCGAGGCGCTTGCTAAATGGATGCCGGTCGCGCAGTACATCGGTGGCGTTGAGCACGCGATCCTGCATCTGCTCTACGCGCGTTTCTTCTGCAAGGCGCTCGCTGATCTCGGTCACCTGCCCGCCGATCTACAGGAGCCCTTCGCAGCCCTGTTTACGCAGGGGATGATCACGCTCGACGGCGCCAAGATGTCCAAGTCGAAGGGCAATGTGGTATCTCCATCGACAATCGTCGAGCGCTACGGCGTCGATACTGCACGCTGCTACATCCTCTTCATTGGCCCCCCCGATCAGGACGCCGATTGGTCGGAGGGTGGTGTCGAGGGCATGAGCCGCTTCCTCACTCGCTTCTGGCGCATGTGCGCCGACGCCGCGGCGGAGCTCACGGACGAAGCTCTGTCTGAGAGCCCTGACACGGATGATCTGCGCTTGCTGCACAAGGCGCACTGGGCGATCGACAAGGCGACTTCGGACATGCGCGATCGCTTTGCCTTCAACACAGCGATTGCCGCCGTGATGGAGTTGACCAATGAGAGCTCTCCGGCTCGCCGTGGCGATGCAGCGCCCGGAACTGTCCGGTTTGCCTTGAGTACGGCGGCATCGATTCTTTTCGGCTTCGCTCCTCATACGGCTGCCGACGCCTACTACCTTCTGACCGGTGAGCGCGTGTGGGAGCAGCCATGGCCCACCGCCGATGAGGCGTATCTCAAGCGGGAGACCTTTGAGCTCGTCTGCCAGGTCAACGGCAGGATCCGCGATCGCCTTCAGATGCGCGTCGACGGCAACGAGCAGGAGGCCGTGGCACTTGCACGCGGAGCCGCGAACGTGAGCAGTTATCTAGACGGGCATGAGGTCGCGAAGGTCGTGTTCGTGCCAGGAAAGCTCGTGAACTTCGTCTTGGCCCAGGCGAGTTGAAAGGGGAAATCATGACGATGCCATTCCACAAGTACCGCCCCTATCCGGCGGTTGAGCTGGCCGACCGAACTTGGCCAGACCGTCGCATCACAGCCGCGCCGATTTGGGCGAGCGTCGATCTGCGTGACGGCAACCAGGCGCTGGATCCGCCGATGGACGTGGCTCGTAAGCGCCGCATGTTCGAGATGCTCGTCAACAAGATCGGCATCAAAGAGATCGAGGTGGGCTTCCCATCCGCTGCGCAGGCCGAGTTCGACTTCATGAGGCTGCTCGCCGACACCGAAGGGCTGATCCCAGACGACGTCACCGTGATGGTGCTCACCCAGGCGCGCCCAGAGCTGATCGCGCGCACGTTCGAGAGCCTCGACGGCCTGCCTCGGGCGATAGTACACCTCTACAACTCCACCTCCACCACGCAACGTCGCGTCGTATTCGGGCTCGACAGGGTCGGTGTTCGGAACATCGCCGTCGAGGGAGCAAAGCTCTGCCGGGAACTCGCAGAACAGCGGCCCGACCAGGACATCCGCTTCCAATACAGCCCAGAGAGCTACACGGCGACTGAGCCCGACTATGCCGTCGAAGTCTGCGAGGCCGTGATGGATGTCTTCGAACCAACCCCCAACCGCAGGCTGATTCTCAACCTTCCTGCCACCGTCGAGCTGTCGACGCCCAATCTCTACGCGGACCTGATCGAGCGCTTCTGCCGCGACATTTCACGTCGTGATTCGCTGATCATCAGCCTTCATCCCCACAACGACCGCGGGACCGCCGTCGCCGCCACCGAGCTCGCGTTGATGGCCGGCGCCGAACGGGTCGAGGGCACGATGTTCGGCAACGGTGAGCGGACGGGGAACGTGGATCTCGTGACTCTGGCGCTCAACCTGATGACACAGGGCGTCGATCCCGAGTTGGACTTCTCCGACATCAACGCGATTCGCAAGGATGTCGAATACTGCAACCGCATGCCGGTGCATGAACGGCATCCGTATGTCGGCGACTTCATCTACACCGCGTTCTCCGGCTCGCACCAGGATGCGATCAAGAAGGGCATGGAAGCGATGGAGAAGGTTCCCGATCCCGCCAACGCGGTCTGGGACGTGCCATATCTCCCGTTCGATCCGAAGGACATCGGCCGAAACTACGACGAGGCTGTGCGCGTCAATCCCCAGTCGGGCAAGGGTGGTGTCGCCTACATAATGCGGGCCGAGCACGACCTCAATTTGCCGCGCCTGCTGCAGATCGAGTTCACGAGAATCGTGCAACGCGAGGTCGACGCCTCGAATGCGGAAATCACCGCCGAGCAGTTGCTCAAGCTATTCAGGCACGAGTACATGACGCACCGCGAGGTTTCGCTCCTCAACCACATCGTCACGAGCAACGACGCCGACCATCGATCGACGCTCGAAGCCACGCTCACGTATCGCGGCAACCAGGTCGGCATCGACGGTACCGGCAATGGCGCGATCGCGGCCTTCGTGAGCGCGCTCGAAAGCCTGTTGAGCGTGAAGATCAGGGTACGCGACTACTCACAGCAGACACTCAGTGACGGGACAGACGCGCAGGCGATCTCCTACATCAAGCTCAGCATCGGTGACGACACGACATGGGGCGTGGGCGAAGACACTGACACCGCGAAGGCGAACTTCGACGCCATTCTCGCGGCAGTCACACGTGTTCCGCACGTCTGGGACCGCATCGGCGTGAACTCGTGGAAGCCCGCGGGCGAGGCACGACCGCTCAAGATCGCATTTCGACAGATGATGAAGCCGCTGCTTGAGCAGCAGTCCAACAGTGAGCCGCTCGTGCAGCTCCTCGAGCACACGCTCACGCGAGACGGAATTCGAGACTGCTGGCATGTGGTCTGCGAATTGAAGGTGGGCGGCTCGAAGCGGGCGCTTGCGGGTGACGGAAACGGCGCCATCGCGGCGTTCGTTGATGCCCTCCAGGGCTGGCTCGGTCTCGACATTGAGATCCTCGAGTACGCTCAACAGACGCTAGAGGAGGGCTCGGATGCCTCTGCGATCAGCTATATGTGGGTCGACGTCGGTGGCCACAAGTCGACCGGTATAGGTAAGGATGCCGATACCGTGAGCGCGAACTTCAACGCACTTCTCAGTGCGGTCGAACATGCTCCAGAGGCGCGCAAGGTGATGACGATGCAGAGTGCCGCCACAAGCCTTTGAGGTGCGGTCTGCGGGTCAGTGGTGCTTGACGCCGTCCCGATACGTCTGACGCATCGTCTCGGGCCCAGTCGCGACATACGTCAAAGTTGGCGCGTAGCTGCGGGCGATCGGCGTGTCTTTGACGATCGGCTCGATTATCTCCGTGCGTAGCCTGCCAAATCGATAGCCGGGTACTCGGCCTAGGATCAAGAACTGTGCTGCGCCAAGACCAAGGAAATTGAACCCGGAGCCCTCGTACAGCGATCGATCTTTGACCCTGGTCGCGTCGCGTACAGCAGTAGCAACCGGGTGTTCCCCGTCGTCGACGTGGACGAAGCCTTGGGAGTCTTTTGGTCTCACGATCGTGGCGAACTTGATGCCACCATGAAGCCGGTGGTGCCTCACGAAGCCTTTTCGCCTGTAGCGGCGCCACTCCCGGCTGCGCCATAGGTGAAGCCAGGATCTCGTCCCGTCGTTGTATAGGTTCACGAGATCCTGGACAGCCTGTTTCCCCTTAACGTCTTTACTGATCTCGTTCGCGAAGCCTGGCTTCAGCCGATCGGGGTCGGCACGCCGTCGCCACCATCTTGATTTGCACCACCACCAGTGGCGATGGACTTCAGTAACTAGAAAGTAATCGCTGGTCGTTTCGGTTATGTGTGCGCTCAGCCGTCTAGTGATGTCGTCGATGCGCTTCTGCGGCTGCCTAGACGGCTTCCCCGGTTCGTCCAGCAGGGGATCATGTACATCGCTTATATCGCCTGGGTGGGAGAGCCAGAGTCGCAGCAGGATGTCGTGGGGTCCGAGCAGCTCGTAGGCGACGTAGCTGGATACCTGGAAAGCTTCGCAGATCTCTTCGATCGAGTGGAGGATCGTCTGACGGTTGTAGCTCGGCCTAAACCCCAGGCGCCAGAAGACGAGCGCGGCGTCCCCTAGCGTTGGATGTTCCTGGATTTCGTGATGCCAAAGGACTCGACCCTTGCGTGATGTGTTTTTGTGTGACGCGCCCAGCGACGGGCGACAGCACTGTCAAACTGATCCCTGTGATGTCGCAGGCGAAAACGGAGCCACCGCTGGTACAGGAGTCCGATCCGTCTGATGTAGTCATCATCCAGAATCAGTTCCAGCCCGGCGTGACTGTGGGCGGTCTCGAAGAACCATTGACCGAACGCCCGATCGATTTCGGGCAGTCGCAGTGTTCTCTTCGCCCTGCATTCGTCGAGCGTCTCAAGGAAGCTGACGAGGCGCTTTAGGTCCGGCTTTGTGATCGCCTCCTCATCGATGAGATCGGGGAGCTGGTCGCGGTCGCGTCGAAGTTCGGAGAGTCGCGCCTCCCGAGAGGCTCGCGTCGGCCAGAAGCGATTTGCGACAGCGAGGGCGACGGCGATTGCGCCGATCACAGCTCCACTAATGGCGGCGATCATGAGGCGGAATCATCCCAGAAGTTAGGCTCGCAGGCTCTATCGTCGGCGGACAGAGAATGAAGATGCGGATCTTCGCTGGGAGTTTGGCGGTCGATCTTGCCACGCCGATCACATCTCGGTACCGCCCGAGATTGATCCGGCGCTCTGGGTTCAACGTAGAGGCGCGGCCAGCTCGCGCGCAACGGAACCTTACCGTCGAAGGCGTCCCGTCGGGCGGCTCGATCCCGCACTCCTGCGCAGCGTCGGCCGCGTCGTGCCGTCGAGCTACGTTAGCCGCGTTATCCTGCCTACCGGAACTAGGGGTGCCTCAAGTCTTGGCGGCTCGACCCGATGTGGGACCAGTGGTAATGGCGCCTCAGAACCGATACACGCTGCAACATGGACCTTCGGGGCTTCTGCTCTTGGTGCTGCTGCTCGGCTCGATGGCCCTTGGGTCGGGCGCGGCGTTCGCATCGTCGGGGCAGACGCTGATCCATCCCGTCCTGGGGTCTCGAGCGGTCAGGCGCCGCGGTGGGGGTCGGAGGCGGAAGCCGTCTGTTCGGGCGCGCTCGGCGGTGATAGGCGGATCGTCGGCTCCGACGGGGACGTTCCCGGAGCTGGCGTTCATCATCGATACCAGCGAAGAAGAAGGCTTCGCGTGTACCGGGACGGTTGTCACGGCGAATCTCATCCTCACGGCTGCGCATTGCGCTGAGAGCCTGGAAACGGGCTTCGTTGACGAACCTGCTGGCTACACGGTCATCACGGGCAACGTGAACCGCAATGCTGCCGCCAGGCAGATCTCGGCCGTGTCCAAGGTGATCGTCTACCCGGGGTT
>Ga0210389_10001456_pt1 | contig 19055 bp, 20 predicted proteins | sample IncBWH28OmetaG_FD_160127 | JGI IMG/M metagenome (GOLD analysis project Ga0210389, IMG submission 160127) | Forest soil microbial communities from Barre Woods Harvard Forest LTER site, Petersham, Massachusetts, United States - Inc-BW-H-28-O ...
GCGTGCGCGTGGCCGTACGTTCGAGGAGTAGAACTCAGCCGCGAGGTAGGCCGAGCACGCGCTGGGCGATGATGTTGCGCTGGATCTCCGAGGTGCCACCGGCGATGGTGCCCGAAAAGCTGCGGGCATAGCGTTCGAACCAGCTGGCGAAATAGTGATCGAGATTCATCGGCGCATACGGGCCGGTCTGGCCTGGGTGGATGAGTCCGTCGGATCCGGCGCTGTGCAGGGCGTGTTCAAACCCGCGCCGCTCGGCTTCCGAACCGAGCAGCTTGAGCACGGAGATCGCGGCGACGTCGTCTTCGCCGCGAGCCGCACGGGCCAAAGCGGCCGAACCCAGCAGGCGCAGCGCCTGTTTGTCCATGATCAGGGTGGCGTACTGGTCGCGCTCGAGTTCCGTGGCGGCATGCCAATCGGCGATCAGGTTGTCCATGCGGTCGGCAAAGCCCAGCCACATCATCGTGCGCTCGTGCCCCAGTGAGCCGTTGGCCACCCGCCAGCCTTCGTTTAGGGGGCCGACCAGGTTCTCGGCCGGCACTCGCACGTCGGTGAAGAACACCTCGTTGAAGTCCAGGTCGCCGGCCGAACAGATCGACGGGAACGGCCGGCGCACCACGCCCGGGATGTCGGTCGGGATCAGTAATGCGCTGATGCCGTTGTGTTTCGGCGCATCCGGGTCGGTCCGGACGAAGGTCAACAGCACATCGGCGTCGTGGGCTCCAGACGTCCACACCTTCTGCCCGTTCACCACGAAGTGGTCGCCATCCAGCACCGCACGGGTACGAAGCGACGCCAGATCGGATCCCGCGCTCGGCTCGCTCATCCCCAGCGAGGCGGTGATCTCGGCCCGCAGGATCGGCACCGCCCAGCGCTGCTTCTGTTCGTCGCTGCCGAACGACAACAGCGACGCCGCAACGATATTCACCCCTTGCGGGTTGAAGCTGTGGTAGATCCTGCGGCTGCACAGTTCCTCCAAGTAGACGAACTGCTGAAACACCGTCGCGTTGCGCCCGCCGAATTCCGGCGGCTGGCCGGGCAGCAGCCAGCCGTTGTCGAACAGCAGCCGCTGCCAGCGACGCGCCCACCCCGGCATGTGCGAGACCGACCGGGGCCGCTCCAGGGTTTCGCTTGCGGCAGGCAGATTTTCGTCGAGGAATGCCGCGAACTCCGCCCGAAACGCCTCGACGTCCGGATCAAAAGTCAGCTGCACGGTACTCCTCCGCGATGCGCGCCCGATGCTCCGCAGCGCCGCCGAGCATCAGTTCGCCCGCCTTGGCTCGCTTGAGCGCGAACTGCAGGTCGTTCTCCCAGGTGAACCCCATCGCACCGAAAAGCTGTAAGCCGTGCCGGAATACCAGCGACTGGCACTCCCCCGCCGAGGCCTTGGCCATCGCGGCCGCCAACCGGCGGCGGGGATCGTCGGCCGCGATGGTCAGCGCGGCGAAGTATGCCAGCGCACGAGCGCGTTCCACAGCGACGTGCATGTCGGCGGCTTTGTGCTGGACCGCCTGGAACGAGCCGATCGGCACGCCGAATTGGTGCCGGTTGCGGACGTGGTCGAGGACCATGTCGAGGATGCGTTGACAGGCCCCGACCATCGTTATCGCCATGCCCGTCAGCGCGACATGGTGCGCACGCTCCGCGTCGACGGTGAGCCGGGCGCTGTCGGGCACCCGGGCCTCGCCGAAGGACAGGTCGGCGACGTGCAGCACCGGGTCGAACACCGCCGAACGACGAACCGACACCTGGTTCGACCCGACGACGAACACCCCGGCGTCGGTCACCACGGCCAGCCGGTCGACGCGATCGCCGTCCAGGACGTGACGCGCCGTACCATCCAACACCCAGCCATCGGCGTCCCGGTGTGCCGACACTCCTTGGTAGACAGCGGTGCCCGACTCGTGCGGGTCGAACTGACCCGCGGCCAAGGGCGCGAACTGGCTCATCGTCGCCAAGAACGGCGTCGGATCGGTCGCGTGTCCCAACACTTCGAGCACGATGGCCAGCTCCACCGTGCTGCCCGGATCGTTCAGCTCGGTCCAGCCATGGTCCACATAGGCTTTCCACACTGGGCTGGGGTCCACATCGTCCTCGGCCACGCTGCGCACTAGCGAGGGCGGACACTGCTTGGCGACGACATCGCGCACGGTGCTCTGCCACAGTCGCTGATCCGCATCGAACTCCAACAGCATCCGGGCCGCCTCCCGTCGTCACCGCAGTGAGAATAACATTCTTCTCCTGTGGAAGTAATAATCTCGAATACTGGTTACGAGATGCCCAGTTTCGACAGGCACGGCCGCCGGACCTGGCGGGATCGCGGCCCTCGCCCACCCCCGCCACTCCCCTTGTCGCGGACCCCGCATCGATACACGCGGAGTCCATCCGCAGGACCGAGAATGCTATTATTCAGATTCAAGAACGATACTTACCCGCGGATCGCAAAGTCGATGACTACCAGGCACGATGAATAACCGAAACGCTTACCGGAATTACCGTTGATTGGCAACCGACGAGAATGTCAGCTTATCTATCAGATGTACTGGTGGGGCCCACTCCGGCTAACCGAGCCGAAGGATCGCTGTCGTGATCGAACACGCCGACGGAACCCGCACCCCGGTGATCGACGCGAGCGTGCACATCTTCTTTCCGTCCACCAAAGACTTGCGCTCCTTCTTGCGCGAGCCATTCAAGAGCCGCGGTTTCCCCGACTACGAAATGGACTGGTACGGCGCCCCGGGCGGCGAATACGCGCCGAACACCGAGGGGCCGGATGGCCAGTATCCGGGCTCGGATCCGGAATTCGTTGCCAATGAACTGTTTTCGAAACGCGGCGTCGATGTGGCGATCCTGCATCCGATGGGCCGCGGCATCATGCCTGACCGGCATCTGGGCACCGCGCTGCATGCCGCCCACAACGAGATGATGGTGTCGCGCTGGCTGGACTGCGAGGCGTTCGGCGACCGGTTCCGCGGCACGATCCGGGTGAACCCCGACGACATCGCCGGCGCGCTGCGCGAAATCGAGAAATGGCGTGCCCACCCGCGCGTCGTCCAGATCGGCGTCCCGCTGCAGTCCCGCGAGCTCTACGGCAAACCACAGTTCTGGCCGCTGTGGGAGGCCGCGGCCGACGCGAACCTCCCGGTGGCGGTGCACATAGAGACGGGCGAGGGCATCGGTTTTCCCCCGACGCCGTCCGGGCACACGCTCAGCTACGAGCAATACGTCAGCTTCATGGCCCTGAACTATCTCTATCACCTGATGAACATGATCGCCGAGGGCGTGTTCGAGCGCTTTTCCAGCCTGAAATGGGTGTGGGCCGACGGGGCCGCGGACTTCCTGACGCCGTTCATCTGGCGGATGGACACGTTCGGGCGGCCACACCTGGAACAGACGCCGTGGGCGCCGCGGATCCCGAGCGACTACATCCCCGGGCATGTGTATTTCGTGCAGGGCAGCCTCGACGGACCCCCCGACGCCGAATACGCCGGCGAGTGGTTCGGCTTCACCGGCAAGGACGACATGGTGATGTTCGGCTCCAGCTACCCACACTGGCAGGCCAATGACATCAGCAGGCTGCCCACGTCGCTATCCGCCGAACAACGCGACAAGCTGTGCTGGCGCAACGCCGCCGACCTGTACGGGATCGACGTTTCGATCGACCTTGCAGCGGGCTAGTCGCAGAATATTGAAAGGGAGACCGAGGAGATCGAGATGACGCTGACCCACATGCAGGAACGTGTCCCCGCGTCCGAGCGCATAGCCGTACGCTGCGTCGACTCGGATGTTCACCCGGTGCCCAAACGCGGCGAGCTGACTCAATACATCCCGGAGCCGTGGCGCAGCAAGTTCTTCCTGGAGCACAAGGTAGGCGAGCTCATCTACTACGACGCTCCCGACTACGCGCACAGCTTCGCGATGCGCGCCGACACCTTCCCGCCCGACGGCGAATTCCCGGGCAGCGACCCGGACATGGCGTTTCGCCAGCTGATCATGGGAGCGGGTTCTGACATCGCCATCCTGGAGCCCGGCGGGCGCACGCCGCGGCTGGCCGAAGCTCATCAGGCGTTCTCCAGCGCATTGAACGACTGGCAGGCAAACCACTGGCTGGACAGCCATAACAACTGGCACGAGCGTTGGCGAGGCTCGATCTGCGCGGCGGTCGAGGAGCCCGAGGGGGCGGCCCGCGAGATCGAGAAGTGGGCCGGGCACCCGTACATGGCGCAGATTCTGATCAAGGCCGAACCGCGGCCGTCATGGGGCCACCCGAAATACAACCCGATCTGGGCGGCCGCCACCAAGCACGACATCACGGTGAGCTGTCACCTGTCGCGCAGCAACTACGAGATGCTGCCGACGCCGCCGGTGGGCTTCCCCAGCTACAACCACGACTTCATGGTGACCTACTCGCTGCTGGCCGCCAATCAGGTCATGAGCCTGGTCTTCGACGGTGTCTTCGACCGGTTCCCGACGCTGCGGATCGTGTTCGTCGAGCACGCCTTCACCTGGATTCTGCCGTTGCTGTGGCGCATGGACGCGATCTTTGAAGCACGCAAGTCGCGGGTCGAGATCAAGCGCAAGCCTTCGGATTACGTCAAGGAGCACATCAAGTTCACCACCCAGCCGCTGGACTACCCGGAGGACAAGACCGAGTTGACCCGCGCCTTGGAGTGGATGGAGTGCGACAAGATCCTGCTGTACTCCTCGGACTACCCGCACTGGACGTTCGACGATCCGCGCTGGTTGGTCAAGCACCTTCCCAAGGCGGCCCGAGAAGCGGTGATGTACAAGAACGGGATCGCGACCTACCACCTCCCGGAGACAGTGCCGGTCCTCGAGGGTCAGGTCCGGGTGCTCTGAATTGGCGCCCGAATTGACCCAGGAAGCCCAGGAAACCCCCAAGCGGCCCCAGCCCCGGCTCGCCCAGGGTCGCGAGCATGCCGTCGCGACGGTCGACGAAATCCCCTCGGGCAGCCACAAACTGGTGCCCATCGGACGGCACGGTGTCGGTGTCTACAACGTCAACGGCACCTTCTATGCCATCGCGAATTACTGCCCGCACCAGGGTGGTCCGCTGTGCTCGGGGCGCACGCGGGGACGCACCATCGTCGACGAGACCGCCCCCGGTGACGCGGTCATGGTGCGGGACCAGGAGTACATCTACTGCCCCTGGCACCAATGGGGTTTCGAGCTGGCGACCGGCACCACCACCGTCAAGCCGGAGTGGAGCATCCGCACCTACCCGGTACGGGTCGTCGGCAATGACGTCTTGGTGATGGCGTAACTACAGGAGAAACGCGTGACTTCTATCGAGGTGAACGGCGGCAACGTAGTCTACGAAATCGTCGGCGACTCGGGCGATCTCATTGCCTTGACGCCGGGCGGCCGGTTCAGCAAGGAAATCCCGGGTCTGCGTCCGCTGGCCGAGGCACTGGCCGGCGGCGGATATCGGGTGCTGCTGTGGGACCGTCCGAATTGCGGTGCCTCCGACGTGCAGTTCTACGGGCAAAGCGAGTCGCACATGCGCGCCGAGACCCTGCACGGCCTGCTGGGCGCACTCGGTGTTCAGCGGTGCATCCTCGCCGGCGGCTCAGGCGGGGCAAGGGATTCCATGCTGACCACGATGCTCTATCCCGAACTCGTCGAGAAGCTCGTGGTGTGGAACATCGTCGGCGGCATCTACGGAACGTTCGTGCTCGGTTCCTTCTACATCGTGCCAAGCATTCTCGCGGCGCGGGGCACCGGAATGGACGGAGTGATCAAGGTGTCCGAGTGGCGCGACCGCATCGAGGAGAACCCGGCCAACAAGCAGCGATTCCTCGACTTCGACAAAGACGAGTTTCTCAAGGTGATGCTGCGCTGGCTCAATGCGTTCGTGTCAAAGCCCGGACAGACCATCCCCGGTGTCCCCGACGAGATGTTCGATCGAATCCAGGTTCCCACGATGATCATTCGCGGCGGCGAGAACGACTGGGATCACCCCAAGAGGACGTCGCTCGAAGTCAGCTGCTTGATCAAAGGCTCCGAGCTGATCGATCCGCCCTGGCCCGAGGATGCGTGGGAGCGTGCGTCCGAAGACCGCGCGGCCGGCAGGGTGCAACACTTCAACATGTTCGACACCTGGGTCCTCGCGGCACCCCCCATTCTCGAATTCCTGGTCTCCTGAAGGCCGCTGATGCGTTTACCGAATACGGATGTGAACCTCACAGTTGAGCGACGCCTCGAGGGCAGTGTGGATCCGGCTCTCCGGAACACGATCGAGGTCGCTTTCGCGTACGGTCACGTAGACGACGTCGAAGCCGTCATCGCCGGGCGAGCGGACGATCTCGCCCGTCAGCCCGAAGGCGGACAGCACACCGCGCGCGTCGTCGTCGGTGCCCCGGCTGATGAAGGTGACCACGCCGGCCCTCGGACTTGTGCCAAAAGATTTGGCGCACAGATCAATTCCGGCTTCCTTGACGGCATCGACGTCGTCACCGGCGATGAGCAACTCGACCTCACGGCGGCTGACCGGCATGGCCCCGAGATCGTTGTCGACTACCTGTGCGCCGAGTTCGCGGGCACGCTCACGGAGCGCGGTCATGCCCTCGCTTAGCTGCGCAGCCGTGAGCACACCGAAAGAGTCGACGTTGATGCGCACCACCGCAGTTCGCATGTGCGCAAGACTAATCAACGCCGTGGAGAGCTAGCCGATGGACACCAGCGCCGCGCCGGCCATCACCGTCACCGCCTGGCCTGGCTGCCCGTCGCGCCTGCTTGGCGACCGGCAGGGCCACTTGCGGGAGAACTACGCGGCCTACCTCGAGGTTGGCGGTCATCGCGGGCCCACCGACCCCGACGAGCTGCTCGGCGAAGTCGAACGCAGCGGGCTGCAGGGCCGCGGCGGCGCGGCTTTTCCGCTGGCCGTGAAGTTGCGCGCCGTGCGAGACAACGGACGCCAGGCCGGCGGCGCTGTCGTCGTCGCGAACGGCGAGGAGGGCGAACCGGCCTCGATCAAGGATCGATGGTTGCTGCGATACCGGCCGCACCTGGTACTTGACGGGCTGCGGCTGGCCGCGGCGATGGTGTCGGCAAGCCGCGGGTACGTCTATGTGTCCGATCCGGAAGCCGCTCGCAGCGTGCAGAAAGCGCTGACGGAACATGCGTTCGGCGACATCACGATCGAGCTATTCAACGTCGATCCCGGATACATTGCCGGCGAGGAGACCGCGGTCACGCGTGCGATCAACGGAGGCCCGGTCAAGCCGACGGACAAGCCGCCGCGTCCCTTCCAGAAGGGCGTCGCCGGGCTGCCCACCTTGGTGAGCAATGTCGAGACCCTGGCCAACCTGCCCTATCTGCAACAGCACGGCGCGGCGGCGTTCCAGTCGCTGGGCACGTCGAAGTCGCCAGGCACGTTCCTGGTGACACTGACCGGCGGCGGCCGGCCGCCGGGTCTCTATGAGATCCCGCACGGCTTGCCGTTCACCGAACTGCTCGCGCTGCACGGGATTTCCCCGGATCGGGTGCAAGGGGCGTTGCTCGGCGGCTATTTCGCCGGACTGCTCGATCGGGCGGTGCTGGATGCCACGTTGGACCACGAGACGCTGCGCGGCCTCGGCAGCGGCCTGGGTTGTGGTGCGATCGCGGTGATCACCGACGAGTGCCCGCTCGCGGTCGCCGCATCGGTGCTGGCCTACTTCGACCGCGAAAACGCCGGGCAGTGTGGCTCGTGTTTCAACGGCACCGCGGCGATGGCGGCCGTCGCCGGCGCGCTGCGCGACGGCATCGCCACCCAAGAAGACCTGGACCGGCTGCGGCGCTGGTCGGTGGTGCTGCGCGGCCGCGGAGCCTGCGCCACGCTGGACGCCGCGACCAATGTCGCGGGAAGTCTGCTCGAGCGGTTCCCGCACGCGGTGGCGCGCCATCTCGACCACACCTGCCAAGCATGTTGTGCCCAAATATTCCACGCCGCAAGGCCTTACGAGGTTGAGGCGGTGATCTGCGCATGACCGAGGGCATGAGAATCCACCTCGACCGCACCCTGTGTGACGGCTTCGGCATCTGCGCCAAGCACGCGCCCGGATACTTCTCACTCGACGACTGGGGATACGCGTGTGTGATCGGGGACGGCCGCGTCGCCGATGCCGACCGCGACGCGGTCATGCGGGCGCTGATGGATTGCCCGGTGCACGCCATCATGGAAATGGACGAACGTCGACCGGATGACGTGCCGCCGGCTCAAAGCGACGACCCCGATCCCGCCGCGCACGTCAAAACCGAAGCGAACGAAGCCGAGTGGGGTTTCACCCGCTGAGCAGAGTCACTCGGGATATGCCAGATGTCCGGGTGGCTCTGATGGCGGGACATGACCAGTTGGTGGATGAGTTCGACTGGAACGTCAACTCGCCATGGCGGCAACCGGGCGTTCCGCTGCGCCTGCAGAGCTTTTCTGCGCGTCATTGGGCAGAGACAGCCTTATGACCTTGCGCCAGGCCGATGCGACCTGGCGCACCAGCGGGCCCGATGTATAGGTAAGCCCGTACTTCTCGAAAACGGCACGCACCTGCGGCGCGATTTCGTGATAGCGGTTCGAGGGCAGGTCGGGGAACAAGTGATGCTCGATCTGAAACGACAGGTTGCCGCTCATGAGGTGCATGATGCGGCTGCCGCTGATGTTGGCCGAGCCGATCATCTGACGCAGATACCACTGCCCGCGCGTCTCGCCGTCGATGCTGCCGTACGCGAATGTTTCGACGCCTTCGGGGAAGTGCCCGCACATGATCACCGAGTGCGTCCACATGTTTCGCACGACATTGGCCGTGACGTTGGCCGCGAGAGTGGTCACAGCGCTCGGGCCCGACAGCAGCGGGTGGACGACGTAGTCGCGGGTGCCCTGCGTGCGCACCTTGCGCAACGTGGCCTTGACCCGCGCCCGGAACTCCGGGTTGCTCCGGCGCTCTTTACTTTTCAGGTTCTTGCCGAGTTCAAGGTCATAGGCGGCGATGCCGTATTGAAACATGAAGGCGTTGATGAGGTTCCACAGCGGCTGACCGAGGTGAAACGGACGCCACGGCTGCTCCTCGTCGACCCGCATGATGCCGTAGCCGAGGTCACCGTCCTTGCCGATCACGTTCGTGTAGGTGTGGTGCTCTTCGTTGTGGGCGCGCTTCCATTGCTCGGCCGGAGACGCGTTGTCCCACTCCCACGTCGTGGAGTGAATCTTCGGATCGCGCATCCAGTCCCATTGCCCGTGCAGCACGTTGTGGCCGATCTCCATGTTTTCTAGGATCTTGGCGACCGAAAGGCCGGTGGTGCCGGCCAGCCAGGCCGGCGGGAAGAGCGAAAACAGCAGCACGATGCGACTCGACGCCTCGAGCGTGCGCTGGGTGGTGATGACGCGTCGGATGTAGGTCGCGTCACGCTCGCCGCGGGTGTCGAGCACCTGTTGGCGGATCGCGTCGAGTTCCTTGCCGAGGTTTTCGACGTCCTCGACCGAGAGGTGCTCAATAGGGTTGACGGGCTTGTTCTGAATCGTAGTCATTGAATGTCCTTCTGAGGAGTCAGATATCGAGTTGACATGGTCCGGCCGCGGCGGAGATGCAGGTCTGCACCAGCACGCCGTCGCCGGGATTGGCTGAGGTGAGGTCGCCGTTGCGCACATCGCGCACCGCCCCGCTGCGCAGCGGAACCACGCAGCCGAAGCAAACGCCCATCCGGCATCCGGAGGGCATCAGCACGCCGGCGCCCTCTCCGGCCGCAAGCAGCGTTGTGCCGTTGTCTGTTTCGGTGGTGACGCCGGAGCGGGTGAACGTCACAGGGCCACCGTCACCGGTCGGAATCGCGGCAGCACGGAAGCGCTCTGTCCGCAATTTGACGCCCAATTCAGCTGCCGTGTAATGCGTTTCAAGGTCGTCGAGCAGACCGCCCGGGCCACACGCCCACGCGTCGCGCCGATTCCAATCCGGTACCAGCTCCGTCAGCCCTTGAGCGGTAAGCCGCGTCTGGCCAACGGTGTGGTGTTCGATCAGCCGGATCGCCCCGTCGCTGGCCAGGGCACGTAGCTCATCGCCGAAGATGACGTCACGAGCGTCACGCGCACTGTGCACCAGCACCACGTCGGCGAGCTGATCCAGATGCGTGCGGAGCATGCCCATCACTGGAGTGATGCCGCTGCCGGCGGTGACGAACAGAATCTTGTCGGGCAGCGATCTGGGCAGCGTGAAGTCACCGCCGGCGTGGTCGAGGTGAAGAAGCGTGCCGGCCGCCGCCTCGTGCACCAGATAGTTGGACACGAGCCCGTCGGCGACCGCCTTGACCGTGACGGTGATGTGGGAGGTCTGCCGCGGCGAAGACGTGATCGAGTAGGTCCGCCATTGGCGCACCCCATCGATGTCGATGCCCAGCCGCACATACTGGCCCGCTCGGTGGCCGCGCCACCCGCGGCCTACCCGGATCCGCAGTGTGGCGGCTCGGCCGGTTTCTGAGGTGGTTTCGGGTTTGATCGCCTCGATGCGTCCGCGCAAGTCAGTGCTGCTGGCCAGGGGATTCACCAGATCGAAGAAGTCTTGTGGCACCAGCGGCGTGGTGAGCAGACGGGCGACCGTGCTAAGCGTTGTCGTCATACTTACTATGGTCACTGTCTGTTGAGGCGAATTCTCGACATATACAGGTGAATCTGCAAGCTATTTTTATCCATTCTGGATAGTTTTGACGTCATGAACGGTAACCCGCCGCGGCTGGAGCTTCCGGAACCGGCGCTTGCCGCCATGTGGGGGTCCTTGCCCACCCTGGCGGAACGCACCGTGGCGGCGGTGGTGGCCGCGGTGCCCAGTTACGCCGACGCATTCAGCGGTCCGATGGGGCGCACCATCGAAACTGCCGTCGAGCAGGCGCTGGCCGGATTTCTTCGCCTGACAGCAGAGGGCGCTGACCCGGATAGCTCCCCGGGTATCAAGCCGGCCCTGGACGGTGCATATGTATTGGGGCAAGGGGAGGCACGGCAAGGGCGCTCTACGGACGTGTTGCTTGCCGCGTATCGGGTGGGTGCGCGAACCGCGTGGCGCGAGCTGAGCGCGGTGGCGGTGGCGCATGGGGTGCTCGCCGAGACCCTCGGCGTCTTCGCGGAACTCGTCTTCGCCTACATCGACCGGCTCTCTGCACTCAGTGTCGCCGGTCACGTCGATGAGCTGGCCAAAACGGGGCTGGCACGGCAACGACAACGAGAAAGGTTGGTTCGGCAACTACTCGCGGGTGCGTCTTTAGAGGAGCTGCAGATGACCGCCGAGCGGGCCGGTTGGACGCCACCGCTGACCCTGACGGCGATCGCCGTGAACCGCGGCCACGAGGGCAGCATCGCCGCCACTCTCGATCCGAGAACGCTGGAAGCACCCGAAGACACCGTCGAGCCGTTGCGGCGCCCGGTCACGGTGCTGCTCGTTCCCGATGTTGGCGGAGGAGCGCGGTCCGGTTTCATCGACTCGATCGGAACATCAGGCACCGTGATCGGCCCGGCGCGTCCGTGGCTGAATGTTGAGGCATCGGTGCGCCGAGTTCTCCGCGCCCTTGAACTCAGCAACCAGTCCGACGCGCCGCTCGACACCGACCACCGTTTGGCAGACCTCGTGGTCCGGGCTGACCGCGAGGCGCTGGCAGATTTACAGCAGCGGGTGCTGGCCCCCATGCGGCACCTGCGGCCGCGCACCCGGGAAAAACTCATCGAAACGTTGCGGACGTGGCTCTTGCATCAGGGCCGCCGCGACATGATCGCGGGCGCTCTGTTCGTACATCCACAGACTGTTCGTTATCGGCTGGAGCAGCTCCAAGAGCTGTACGGCGATAAGTTGCGGGAACCGAACACCATCATGGAGATGACGATCGCGTTGGCGACCGCGGACCCATCCGACCTCAGCTGATTTGCCCCCCGACGAGAGCGTGTTGCGCGCCGGCAGGGCCCTAGATCGTGGCTGCCCGGGAATGATAACGTAATTCTCCGATTCGTATAACTGGCCTACCAATTTGTCTCGGCCGGCGATCCGACTCCCGGAGGTGACGTGTCAGCAGCACCGGGACGGCCGCTGCCGTTGGTCACCCCCGAGAACGAGTTCTTTTGGACTTCCGGGGCCGACGGCACGCTGCGGCTGCAGGAATGTAGGGCCTGCGAGTCATTGATCCATCCGCCCGCGCCGGTGTGCCGGTACTGCCGGTCCCGCGAAATGGGTGTGCGGGCAGTCTCCGGCAACGCGACGCTCGCCGGATTCACGGTCAATCATCGGTTCAGCCTGCCCGGGCTGCCGGCGCCGTATGTGGTCGCTCAGGTGGCCATCGCGGAAGACCCCCGGGTCCGGCTCACCACCAACATCGTGGAGTGCGAACCCGATCAGCTCGAGCTCGGTCAACGGATGGAGGTCGTCTTCGAGCAGATCGAGGACGTGTGGCTGCCACTGTTTCGGCCGGTTCGCGACTCCGTACCCGCTCCCCTGCCGGTCGACGAAATCGCGCCGGAGCGCTTCGGCGAATACGTCCGGCCGATGCTGACCACCGAGAAGTTCGAGGACAAGGTCGCTCTCACCGGGATCGGCATGTCATCGATCGGGCGTCGGTTGATGCAGCCGCCCCTGTCGCTCGCCGTGGATGCGTGTGAGGCGGCCGTGACCGATGCCGGGCTGACATTCGCCGACATCGACGGCCTGTCCACCTACCCCGGCGGCGGCAATCTCGGCGGATTCGGCGAGGGCGGGGTTACCGCGCTGGAGGCGGCCCTGGGCATCCGGCCGACGTGGCACAACGGCGGCATCGAAACGTTCGGCCCCGGTGGCTCGGTGATCGCCGCGATGCTCGCTGTCGCCGGCGGCTTGGCCCGTCATGTGCTGTGCTTTCGGACGCTCTGGGAAGCGACCTACAACGAGCTGATGAAGCAGGGCAAGATCACCCCGTCGATGGGCCGCACCACCAGCTGGCAGTTCCCGTTCGGCGCCACGTCGGCGGCCCACACCCTGGCGATGAACGCGCAGCGGCACTTTCACCGGTATGGCACAACGAAAGAGACGCTGGGCTGGATCGCGCTGAACCAGCGGGCCAACGCCGAGCTCAATCCGTCCGCGGTCTATCGGACGCCGATGACGATGGACGACTACCTGAACGCGCGGCCCATCACGACGCCGTTTGGCCTCTACGACTGCGACGTGCCGTGCGACGGCGCGATCGCCGTCGTCGTCTCGGCCGCCGACGCCGCCCGTGATCTGGCCAAGCCGCCGGTGTTAGTCGAGGCGGTGGGGACGCAGATCATCGAACGGATCGACTGGGACCAGAGCACGCTGACGCATGAGCCCCAAGTGCTGGGGCAGGCCGCGCACGTGTGGAGGCGCACCTCGCTGCGACCCGCCGACGTCGACGTGGCCGAGCTGTACGACGGGTTCACCATGAACTGCCTGTCCTGGATCGAGGCGCTCGGATTCTGCGGGATCGGCGAGGCCAGGGAATTCCTCGACGGCGGCAAGAACATCGCCCGCGACGGCCTGCTGCCACTCAACACGCACGGCGGACAGCTGTCGCACGGACGCACCCACGGAATGGGCCTCCTGCACGAAGCCGTGAGCCAGTTGCGCGGCGAAGCCGGTGACCGCCAGGTCCCCGGTGCCCGTGTCGGGGTGGTCAGCAGCGGCGGCCTGACGCCCAGCGGTGTGCTCCTGCTGCGGGCTGACGCATGAGTACACGCCAGCGACGATGCAGAGCGAAAGCGATGAGGTGGAGCGGCGCATGAGTATCGCACCTCGCCCGAGGGTGGTGATCGTCGACGGCGTGCCGATGTCGGCGCTGGTGGCCGAACCCGAAGACCCGGAGAACCCCAAGGCCGTGATCGTGGCCATCCACGGCGGCGGTACCACCGCGTTGTACTTCGACTGCCCGGGCCACCCGTCGTTGTCCTTGCTACGGACGGGCGCGGCAGCCGGTTTCATCGTCCTGGCGCTCGATCGGCCCGGATACGGGAGCTCGGCGCCCTATCCCGAGGCGATGGCCTTGCCCGAGCAGCGAGTCAACCTCGCGTTCGCGGCGGTGGATCGTATCCTCGGGCTTGGGCCACAGGGAAGGCCACGTGGTGCCGGGTTGTTCGTGGTGGGCCATTCGGGCGGGTGCGAACTGGCGATGCGGATGGGCGCCGCCGCTCGCGGCGCGCATCTGCTGGGCATCGAACTGGCGGGTACCGGACGGCACTACCACCCAGCGGCCCGAGAAATCCTGAAGACAGCGACTCGACAAAGCCGCCCGGCGGGTTTGCGTGAGCTGTTGTGGCACCCGGAGCGGCTGTATCCGCCCGAGGTCCTCACCGGGGTCACGGCTTCGCCGACGGCTCCGGGCTATGAGGACCAGATGGTGTCGGACTGGGCCCGCGAAACCTTCGCAACCCTCGCCCCCGCCTTGCGTGTTCCGGTGCAATTCAGCATCGCCGAATACGAAAGGGTTTGGCAGACAGACGCTTCGGCGTTGACCGAGATCGCGGCCTTGTTCTCCGGATCGCCATCGTTCACCATCAACAGACAACCCGAGGCGGGGCACAACATCAGCCTCGGCCACACCGCCGCGGACTACCACGCGACGGTTCTGTCGTTCGTCGAGGAATGCGTCATCGCACGCTCCTCGAGCGTGACGGCACAGTCACTTTCGGATCCGAATGTGACTGTGCCGTCACGCTCGCCAGATGAAGAAACCGTCAATATCGCGGGGGATCGAGGTCTGAGATGACCGCGCCCGGCTCCTTTTCGGCTCGCCGCGAACCCGCTACCGTTAGCGTTACAGTCAGGCATTCAGCTGTGAAGGTTCCGGCCCTCAGTTCGTGGCGAGGAGTGTGCAATGACTAAATCGAAGTTCGTCTTCGATCCGTTCTCCGAAGAGTTCTGGAACGGGGCGTGGGAGACGTACCGGCGGATGCAGGAGGAAACGCCGGTCTACTACAACGACGAGTACGACTTCTACGCGTTGACCCGTCACGCGGATGTGGCTGCGGGGCTCAAGGATTTCGAAACGTATTCGTCGGCCTACGGGATCGACCTGTCGATGGTGCGATCCGGGCAACGGCCCCCGCAGTCGATCATCTTCATGGACCCGCCCGACCATCGCAACATGCGCAGCCTGCTGAACAAGGTCTTCACGCCACGCGCCATTCAGTCGCAACGGCAGATGGTCATCGAGAAGATCGACAAGTACCTCAGCGCGGCCGATCCCGATCGATTCGACGCCGTACAGGAGTTTTCCGGTCCCTTCCCCGTTGAGGTGATCACGACAATGCTGGGCGTGCCGGAGGGGCACGCACAACAAATACGCCACTGGATCGACGAGTCGCTGACGCGCGAGCCCGGACAGGTCGAAGTCGGCGAGCAGGGCATGCAGGCCAATATCAATACCGCGATGCTGTACTACGAGCTGGTCAAGCAACGCCGCGAGGAGCCGCGTGACGACCTGTTCACCAAGCTGATCGACGCCGAAATCGAACGCGAGGACGGCGAATCCACCAAACTGGACGACATCGAAATCGCCGGGTTCGCAACATTATTGGGCGGTGCCGGCGCAGAGACCGTCACCAAGCTCGTAGGCAATGCGGCGGTGGTCTTCGGCCGCAACCCCGACCAGTGGCAAAAGTTGCTCGACGACCGCAGCAAGATCCCTGCCGCCGTCGAAGAACTGCTGCGCTACGAGGCACCGTCCCAATATCAGGTACGCCGCTCGATGAAAGACGTCCACCTGCACGGCGTCACGATCCCGGCCGGGAAGCCGGTCTTCCTGATCAACGGGGCGGCTAACCGTGATCCTGAGGCCTGGACCGATCCCGACAAATTCGACATCGATCGCGACCGCTCCGAAGCGCAAAACATGGGTTTCGGCTACGGGATTCACAGCTGCCTCGGCGCGGCATTGGCCCGCATGGAGAGCGCGATCGCGGTGGAGAAGCTGCTGGACTTCATGCCCCGCTACGAGGTGGACTGGTCAGGCTGCAAACGCGTCCACATGCAAAACGTCATGGGCTGGCAGACCGTGCCCGTGAAGGTAATTCGGTGAGGGCACCGAGATGAAAGTGGAAGTCGACTTCGATCTCTGCGAAAGCAACGGGGTCTGCATGGGCATCATCCCGGAGGTCTTCCACCTCGGAGATGACGACGTGCTGACCGTATTGCAACCAGAAGTCATGCCGGAGAACGAGTCTCAAGTGCGCGACGCGGTCCGTCAATGCCCCCGGCAGGCGATCTCAATCCACGAGTAGCGGCGTGTCAGCGCTCGCTGATCGCCTGCTCGGGGCAACATTCGATGGCCTCTCGGGTAGCCGCCTCCAATTCCGTTGGGACAGCTGATGTTATGGCGACCGAGTAGCCGTCTTCAGTCAGGCTGAACACGTCCGGGCACAGCGTCACGCACACGCCATGACCGCGACAGCACTGGTCGTCGACCCAAACTTTCATGCCGGCGTGAATTCCAGGTGCAGTTCGGTCAGGCCGCGCAGGATGTACGTCGGAACGTATTGGTAGCGGCGGTCATTGACCGGGCCGTGGACGCGCTCGTTGATCCTGATGTCCGAAGTCCGGTCCAGCAACCGTTCGATCGCCACCCGGGTTTCGGCACGGGCCAGCGGCGCACCGGGGCAGCTGTGAATGCCTCGCCCGAACGAGATGTGCTGGCGAGCGTTCTTGCGGGCCGGATCGAACGTGGCCGGGTCTTCGAACCGGCGCGGATCGCGGTTGGCGGCCGCTTGCACCACCATCACGGTGGTGCCGGCGGGCAGGTCGACCCCGCCGACGCTGACGGGCATCCGGTTCATCCGGAAGTCACCCTTGACCGGGCTCTCGATGCGCAGCGCCTCTTCGATGAAGTTTGGAATCAGGCTGCGGTCCTTGCGCAATTGCTCCTGGATGCCGGGCCGCTCCCCGATGGTCTGCAACGCGGCGCCGAGCAGTCGCACCGTGGTCTCCTGGCCCGCCGAGAAGACGTTGCTGGCAACCCGGGCCACGTCTTCGACCTCGGGTGTCGAGCCGTCGGGATATGTCGCGGTCGCCAGGCCGGTCAACACGTCGTCGCGGGGCTCACAGCGGCGGTCGCGGACATAGTCGGAGAAAAGACCGTAGAGGAATTCCAGCGGACTGTGTGCCAGTGCTTCCTTGCCGGTGCCCCCGACGCCGCCACCCGAGTGCTCGCGGATGCCTTTGACGAACTTGTCGCGATCTTCCATCGGCACGCCCAGCAGGTCGGCGATGACCAGCAGTGTGAAGGGGCTGGCGAAGCCCTTGATGAATTCGCCGTGCCCTGGCGCCAGGAACGTGTCGAGTGCCTGGTCGGCGAGCACCCACATCTCGTCCTCGTTCTCCTTGAGGCGCTTCGGGGTGATCAGCCGCATCAGCAGCGAGCGGTGGTTGGTGTGGGTGGGTGGATCAAGGGTGGGCAGCTGGTCGCTGAACGGCAGCTTGTCGCGATGTTGCTCGATCAGCTCGGTGATGTCACTGCTTCCCAGACCCTCGAGGGATACCGGAAAGCCGGGAAACGGACCGGTCACCGAGATGCACGACGAGAACGTGTCGGCGTCGCTCAACACGCCGACGGCCTCCTCCCACCCGGTCACCATGGTGACCCCGTGGTGGTTTTCCCGGGCCACCGGGCACTGCTGCCGGAGCGCCTCGTAGTAGGGGTACGGGTTTTCGACGAGCCGGGCATCGCGGAAGAAGTCCATGTCGGTGAAATCACTCACCATTTTCTTGCTCCGTTCGAATCTCGGCTAGCGAGAATGATCCTCTCAGAGACGAGTATTACATTTCCATACGGCATGACCGCCGTCAACGCCGCGCCTGGTGGGGGCGTCGTACAGCGTGCAGGCCAGGTCTAGCCGGCAGGAACCAGATCGGCGGCGACGGACGGGCAGGCTCGCATCCCGCTTCGGAAGGTCTCGGTGCGGCCGATCGGGCCATCGGCCACCCCCTCGACGTTCAAGGCGGCGGCCAGCGCCTTGGACTTGAACGTCTGTGCGGCCATGCTCAGCTGGTGTTGCACCCTGCCAACGCTGTCGTCGAGCTCGGTGGGCCAGGTCTGCCCCCACAGCGTGACCTCAGTGACGCCATGGTCGAGGGCCTGCAACACACCTTGCCGTACCCGCGGGTCGCATCCGAACAGGTCGGCCGCCGCCGCCAGGGCCTGCGGACGGGGCCGGGATTCCGCCGATGCCAAAGCATCTTCGAGATCGAGTACCCGGGCACCGAGGATCTGCAACGCCCGCTCGTCGGGGGCGTCCGCAGCGTGGTCGATGAGGAGCACGGTGACGTCCCATCCGGCCATCGCCCTGTCGAAGAGCCATCCACCGGCGAACTTCACCACGTCGGCAACAGTGGCAGCGACGACGTGGAGCCGGTATCTCATGTCATCTTGGGCGGCGCGAAGTCCCGCGCCAGTGTCTCCGCGTACTGCTTGAAGACCTCGGTCAGCGGTATCGAAGGATCGAGCAACCATGTGGTTTCCATTCCGTGGACGAAGGCGAGAATTTCCACTGCCTTGACGGCGGGGTCTATGTCCGTGCGGTACCGGCCGTCGGCCTGGCCACCGCGGATGAGGTCGGCCACGATGCTGACCGCGTCGCTATGCCTGGCCAGCATGCGGTCGTGCAGCGGCGCGTCAGGAAGGATGTTTTCAACCAGCAGCACCGTGAACGTGCCCACCAATTCCGGTGCCCGGTTGAAGCGATCGGCGACCTGAGCGATCTGCACAAGAAGGTCGCCGGACCGGTCGGCGTGAGAGTCGTCATCGAGGTCACGCGCGTCCAGCACCGCGTGCAGCAGCTGCTCCTTGGACGCGAAGTGATGCAGCAGCCCGGCCGGGGTGACGCCGGCTTCGCCGGCGATCTGGGCGAGCGTCGTGCTGCGCCAGCCGTTTCGCGTCAGCAGGCGCTGTGCGACCGCGAGGATCCGCTGTTTGCGGTCCTCACCTTTGGCGAGCAACGTGTCGTACCGCCGCGTGTCGGGCACTGGGCTCCTCGTCGGTCGGTCCCCGAACCAACCTAATAAATAGACAGTAGGTTGGTTCGGGGACCGTGACAAGGGGGCGATCGCACG
>Ga0210389_10001457_pt1 | contig 19040 bp, 18 predicted proteins | sample IncBWH28OmetaG_FD_160127 | JGI IMG/M metagenome (GOLD analysis project Ga0210389, IMG submission 160127) | Forest soil microbial communities from Barre Woods Harvard Forest LTER site, Petersham, Massachusetts, United States - Inc-BW-H-28-O ...
TCGCGTCCCTGGCGTTAGAAGAAGAATCTCTGGCGTTAGAAGAAGAATCCCGCGTGTGGTGCCTCGAGCGCCGCGAACATTCGATCGGCCACGCTGAGCGCCGCCGGATCGTCGGCCCGGACCAACCCGGCAGCGGCGAGGCCGCGCCAGGTCGCGCCGCCGAGCAGCACAGCGCCCAGCCCGTCGACACCGATGTGGAGTTCGGCGCGGCGCTGCGTCGCTTCCACGCCGTCGGCGGCGATGGCGAAGCTGGCCGAATTGGACGGCAGCAACGGGTCGGTGACCGCGATGGTGACGCCCGCGCCCCCCTCGTACCGGCGTGCCGCAAGCGCGCTGTGGACGTCGATGATGCGGAGCCACGTTTCGTCGTGTACCGCGGTCACCTTCATGGCCCGCCGATCCACCAGCAGCCAGGGCAGCGGATCGTCGACGGGCAGCATCCAGAACACCACGCGGTCGATGAGATCGAGCCCGAGCAGGAACCGCAGCAGCCCGAGGTAGGCCTCCGTGGTGGGCGCGAAGAAGTCCTCGACGGCGATGGTGCGCAGGTCGCTGATGAACCACTCCCCGGTGTCAACGGGACGGTAGCGGACGAATCCCGACTCGCGGCCCGGCTCACCGTGCACCGCGACATATGAAGGCCCCGAGGAGAATTCGCTGCGCATCCGCAGACCCTGCCACCACACCTGAGGACGATCGATGGTGCCCGGACGGGACGGGCGATTGCCGGCGTAGATGCGAGGCAGGACGTCCCACGCTTCGGCCGCGTCCAGCAGTCGCACCGGACCACCGGCCCCGATATCGGGGCGTAGCGTCGCGCGCGCGGTCCGGACCTCCACGGTCTGCGACGAACTCGCCACGCCATAGCCGTAGCGCTCGTAGATCGTCGCTTCCGACGCCCGCAACGTCGCGACCACCTCGCCGCGTGCGGCGATGTCATCCAGCTGATGACCGATCAGGTCGGTGGCGATGCCTTTTCGGGTGAACGACGGCAGCACCCCGATGTGTGTCACGGCCGCATGGCTGACGATCGCCCCGCCGGGAAGCGTCAGCCTGCTCGTCACCGCGTCGGCGGTGCCGACGAGCTGACCTTTCACGAATGCACCGATGGTACGGCCAGGTTCGAGCAGCCTCGTGATCTGGCCGGGCGCCAGGTTGGACAACGGCGGGAACCCGACCATGGCGGTGCGGAACACGTTAGCCGCGGCGATGAGGTCGTCCTCGTTGTCAAGAACGCGGATCTCGGTGTTCATCCAAACATCATGTCTGGTGCCCCTGACCCGCCGGTCGGACGGTTGATCACACGATGGGCCGACGCCAGAATTGATCGCGTGCCGTTCGCGTTACCAACTCGCTGGTCTGACCAGTGCTCTAATGATCCGCGCAACCACTGAAAGGAAGTGACTGCTGATGCGCATCGCCAACCACGATGGTCGTGCCGTCCTCGTGATCGGGGAAAGCGGCAGCGAAAAGGGTCCCGAAAAAGGTATCGACATCGCGACGGCATCCGGCGGCCGATTCGGTCCCGACCTCAGCGGTGTTTACCCCGAGTGGGACGAACTGTGCAAGTGGGCAACAAGTTACGACAGCTCTGGCGCCAGCAGCTTCCCGATCGACCGCACGCTGCTGGGCGCGCCGTCCCCGTGCCCGCGCCAGGTGTTCGCGCTCGGACTCAACTATGGCGAGCACGCCGCAGAAGCGGGCTTCGAGGCGCCCACCGCGCTGCCGCCGGTATTCGCCAAGTATGTGTCCAGCTTCTCCGGGCCCGACACGACCGTGATTATCCCCGAGGGCGGGAATGTGGACTGGGAGGTCGAACTGGTCGCGATCATCGGACGCCAGGCTGTCAACATTAGCGAGGCCGCGGCCTGGGATCATGTCGCGGGCCTGACGGTGGGCCAGGACGTCTCCGAGCGGATCACCCAATTGCGTGGTCCCGCACCACAATTCGGACTCGGCAAATCCTATCCGGGATTTTCGCCACAGGGTCCGTGGCTCGTCACGCCGAACGAGCTGGCCAATCCCGACGACCTCGAACTGGGCTGCGCGATCGACGGCGAGGAGGTGCAGAACAGCCGCACCAGCTCCATGATCTACCCCGTCTCCAAGCTGGTGGCGTCGTTGTCCGCCAACGTCACGCTTTACCCCGGCGACGTCATCTTCACGGGCACTCCATCCGGTGTCGGAATTGGGCGCAAGCCCCAACGATTCCTCCGCCCGGGCGAACATCTGCGCAGCTGGATCAGCGGAATCGGAGAACTGAACCAAACTTTCGTCGCGGCGGCTGCCGCCACCTCGTGAGGCCGCGTCGCCTCAAACATCGGGCGTGGCCGGGCTCCCCGGCTAGCGGATCGGCAGGCCCGTCAGGGCCCGCGAAATCACCAGGCGCTGGATCTCGCTGGTCCCTTCGAAGATGGTGAAGATCTTTGCGTCGCGGTGCATCCGCTCCACGGGGTAGTCACGGGTGTACCCGTTGCCGCCCAGGATCTGGATGGCCTCGTCGGTGACATAGACGGCCGTCTCGCTCGCGACCAACTTGGCCATCGAGCCCTCCGCCGAGTCGAACCGTTGGTTGTTGCGCGCCATCCAGCCCGCTCGCCACACCAGCAGACGAGCGGCGTCGATCCGGCTTTTCATGTCCGCCAGCTTGAACGCCACGGCTTGGAATTCACCGATCTTGCGGCCGAATTGCTCACGCTGGCAGGCGTATTCGAGGGCGTATTCGTAGGCGGCCCGTGCCACCCCGACGGCCATCGCGCCGACGGTGGGCCGGGTGCGCTCGAAAGTCTTCATCGCCGCCTGCCCGCGCGCCGACGCACCGGAACTGATCCGGGCGATGCGGGCTTCGAACTTTTCCCGTCCGCCGAGGATCTGGTCCTCCGGCAGTCGGACGTTGTCGAGGACCACCTCGGCGGTGTGCGACGCGCGGATGCCGTGCTTCTTGAATTTCTGGCCCTGAGACAGGCCCTTGGTGTCCGGCCCGATGACGAAGGTGGCCTGGCCACGGGTGCCGAGTTCGGGGCAGACCGACGCGACCACAATGTGCACGTTGGCGATACCGCCGTTGGTCGCCCAGGTCTTGGTGCCGTTGAGAACCCATTCGCCCGCGGCCTCGTCGTAATGCGCACGAGTGCGGATGGCTCCGACGTCAGAACCCGCGTCGGGTTCCGAGGAGCAGAACGCACCGAGCTTGGGATCGCCGGGCGTACCGAACATGTCGGGAAGCCAGCGGCCTAACTGTTCGGGAGTTCCGTTGCCCGCCAACGCCGCCGCGGCCAGCCCGGTGCCCATGATGGAAAGCGCGATGCCGGCGTCGCCCCAGAACATCTCCTCGAAGGCGGTGAGCATGCCCAGCCCCGTCGGCTCGGCCGCCTGTTGCGCGAAGAAGTCGGGGGAGTAAAGGCCCACCTTCGCGGCCTCCTGGATCACCGGCCACGGAGTTTCCTCGCGTTCGTCCCATTCGGCGGCGGCCGGGCGGATGACCTCCGCCGCGAACTGGTGCACCCAGTCGCGGACTTCGATCACGTCATCGCTCAGTTGAAGTGAGAATGTCACGGCATTGCTCCTCAAATCGTTTGGTGTCAGCCTTTTTTCGGGCTTCGATATTGCGCCAGAACGCTGAGCGTCTGGTTGACCCACGCCTCGAAGTAACGGTCTTCCTCGATGTTGCCGGGCAAGCGGCCGGTCAGCGCCTGCAGCGTCGCGGCGTAGGACAACGACGCGATCGCCGCGGCCGCGGTCGCCGCGGGGTCGGGTATGTGCGTGCGGCCGGAACGATTGGAGGCGACCAGTTCGTCGGCGAACCGTTGATAGGCGTTGTCGGTGATGATCTGCCAGGTCTTCTCGTCGAGGTCGCCGAGCTCGTCGGGTTCGCGCAACATGACCCTGAGCAAATCCTCGCTCTCTTTGAGGTTGCTCCAGATCAGCTGTCCTGCGGTGCGCACCGCCTGCTCGACGCTGCCCGGCTCCCCGGCGTCGTACTGCTCTCGCGCGGCCACGATGCTGTCGATCCGGTAGGCGACGGCGGCCTCCAACAGCTCGCGCTTGGAGCCGAAGTGCTTGTAGAGCGCGCCGGACCCCGGCGCCAGGCCGGACGCCCGCTGGATGTCGGCCACCGACGTCGCCGCGTACCCTTTGGCGGCGAACAGCTTCAGCGCGGCGGCCAGCAGCCGATCGCGTCCCGACGTCACAAAGTGAGAGAGTACTCACTCACCAACGGTTGGGCAAATCGCCGCGGCTTACGCGTGGGTGCGTCAGTGCTCCGCGGCGTAGTTCTGCCGGTATTTTTGCGGCGACACCCCCACCGTGCGGTGGAAGTGAAACCGCAGGGACGCGCAGGAACCAAACCCGGACTGCTCGGCGACGCGATCCACGCTCAGGCCGGTGGATTCCAACAGCCGCCTTGCGCGGTCGACGCGCATTCGTACGAGCAATCCCAACGGGGTGGCGCCGAAATGCTCGCGGAATTGCCGATTGAGCGTTCGCACACTCACCGATGCGTGGTCCGCGATGGCCTGCAGGTCGAGCGCGGCGTGCGCATTCTCTTCCATCCAGGCGATCGTCGGTTGCAGGGGATGGCCAGGGTCGGCGGGCCCCGCGTGTTCGATGTACTGCGCTTGGCCGCCGTCGCGCCACGCGGGTATCACCACTCGCCTCGCGGTGCGGCCGGCCAGGTCGGGGCCGGAGTGCTGGCGGACCAGATGCAGGCACAAGTCCAGGCCCGATGCGACGCCCGCCGACGTCACCACGGGGCCTTCGTCGACGAACAACACGCGGGGGTCGACGTCGACGTCGGGATAGCGCCGCGCCAACTCGTCGGCCCATTGCCAATGCGTGGTGGCTCGCCTGCCGTTCAGCAGGCCTGCGGCCGCCAGCGTGAAGGCCCCGACGCACATCGATGCGACGCGAGCACCGTTGTCGGCGGCGGCTTGCAGCGCCGAGAGCGCCTGCGGATCGGGCTCTTCCAGGAAGTTGTGAGTTCCCGGCACCACCACAAGGTCCGCGTCCACGAGGGAGTCGAGACCGTGGGGCGTGTGAATCTCGACCAGACCCCAGTCGGCCGAGGTGCTGATCGACGGGCGTTGCCCGCACACCCGGACCTCGTAGCCCGGTGGCGAGGGAGCCGCTCCGTCGGTGCCGCCGGTTCCCCGCTCGGCGGCTGCCAGGTTGGCCATGCCGAAGACCTGGCCGGGAATCATCAGTTCGAATCCCATGACCTGGTTGAGCGCCAGCACCGCAACGATCATCGTGGCTAGATTCTAGCGATATTAGGCAATCTGGCCACTGGCGTTCCCGGCGCCGCTGCGGCAGCGTGACGGTATGTCACGCCGCTCAGGATCCCGATGACCGCCAACGCAAGCCGGCCGGCGAGCCCGCTGAACCTTCCAAATTCCGACATCGCCCGCGCAGCAACACAACTCGTTCTCGACGTCGGACCGGCGTTCGTCGCCCACCACTGCGTGCGCAGCTATCTGTTCGCTCGCGAGGTTGCCGCGGCAAGGGGGTTGCGAAGGGACCCCGAGTACGACGACGAGCTGGTATTCCTCAGCTGCATCCTGCACGACCTCGGCGCCACCGAATACGCCAACGGCGATCAACGGTTCGAAGTCGACGGTGCCGATGCCGCGGCGCGCTTCCTGCGTGAGCATGGGGTCGACGAGGCGCGGGTCCGCACGGTCTGGCAGGCGATCGCGCTGCATACCAGCATCGGCTTGGCGCACAGGTTCGGCGCCGTACAGGCGGTCACCCAGATCGGCATCTCGACGGACATCGTCGGCACCGACAGGCAGCTACTCCCGGCGGGTTTCGCCGATCTGGTTCATGAGTCGTGGCCCCGCCACGACGCCGGTTTCACGCTGGCCGAAGTCATTGCGGGTCAAGTGGAGGCCAACCCGGCAAAGGGGCCTCCGCTGACTTTTCCCGCCCACGTGCATGAGCTGTTCTACCCGGCCACACCGACGGTGACATGGTTCGACCTCGTACGCGCCGCCGGCTGGAACGATCAACCGAGCTCGGTCGGCGAGCGCGGGACGGCGGGCCCCGGCGCTGGCTGACCGCAACGCATGCGGCGAGATTGGATCGGCTCCTGTGAGGTGAGTCGCCAGGCTGGGTAAAATCGTCCACGACATGGGCCTGGCATTGCGAGATCACTAGTGGAGTCCGACGCTCGCTTCCTTCGACATATGCGGCTGCCGATGCGGGTCTTGTCACTGCGGACCATCGTCATCGTTTCGGCAATATCGGTGATCGCGCTCGTCGTCGCCTTGGGCGCGTGGGTATGGATCGGCGTCACCAACGATCAGTACAGCCAACTCGACCGCCGGCTGGATTCGGTAAGCAGTCTGGGCGACATCAATACGCTGATCAATAACGCCGAGCTGACCAACCCCGATCGGCCCATGCCGGACGGCAACCTGGTGCGCACCGCTCGCATCGGCGAGGTGACCGTGTCCGCGCCCGGCAACATCGTGCTGCCCAAACTTCCCAATGGATACGCGAACACCACCATCAACGGCGTGCAATACCGTGTCCGCACCTTCACCGCGGGCCCGGCCTCGATCGCCCTCGCGGCGCCGTTGGCCGAAGCTCAACACCGGATCAACGAACTGCACCTGCGGGTGCTGTTGATCTGTAGCAGCGTCATCGGCGGCACCGTCCTCGTCGGCTGGGTGATCTCGCTGATCATGGTCAATCCGTTCCTGCTGCTGGCCCAGCAGGCTCGTGCCATCAATGCCCAGTCGAGCCCCGACGAGGTACAGGTCCGGGGCGTGCGTGAGGCCGTCGAGATCGCCGAAGCGGTCGAGGGAATGCTCGACCGCATCGGCAACGAGCAACAGCGCACCAAGGCAGCCCTCGAGTCCGCCCGCGACTTCGCCGCCGTCGCCTCCCACGAGCTGCGCACCCCGCTGACGGCGATGCGCACCAACCTGGAAGTGTTGTCCACCTTGGAGTTACCTCCCGAGCAGCGTGAGGAGGTCATCGGCGACGTCATACGCACCCAGAGCCGGATCGAAGCGACGCTCACCGCACTCGAACGGCTGGCGCAGGGCGAGCTGACCACCGTCGACGATTTTGTTCCCTTCGACGTCACCGAACTTCTGGATCGTGCCGCGCACGACGCGCTCCGCATCTACCCCGGCCTACGGGTGTCGCTTGTGCCGTCGCCCACTGTGTTGATGGTGGGATTGCCGACAGGGCTGCGGCTGGTTATCGACAACGCCATCGCCAACGCTGTCAAGCACGGCAGCGCCAACGAAATCCAGCTCAACGTCGGCAGTTCCGGCGAAGGCGTGGAGATCGCCATCGACGACGACGGCACCGGGGTCCCCGAAGCGGAACGCAGCGCAGTCTTCGAACGCTTTTCCCGCGGGTCGACAGCATCACGCTCGGGCTCCGGTTTGGGGCTGGCGCTCGTCGCCCAGCAGGCCGAATTGCACGGCGGCACAGCGTCCTTGCACTCCAGTCCGATGGGCGGCACACGGCTGCTGCTGAAGTTGGCCGGTGATGGGCGCGGCCCGGCGTGACAGTGGGATCGGAGCTCGACATTCCCACGTTGGTGATCGACGGAGGAACTCTGCGGCTCACCGCGAGAATCTAAGTATGGGCATTCGACAACCAGCTGACGCGCATTTCATCGAACCTATTCGAATTAGCCTAGCCTCGCTTTATTAAGGCAAAGCTTGCCTGAAAAAGGCTCACGCAAAATCCATAATATGGTGACACATTACACACCCGCGCATAGGAACATTCTTCCTGCTCAGACGCGTTGAATCAAACGTCAACTCACCGTCGAGTCCGTCACTTATCCGTACGCCTCATATGCCTCAAATAGGGAGCTAGCCATGACTGCAACAACATATGCGACTCCGGCCAACCGCCGCCGCGACGAGCACAGCATTTGTAACTTCACGGCATCGTCATCACTTGCCGAAAGCCTCCAGCGGGTCCTCGTTGATTTGATCGAACTGCATTTACAGGGCAAGCAGGCCCACTGGAATGTCATCGGGACGAACTTCCGCGACCTGCACCTGCAGCTCGACGAGCTGGTCGACTTCGCCCGCGAGGGAAGCGACACCATCGCAGAGCGGATGCGCGCCCTGGACGCGGTCCCGGACGGCAGGTCCGACACGGTCGCGGTCACTACCAGCCTGCCCCCGATCCCGGCAGACGAGCACAACACCGGGGCGGTCGTCGACCTGATCACAACTCGGATCTACGCGACTGTCGACACCCTGCGTGCCGTGCACGACGCGGTTGACGCCGAAGATCCCAGCACCGCGGACATCCTGCACCATGAGATCGACGGGCTGGAGAAGCTCGCCTGGTTGATCAAATCCGAAAACCGCAAGGTCTAACGGCGTAGGGCTGCGGTTATTGGCCTGGGCGTCACGGCGATTCGGTGACGTTGGGAACCGTGGCCCCGCGGCAATGGCATCGCCGACCAGCCGCGAGCCCGACGGATCTTGGGAAAGCTCGATGTCGGCTTCCGTTGCCACGCAGGCGATGAAGCCCAACTCTTGGAGTGCCTTGAGCGCCACTACGGCGTCGTGGGCTCGACAGGCGCCGGGGCGGCCCCAACGTCACAACGGCGTGGCCTGCTGAGCCAGGTTCAGCAGGACATAGGCAACGCAGAACAAGAAGTTCAGCACCACCAAAACCAGGCCGGCGAACATCAATGAACGGGTGCCGCGCCGTTTGAGGCGCTTGAACTTCGCGACGCGTGCTTCGTGGTTCAGCTGGATCGCGATCAACGCGAAATTGACATCCGTCACCTCGCGGCATGCGACGGGCACGCCCGCCAGCATCGCCCGAAGGCGCTCCGGAGCGGTGTGGACGCCGACGCGCTCGAATCGCTGACACAACCGTCGCGCCCCCGGTCGGCCAAGTGCCTGATATCGCACCTGCAGTTGGTGCGAGAGTTGCCTTCGTTCGTCGCCCCAGGGGTTAGACGGGGTCGTCACAAGCCGGAATTCTAGTTCGCATCGAGTCACTTACCGAGTGTCTGAGCGAATTACGTTGGCACCGGTTGATCTGCGATGCATCGATCAGGGTTTGGGCCGGGTCGCCTGCGGGCGCGTTCGCGTGCCAAGCCTTAGCGCGCTCCCCGCACCAGGCGACCTGGACGGGCCCCGGTGTCGGCATCGTCGCGCCGCGTCACGGTTCCGCTGACGATCGTCGCGGCGTATCCGCTTGCGCGCTGCAAGATCCGGTGGCCGCCGGCCGGCAGGTCGAAAGCCATCGCCGCGGGGTGCAGCCGCAGCGCGTCCATGTCGATCACGTTGATGTCGGCCTTTTTGCCGGCCTCGATGGTGCCGCGATCGGTGAGACCGAACAGGTGAGCGGTGTCGCGGGATTGCTTGCGGATCACGTACTCCAGCGACAGCTTCTCGCCCCGGTGTCGGTCGCGGGCCCAGTGCGTCAGCAGGAAGGTGGGATAGGAAGCGTCGCAGATCATCCCGCAGTGCGCGCCGCCGTCGGACAGGCCCAGCACACCGGCGGGGTGCAGCATCATCTCCCGGATCGCGTCGTGATTACCGTCGGCGTAGTTGAACAGCGGCAGCATCAGCATGGCGGTCGCGTTCCGCTCGAGCATCAGGTCATAGAGCGTCGACAGCGGGTCCTCGCCGCGCGCTTTGGCGATGGCGGCGACGGTGCGGTCGCGAGTGGGCTCGTAGTCGGGCGGGTCACCGAGCGCGTAAAGCCGTTTCAGGGAGTGCTGCACGAGGGCGAACATCCCGTCGAACAACAGGGCCGGGTCGACGGGCAGGTCATCCTCGGACAGGATCGCGGCCTTGACCGCCGGATCGGCCAGGCGCTGCGCGAGTTCCTCGCGGCTGCATTCGGCCGCCAGGCCGCGGTAGGTGGGGCGGTGGCTGAAGCCGTGATGGCCCTGGAATCCGATCATCATGCCGAACGGGCGCGCCGCGACCTGAGGGTACAACCGACTGCCCGCCGCGTGCGCGTCCGCGGAGAGGTCCATCATCTCGCGCCACAGCTTCGGATCGGCGTCCACCTGGATCAGAGCGAATGACACCGGCCGGTCGATCTCGCCGCCCAGCCGCCGCATCCAGTCCAGTTCCTTCTTCGGCGCGACGATGTCCTCACCCGCGGACCCCTGCGGGGCCAGCTCGAACACCGCCTGGCCCCCGGCTGCCATGGCGCGGCCGAGACCGAACAGCTCCTCTTCGGCGGCGAAGGTACCGGGTACGGGTTCGCCGTCCATCGCGCGATGGCCCAGTGTGCGCGATGTCGAAAACCCGAGCGCCCCGGCTTCTATCGCTTCGGTGACCAACCGGCCCATCGCCGCGATGTCCTCCGGGGTGGCCGGCTCGTTGCGGGCACCCCGCTCGCCCATCGCGTAGGCGCGGACCGCGCCGTGCGCGACCTGGCTGCCCACGTCGATCGCGAACCTCAGCTTGCCGATCGCGTCGAGGTACTCGGGGTAGGTCTGCCAGCCCCAGGTGATGCCCTCGGTCAGTGCGGTGCCGGGAATGTCCTCGACACCCTCCATCAACTCGATCAGCCATTGCTCACTGCCGGGCCGCACCGGGGCGAACCCGACGCCGCAGTTGCCGGTCACGATTGTCGTGACGCCGTGACCGCTGGACGGCTCCAGCAGGCTGTCCCAGCTCACCTGACCGTCGTAGTGTGTGTGGATATCGACGAAGCCGGGGGCCACCACATGCCCTGTCGCGTCGATCGTTTCGGCGGCGTCGGCCATCTCCGGGGCCATCTCCAGGCCACCCCGCTCCGCATCGCCGGCGTCACGGCGGACGACGTCAACGATCACGCCATCCTTGATGCCGATGTCAGCCCGGTAGCGCTGCCCGCCGGTGCCGTCCACGACCGTGCCGCCGGTGATCTTCAGGTCGAACATGAGGGTCTCTCCTTGTCGCCGCGCGCTGTCGACGCGAGACGCACGGCAATTCGCTACGCGACGTAGCGTAACTCCCGACGATATTCCCGCTGCTGGATCGAAGTCAATGAATGTTCCCGAGGGGCCGGTCCTCCCGCACAGGTCTGGCCCCTACCGCGTCAGCGCGATCCAGGTCAACGTGACATGCGTTCCCTGCGGTGTGCGGTCGATGGTCACCTGATCGGCCAGCGCCCGCATCAGCTGGATACCCCGCCCCCGCAGCTGTGTCCGGCGCGGCACGGTCGCCGGTTCCGGACGGCTCTGACGCCAGCGGCCACGGTCATCGACGGTCACCGCGAGGGTGTCGGATTCGACGTCGTAGGCCGCGCTGACATCCATCGTCCCGCGCAGCGAGGAGTCGACGTAGGCGAATTCCGCGGCGTTCGCAATCGCTTCGTAGACCGCCAGCAGCAGGTCGCTGAACCGTTGGGCACCAAGCGTGAAATGCCTATCGAGCCAACGCCCGAACTCGGCTCGGGTCCGGGCGGCGCTGCGCGCATCGGCAGCGACTCGCGTCCGGATGAAGCGGGATCGGTCATCGACGTCAGACACGCGTCCTCACTCTGCCGAGGTTCGCCCACCGTCGACGCCGCTCAGCGCGCTATCGAGCGCGCTATAAAGCGACAAAACGGTGTCTAACCCCATGAGTTTCAGCGGCCTGCTGGTGGCCGGGCCGTCGGCGACGACGGCGAATCGGGTCGGCGGCACCACCTGGGCCTGTGCGGTCACCAGGACCGTCATCCCGGCTGAGGCAAGAAAATCCACCTTCGACAGATCGACGATCAGCGCCGCCGGTGCAGCGGCCAGCGAAGTGCTTATCGCCTCCGCCAGTCGGGGCGCACTGAGCATGTCCACTTCACCCGAGACCGTGACCACAACGGCTTGATCTACCTGGTGTTTCCCTACCTCGAAGCTCGTCGGATCGACGGAATCGCCGGATTGTTCGACCATGATTTCTCACTCACATTCGCCCCTGCGGGGACACTGCTGGCTAGCAATCAGCCATTGCCGCCCCGGGCTGCTGACTCAACCCGCAGAACACGCTTCATGGAGCAGAAACACTCCGGCGATTCTCCGCCGCCGAGGGCCGGCGCAGCACGCACGTGTTTGGTCGATCGTAAGCCACGTGGACACCGACACGCGCAGCCTGGATCCAGGCATGACTCTTCGCGGACTCTTTGCGGTGATCAGCGCAGACAGTGCGTAGGCAAAACTCTGTCCGGGAAGATGGGGACGTTGGTAGGTTCTGGAAATGCTCTTCGCGGCCCTGCGCGACATGCAATGGCGAAAGCGGCGCCTCATCATCGCGATCGTCAGCACCGCGCTGATCTTCGGTATGACGCTGGTGATGACCGGGCTCGCGAACGGCTTTGGAGTCGAGGCACGCAACACCGTCGACTCGATGGGCGTCGACGCATTCGTGGTCAAAGACGGCGCGGCCGGACCCTTCCTGGGTTCGACACCGTTCCCCGAGGTTGACCTGGCGCGGATTGCCGCCGAGCCCGGCGTCGTCGCTGCGGCCCCACTGGCCTGTGTCGGGACGATCATGAAGCAAGGCACGTCAACGCGAAACGTCACGGCCTTCGGCGCGCCCGAGCACGGACCCGGCATGCCGCAAGTGTCGCAGGGCCAGGCACCGTCGAAGCCGGACGAGGTCGCGGCGTCGAGCACGCTGGACCGACACATCGGCGACACCCTGCAGGTCGGTGCTCACGTTTTGCGGATCGTCGGCATCGTGCCCAATTCGACTGCGCTGGCCAAGATCCCCAACATCTTTCTGACGACCCAGGGCCTTCAGCAAGTGGCATACAACGGCCAGCCGATGGTCACGTCGATCGGGGTCGTCGGCAAACCCCGACATCTCCCGGACGGCTACCAGAGCTACGACCGAACGGGCGCTGTCAAGGATCTCGTGCGCCCGTTGAAGGTCGCGGTGACGTCGATCTCGATCGTGGCCGTCTTGCTGTGGGTGGTGGCGGCGCTGATCGTCGGATCGGTGGTCTACCTGTCCGCGCTCGAGCGGGTCCGCGACTTTGCTGTGTTCAAGGCGATTGGCACGCGGACGCGCTCGATTATGGCGGGTCTGGCCATGCAGGCGCTGGTCGTCGCGCTGCTCGCGGCGATAGTGGGCGTCATCCTTGCGCAGCTGTTGGCGCCGCTGTTTCCGATGATCGTCGCGGTACCCGCCGGTGCCTACCTGCTGTTACCGGTGGTCGCGATTGTGATCGGCCTGTTGGCCAGTCTCGCCGGACTTAAGCGCGTGGTGGCCGTCGATCCAGCGCTCGCGTTCGGAGGTCCCTAGCGGTGGGCGATCTGAGTATTCAGGACCTCGTCGTCGAGTACGACAGCGGCGGATACGCTCTCCGGCCGATCAACGGTTTGAACCTCGACGTCACCGCAGGGTCGCTGGTGATCCTGCTCGGGCCCAGCGGTTGCGGGAAGACGACGCTGCTGTCCTGCCTCGGCGGCATACTGCGGCCAAAGTCTGGGGCAATCAAGTTCGATGACGTCGACATCACGACGCTTGAGGGCGCCGCGCTGGCGAACTATCGCCGCGACAAGGTCGGCATCGTCTTCCAGGCGTTCAACCTGGTGCCTAGCCTCACCGCTCTCGAGAACGTGATGGTTCCGATGCGTGAGGCCGGGATGTCGCGCCGGGCCGCGCGCACGCGTGCCAAGGAATTGCTGACCCGGGTCAACCTTGAAGAGCGGATGAAACACCGCCCGGGCGACCTGAGCGGTGGGCAGCAGCAACGCGTTGCCATCGCCCGCGCGGTCGCGCTGGATCCACCTCTGGTCCTCGCAGACGAACCGACCGCGCACCTTGACTTCATTCAGGTGGAGGAGGTGCTGCGGCTGATCCGTGAACTCGCGGACGGGGATCGCGTGGTGGTGGTCGCCACCCACGACGCCCGGATGCTGCCAATGGCTGACCGCGTTGTCGAGCTGACGCCCGACTTCCCCGAGACGAATAAGCCACCGGAAACCGTGGAGCTGAAGGCCGGCGAGGTGCTGTTCGAGCAGTCCACGATGGGCGAGTTGATCTACGTGGTGTCCAAGGGTGAGTTCGAACTCGTACACGAATTGGCTGACGGCGGTGAGGAATTGATCAAGGTCGCGGGGCCGGGAGACTACTTCGGCGAAATCGGCGTGCTGTTTCATATGCCGCGCTCGGCGACGGCGCGCGCCCGCACCGACGCGACGGCCGTCGGCTTTACGGCGCCGGCGTTCCGCGAGCGCCTCGGTGCGGGGGGCGTACGCGATCTGATTGAGCACCGCAAGCTCGCCGGCAATTGATCCGGCATTGTGCTGCGCGAACTGAACGAATTTCGGCGCCGCGCCGTGGTTGGGGTTGGACGTGTGGGCCGCCGCAACAGAGCGCGCCGCGCTCACCCATCCGCAATTGCTTTGCCTACATTTTCAGACCGCGCGGCTCGGCACCTAAAGCGGAAGGGTGGTGGGTATGGAGCCTGGCGATCACGGCGGCCGTAGCGACGAGTCGGACGACGAATCCGATGAACCCATAGAAACCAAGCCCACCGATTCCTCCTGGCGCACCGCGTTGACGCGGCGTAGCGCATTGCTCGGGATGGGCGCGGTGGCCGGTTTCGCCGCGGTGGATGTAGGCGGGTTTGCCTATGCCGGTGGCTGGCTGCGGCCGGATGCGCCGACTTCGCTCACCCCGTCACGGTTCACCGATCGCTTCGAACACGTCTATGGCCACCATGACGGATTTCGGCGCAACCATGCCAAAGGCCTCAGCGCCACGGGGTCATTCGCGAGCAGCGGGGCGGGCACTGCCATCTGCCGGGCAGCCGTCTTCCGGCCGGGCAGCGTTCCGCTGGTCGGCCGGTTTTCGCTGGGCGGCGGCCTGCCGGATCAGGCCGACAAACCCGAGACGGTTCGCGGGCTGGGACTGCTGTTCCAGCCGCCCGACGGTGCGCAGTGGCGCACCGCGATGATCAACTTTCCCGTTTTCACCGACAGCACGCCCCAAGGATTTTACGAGCGGTTGCTCGCGTCCAAGCCGCTGCCCGACACCGGAAAACCCGACCCACAGAAGATGGCGGCATTTCTCGATCGCCACCCCGAGACCGTCGCGGCGATGAAGATCATCAAGCAGTCACCGCCCAGTGCCGGATTTGCCGACAGCACCTTTTACGGGCTCAATGCTTTTTGGTTCACCAACAGCGTCGGCGCCAGCGTTCCGGTGCGTTGGTCGGTGGTGCCGCAGGATGCCGGCGGACCCCCCGCCCCGTCACGCGGCAAGGACTTTCTGTTCGACGACCTCATCCGCGCGGTGGCGCAGCGGCCGCTCCAGTGGCGGCTGGTCCTCACGGTCGGCGAGCCGAGTGATCCGACCAACGACGCCACCAAACCGTGGCCGCAGTCGCGGCGGTCCATCGATGCCGGCACCGTCACCATCAACGCGGTGCAGACCGAGGAAGCCGGCAACGGGCGCGACATCAATTTCGACCCGTTGGTGCTGCCCGACGGCATCACCGCGTCCGACGATCCCCTGCCCGCGGCGCGATCGGCCGTGTACGCTCGCTCCTTCACCCGACGCGCCGAGGAACCCAAGTCGGCCAGCGAGGTCAACGTGGCCCGGGTGCTCTCATGACCGGCAAGGCAAACGAAACCGACACCGCACCAACCCGATTCGCCCTTCCGTCGCGGATCCTGCACTGGCTGATGGCGCCGATGGTCATCGCTCAGCTGTTGATCGGGGTGACGATGATCGCCTCTCTGACGTATTACCCATTGCTACTGGCCATACACCGGCCGTTGGGGATACTGGTCTTGGCCTTCGCCGTGGTGCGGCTGGTCAACCGGCTCACCCACCGGCTCCCGCCGTTCCCGGCCACCATGAGCCCCGCGGAACGTCGCGTCGCGTCCTGGTCGGAATACCTGCTCTACGCGTTGTTGCTCGTTCAGCCCCTGATCGGGTGGGCGATGCTGTCGGCGGCGCGTTTTCCGGTCATCATGGTCGGGCCACTTGCGCTGCCCGGCATCGCGCCGCACGACATCGACGTTTATGCGGCGCTTCGGCAGGCGCACACCGTCTGCGCCTTCTTGCTTTTCGCGGCATTCACGGCCCACGTCTGCGCGGTGTTGTTCCACACGCTGGTGCTGCGCGACCGGCTCCTCGACCGCATGGCTCTGTGGCCCACCAAACCCATTGCGCCACAACAGGATCAGACCCAGTCGTGACGGCGGACAGCCCGGTGGTCAAGGACGCGACCGCGAGCTAGTCGGACAGGGACCCTGCCGAGGGGAAAGACACCTCTGTCCGCGAAGGGGTCACAGCGGTAGCGTCGTGAGCATGCTGTTGGCGGCGTTGCGTGACATGCAATGGCGAAGGCGGCGCCTCGTCATCGCGATCGTCAGCACCGGGCTGGTTTTTGCGATGACGCTGGTCCTGACCGGGCTCGCAAACGGCTTCCGGGTCGAAGCCCAGCGCACCGTCGATTCCATGGGTGTCGACGCCTTCGTGGTCAAGGCCGGCGCCGCCGGACCCTTCCTGGGTTCGACACCCTTCTCCCAGGTGGACATGGCCCGGGTGGCCGCCGAGCCGGGGGTGGTGGCCGCGGCCCCGCTCGCCACCGCGCCCGCGACCATCACGGAGGGCACCTCGTCGCGCAACGCCACCGCGTTCGGCGCGCCTGCGCACGGACCCGGCATGCCACAAGTCTCGGAGGGGCAGGTGCCGACGTTGCCCGGCGAGGTCGCGGTGTCGAGCACGCTGGGCAAACACGTCGGCGAGGAGTTGCAGGTCGGCGCCCGCAAGCTGCAGATCGTCGGTATCGTGCCCAATGCCACCGCACTGGCCAAGGCTCCCTGCCTCTTCCTGACGACCGAGGGTCTACAGCAACTGGCCTACAACGGGCAGCCGATGATCACGTCGATCGGGATCATCGGCACGCCCCGACAGCTCCCGGACGGCTACCAGGCCGTCGACCGAACGGCCGGTGTCAACGATCTGTTGCGCCCGCTGAAGGTCGCGGTGGGTGCCATCTCGATCGTGGCCTTGTTGCTGTGGATCGTGGCTGTGCTGATCGTCGGCTCGTTGGTCTACCTGTCCGCGCTCGAGCGCCTGCGCGACTTCGCGGTGTTCAAGGCCATCGGTGTGCCGACGCGGTCGATTCTGGCCGGCCTCGCGCTGCAGGCGGTTGTCGTCGCGCTGCTCGCGGCGGTGCTGGGCGTTCTCCTTGCCCAGCTGCTGTCGCCGGTGTTCCCGATGATCGTCGTGGTGCCCGTGCGTGCCTACTTCGCGCTGCCGGGGATCGCCATCGCGATCGGTCTGCTCGCCAGCGTTGCCGGGCTCCGTCGTGCGGTGGCGGTCGATCCCGCGCTCGCGTTCGGGGGTCCCTGACCGATGGCCGATCTGAGCATTCAAGACCTCGTCGTCGAGTACTCCAGCGGGGGTTACGCGCTGCGCCCGATCAACGGGCTGAATCTGGACGTGGCCGCAGGGTCACTGGTGATCCTGCTGGGCCCCAGCGGCTGCGGGAAGACGACGTTGCTGTCGTGCCTCGGCGGCATCCTGCGGCCGAAGAGTGGAGCAATCAAATTCGGTGGCATCGACGTCACCGCGTTGGACGGCCGGGAGCTGGCGAAGTATCGGCGCGACACGGTGGGCATCGTCTTCCAGGCCTTCAACCTGGTACCCAGCCTCAGCGCGCTGGAGAACGTGATGGTGCCGTTGCGCGCGGCCGGGTGGTCGCGCGCGGCCTCGCGCCGGCGCGCCGAGGAACTGCTGACGCGCGTCAATCTTGCGGACCGAATGAAACACCGGCCCGGTGACCTCAGCGGCGGCCAGCAGCAACGCGTCGCGGTCGCTCGCGCGATCGCGCTGGAACCGCCGTTGATCCTCGCGGACGAGCCGACCGCGCATCTCGACTTCATCCAGGTGGAGGAGGTGCTGCGGTTGATTCGCTCGCTCGCGGAGGGCGAGCGGGTGGTGGTGGTCGCGACCCACGACAGCCGGATACTGCCGATGGCCGATCACGTGGTGGAGCTGGCGCCCGCGCACGCGTCGTCGAATCGGCTCCCGGAAACCGTGCAGCTCAAGGCGGGCGAGGTGTTGTTCGAGCAGTGCACGATGGGCGACCTGATCTATGTGGTGTCCGACGGCGAGTTCGACATCGTGCGCGAATTGGCCGACGGCGGCGAGGAATTGGTCAAAGTGGCCGGGCCCGGGGACTATTTCGGCGAAATGGGCGTGCTGTTTCACATGCCACGGTCGGCGACGGTGCGCGCCCGAACGGACGCGGCGGCGGTCGGCTACACGGCGCAGGCTTTCCGGGAGCGGCTCGGTGTCACCGGCATCAGCAATGTGATCGCGCAGCCCGAAGTCGCCCGCGGCTGACGGTCTACCTGGCGGCCCGCGCCGCCACCGGACGAATATGATCGGCACGATTCGAGCTTGACGGTGCGCCGTCGGCGACGGTGCCACGAGGGAGTGGGGAATTCGATGCCGAACCAACAGCAAGCCGACCGGATGACGTCGGGCAAGGGATTCGTCGCAGCGCTCGACCAGAGCGGTGGTTCGACGCCAAAGGCATTGCGTCTGTACGGCATCAAGGACGACGCGTACTCCTCCGAGGAGGAGATGTTCGACCTGATCCACCAGATGCGCGCGCGGATCATCACCTCCCCGGCCTTCACCGGCGACCGGGTGCTGGCGGCGATCCTGTTCGAGCAGACGATGGACCGCGAGATCGAGGGTCAGCCGTCGACCACCTACCTCTGGGAGACCAAGGGCGTGGTGCCCATCCTCAAGATCGACAAGGGGTTGACGGAGGCGTCCGACGACGTCCAGTTGATGAAGCCGATGCCCGGACTGGACGACTTGCTTCAGCGCGCCGTGGCCAAGGGTGTTTTCGGCACCAAGGAGCGGTCGGTGATCGGTGGCGCGAACACCGCGGGCGTCGCCGCGGTGGTGGCCCAGCAGTTCGAGGTGGCGCAACGGGTGCTGTCGCACGGTTTGGTGCCGATCCTCGAACCCGAGGTCACCATCTCGATCCCGGACAAGGCTCAGGCCGAGGACATCCTGCGCGACGAGATCACGAAACAACTCGAGACCGTGCCCGACGGGCAGCGGGTGATGCTCAAGCTGAGTTTG
>Ga0210389_10001458_pt1 | contig 19036 bp, 18 predicted proteins | sample IncBWH28OmetaG_FD_160127 | JGI IMG/M metagenome (GOLD analysis project Ga0210389, IMG submission 160127) | Forest soil microbial communities from Barre Woods Harvard Forest LTER site, Petersham, Massachusetts, United States - Inc-BW-H-28-O ...
CCCATCCGCACTCTTTGAGGTCTGGGTGGTTGGTGTGTTCGTCGAAGGTTTCCAGAGTCGCCTGGGTGATCACGAATCGCAAGGACGCCTGGCCATCCTGTTTTTGAAAGAACTGATACTGGTCCAAGTCGACATCACCGCCCAGAGTGATCTCGTCCTCCAGTTTCTGCCCCGAGGGAGCCTGTGAGGCCACCCAGTAGGTAAAGCCGGTTTCGTTGGAGAAGACTTCAAGCCCAGCCCGCTGGCTCTCTCCCTTAACCGTTACAGCGAGGGGTCCGAGGTCGGCACTGTCGTTGACAACCCCGTCTATCTGCGAGCGCGGGTCTCCAATTGGTACTGCTTCGTCGTTGCCGTTGGTCAACTTCTCGAATGTCCAGGTCCGGGTGACCACCGTGGGTGCGGGATTTTCCTTCGGATTTTGTGGACTTGCTCCGCACCCGGACGCAAGAAGGATCACCGCGAAAGCCAACACCATGAGGAGTGCTGATTTTAGCGAAGGAAACAAGCCAAAGGCCCGAAGCTCACAGCAGACATCCGACAGCCGCGCTGCAAGCTGGTTGAGGTTGATCGTTGTCGGGCGCCTCTGTCTCATTTGTCCCTCCAGGACGTCATTGGACTGCCGGAATAAGCAAGGAAATGCTTGCCGGCGATTCGGCACTGAGTTGGAGAGCCTGCCGCATGGTCACGCCATCAGCATAGGGCTCCCGACCCACTACCAGGACTTTCCGAGTCCTAGATGGAAGACACGATCCCGCATGAGCCAGCGAAAACCACCAGCAATGCAACAGCATTTACCATTTTTGCTTTCATGTTCTTATCTCCTTGTAGGTTAGTTTTGTTCGGACTGACCGATATCACCACAGGTGGACGATCTATGACCTGCCGCCTGAGCGCAGCTGCTTTTTGCAAAACCCGAACGAAAGTCCTGATCTGGACCGCGCTCGGGTCTGCTGCTGAGAGCCCACCTTGTTCTTTGGCTTATGTCTTTACCGTGAGTGATTTGGTTCCATCTCTTCCAGTCGTGTCAGGAGGCAAGATCTGGTCCAACTTCAAGGTTGCATGAACATGCGCCTCCAATACTGTTGTTCCCGCACTTTTTCCGATTACCTCAAGACCAGATATTGTGGAAACTTCACCTGGGGTAAGTGTCGCCAGCGATGTCGTCTCAAGGAACATCGCGGTTTGCTCACTATTGGGTGTCAAGGGGCTGGTTGATGTTTCATCCGGAAAAGCAGTGGCCTTGCTTGTGGGGGGCACGATGAAATTAAAAACACCTGCTGTACCCGCCCGTAGATGCAACCGAATGTTATTGACCTGGACGCCGTTTGCGGCGGTTCCATTGGTCACACTCAAATCATACTTAACCTTTTCGCCAGGATTAAACTCGCCCTGACCTGATGGAACGCCCGCGCTTGTGACCGTGACCACGATCGTGTTGTCAACGTAGTCGTTCCATGCATCAAGAATGTCGTGCAGTATCATACTCACTCCTAAACAAGAATTTGGATTTTGTTCGAGTACGTCTGCTGCGACCACCCAACTTATCGCGTCCTCTCGACGACTTGCTGATTGGAATCTCACCAGGACGTTCGAATCAGGTTGTACTTTGTCGCAAGCCGAATCCGGAATCAATTCCGCAGAGATTCCCTGCTGGTGGAATGTAGATTCCCGGCATATTCGCGAACATGGAAACGCTCTTCCGCATCACTTTCACCATTCAATACACATGACGTCGCCTCGAATACTCGTACAGATTTATGAATGAGTTAGACACGCATTCGGCAACCGTTATTCGCCTACGGCGACCCGGTGATAGACTTTTTCCAAATGTCTCCAGGGTGCGGCCAATGGAAGATACTCCGTCCAAGCCTCCGGTCTATCGTTTTGGGACATTCATGTTGGATTCACGTACCGGTGAGATCTCCAGCAATGGGACGAAAACCCAACTCCGCGAACAGCCCTTCCAAATTCTGTTAGCCCTGCTTGAGAAACCCAGCGAATTGGTTACGCGAGAGGATCTCGTCCGCCGCCTATGGCCAGAGGGCACGTTTGTCGATTTCGATCGCGGCCTCAATAAAGCGGTCCTCAGCCTTCGCGACGCTCTTGGTGATTCTGCGGAAAACCCGCAATTTGTTGAGACCCTTCCGCGCAAAGGCTACCGTTTCATAGCGCCCGTCGATTCCGATCAGCAGGAATGCTCAGCTGTGCCAACGGCGCTGCATCCGGTATCCGCTTCCCGTTCAGGTCGCTGGATCGCTGCGCTGGCCGTGCTCGGGGCATTGAGCATTGTGCTGGCAACAAATCTCGGCGGACTCCGCCGCTGGATGACAAATCGGTTGCGGCCCGGTTCGCAAATCACTGCCCTCGCAGTCATTCCCCTGGAAAACCTTTCTCGCGATCCCGAGCAGGAGTATTTCGCCGACGGCATGACGGACGAATTGATCACCAACCTCGCCAAGATCAGCCAGGCACGCGTCGTCTCTCGTACTTCGGTAATGCATTACAAACGCAGCCGGGAGACTCTCAAGGAGATTGCGCAGGAACTCAATGTGGATGCGGTTGTAGAAGGGACGGTACAGCGCGCAGGTAATCGCGTTCGTATCACCGCACAGTTGATCCAGGTGTCGACCGACTCTCATCTTTGGGCAGAGAGCTACGAGCAGGATCTAAGCAGCATTCTGCAGTTACAGAAAGACGTATCGACCGATATTGCCCGGCAGGTAAGTACCGTCGTGAAACCGATTCATTCCGCTCGGCTCGTCAATCCCGCTGCCTACGTTGCTTACCTCAAGGGACGTTACGAGTTCTACCGATATACGAAGGAAGGTTGGCAGAAATCTATCGAGTACTTTAATGAGGCCATCGAAGGTGATCCAGCCTTTGCTCCCGGCCACGTCGGATTAGCCGCTTCATACCTCGCTGGGGTTGGATGGGAAGCCTTGCCACCCGAGAAGTTACCGAAAGGAACGGCGGAGGCGCGGAAGGCGCTGGAACTCGACGATCAACTGCCCAGCGCACATTTCGTAATGGCGGCCGCCCACTTTCAGGAATGGCGATGGCAGGATGCGGAAAAAGAATTCCGACGGGGTCTGGAGCTGGATCCCAATGATGCCCTGGGCCGACAGTGGTACAGCAACTACCTGTTGACGCTGGGTCGCTTTCAGGAAGCGATCGACGAACAAGAACACGCACGGGCTGTCGACCTATTTTCGCCATTGATAAACGCAAACCTGGCGAAGGCTTTTTACTATGCGCGCCAGTTTGATCGGGCGATCATGCAGTCTCAGGAGACGCTGAAGCTCGACCCAAAATACCGCGCAGCCTCAATCTTTTTGGAGCGGGCATACCGGCATAAGGGTATGGCAGATCTGTCAGTCCGCGCTCGCCTCGCCACTGCGGACGCGGAAGAGGCACAGAGGATTGAGCGGGCCTATCGGGAAGCCGGCCTCCCCGGCGTTCTCCGCACAGAGGCGGAGGCCTATCAAAGAGCAGGCGCACTCTTTGATGCCGCACGTTGTTATGTCCAGATAGGCGAAAAAGATCTTGCGTTCAGCTTGCTTGAGGACTATCACAAGCGCCACCATCCGGGACTGTCGCGGCTGAAAGTGGATCCGGACTTTGATCCAGTTCGATCAGACCCGCGCTTTCAGAACCTGCTGCGGAACGTGGGGCTTCCGTAACTGACGAAGAGAAGTCCCGCTTTCCAAATTCCAGGTCTGATTGTATGAATGCGTTTTTCCTTTGTCATTAGCCCGAGTGCGCGGGATAGAGCTCATCGCACAACAACATTACAGAACCTCAAAATGTCGACTTCAGGCCAACTCACTCATTGATCTGCCCTGATCGTGCACGTTTGCCAAGCTCTATTCACAGCCATGATTTGGATCGGCTTCTACATACCCTGCAGAGATGAATCCAGTTTGCGGACAGGGCTTACAGCCCGGCATCTCAAACGCGAAATGAGATTTTGCGCCTCAGGAGGTTGCGAGCCCCCGCAAGCAATCCTTCATCCAGTAAATCCCACGACATACAATCTGTTATCCGGGTTATTGAATTTTGAATAATTTTCAGTCCCAAGAGGTCCAGGCTGCAACCGTTGATGGCAGCTGGCATGGCTCGAAATAGTTGCACCCACGGATCGGAGATCGTCCAATTTCTGATCCATTCGCTCCAGAATTACTGTTCGTGAAGCGCCGAATCGAAGAAAACATCGGGGCTGGTAGCACCTCAATCTCCTTACTTGATTCGTAGCCCGCTGTCAGTTGAAGCGCCGCAATTGCTCGATGTGATCGTCAAAGCACCTACTGGAAGGTTTCCGGCGATCGTACAGCGATATACGATCTTCGAGCCATTCCCTACGCTGGCGTTGCCGAAGATCACTGTATTTCCTCTTCCGTCATCCAGCGTGTTCTTGGCAGACACCAGGCTTCCGCTTTTGCTGAAAAACATGAATGAGCCTGTTCCGGTGACATAATTCGTCGCAGAAAACCCAACATTCGGACCGAACCATATACCCTGTGAGAGAGCACCTGCATTGAAGAAGTTTGTCGGCGTTCCCTCTTCGGTATTTACCTGGAAGGTCGGGCGGATGCAGTTTACGCAGTTGATTGTATTCGTGATGGAACTGGCGCTTCCATACCAGTTGTCGAACATGGTCAGGTCATTCACGGCGTGGGTATTATCACCCAGAAGAACCTGATTGGTTAGTGTCTGGGTCGGTCCATACTCAAAATAACTGTTCGAGATATTGCAAACATCGCAGGATTGAACGAAGAGATTCCCGCTCGTAGATGGATTGGCATTTGTTCCGTTTGTTTCGAAGACTACCCCGTTATAAAGATTGTTTTCGTTGTTTCCGACGGCGCCAGCCTGCGAACCATCCTCAAAAGCGCCCCATCCGCTATTGGACGCAACTGCCCCTCCATAGAACCGGACGGCGTTCGCGGCATAATTCACACTGCTTACTATCACACCGACGTTGTGAATCCCATTCTTATTGCCATTGAAGTAGCAGGAGTGGCAGCTGACAGTATTTGCCCCTTCATTAAACCATCCGTCGCCGTTGGTGAAGTTAAGGACAATCAGATTCTGGATATTCACTCCACCGAGGCTACGGAGGTGTATACCACCAAGTCCTGAGGATGTTCCTACGATCTTGCAGCCGCCGTGGATACTTACGTTCGCCAACGTATTGTTGCCAGTCGTCCCTAGAGCCGCAATCGCATAAGAGCTTCCCAAATAGTTGAGCGTCGCTCCAGCGTCACACCAGAGAGCCGCCGTCCCATTATTGTTTACCGGGAAATTAATGGTCGTCGATTGACTGTAGACCTCGGCCGGTATGTAGACGGTGCATTTCCCGCTGCATTGAGTAAAAGCGGCATTAGCCCATGCTCCGATATCAGAACCTGAGCACCACGAAGGCGGCGAAGCTGCCGAACATGCATTTGCGTTATAGATCGTGTTTACCTGGCCGAGTGTTGCGGCATTGGCAGTCACGGAACCGGGGATGGAGAGGTTATTGTTCGTGCTGTCCGAGCATATGTGCGTAAATCGCCGTGCGGATTCTCCTGCTCCATCGGCCGTAAGGCAGTATTGCGTTCCGTCAGTCGTTACACTCGATGATTCGATTGTCTGGTCCTGAAAGGTCTGTATGCCCGCATAGAGACTGTTGTAGACAATGGTGTAAATGCCCGGAGGAGCATAGGCGCAAGCCTGACCAAACCCGTTGGTAAGAATGGGCTGCGTAAGCGCTCCGGCAGAACCTCCACAGACGGCGGTCCCGCTTCCAGTCGAGCTACCGTAGATCGTGGCCTGCGGCGAAAAGGATTGTGGGTTCGCGGGTTGTGTCAATATGTAGACCTGAGCATTCGAGATAAGCTGCTCCTGAGCGTTCTTTAGGGAGAAGTCGAGACGTACGTATTGCGCCAAGCAACTGGAGGAGATCAGGAACAGCGTCAGAATGAAGTTTTTCATTAGACAAGCACCTTCGCCACGATGGTACGCGAACCAGAAAATCTGCTCAAAAGGCAGCGTAAGAAATTCGCTTGCCTGCAGGATTCCGGCTATACCTTAAACCGCGGTGACGACGTTGGACACGTTTTACCCGCGAATGTTTCACAACAAAGAGATTTTCTCTCCGCAATTGCGGGATTGAACGAATCGCAGGTCTTGAATATAGGCTCGACGACCTGCAATTACTCACCTTGCCACTTCACAGATTTTCCAACTCTAGCGATCTCGACGACGATGCTGGTAGGCTGTTTGGTAGGCCTTATAGGTTTCAGTTGCAGTTTTTTTCCAGGAGAAAATCTTAGCGCGTTCGGGACCTAGTTCTTTAAACTTATTCAGGCGCACCGGCTCGTCCAACAGCAGCTGCATAGCTGAGGCCAACTGATCAACTGATTCGGGATCGATCAGGATTGCAGCCTCTCCGGCGACCTCCGGTAACGAACTAACCTTGCTCGTAATGACTGGAGCACCTGCAGCCATTGCTTCCAACACAGGAAGGCCAAATCCCTCATATAACGACGGGTAAACCAGCATAATACAGCCAGCCAACAGGACTCGCTTGTCAGTTTCTGAAACGTATCCCATGTGTAAAATGCGCTCTCGAAAGTTCGAGGCTGCAATTGTTTCAATTACGGGCTCATAGTCCCAACCGAGTTTGCCGGCAATCACGAGGATGCAGTCCGGCTGTCGCTCTGCAATTTTCTCAAATGCGTGGAGAAGACGGATCAAGTTTTTGCGTGGTTCGACAGTACCCAAAAAAAGAAGGTAGGGGTGATGGATGTTCAGGCGCTGCAATGCGTCTTGAATTTCGTCGTTGCGGAACCGCAGAAAAAAATCAGACTTTACCCCTAGGGGAATTACGGTACGTATACTTTTGCTGACAGGTAATAATTTTTCTGCGTCACGGCGTGTCGATGCAGAAACGAAGATAATACTTTCTGCCCGTTTCCAGGCGAGCCTAATAAATATGGGCATTATGGTCCTGCGGGCACGGGTATGCAGTTGGGGCCATAGAAAAAACGTCAGATCATGGAACGTGACAACTCGCGCAGCAGGCGAGAAAAATGGATGAGTGTAATGCAAAGAATGAATGACATCGATACTCTTTATCGAGAGTAGCCAAGGGAGAAGAAACTGTTCGTAGAAGATTAGCGCTGCACGATTACGAAAGATGCGGGATGGAATAGTAAGAACTCGTACATTGGCAACTTTGTCGACAAATTGTGGAACCAAAAGTTCGTCATCCTGGATGAGCAGAAAAAGTACATCGGTGGGGCTCAAGATGTGAACGAGTTCTTGAATGAGATTTTCTGCATACACACCAGCACCTGTACGATCGACAGGAATCTGTGTGAAGTCCAATAAAATCTTCATGCTCGTTTATATGTCTTCATCTGTTGCTGGGCAATTAGTTAGCTGAGACACGTCGTCTGCTTCTTTATCTGGTTTTGAATATGAAGTTAAAGAGACTTCAAAAAAATTATAAAATGAAAATGATTGATTTTGAGTCGATAATCGACTATCGGAAGCGTTACCGAATCTATTATGCCGGACCAAGACAGACTTAAATTGAGCGACGTTTTTGCTTCTGTTGTTGTATACAAAAATGATGCTCGAGAACTATCAGCACTTCTCAATAGTGTCTTAACCAGCTCTATCCCTATACGCGTAATTGTAGTCGACAATTCTCCTTCAAATGAGTTGGGCGTATTGGTAGAAGGTCTTGGTGCTGTCTATATCTGGAATGGACGAAATCTCGGCTTTGGTGCTGGACATAATATTGCGCTGAGGAGAACGCTTAGTTCGGCTAAATATCATTTAGCCCTAAATCCTGATATCACATTCAAACCCGATGTGGTTGAAAATTTGTATCGATTCATGGAAAGGCACCCCGATATGGGGCTTGTAATGCCACAGATTCTTTATTCAGATGGTTCAGAACAACGGCTTTGCAAGCTTTTACCCACCCCTTTTGATCTGTTTCTGCGGCGCTTTCTTGGATCTTTTGGCAAAGTTTTTTTCAGGAATCTTTGGGATCGGTATGAACTTCGTAATCTCAACCTGAATATGATTCGTGAAGTGCCGAGTCTCTCTGGTTGTTTCATGTTCATGCGCACTTCTGTCTTGCAGGAAGTGGGCATTTTTGACGAGCGTTATTTCATGTACCTCGAAGATGTGGATCTTTGCCGACGTATTGGACGAGTGTCACAGACCGTCTTTTATCCTGATGTGTCAGTGATACATGGTTACACAAAGGGTTCCTATAAGAATGCAAGGCTTTTGAAGCATCACTTACTCTCAGCAGTAAAATATTTCTCGAAGTGGGGCTGGTTTTTCGATTCCGAACGAGTGCAGCTTAACCAAAAAACAAAGGTGCTAGAGTTAGATGAGATTTCGTTCTCAACTCATTAATGTCATGAAGTTGATACATTTATTTTGTGTCCCTTTGTCATAAATTCGTCAGCGCGTGCATATAGTAGTGACGGTGGACGTAATGGCTGGCTCAGAATGCGTCATCAGCAAAGATCGTCGATTGAAGTGATGAACATCCATTGATTCATGGATATTCAGGTGGCAAAGTAGATCATAGAGACCTAACAAAGGGATACAATAAGCATAGCTCCCCGATTTCCTGCAGAGCGACTGTAATCAAATTGCCGCCAGCGGCGATCTGATTGCAGCTTAATCAGTCGGAGACCAAAGCTCCTTTTACATTGCCTGCGAAGTGTCCTCGCCAAAGTCAGCGACACCGCCATCCCATCTCCGCATAAAATCGAATAGTTATGTATGCCATGATCTTAGCAGGTACGCTGATCGCAGTTGTAGCAGGTAAAATGAAGGGAAGGATTTGCAGTCGGCATTTCAGGTCACATCGACATCACTCGCCATGGATGTTGGTGTAAGGTCTGTATAATCAGGTTGTTAAGAATTTTCCTGGCGAGCAAAAGGAGACGATTTGCAGCCGCTATCAGAGCGGGACGGAGGTGCGCGTCGGCGTTTAACCGAGAACATACTTTCACTTTACGTCTTGCAGGGCCTCAACTATGTCATCCCCTTAATAGTCCTTCCATACCTCGTCCGCGTTCTAGGTGTCGAGAGATATGGTCTCGTGGCGTTCTCACAATCATTCGCGCAGTACTTCACCATACTTACTGATTATGGATTTAATTTTTCTGCTACACGTTCGATTGCGAAGCGATCAGATGAAACGACCAGCATCTCCAGGTTGTTCTTCTCTGTACTATTTATCAAATTGGGTTTAATGGTTCTCGGTGCCATAATCCTGCTGCTCATCGTCGGTATAGTTCCACGTTTTCATCAAAATAGCGCTTTTTTCCTTGTCGCTTATCTTGCCGTCGTCGGCAATACCCTGTTCCCCGTATGGTATTTCCAAGGCATCGAAAAAATGCGCTATATTTCTGGTATAGTCGGCACGACTCGACTCGTTGGCGCTGCCGCATTGCTTATTTTTGTACATGGCCCTGGAGATGCTCTTCTTACACTCACGATCCAATCTCTGGCGCTTATGAGCGGCGGTATAGCTGGATTGTGGATTGCCTTCAAAAGATTCCACGTGGGTTTTGCATGGCCAACAGCTGACGATCTCAGATCAACTCTTGCGGAAGGTTGGCATTTGTTTCTTTCAACTGCGGCTCTCAGTTTATACACAAATACCAATGTGTTTTTAGTAGGAATATTTGCAGGAAATCTCGAGGCCGGCTATTTTAGCGCTGCTGAGAAGTTAATCCGTGCCGTGCAGGGTCTTATTAACCCAATCATTCAGGCTATATTTCCTCATATGAACTCTCTTGCCTTACGATCGCGTTCGTTGGCGCTTAGTTTTGCATCCAAAGCCTTTATTTGGGTCAGCGCGTTTGCTATGGCTTGTTCACTATTCATTTTCTTGTTGGCAGGACGGATTGTTGAACTTGGTTTCGGGAATTCCGCAGGTAGAAGTATCCCAATTTTGCGCTGGATTGCGCTCTTGCCATTTCTTGGGGCAATAAGCAGCGTATTAGGGGTATTGATAATGATTACGTTTGGGCTAGATAAACAGTTTAGCAAAATCCTGATCTTTGCTGGAATATTCAACGTTACACTAGCTATACCGTTCATTCGAGCGTACGGTGCAAACGGAGCCGGCGCAGCTGTACTCTTCACGGAAGTTATTGTCGTGCTTGCGATAATTTTCGTCCTGCGACAGCAAAAAATATACATTTTCAACTCGGAGAATGTCTCCGTAGGAACCCGGACCCTCTCGTGATGTACCGGATTTTTCGTAAACGCCTAACCGGCTCGTTATATTAAATGTCGTACGAGTTATTCGACAAGAATCCCTACCACTATGAGATATTCCCAAGCCATAAACATATTGGTTAACAACACGGACTGTATCAGGGATCAAGGGCAAATCCTCTAAAGGGATAGTCTTGGCCAGCAATCTCAATGGTTAAATTGAATTCAATAATTCGCATTTGGTCTGAAGACGGGGCATTCCTATTTGCGTGCAGGGTTGGTGGATACCCGTTTCGAAAATTACGCAATCGCATGCTTGCGGCCAAGCTTGGGGTTCGCCGATTACAGATTGGCTCTGGATCGTACTTGCGAGGACTTTCCGCTGTCCAGATGGGAGAGAATTTCTTCGCAGGACAAGGGTTCTGGTTGGAAGCCGTTACATTTAATAACAATCACAAATTCAACCCACGTATCGTCATCGGAGATAATGTCTCTGTCAGCTTTTGGAGCCATATCGCAGCGACTAATTATGTTGAAATCGGAGACAACTGTCTTTTGGGCAGTAAGGTAATCATTACAGATCATAATCACGGCCAGTATGGTGCTCCTCACACTTCTCCGATAGTTTCACCCGCACTTCGACCTCTGGATTCAGATAAGGTAGTGATTATTGGGCGTAATGTTTGGTTGGGAGACGGAGTGGTTGTTACTCCCGGTGCTAACATTGGCGAAGGTTCAGTGATTGGGGCGAATTCCGTCGTAGGCGGGACGATTCCACCCTTCACGGTCGCAGCAGGCGTGCCAGCCAAACCACTGAAGAAGTATGACTTTGAGCTTAAACAATGGATTAACTTTAAATGAACCGGACGGCTTGTACTATCGTATCGCTCAACTATCTTCCCTATGCGCGAACACTTTGTAAGTCGTTCCTTCAAGTTCATCCTGACTGGCACTTTTATGTGCTTTTAGTTGATCGACTTCCAACTAATTTTTATCTTCCTGACCAAGACTTTGAACTTGAGCTAGTAGAAGACATTGGTATTCCCGTTTTTGACTCCGTTGCTTTCAAATACGACATTCTAGAGCTTAATACGAATGTCAAACCTACTATGCTTAAGAGGCTGTTTGCGCGAGGTATGGATCAAGTAGTCTATTTAGATCCAGATATCTTTGTCTATCGTGAGCTGACGCCGGTCATAAAAGCGCTAGAGGATTATTCAATCGTGCTAACGCCGCACTTAGTGTCTCCGGTCAAAAACCAAGGCCAGTCTGAACTAGCCCGATTGGAGAAGGGCATATTCAATCTCGGATTCATAGCTCTCAGGCGGTCTCAGCAAGCTATGGACTTTTTGACATGGTGGGAAGAGCGTTGCCTGAACCTTGCTTTTGATGATTATCACGCGTCTATGTTCGTCGATCAGAAGTGGATAGACCTGGCGCCCAGCTTCTTTGATTCAATTATAGTTCTTAAACATCAAGGTTGTAATATAGCGTACTGGAACTTATCCGAAAGGCATCTGTCACGGCGGGACGATGAATATGTAGTAAATGGAATCGATCCGCTGATATTTTTTCACTTCAGCGGGATTTCCAAAAATAAAGATGAGCGCATCTCGAAAAATGCTGAGACGCTTACCCTCACAACTTATCCGCAATTGGGCCCATTATTTGAAGATTACCGCGCGCTTTTGATTCAACATGACCTGCCGGATAGCATCGCGGGCGATTATGCTTTCGGAACCTTTGATAACGGCCAGCGAATCAATCGTCTTACACGTCGCCTTTATGCTGTTAATTTGGATCGCTTTGCCAATGAGAATCCATTTCTAAGCTCCTCAGCTTTCTATGCCTGGGCCAAAACCAAACGATTCCTCAGCAAAGGAGATTCGGCCAAACCCCACACCGCGACGTCTCCTGTGAGAGCTGATTCCTCAGTGCGCTTGATTGATACAGCGCTTCGTTTAATGCTCCGCATTCTTGGCGCTGATCGTTATATCTCACTTATGAGGTATCTCTCAGACATTTCCATCCTCAGGAATCAGAGAAATGTGTTTCGGGACTAAAGATGTCCGCTTTATGACGATGAACACTCCGAAGACGGCACAGACCAATGTCGAGAAAATACTTTGCGCAGGACTCTACGTTGTTATGAACACACTAAAACAGAAAGATCGAGCTGGCCACGATGATTCGGCATCGGAGCAGAGCGATGGTTGAAGGAGTAGATTTCGCAGGTACCTACAAGAAGCCGACGGTCAGCATCTCGGTCCCGGAATGTCTGCTTTGGCTATTTATAGCCCTGACGCCATTACAAGATACTGCACTACAGAGCACTCCGCTGAAGCTTCTAGCCGCATCTCCCGCGATGCTCCCGCTGAGTGCTCTGCTGTTCCTCAGTTGCTCCCGAGTACTCGTCAACCTGAGTATTCGCCGCATCGTACTCATTGTTTTCGCATACATCGCTGTTGTATGCCTGGCATACCTCTTCAAGCCAGGGCTGGAGGGCGTTGCTTTTGACCTGAAAGCTCTTGTTTCATATGGGTTTTCGACCGCACTTATTCTATTTGCAGTATTCGGGGTTAACTATAGGGCGAGTCGAGGATTTCGCGTGGCTGTCTATGCAGCATTTGGGATCACTATCGCTGGAATCGCCGTCAATGCGCTGATCGGACCGAATGCTATCCCTGCACTACAAGCGACGACGACTGTTGATGACCTAAGCGGCAGGCTTAGGGGCTTCAGCACGGAACCCGGCACGCTGTCGGTAGAGATTGTAGCGATCGGGATGCTTACTGCGCACTTTCTTCGCAGACCCTGGCAGCAGTGGTGCAGTGCAATTGTAACCTGTGGTTTGCTGGTGTGGAGCAGCTCAAAAGGGGGATTGATCTGCTTGCTATTGTGCGGAATTATCTTGCCCATTATCAGGTCCAGGCCTTCAATCTGGATCAAGCTTCTGATGGTTTGTCTCATTGCACCATTTATATGGTTGGGCGTACTTCTTTCGTTTTCGCAGTTCACTAGCCTCATCGAGACGAATCAAACCTCAACGATTGCCACCCGTTTATCGATGACCGTATATGCACTTATCACTGTGATCCACAATCCATTCGGCGTGGGATTCACCGGCTTTTTACCTTCCATTCCTCGTTACTTACCGCAAGCGATGGGCTTTGTTCAAAGCCTCTTTCCTTTCGGTCTCTGGTTTTTGGAGGTTAAGGAATATCTTGATCCACCTTATATAAATGCAGACTGTAAGACATTCTTCTTTGATTACTTCGCATTTTTTGGAATCCCCTTCGCGATAGTTTTCTTCGTATTCGCGTATCGGCTCCTCAGGCAACTCCTTCGCTGCAGCTGCTATTGGCTGTTTGTTGGCGTTCTGTTCTGCCTTCTTGCCCTGATGACCTACTATTCGCTACTCAATGCTTTCGCCGTGCCAGCACTATTTGGAGTTGCTCTTTGTGAAACTAAGCGACATCAAGCTTCTGTACGTATGCAATGATTTCCCGTATCCGCCCACTCACGGAGCCAAGGTGGATATGTGGAATCGGATCCAGGCTCTTCATTCTCTCGGCGTTACCGTCGATCTCATTGTGACGCCAGCGACAGATCCAGCGGTTTCTAACAGAAAAAAAGTCGAAGCGATGGTTCGCCGCCTATTGATTTGCTATCGCAAGCCCACCCGATCCGGCCTGTTCGCCATGAAACCTGGGGCTGTTGTCATCCGGCAATCCCTCAGGGAGGTGCAGCTTACCGAAACGTATGACGTAGTCCTCTTGCAAACTCAGTTCACATCCGAGATTCTACAGAACAAGACACTGAAGCATAGCGCAGTGATTATTAGAGTTGATAACGACGAAGTGGCCTACCTGCTTCAAACAGCAAGATCGGAATCGTCTTTATGGTTAAAGGTCTACTATCTCTGGGAAGCTCTGCGTACCAAGTTGCATACTGAGCGGCTGTTGCCTAAGATGAATGCGCTCTGGTTCGTTTCTCACACCGAGCTTCGGCAGTACAATGATCGGCATTGCTCCTCCTCACAGCGTCAATGCACCGGCTTCCTGCCCTCCGCTGTTGACTTCAGCGTTTTGGATCGTCCTCCTTTACAAGGTTCCCAGGTGCTCTTTGTAGGAAATCTGTGGACTTCCCTCAACCGTGAGGCCGTCGAGTGGTATGTACGGCGGGTTCATCCTTTGCTGTGCAATCGCCCTGCTTATCAGTTGGTTATAGCGGGCAGCACCGCTAACAGTAGCCGCGAATGGTTGGAGTCCCTCATACGTCCCTATGGGAACATAAAAACCTACTTTGATGTCGAGGATCTCTCGACGCTTTACCGTACAAGCGCTGTTTTTGTGAATCCGATGCGGAGGGGTGCCGGAGTTAAGCTCAAAACCATAGAAGCCTCCCTGCGTGGTTTACCGGTTGTGTCAACAGAGGTCGGGGCTGAAGGAAGCGGCCTTGCTGACGGGGAACATTACAAACGCGCAGACTCCGTCGATGCTTTCGCTGACTGTATTAGTCAATTTCTCGACGATCGGTCCTTGTCAAAATGCTTTGTCAGCAATGCACAAGAGTTCATAAAAGAGCAGTATGACCAGCGCAAAGTACTTGAGCGGCTGCTCAGAAATCTCTGTGATGTCGGCCGTGTTCCCCAAGCCTGAAACTCGGGAAATCACCGCAGAGACTCATTTGATGCAGCAATGAGAATTTTCATATATGAACCCATAGCGAAATTATCCGGCCCGATGAGCTGGATAATTCGCATTTCGCGTTTTTCTGAACACCGCGGAACCCCAGTGATCGGGGATCTCGATGAGTGGTTCCGGCTTGTCCGCTAGGAATTCCGACGCTGCCCGCGAAATAGCGTGGTCTGATTCAGGAGAGTTGAAGTCGTGAAGGAAGAAATAGCCGCCCGGAACTAAGCGTGGATAGAAGAATTGAAGGCCGTCCATCGCAGGCTGATACAGATCGCAGTCCAGCATAACCAGGGCAAATTGTTCATCTTCGAGTCCATTTGTTGTCCGTGGAAAAAAGCCAGGCTGAAAAAAAACATTGTCCAGGTTGCCGATATATCGCGCCACGAACTCTTGCGACGTATCCCGGAAGCGCGTGTCTCCATTGGCTTCCTCAATCTCGGAAGGGAATCCTTCGAAAGTATCAAAAAGATATAGCCTGCGATGGGGAGCCTGTTGATGGATGAACTTACTCGTGTGTCCCCGATACACACCGAGTTCCGCGAAAGAACCATCTATCTTCTCTTTTTCCAGCCGATCGATAGCCAGTGCGAGAGAAGCATAGCGCACGTCGTCGGGCAAAGTCTCGATAGAAGCCTGAACAGCAAGGCTATAAGTTGGGAAATGCATAGGTTGGCGAAGGAACTTTGCAGATTTCCGAACCCAGGCTCGTATAAATCCGGTTTTGGAAGTAGTCACTAAGGCAGTCCTTGGAGGATTTTCATGAGGCACATCGGGGCGATCCGTTGTGTGTTCGCACTTCCGCCCACAGAGTTTTTCTTGTCGATGCTTGCCCGATATACTAAACGGAGATTCACAGGCGTGATTATATATCGGCTCTCAAATCCGCAGAAAAGGTCAGCTTGTCCCGGTTTATTCGCTAAAGGAGTTGCCCTGATTCCGCAGGACAGCTCTTGCTATACTGAACGTCATTGAACACCCCTGAGGGCTTTTGATGTTAATCCGCTCCCGTGCACCTCTGCGGCTCGGTCTCGCCGGTGGCGGGACGGATGTTTCTCCTTACTGCGACGAGTTCGGTGGCGCTATTTTGAATGCCACCATCGGGCACTACGCCTATGCCTCCATCGAACCAATGGAGAGCGGTCGTGTGTGTTTCGTTTCCTGCGATCAGGCGGAGTTGGTGGAATATCCCGCAGATGAACCGCTGAAATTCGATGGCAAGCTCGATTTGCTGAAATTCGTCCACAATTGTGTAGTTGAAAGATTCAATAACGGCAAACCATTAAGCTTAAAACTTACCACTCGAGTTGATGTGCCCTCTGGATCAGGTTTGGGCGGGTCCTCGACTCTGGTGGTTGCAGCGCTTAAGGCCTATACCGAATGGTTGAACTGTCCAATAGACGACTACGACCTCGCACATACCGCGTGGACTATCGAGCGTGAAGATGCCGGTTTGCAAGGTGGCCGACAGGATCAGTATGCTGCGGCATTCGGCGGCTTCAATTTCATGGAATTTGGCAGGAATGGCCGAGTTTTAGTTAACCCTCTTCGCATACGGGAAAGCGTTGCTTCAGAACTCGAGGCGTCGCTGCTTCTGTTCTATACCGGGAAGTCGCGAGCTTCGGCAGCTATCATCGCTGAGCAGTCAAAAAGCGTTGAAACCGGTAACAGGCAAGCGATAGAAGCCATGCACCAGATTAAAAAGGAAGCACTGCGCATGAAAGAAGCTCTGCTTCGCGGGGACTTCTGCTTGCTACACGAAGTCCTGCGCACCAGCTGGGAAGCCAAGAAACAAATGGCGAGCGGGATTGTCAATGAGAAGATTGAAAAGCTGTACCGGCGAGCACTGGATGCGGGTGCGTATTGCGCCCGCATCTCCGGAGCAGGTGGCGGAGGATTCATGATGCTCTTGACCGACCCCATGCGGAAAAACCGCGTTGCTGAGGCACTGCGTGATTGCGAGGATAAGGGGATTGTTTATGGCTGTCATTTCACAGACGTCGGTGCGCAGGCGTGGAAGGTAAAATAGCTATTTCGAATTGGCCTATATGACGATTGATCGAAAGATCAATGATGCTCAGAATCTTCAAGGCTGATTGAGAAAGTGAAAATTAAATGGAAGCGATCATTCTGGCGGGTGGTCTCGGTACGCGGCTCAGGTCGAGGCTTAATGGCCTGCCAAAACCCATGGCTCCGATTGTTGGGCGGCCATTCCTCGAGATACTTCTCGATCAGCTCATCAAGTCGGGCTGCGAGCGAATCATCCTCTCCGTCGGACACCTCCATCACGTCATCATCAATCAATTCCGCCAAAGCTATCACGGAGTTCCGATCGAGTACATCATTGAAGAGACGCCCCTCGGCACGGGAGGAGCCATCCGCTTCGCTATGCAGAAGGCTGTGGAGCATTCGGTCTTAGTACTGAACGGCGATACGTATCTTGATGCGGATTTCTCTGCAATGCTTTCTCTACATATCGCCGCTGGCAGTCCAATCACAATGGCGGTCACCAACGTAAATGACATGGCGCGCTACGGTGGTATTGTGATCGAGGGTCAGCAGGTCGTGCGCTTTGTCGAGAAGGGTCAAGTCGGCTCAGGTTGGATCAACGCTGGCGTCTACGCGATCAATCGTGATTTTCCTTGGCTGGAGGGCCTGCCATCGCGGTTCTCTTTTGAAATGGATGTATTGGCGCGAGACCTGGACCGGCTCTGTCCAACCGCGTTTCCATGCGCTGGTGAATTTCTGGATATTGGAACTCCAGAAGATTTGGACCGGGCTCAAGAACGGCTACTTGGCCAGAAATCAGGGAATTAAAGATATAGCAAACCGAGGCCTGCACTAGCTCAATGACTTCTCTGGTTGTAGGAACTATGCCTCACAAATGAATCTCTCGACGTAGTCGCAGAGCATGTGTCCACATAAAAGGTGCCCCTCCTGGATTCGAGGCGTTTCAGTAGACGGAATACTAAGCGTTTCATGGGCAATCTTCGCTAAAGCTCCCCCGGTTCCGCCGGTGAAGGCAACGGTAAAGCCCCCCACCTCCTGTGCCGCTTTTATAGCATTGCACACGTTCTTGCTGTTCCCTGATGTAGAAATGCCCACCAGCATATCTCCGGACGCGCAGAGAGCCTCAACTTGCCTGCGAAATATATGTTCATATCCATAGTCATTTCCGATTGCCGTGAGAATCGAGGTATTGGTTGTCAATGCAATGGATGGCAAGGCACGGCGTTCCTTGAGAAATCGGCCAACAAATTCGGCGGCGAGGTGCTGTGAATCTGCGGCGCTGCCTCCATTTCCGCACCATAGAATTTTGCCGCCTTCCAGAAGTGTGCGACTCATTTTCTCGGCAATTCGCGTTAGCACGGGTAATTCGCGATGCAGTGCCTGAATCATCTCCAGATGATCCTGAATCGCCTGTTCAAAGATGGTCGATTGATCCACTACATATTTCCGTTATTTAAGAACTGACCGCTATCGATATGATTGTATCTGGGGGGCCGATGGAACTCTCGGGTAACAATCTTTTTTCAAATGTCGACTTTGTCTTTCTGGATCGCGATGGAGTCATCAATCGGAAGGCGCGGGAATCGGAATACGTCTGGCAATGGAGTGACTTTCACCCGCTTCCCGATGTTGAAGCCGCCATTCTATCCTTCAATCGCTCGGGTCGTCGCGTTATTGTGGTCACCAATCAGCGGGGAGTTGCTCGCGGGCTATATACTCTTGATCAAGTGGACTCCCTGCATGATCGTCTGCAGAAACACTTGACAAGATTTGGTGCACATATCGATGCATTTTATGTTTGCACTCACGACTATCTCCAGTGTAGCTGCAGAAAACCAAAAACAGGTCTTCTGGAACAAGCTTTTCGCGACTTTCCAAAGGCTACCAAAAGAAACAGCATTGTGATCGGTGATTCGGTTTCCGATATTCAGCTCGCTCTTGCCTTTGGAATTCGTTCAATTCTGATTCGGGATGATGCCAGGATATTGTCCCCCGACGATGAAAGCACTCTTTCAATGGCAACGGCAGTCTCCTCATCACTGAAGCAAGCCGTCGATACTTACTTCATTACTCCGGCTAACCCCGTT
>Ga0210389_10001459_pt1 | contig 19035 bp, 14 predicted proteins | sample IncBWH28OmetaG_FD_160127 | JGI IMG/M metagenome (GOLD analysis project Ga0210389, IMG submission 160127) | Forest soil microbial communities from Barre Woods Harvard Forest LTER site, Petersham, Massachusetts, United States - Inc-BW-H-28-O ...
TTTTGCCTCAAACGCAAAAGGAGCAACGGATTGCTCCGTTGCTCCCCGGCTTGTACCCTCCCCCAGGTACTTCGCCAAATTCAAATTACTGCAGCTGTGGCCATGCCGCACTGGTGCAGGTCGCATGTATTGTCATGGGGGCCATAGCAGCCGGTGCTGCGACGTAGTGGATTACGCCATCTTCGACGGCGCAGAAGCTGCGCACGCCACTCTGGTTGAAGACAGCTGGCGAGCCGCCGACCGTGTAACTTGTGTTCGTAGGAGCGCTGGCTGGTCCAATATCAAAGTAGTAACCGCTCTTGGAAGCTGCTACCGTGGAGGCTTTTGAAAGGTTGTAGTCAAGCAAACAGGCCGCAGTGACCACCGGGCCAGCAGCCGGACAACCGGTTATGACTCCCGGCCCGAGCGCAAGCAGGCCTGCTCCACCTGGGCCCGTCGAGTAGCCGTTTGCCGGGTAGGTGGAATAAAAGCTAACTTCAGAGGTGTTGATCGTACGGACCGAGCTGGCCGCGGACGATTCATTGGCCGCGATACGCGCCCGCAACAGGTTCGGAATGGCGATAGCGGCAATGATCAGAATAATCGCCACTACGATGAGCAACTCAATCAGTGAAAAGCCCTTATTTTTCCGTGTATTCTTCACAAGTGTCTCCATAAACAGGGTGAGTTTCTTGAACTCGACTCTATCCTGATGGCAATTCGGTTGCCATCGCGGACTGCCATCAGCACTCGAAGTAAGGATCTCCTAAGTCTCACGGCTGTCGTACTTGGGAAGGGACGATGGTACTTTTGGAGTGGACACTAGGCAGGCAAAGAGCTCAAAAGGAGAGACCATTGACAAATTTCGTCAACCAGATCTCATTTCCTGCTGACCTCACCATTTAAAATGCCGCTTGCCCGTGACAATTTCTCCCATGACAGCTTCTATTGAATCGCTGCGCATCGATCCGGAAATCGAGCGGGCCTGGTCGCTCCCGGCTGCGTTTTATACCCATCCTTCTGTAGTTGGATCGGAGCACGAGAAAATCTTCAGCAAAACTTGGCAGGTGGTGGGCCATTGCCATCAACTGGCGAAGCCGGGGGATTACTTTACTGCTGAACTTCATGGGGAGCCCTTGCTGCTGGTGCGCGGTTCTGGTGGCGAGTTACGCGGCTTTTACAATGTTTGCCGCCATCGCGCTGGACCGCCGGCTGAAGGAAGCGGTTCGCGCAAACTCTTTCGCTGCGGATACCACGGTTGGACTTACGGGCTGGATGGATCCCTGATCAGCGCTCCCGAGTTCGAAGGCCAGCATGACTTCTCTTCGGACCGATTCGCGTTGACACCGGTGCGGGTTGAGCAGTGGTTCAATCTGATTTTCGTCAATCTGGATGCCAACGCCGAGCCGTTGGTGAAGAGTCTGGGCATACTTCCAAAGCAAGTAGAACGCTTCAATTTTGCCGGAATGAAACGCTTCCAGCGCCGGACGTATGAAATGAAATGCAACTGGAAGACTTACGTTGACAATTATCTTGAAGGCTATCACTTGCCCAGCGTGCATCCGGGATTGAACCGGGAGTTGGATTATGCGGCCTATACAGTGGAACCCTTCGCGGGTCACGTGCGGCAGTTCAGTCCAATTCGGGGCGCACAGCCCAGGGATGCCAATCCGCGCCGCTATCAGAAAGTGCGCGAAGACCTGACCACGGACTATTTCTGGATATTTCCCAACTGGATGCTCAACTGCTATCCCGACAATGTTTCGCTCAATATCGTTCTGCCACTCGGGAGCGACTGTTCCCGGGCGATTTTCGAATGGTACCTGCCCGAGGAAGCTCTCAATAGCAACGCCGCGAGGGAAGCGGTCGAGTTCAGCGATCAGATTCAGCTTGAGGATGTTGCGATCTGCGAGACGGTACAGAAGAACCTGCATTCACGCAGCTACGAGCGTGGGCGATACAGCGTGAAGCAGGAGAAGGGCGTGCACGCGTTTCATACGATGTACGCGGAAGCGATGAAAGGCGGAAAGGCCTAGCCGCGCGCGGTGGCCGCCGCCGACGAGCACAGCTTGAAACGAACCCTTTCCTTCTTTTGCAGGTAGGCGACGATTTCAAACAGGTTGTTAGCGTGCGGGTTTCCGGATGGGCCAAGCATCCGCATGAGGCTCTTGGGTGAATGGTGCGTGATCTCACCCAGTTCGGCGAAGCCAACCGTGGCGTTGATGTAATCACGGAGCACGGTTTTCCCAGTTTCTACGTCTCCGGAGAGGAAGCTTTCAATGCCTTCGCGCAAGAGTTCTTTGCGGAAAGCGGGATCACGGCGGACTCGCGCTCGAATTGTCTCTTTGAAGTCTCGGGTCAGAGCCATAGCTGATTCTCCTTACTTCTTTCTGATCTTGTAGTCCTGCCACGTCGCGATAGCGTCGTTGATCTCCCTTTGCTGCCGCTTTTTCGTTCCGCCTCCGAGTAAGATAACAAGGCTCCCGCCGTTTTGACCGAAGAACACCCGGTAACCTGGGCCGAATTTGATTTTGCACTCATGAACTCCCGAGCCAACGCTTCTCACGTTGGAGAACTTTCCTTGCCCGATGCGCGTGACAGCTATAGCGACCTTGGCAGCCGCTTGCGGGTTCAGGCCGTCGAACCATTCGGGGTAAGGACCGCGGCCGTTTCGGTCGAGGTCCTCGCGGACCTCACCCATATCTTATGGTAACACATATGTTACTTTTATCAAACGGGGGCACAGACCTGGTTGCCCCAGGTGATTCGTGCTTGTAGGAGGCGGTTGCCCTCCCTGGGTTCGCGGGCGAGGGCGCCCGCGCCACACGGACTACACCGCCTTTACCAGCATGCAGGTAATGTCATCGTGCTGAGGCGTGGGGCCAACGAAGGCCTCGAGGTCGCTCATCATGCGGCGAAGCAGTTCATCCGGGGTGGCTCCGGCGCCGGCCTGGAGAACGTTGAGCATTCGCGGTTCGCCGTATTCTTCCTTGAGCCCATTCTCCGCTTCGGCTACGCCGTCGGTAAAGATCACCAGCCAATCGCCCGGTTGCAGGATGACGTTGCCGGTTTCGTAACTCTTATCCGTCCACATCCCCAAGGGCAGTCCGCCATTCGACAGACGTTCGATTGCGCCTGAGTTGCGTCGCAGGATCGGCGGGTTGTGTCCGGCATTGATGTAGGTCAAGGCGCGGGTAGCCGGATCGAACTCCGCCAGAAACGCGGTGGTGAAGCGCAGGCCGCTTTGGCTGTTCGTACAAGCATAATGATTCATGCCGGTAACCAGGTCGGCGAGAGAACAGGAAGTCTCCGAAAGCGTTTTGAGGCTGGCCTGGAAGGTGGCCATCAGCAGCGCCGCGGGAATGCTCTTTCCCGCGACATCGGCGACCGCCAGCAAGAAATGAGGTTCGGAGGAATTCGTTGCTGGCCGGGCAAAGACATCATAGAAATCGCCGGCGACAGTATTCGCGGGACGAGTGATGAAAGCAATGTTCAAGCCGCGCACTTGGGGTGGCGTTGCTGGTAACAACCATCGCTGAATATCGCGCGCGATTTCGAGGTCACGTTTCATGACCACACGATCCGCGACTTCGAGCATCAGCAGCACGAACAACAGGGCCCCGCCCCAGAATCGCAGATCTAATTCGACGATCTCGACTTCTCCTGACTTCCCGTGATAACTAAAACCACCCGCCGGAAATATCAGAAGCAGGAGGCCCAACAGCAGCAGCACTCGTCGCGCTGGCGTGAGCTTTTCAAGGATCGCCCACATGAACTCCTGCGCCGTATGCCAGAAGCGGTGCCGGCTGGCGTCTTGTGGTGCCCGGGCCTGAAAGTCGCGGTGATAGAGGCGGTAGCTGGAACGAGCATCCGCGCTAAATTGCTTCCACAGTTGACCGAGTTCAAGTCCCTCGGTGACTCGAAGCCAGAATCGATCGAGCTGCACAAAAACCTCGGACCTGCGGGTTGCGTCTGGCGGAGGCGGGCTGGGCGGGGCTTGTGTTTGCGGGGGATTCATACGGCTCTCAGGGAGCAGCCATTATAGAAGCTCGCGAGGGAAAGCGCTCGAAGAGGAAGTCCTCTCGAACTAGGCGTCGTCAAAACAGTTTCATTTGTGTTCCCGGCTCGGCTTCTGCCACGGGATGCGTTTTCTGGCTGTAGCGATCGTGGTCACTGGGGATGCCGTATTTCTGCCGCAGCCGCTTCATGAGCTGCGAAAGCGGTTTACGATAGGACGCCGGGAGAAATGCGCGCTCCTTGTAACGTTGTCGGTAGCTTTCAACGAGCTGAGGGAACTCCTTTTCCAGAAACGGCAGAAAGACAGCCGCCGAGCAGGGCTTCAGGAACAGGGAATTGGCGGAGACGTATTTTCCGCCTGCTTTGGCCGTGGCTCGAACCAGTGCCTCCAGGTCGCGTGGTGAATCGGTGATGCCGGGAAGTACGGGAGCGCAGATCACACCGGCCGCGACGCCTGCCTGGTTCAGCTTCTGCATGGCCTCCAAACGCAGGTCGGGACGGGGCGCGCGCGGCTCCAGAATCCGCGCAAGGTCCGCTTTCAGAGTGGTTATGGTGATGTTTACAAGTAGGCGATTGTTTTTTGCAATCTGTTGGAGGACGTCGGTGTCCCGCAACACCAGATTCGACTTGGTGACGATGCCGATCTCGAATCCGCGATGCTGTGCGAACTCCTCAAGGATGGCGCGGGTCACCTCAAAGCGCCGCTCCGCTGGTTGATAGGGGTCGGTCGCAGTGCCGATCGCGATTTCTTCCCCCGGCCTAACGTGGTGAAGTTCCTGACGGAGCAGGTCCGCGGCATGTTGCTTCACGAAGATCTTCTGCTCGAAGTCGACGCCGTCCCTCAATTCCATGAATTCGTGCGTGTAGCGGGCATAACAGTATTTGCAGGCGAACTCGCATCCGCGGTACGGATTGATTGTCCAGGTAAAGGGCATCCTCACGCCGGTGCAGCGGTTGAGCAGAGAACGGACGGGAAGTGTGAAGTATTCAACGTCGTGCCCTTGACGCATGGATTCTCCCTGCGAGGCCAGGCGAGCAATGCCTACGAGTCGGGGCTGAGAGTCGGGAAGGAGGGGAAGAAAAGCCATGACGATATTCGCTTTTTGTTCGCCATAGCGTAAACTCTAAAATCGGCTCTGTCAACAAGGATCTACTGGGTCTACTGGGCTGGCTTGGCCTCCGGCGATGGTTTTTCGAACATTTTGGGATCGATTGTCGGGTTGATCTGGATGGACGTGTATTTTACCGTGCTCGAATCCTTGCCGTCCTGTTTGTTCTGGTGCAGGTAGGGAAATGTCAGACCGTCGGCGGTTCTCCAGTCGCTAAGCTCAGTCTCGCCTTGAAATGGACCGGACTGTCCCGTTCCCTTATACGTCTCCCGCAGGATTCGTCCGGTCTTGGGGTCCACGTACCAACGGATCCAGGGAACCGCGCCGCCAACATCGACGATCGCAGCCTCTACGTCGCCGATCTTTTCCGTGCCTGCGGCAGTGAAGGTGATCGTAGGATCATTCACGTGCTGCGCGAGATAAATCGGGTCATGATGAATCTGGGTTAAGCTCTCGGTTCTTTGCGATGCAGGCAGGTCGCGCGTTCCTCGACCTTCGGCGGACATGAACCCGGCCTGCGCGGAAACAACGATTGCCAGATTGCCGTGCGGCGTTGGAATGCTCACATGCATTCGATCCGGGAAGGCGATGGTCAGTTCGACCGGCGTGGGTGTCTGATCTCCGGCATCGCCTTCGGTGAAATTTGCTCGCAATGACTTGATAGACTGCACCTTGTCCAGGCCGCCCATGGCCTGGGCCACCTTCGCAGCCAAAGCCTTGCCTTCTGGATTCGAGGCAGCAGGTTCGGCGGGAGCTTCTTCCTTCTCGCCTTTTTCAGCGGGAGGCGGCGGAATGGTGATGTCCACGTTGGCGACTGGACCGAGAGTCGACAGCGGCTTGTCGAACTCCGCCGTGTTGCCCACGACCAGAACCGCGAGTTTTTCTTTGTGCAGGTACTTGGCTGCAGCACGCGCCACATCGTCCTTCCCAACTTTCTCGATCCCGCTGCGATAGCGTTCCAGGTAGTCCGCAGGATATCCGTAGAACTCGTACGCCATGCGTTCGCGGAGCACTTTGTCAGGTGAGTCAAAATTGAAAACGAATGAGTTCAGGATGGAATCCTTGGCCCGTTTGATCTCTTCGTCTGAAATTGGATTCTTCTCCAGATTGTCGATCTCTTTGTAAAGCGCCTGAATGGATTCCACTGTGCTTGCGCTTTTTGTACTCATCGAAATGCGCACAATCCCGGGATGGTCAAACGCCGAGCCTATCCCACCGCCAACGCCGTATGCCAGCCCTTGCGCGGTGCGGATGCTCTTGAACAAACGGGAAGAAAAGCCGCCGCCGAACGCCTCATTAAAAACCTGAGTGGCGTAGTAGTCCGGGTTATCGCGCCGGATACCCAGGTCGGTCATGTTGATGGAACTCTGGTTCACGTCCTCTTTTGGAATCTGGTAATAACCGGGCTTAGCAGGCTGGAATTCGATTTTCTCCTCTTTTACCGGCTCTCCCTTCGGCCAATCGCCGTAGACCTGGCGAAGTTTGGTTTCCATGGCGGCAGAATCAAAGTCGCCGACGATGCCCAAGATAATGTTGTTGGGATGTACGTGGGTGTGATGCCAGTCGACCAGATCCTGCCGCGTGACTGCGGCAACCGTAACGTATTCGGGTTCGCGCGCATACGGATTGTTCGCGCCGTAGGCCAATTTCCTTGACTCACGGCTCGCGATCGCGCTGACATCGTCATTGCGACGTGAGATGGCGTCGTCCATTTCTTTTTGTGCCAGGTCGATCTTCTCGGTGCGGAATTCAGGCTCGCGCAACACATCGTTAAACGCCTTGAACACATCGTCGAAATCGCCCTTCAAGCAAGACCACGAAATCGTAGTCGAGTCTGCATTGCTGCCGGTTTCCACTTTGGCGGCCCGAATCTCAAGGTAATCGTCGAGTTGATCCCCGGTTTGCGTCTTGGTTCCACCAGTGCGCCAGACTTCGCCGTAAATATCCAGCATCCCGACTTTGCTCGCGGGCGCGGAACGCGAGCCGCCGCGGATGCGTGCCGTACCATCGATAACCGGGAGTTCGTGGTCTTCCTGAAGAAAGATCACCATGCCATTCGGCAGCTCGATGCGTTTCGGCTCCTGAGGATGAAACGCGGGCAGAGGCGGAATCGGAATCTGTTGCCAACTGGTGGCTTGCGCCGTGGCCCGCGGAACTGCCGCGCCAACGATAACTAAAATCGAAAGGAGAATGCGCGGGAGACGAGTTTTCATTGCGCTCCTCCTTTTTGGTTTGCGGCTGGGGCAGCGGGCTTGGTTTCGATAATTCCCACTGTACGGTTGGTCGCAACAAAAGTTTGATTGGCCACGCGGCGAATGTCTGCTTTGGTGACCTTGTCAATGCGGTCGACGGAGCGAAAGAGTTCGCGCCAGTCGTCGTAGCGGGCCTGGTATAAAGCCAGATTATTGGCCAGCCCTTCGTTGCTGCCCAGGCTGCGGATCAGATTGGCCTTAGCCCGCGTCTTAATCATCTTCAATTCCTCATCACTAATGTCTTCGTTCTTAAGCTTCTCGATCTCGACGTGGATGGCGTCGGCCATTTCTTCTGGCTTGTGGCCGGGAAGTGGGAAAGCGTAGAAAGCAAAAAGGTGCGGATACTTGTTGCCCGGCAGCCCCGTGAACCCCGCCGAATCAGCAGCGATTTTCTTGTCCCGCACCAACGCGCGATACAGCCGCGAGGTGCGCCCGCTCGACATCAGGTCGGCGATTGCGTCGTACACGGCGTCATCCGGGCTGCGGTAGTCAGGCCGGTGATAGCCCTCTAGATACAGCGGTTGCGACATATCCTGTAGCACGACGCGCCTCTCGGCATTTTGCGGCGGCTCGGTAGTCGTGCGCTCGTCTGGCTGGGGGCGCGAAGGGATGCGGCCGAAATATTTTTCGATGATCGGCATCGTCTCCGATGCTTTTACGTCGCCCACCACGGTTACGACCATGTTGGACGGAATGTAGTACTCGTCGAAAAACTTCTTGGCATCCGTGGCGGAAAACGAATTTAGATCCGACATCCAGCCGATCGTCGGTCGATGGTACTCATGAGCCTGAAAAGCCGCTGTGGTAAATTGTTCGAGCAGTCGCCCGATGGGGTTGCTGTCGACACGCATGCGACGCTCCTCGATCACCACGTTCCGCTCCTTGTAAAACTCGCGCATAACGGGATGCAGAAAGCGCTCCGACTCCAGATAGGCCCACAACTCCAGCCGGTTCTCGGGGAACGAATAGAAGTAGTTGGTCTCGTCATCGCTCGTGTTGGCGTTAAGATCCTCACCGCCGTTGATCTCCACGATCTGGGGAAATTCGTTGGGCTTCACGTATTTGTCGGCTTCGGCGACGGCATCTCTCCAGGCCTTTTCCAGGTCCTTCAGTTTCTTCTCATCCCGCCCGACGGGCTTGTCGCGCGCTGCGATGTAAGCCGCGTAAGTCTGCTCCACTTTCTCCAGAGCAACTTTTTCGGCGGCGTAATCCTTGGTGCCGATCTTGTCGGTGCCCTTGAACGCCATGTGCTCAAACATATGCGCCAACCCGGTCTGGCCGAGAGGGTCCTGCACCGAACCGGCATCCACGTGGGTGAAGAAGGAAAATACCGGTGCCTCTGGACGCTCGCAGATCACGACAGTCAACCCATTGTCCAATTTCTTGACCGTAGTGCGCTTCTCGAAAGAAGCAACATCCTGTGCGGCGGCTACCGCGGCGAGTAGCAGAACAACGGCGAACGACTTAAAAGAGCGGTTGCGGCTCATTGGACCTCCACGAGGTTGGACGCGAATGAAGGGCAGAAGTTTGAAATTACGTGGCGGAAGGGGAAGTTGTCAAACGCGGGATCAGCCGAGAGTTTACAATCCAGCATCAGAGATGATGCACCAGCAACCTGGGAGGCCGCTTGAGCAAGCCGGAAGTGGTTGAGGTCGACGGCAAACATCTGAGTTTGACCAACCTGGACAAGGTTCTTTACCCCGCAGCCGGGTTCACCAAGGGACAGGTGATCGATTACTACGCCCGCATCGCGCCCGTCCTGCTGCCGCATCTTGCGGGACGTCCACTCACTCTGAAGCGCTATCCCGAAGGCGTGGACAAAGAATACTTCTTCGAAAAGAACGCGACTAAACATCGCCCGGACTGGGTAAAGACTGCGCCGATCTGGAGCGAAGGCAACCAACGCAACGTAAATTACATTCTGGCGAATGATCTGCCGACGCTCATCTGGATCGCGAATCTCGCTGCCATCGAACTTCATCCCTCGTTGTCGCTGGCGAAAGATATTTCTTCGCCGCGCAGTATGGTCTTCGATCTCGATCCCGGCCCTCCCGCGAATATCGTGCAGTGTTGCCAGGTGGGCATGTGGCTGCGGGAGATTTTCGAGCACTTCGGGTTGCAGAGCTTTCCTAAGACATCCGGTTCGAAAGGGCTGCAGATTTATGTTCCGTTGAACTTGCCCACGAGTTACGAGGTCACCAAGCCCTTTGCCCACGCGCTCGCGCATTTGCTCGAGAACGAGCACAGGGAATTGATAGTTTCTGACATGAAAAAGCAGTTGCGAGTAGGCAAAGTGTTTGTGGACTGGAGCCAGAACGACGAGCACAAGACCACAATCAGCGTGTATTCATTGCGGGCGCGTGAACGCCCCACGGTCTCCGCTCCGGTGAAATGGGACGAGGTGGAGCAGGCCCTCAAAAAGAAAGACGCGACCCTGCTGGTGTTCGAAGCAGGTCAGGTCCTCGATCGAGTGGGAAAGATGGGAGATTTGTTCGAGCCCGTGCTCAAGCTTAAGCAGAAGTTGCCAAAGCTGGCGGGGATCGCGGAAGCCGCGCCCCGGACCGCGGAACCGGGACTAGACCTGGCGGCCCAGGCAGAAGATGCCGGTACGAAGAAGGCAAAAAAGAAAAACACGAAACCCGCCCGCCGGAGGTCCGTCTCGAAGCCGAAGGGCCGGAAGGTATAATCCGGCTGATCTTTCGAGTTTTCGGCACTTCGGCATTGGCGGAGCGAAACCATGGCACAACTGTATGCCGGCACATCGGGATGGGCTTATCCGAGTTGGAAGCCCGACTTTTATCCCGCCAAGTTGGCCCAGTCCAAATTCCTGCAATACTATGCGACGCAACTAAACGCAGTCGAGGTCAACTTTACCTTTCGCCAACTTCTAAAGGAGAGTACCGCACAGAAGTGGATCGAGGCCACCCCCGCCGAATTTCGTCTCAGCATCAAGGCGCACCAGGTCATCACGCATATCAAGCGCTTGCAGAAAACCGAAGACTTTATTCCGCGCTTCCTGAGCACGATCGAGCCGATCGCACGCGCGGAAAAGCTGGGGCCGCTGTTATTTCAACTGCCGCCGAACATGAAAGCAGACGCTACCCTGCTGGGAGAATTTCTGAGCGTTCTGCCACGAGCGGTTCCTTCCGCCTTCGAATTCCGGCATGCATCATGGTTCACGGACGAGATTTTTGCCCTGCTCAAGGGTGGGAATCGCGCGCTGTGCGTGGCCGAGACTGAGGAGCGGACTACACCCGACGTAGTGACGTCAGACTTCTGCTATTACCGCTATCGGAAACCCACGTACACCCCTGATGAACGGCGCGCCATGGTAGACCGCATCCGAGAACACCTTGAACAGGGCCGGAACGTGTTCGCATATTTCAAGCACGAGGAAACGCCGGAGGGGGCGATTTATGCGGTTGAAGTGTTGAAGGAAGTAAATCAGGCTTAGCAGTGTTCATCAAGCGAGCGAACGCGTGATATCTGCGACAGATTCTTCGAACCATCGAGGAGGTTGATGCTTATTCCAGATGCATATCGCAGACTTGAAAAAGAAAAAGGGCGTTCGCTGCGGGAAATCGGCTGTGCGGGGATTGCGTTCACGCGGAAAGACATTCTTGACGCGCTCGAAAGCCTGCGGGGAGGTCAAGTTGCTGTTCTGGGTGGGGATGTGCTGAAGATCGCAAGTGGAGCGCAGCCAGACGGTCTCTGCTATGGAAAACCCGAACCCACGTACGATAACTGGTATGCGGATAGGAGGCCGGGAGAAGATCTCATGGACTACCTAGAAAGGAGCATCGCAGAAGCCGAGCGATACATTCGAAGCTACCCTGACCCTGAGGATGGAACGATACTCTACAGTCCGGTCATTTCAGAGCTTGGGGTCGGCAGTACTGCGCGATGGTGATAGCGTTGGTGGGCACATGCTGGTGTCTCCGTCGCACCGAAGTCATCACTTCCCGCAGTGTCTGATAACACGCATACTTCCACCGTGCCGTCAGAAGCGAACTCGCGCGTGGTCTCCGGCTTTCTCGACTACCTGAAAGTTGAGAAGGGACTGGCGCCGCTCACGATCGCGGCCTATACCACCGACGTCGGTCAATTCACCGGATTCCTGGAGAAGCGAAAGCGCACGCTGCTGAATGCTCGTCGCAACGAGCTGCGCGATTTCATTCAGGAACTGTTCACCAACTCGGTCGACGGGAGATCGGTGGGAAGAAAGCTCTCAGCGCTACGCCATCTGTATCGATATCTGCTGCTGGACAAGCTTATCGAGCACGATCCCACACTGAACATTGACTCGCCGAAACAGTGGAAGGTGTTGCCCAAGTCGCTGGCTCGCGACGAGATGGAAGTTATCTTGCGCGGCTTGCCGCCCGGATCCACGCACAAGTCGGCCGAGGCGATCGCACTGCGTGATCGTGCAATCTTTGAAGTTTTCTATGCTGGAGCGCTCCGCGTCTCGGAGTTGGTTGCAGTCAAGCTTGAAGATCTTAAACTGGATCTCGGATATGTGCTGGTGCGGGGCAAGGGCGATAAAGAACGGATCGTGCCTTTGGGAAAATCCGCCCAGGAAATCCTGGCCGAGTACATGAAGCATTCACGGCCAAAGTTGGCGAGAGAGCGCGACTCGCCGCTTCTGTTCCTCGGACGCGGTGCGCGCAAGTTGACTCGCCAGCGGGTCTGGCAAGTGGTTCGGGCTGCATCCTCGAGCATGGGACGCAATGCCAGTCCGCACATGCTGCGCCACAGTTGCGCCACCCATATGGTGGAGAATGGCGCGGACCTGCGCACGGTTCAGACGATCCTGGGACATGCTGATATTTCGACCACGCAGGTCTACACGCACCTGGCGCTCGATCGACTGAAGAGCGTTTATCAAAAACATCATCCGAGAGCGAAGGCAAGGTAGTACGTGATTTTTCACCACCGAGTCACAGAGACACAGAGAAGAATTCTGCGTCCTCTGTGTCTCTGTGGCTCGAGTGGTGAGAATGGTTCTGGGAGACATGGCTAAGAAATCGAGCCGGGCCCCCGTCGAGAAGGCCATCGATCAGTTCCTGCATTCCCTGCGCCAGCGCAACGCCTCGGTTCACACGCTCAAAGCCTATACCGGCGACTTGGACAATTTTGCAGCATACGTGGGCGCACGCGACTGGCGAAGCATCGATCACCTGACGATCCGCGGATTTCTGTCCCATCTTTACCAAAGGCAGCTTGGGAAAACCTCGGTTGCGCGAGCCCTGGCTGCCGTCCGTTCTTTCTACCGCTGGCTGGCGCAGGAGGGAGTAGTGGAACAGAATCCTGCCGCGTTGGTTTCCACACCGAAGCTGCCGAAAAAGCTGCCTCGCGTGCCCACGATCGAAGAAATGAACACCGTGCTCGACGGGCAGATGCCCGAGGTGGCATCGTTTCCCGAACGTGATCGCATGATGTTCGAACTGCTTTATGGATGCGGCATTCGCAATTCCGAATTGATCGGCATCAATCTCGACGATATCCGCTTGAGCTCCGAGGCCATTCTCATTCGCGGCAAAGGCAAAAAAGAGCGATACGTCCCCTTCGGAGATTCGGTGAAAGCAGCACTGGCTGCCTACTTGCCACAACGCCAGCAAACGTTGGCTGAACGAAAGAAGATTACGACCGCGCTGCTGATTAATCAGCGCGGCGGACGGCTCACGACACGCAGCGTCGGACGAATCATCAAGAAGGTCGCTGTCGCAAAAGGTCTCTCGCCGGATGTGCATCCGCACACGCTGCGTCACGCCTTCGGTACACACATGCTCGAGGAAGGTGCCGACCTGCGCTCGATTCAGGAGATGCTCGGCCACGAACGACTTTCAACCACCCAACGCTACACGCAACTTTCCATGAAGCACGTGCTGGAGGTGTACGACCAGACGCATCCGCGAGCCAAGTAAACTGTAGAGGCGTTGCTAGCAACGTCTCCCCCGCCTAGATGTAACCGGGAGGCGTAGCAGAGCTGCGTCTCTAGCGAGCGCGCTTTCGCAGTTGCTCCCACATCTTTACGACGCGTTCCCGCAGCTCTGCTGTGAGGGCTTCGTACGCTTTTTCCGAAGCCTCGGCTGCGGGCGGTGGATAAATCGGATCACCGATTCTTATCCGTAGGGGGGCAAATTTCTGAAATTTCTTGCCGCGCGGCCAAGCTTCATGAAAACCCTCAATGGCCACCGGAACAATTGGCGCCTGGATGTGAATAGAAAGGATCGCCGCACCTTTCTTGAAAGTCTTCGGCGGGCCATCAATCGAACGCTCGCCTTCGGGGTAAAGCAATACCACCCGGCCGTTCCGCAGGCCGAAGGCTCCGGCGCGCATGGCGGGAATCAGGTTCGCGTCAGGATCCACCACGACGACGCGCGCCCACCGCGCCAGTGTCCGCATCAAGCCTTTGCCGAAAATGTCGCTGGTCCCCACCGCGAAGCTGTCGCGAAACACCTCCCATGGCAGAACACCTCCAAGAATGATCGGATCGATAAAGCTTTGATGATTCGAGCAAATGATGAATGGTCCGTGGGCAGGAAGTTTTTCCAGTTCGTCGACGCGTAAATGGAAACGATCGAGAGCGATGATCTGTATCAATCGGCTCACCACATACCAGAACGTTTCCTTGAAAGGCTGCCGCTGGAGCAGAAGTCGGACCTCGGGGTCTGCGGGTTCTTCTTCGAGCACCGTTTTCCAGCCGGCGAACTGCTCGCGGGGCGCACCAACCACAGCGCTGGCTGCGCTCTCGCGCACCGCATCCACCAGTTCGCGCACTGTGTAAATTTCCGACAGACGCGATTCCTCCATGCTCCCGCCAAGTTCTTGCTCAAGGGCGACGAGCAGCTCCACCCGTTGCATCGAATCCAACCCGAGATCGAGTTCGAGGTTGTCGCCGGGTCGGATTGATTGAGGCCTGTTTCTTGCCGCCTCCCGCATGATCTCGAGCGCGCGCTGCACCTCGGGTTGTTCCAGCCACGCGCCGTCTTCCGCGCTTAAGGGTTTTTGTGAGCTAACCTCCGCATCCCCCGACCGGCCTTCCGCCCGATTTGCTCGCACCCGCTTCTCGATCTCGAATCGCTTCAACTTTCGGGTGGTCGTCCGCGGCAAACTGTCCTGCCAGATTTCATAACTTCCAATTCGCTTGGTCGAAGGCAGTTGTGCCGCGAGGTTTTCGATGTCGAAGCGGATGACCTCTCTTGCGTTGACGATCTTGCGCTGTTTGAGCACATCAAAATTCGGAACCACCACGGCATGCAACCGGTCCTCCCCCGGGCGGCCTTCGAGGCCGACCACAGCAATTTCGCCAATGTAAGGGGATTTCAGATAGTGCGCTTCGACTTCCTCCGGATAAATATTTTTCCCGTTGCTGAGGACAATGACTTCCTTCTTGCGTCCGGTGATAAACAGATTTCCACGGGCGTCGAAATACCCGAGATCTCCCGTGTGCAGCCAGCCCTCCCTGAGGACTGCGGCCGTGGCGTCCGGCCGGTTCCAATAGCCTTTCATCACGATGGCACCACGAATTGCGATTTCGCCAACCGCTTGGCCGCCTTCCTGAGGTTGTGGGTCGATGATCTTTCCTTCCACGCCCGCGAGCGGTTTGCCCACCGAGCCAATGACGTTGTCCGCGTGCGAAGTGGCGAAAGCGGCGGCGCTGGTTTCGGTGAGGCCATAGGCCTGCAAGATGTCAATTCCCAGCGCATGGAAATCGCGTCCGATTTCGGGATCAAAGCGTGAGCCGCCCGTCACCAGATAGCGCATGTTGCGCCCGAAAGTATTGTGGATTCCAGGAAAGAGAATCGGCCCAGGATTCCATCCGAATCTTCGGCTGAAGCGAGTGGCTGCCATCATGGTTCGCACGGACCAACTCGCGAGTCTTCCGCGTTGCGCCACTTCCTTGAAAATGCGTTCATGGATCAAGTAAAAGAACTGCGGCACCACCGCGAACGCTGTGATTTCCCGCTCTGCCAGCGCACGAAGTAGCTCCGTCGTATTCAGAGTTTCGAGATAAACGACACGAGAGCCTTTCACCAGCGGCAACAGTAGGTTCGCCATTTGCGACAGCACGTGAAAAAGCGGAAGCACACCGAGCAGCGCGTCCTCAGGAGCAAGCTGCGCCCAGCCGAATACGGCCCGCACTTCGCCCATGAGGTTCGAGTGCGTCAGCATCACCCCTTTGGGATCCGCGGTAGTGCCAGAGGTGTAGAGCAGGGAAGCAAGATCGTCGCCTCTAGAGAGGACAGGAACAAAGTTTCCCGGCCCTGCCGCAAAGATGCTCTTTAGATTAGCTCGCGTGGGGACAGCCGCCCCTGGCTGTCCACCCGAGCGAAGCTTGGCAGGGTGGACACTCTTGTCCGCTTCTGGCGAATCGAGGAGAACAATACTGACTTCAAATTCACGGACGGCCTGCTCGGCGGTCGCGCGATGCTTCTCGTCACAAAACAGCAGAGCACTACCGCTGTCCTTGAGCAACTTCGCAACCTGATCCGCTTGCAACGCCGTGTCCAGAGGAACCGCGGCGCAACCGGCAGCGATGATGCCAAGGTACGCGGTGATCCAACGCGGATGATTATCAGCCAGAATCGCAATCCGAGCGCCCCGTTGAAACCCGCCCTCCGTCAGCCAGCGGCCAATGCTCTCCGCCATGCGCCGCGCTTCATCGTAAGTGTTGCTTTCCACGCGGTCACGGCGCTGAATTTCCAGCGCGATGTTGTCAGGCCAGCGCGTAGCGCACTCGCGGAAGAGTTCGTAGAAGGTCGGCATGGGCCAGCGGGAAAATATACCTGAAAACACGCTTCAGCGTTGTGGCCGGAGAGCCGCCGAGAATCGGCCTCAAATCCTGCTTTCGTTGTCCTCGGTGATTCTAAGCGGCTCTTTTTGGAAAGTGTGCTTGAGAAGCCTCGCTCGCGACTTACGCGCCAGGCACGCATCTAATATACTAACCTTCTATACTAGGCTTATGGGATAGCGGGTGTAGTGCCCCTGCAAGGATTCTCATTTTGATTAATGCTCTGGTAGCCAAGGTTTTCGGGACCAAGAACGAGCGCGAGATCAAGCGCCTGATGCCTCGCGTCGAGGCCGTCAACGCGCTTGAGCCTGCCATGCAGAAGCTCACGGATGAACAACTGCGCGCCAAGACGGACGAATTCCGCCAGCGGATACAGGAACGCCTGGCCAGTATTCCAGACCAGCCTGATGCAGACCAAGATCGCCGGAAAGAACTCGATAGCGCACGAACGAAGCTGCTGAACGAGATCCTCGATGAGCTTCTAGTCGAAGCCTTCGCCGTGGTACGTGAAGGTGGCCGTCGCGTCCTGAACATGCGCCACTTCGATGTGCAATTGATCGGCGGCATGGTTCTTCACCAGGGCAAGATCGCAGAAATGAAGACCGGCGAAGGAAAAACCTTGGTCGCCACGTTGCCGGTTTATCTAAATGCCCTGAGCGGACGCGGTGTGCACGTAGTCACGGTGAACGACTATCTGGCCAAGCGCGACTCCGAGTGGATGGGCAAGTTGTACAGTTTCCTCGGCCTCAGCGTGGGCGTCATTGTCCACGACCTCGATGACCAGCAGCGTCGCGAAGCCTACGCCGCCGACGTCACTTACGGCACCAACAACGAGTTCGGTTTCGACTATTTGCGCGACAATATGAAGTTCGACCTGCACGATTGCGTGCAGCGTGGCCACAATTTCTCCATCGTCGACGAAGTCGATTCCATCCTGATTGACGAAGCCCGTACCCCGCTGATTATTTCGGGTGCCAGCGAAGAGTCCACCGATAAGTACGCTAGGGTAAATCGCATCATTCCCAAGCTCGAAAAAGGCGAGGAGATTGACGTTGCTCCCGGTGAGCCCAAGCAGTACACCGGCGATTACGTTGTGGACGAAAAACACAGGAACATTACGGTTACCGACGTGGGCTGGGAAAAAGTCGAGGAGTTGCTCGGCATCGGCAATATTGCCGATCCGGAGAATTGGGACCTGAAGCATCACGTCGAGACCGCCGTAAAGGCCCATGCTCTCTATCACCGCGATGTTGAATACGTGGTGAAAGATGGCGAAGTCATCATCGTCGATGAGTTCACGGGCCGCCTGATGCCTGGACGCCGCTGGTCTGATGGCCTGCATCAATCGGTTGAAGCCAAGGAAAACGTTAAGATCGAACGCGAGAACCAGACGCTCGCTACCATCACGTTCCAGAACTATTTCCGCATGTACAAGAAGCTGGCCGGCATGACCGGAACGGCGGAAACCGAAGCGCCCGAGTTCGACAAGATCTACCGGCTGGAAGTCATGGTGATCCCCACCAACAAGCCCCTGCTGCGGCTGGAGAATCCGGATGTTGTTTACCGCACCGAAAAGGAGAAATATTTCGCCGCAGCCGATGAAATCCAGAGATTGCACGCCACCGACCAGCCGGTGCTGGTCGGCACAACCTCGATTGAAAAGTCAGAGCGTCTTTCCGATCTCCTGAAAAAGAAAGGCGTGAAGCATTGGGTGTTGAACGCCAAGCAGCACGAGAAGGAAGCTGAAATCGTTGCTCAGGCCGGCAGCAAAGGCATGGTCACGATCGCCACAAATATGGCAGGCCGCGGTACCGACATTCTGCTCGGCGGGAACCCTGAGTTCATGGCCAAGCAGGAATGTGTGAAGAAGGGAATCGCACAGCCGCTGCGTGCGGCACAAGGCAAAGTTCAAGCCGTAGTTGACGATACCAAGAACACCGTCTGGTACTACGCCGGCAACGAATACGTGGTTCCTACGGACCAGTGGACGGAGATTTTCAATCGCCACAAAGCGCAGACCGACAAGGAGCACGAAGAAGTCATCGCTGCTGGAGGGCTGCACATCTTCGGCACTGAGCGTCACGAAGCTCGCAGGATCGACAACCAGCTTCGCGGCCGCGCTGGACGACAAGGCGATCCCGGTTCGTCTCGTTTTTACCTTTCGCTCGAAGACGACCTGATGCGCATCTTCGCCAAGGAGTGGGTCTCGAACCTGCTTCAGCGCTTGGGTATGGAAGAGGGAGTCCCGATCGAATCGAGGATGATTTCCCGCCGCATCGAAGGTGCGCAGAAGGCCGTCGAAGCGCAAAACTTCGAAGCCCGCAAACATCTCCTCGAATACGACGATGTAATGAATAAGCAGCGCGAGGCGGTATACGGCTTGCGTCATCAGTTGCTGGAGGGTGTCGATCAGAAAGAATTGATCCTTGAGGATTACGTCTCCGGCATCCTCAGTGACTTGATGGATCAGTTCTGCGCGGTTAAAGTGCATGCCGCTGACTGGGATCTCAAGGGCCTGAAGGACGCCATTTTCACCCGCTTCGGCGTAGATATTCTCGCCGAAGGCATCAAGCCCGAGACCCTGAACCGCCAGGAACTGGGCGATGCGATCTTCGACAAGCTCAAAGGCCGTTACGATGCCAAGGAAAAACTGATTGGCCCCGACGCCATGCGCTATCACGAGCGCATGATCATGTTGAGCGTGCTCGACTCGCAATGGAAAGACCACCTTCGCGACATGGATCATTTGAAAGAGGGCATCGGCCTGCGCGGCTACGGCCAGCACGACCCGCTGGTCGAGTACAAGCGCGAGTCCTTTGACATGTTCGAGGCCATGATGCAGCGCTCCCAGGAGGAGACGGTCCGTTATCTCTACCTGATGCAG
>Ga0210389_10001461_pt1 | contig 19026 bp, 3 predicted proteins | sample IncBWH28OmetaG_FD_160127 | JGI IMG/M metagenome (GOLD analysis project Ga0210389, IMG submission 160127) | Forest soil microbial communities from Barre Woods Harvard Forest LTER site, Petersham, Massachusetts, United States - Inc-BW-H-28-O ...
GCGTTGGTACGGCTGCTATATTCAATAACCCTGCCGGACTTGTTATCGGCGCGGGCGGCGTGATTTATGTTGCGGACATTAACAATCATGATATCCGGCGCATCATGCCCGACGGGACGGTAAGTTTGTTAGCCGGAAGCGCGGTACAGGCAACGGGCGACAGCGATGGGATAGGCACGGCAGCAGGCTTCAACTATCCGGTGGCTATGTACATTGACAATAACGGGGTTGGTTATGTTAGCGAATTTGTAGGCGCCAGGATACGCAAGATTATTCTTACAGGCTATTCTATTACGGGGACTCTTCCACCAGGGCTGAGTTTTGACCCCACCACCGGAACCATAAGTGGCACGCCGACAGCTGTAAGCCCGGCTACCAGCTATACAGTCACTGGGTATAATACCAGCGGGATCAGTTCGGCAGTTGTTAACCTTACGGTGGCGCCGGGTACAAATACGAGCTTGACAGGGCTGACCGCAAGCACTGGCGTGTTGTCACCTGCTTTTGCGACTGCGACCACAAGTTATACGATTTCCGAGCCAAATACGGTTACCTCCATTCAACTTACACCTACCACATCGGATACTACGGCAACGGTGACTATTAATGGCTCAATCGTTGCATCAGGCGCGTTGTCGCCCCCGATTCCTTTGTCGGTGGGATCAAACCCGATTTTGATAACCGTGGTTGATAACGGAGGAACAACTGCCAGCAATTATACGGTAACGGTAAGCCGTGCGCCCTCAACCAATGCCAACCTGTCTAAACTGGGGCCGGGTATCGGCGGGTTAACGCCGGCCTTTAGCCCCGCCACCACCAGCTACACCATAAGTACGGGCAATGCCACCGCATCGATGACCTTAACCCCCGTCAGCAGCGATGCCAATGCAACGATAAAAGTAAACGGCGCGACTGTAACATCGGGCACGGTCACTACTCCGATTGCGCTGGTCGAAGGCGCTCAAACGGTGATCACCACGGTGGTAACGGCGCAGGATGGCACAACGACTAAAACCTACACGCTAACGGTAACCCGGGCGCCCTCAACCAATGCCACCCTGTCCAAACTGGGGCCAGGTATCGGGGGGTTAACGCCGGCCTTTAGCCCCGCCACCACCAGCTACACCATAAGTACGGGCAATGCCACCGCATCGATGACCTTAACCCCCGTCAGCAGCGATGCCAATGCAACGATAAAAGTAAACGGCGCGACTGTAACATCGGGCACGGTCACTACTCCGATTGCGCTGGCCGAAGGCGCTCAAACGGTGATCACCACGGTGGTAACCGCACAGAATGGCACGACAACGAAAACCTATACGCTAACGGTAACCCGCGCACCTTCAAGCAATGCCGCCCTATCCAAACTGGGGCCCAGTATCGGCGGGTTAACGCCGGCATTTAGCGCCACCACCACCAGCTATACCCTAAGTACAGGCAAGGCCACGGTATCGATGAAATTAACCCCCGTCAGCAGTGATGCCAATGCAACGATAAAAGTGAACGGAACAACCGTTACATCAGGAACCGTGTTCGGACCAATTGCATTGGCCCCTGGCCCCAATACCATCACTACGGTAGTAACCGCGCAGGATGGCACAACCACTAAAACCTATACCCTGACGGTAACACGGGCCCCAAACGGTGTCAACAGCTACAATGCCGGCATCAGCGTAACCATCCCGATAGCTATCGGGAAGACCGAGACACCAGCTCTTGCTGAAGACGGCATACAGGTACACCAGGGTGTTTCGCCTAACGGGGATGGCGTAAACGATTTCTTAATGATCGACAACATCAGCCAATATCCCGACAATAAGCTATCCATCATGAACCGGAACGGGCAAATGATCTATGAGGCGCAAGGCTATGACAACAGTTCAAAAGTGTTTGACGGGCACTCAAATAAAAACGGGCAAATGCAGTTGCCGGGAACCTACTTCTACTCGCTTGACTATACCGTGAGCGGTGTGGTTAAACATAAAACCGGGTTTATTGTGCTGAAGTATTGATGTCAGTCCGAAGTCCGGAAAGTCAGAAAAGTCCGAAGAAGCTGCAACCAATGTTTCTTTCGGACTAATAGCTATAAAGGTGTGCCGCTGTAAGCTTGTACGGAAAGAAACCGGAGAAACATCCTGGTACACCAGGGAAATCGCTTTTAAAGAGGAGGCCCCGCTGGAGCCCTAAGAAAAACCTACTTTCCTATAAACAGGTTGCTCCTCCGGAGCTATAAGCTAATATCGTTGGTCGACTCCAGGGGGTTCGCCTGTTTATAGGATAAAAAAAACTAATTCAGGCTCCAGCGGAGCCTCCTCTTGCTGAGAAGATTTTAAAAGCGATTGCCGTGCCTGGTACACCCTGTTTGTTTTCCCCTTCGAAAATTAGTTACCTGCACTACGGCCTTTGGTGGCACTAAGCTATGGGTTTGGGAAAAAGCCGGAAAAGCTGTCCATTTGCTTGTCCATTTCGCAACAACACCCACGTGTGCATTTTGTATAGCGCTGATTTTCAATTGTTTGTATTTCATGTAAAATTTAATCGCTGTATCTAACTAATAATCAGTCTATTCCATATTACCGAGGCCGGTATTTTCAGGACTAATCGAGTTTGCCAAAACACCCACAAACACCTTCGAAACGGGTACAAACGGCATCGAAAATATTTTCAATTGCAAAAAACGTTCATTTTTATTCATCGGGGTGAACGCTTTTTGGCTGGCATTGACGGCCATTTTAACGGCCATTATACCTCCACACCCCGTGTCGGTGTCCTCACCGACACGTCCTTCGTGCCAGTGGTCCACGGCATTGATTTTTTTCACCAACAGGTCCAGCGCATCATTCGTTTACACGGAGCCTGACCGACCATGTTCGCAATAGCGCTGGACACATGTCGGTTAGGCATTGCGGTTTGCTAGTGAAAAGCATCAACAATAGCGGAACAAACGGGCGTATTACGCAACTTATTTTTATTTTATTTCCCAAAAGATTTGATTAATTAACCGTTGGTTTATTGTTTGATAATGAGCATAATAAAATAAAAATACCGTTAAAAAACGGTATGATTTGTCAAATATTTTTTTATAGATTTATTGGAAATAATTGAAGTCAGAAAATCGCTTTTTAGACATCCATTTAATAGGACAATAAGAGCTAATTCATTATTCATAATAGGCCTTCATCACAAAAGAATTAATAATGAAAAAATTTTTACTTGTTCTAATTTTTGCGATTGCTTATGTAAGGGCATTTTCACAATGTACACCCGTTGCAGTCATCGGTCAACCATTAGACATCTCCGTAATTCAAGGCAATTCTGCTTCATTCTATGTTGCGGTCAGCGGCACGGCACCATATAGTTATTTCTGGTATAAGAATAATATACTAGTAGGCACGTCAGGTTCCTATACGACTTCTGCTTTGACCACAGCAGACAACGGAAGCACGGTTTATTGCCTAATTACGAATTGCAACAGTTCACAAGAAGCCCGTACCAGAACAGCTACTCTAACCGTAACTTCTTGTACCCCTGTTTCGATAGTTACGCAACCGCAAGATTTAACGGCAATTCAGGGGACATCGGCTACCTTCAATTTTTCGGTTACTGGTACAGCCCCATTTAGTTATTTTTGGTACAAAAACGGTGTTTTTTTAGAGCAGACATCCTTTCCTTCCTATACAACGGCACCAGTGACCCCCGCTGATAATGGAAGTTCATACTATTGTTTGATAACCAATTGCGCAAGTTCGCAAGAAGTCCGGACCAGAACCGCAACGCTGAATGTTAACTCCTGTACTCCAGTTTCAATGGTCTCTCAACCTCAGGATGCAAACTCAACGATAGGAAATACTGCCACGTTTAACCTGTCTGTCGCCGGGACGGCTCCCTTCAGTTACTTTTGGTATAAGAATGGGGGGTTTCTTGAACAAACCCAAGATCCATCTTATACCACTCCGATTTTAACTTCATCGGATAATGGAAACACTTATTACTGTTTAATAACCAATTGTGCCAGTCAGCAAGAAGTTAAAACGAATACGGTCACTGTTAATCTCAATAATTGTATTCCGGTTTCGATTTCCTCCCAGCCGCAAAATACGACCTCGAGCCCCGGTGGTACAGCAATGTTTAATGTTGGCGTAAGTGGTACAGGCTTATTCAGCTATTTTTGGTATAAGGATGGGGTTCAAATAATTGGCGCAAGTAGTCCTACTTACCAAAGGCTTAATCTTGTAAGTGGGGATGCGGGCTACTACTATTGTATAGTCACTAATTGCAACAATGGCTACCAGGCAATTAGTAGTCCAGCCAAACTTACTATCACAGGCAATAACACCCCGGTCGTTACTCAGCAATATAGCATTAATAGCAATGGTCAACAGTTAACCGCAGCTGAACCTATACAATTAGGCACCGGGTCATATGAATACCAACATGTCGATTTCAAAATACCTGTCATTAATGACTCGTTGAATTTCAAAAGGTTTTACAACTCTTTAAACGACACTATAAATGGGCCAATAGGTTTTGGATGGTCCCACTCCTATAACTATGTTTTAAACATTCAAAAGGATCAGAGCACTCAATTAGAGTTGCTTTGGATTATTAGATATCCCGATGGCCATATATCCGGGTTTGTTCCGCTGAACGATGGGACGGGTCGATCGGCTATTCTTTATGTCGGTACTACAGATAGTTTACAAAAAAATAGCGGCGGCGATTTTACTATGTTTACGAAGGATAACCACCAATATCATTTCACAGCTGCAGGCTTTCTGGATCAAATAACAGATATAAATGGAAATACAACCAGTTTAAATTATACAAACAACAACCTGACCAGCGTAGTCGCTCCGGGCGGCCGAACGCTAAGCATAACTTACAATGGAACCTTAGCAGCATCAGTCGTTGATCCGTTAAATCGAACTTGTAGTTTTTCTTACGATGCGAATGGAAATTTACAATCGGTAACAGACGCGAATGGAGGAATTACAGCGTTCACGTATGATGCAAATCACCACATGCTTACGGCTGCAAATCCATTAAATAACATAATAGTAAGCAATACCTACGATGCAACAGGCCGCGTCATCAACCAGCAAGATGCCTATAACCAGCCTACCACAATTGCATATGACACCCCGTCTGCCGGGGATGCGACGGTTACCAATCCCGATAATTCTCAATATACCGTACATCATGACAGCGCCTTTCGAAAAACCTATATTATGGACGAATCAGGGTTTACAAAGACCTACGCTTATGATACCTACAGTAATGAAAATGGGTTTATTGACGAAAATGGTGAAACTGAAACGAGACAATTTGATAAGTCGGGGAACTTGCTGGTAAGGAACCAGCCAGGCGGCATTACTACACAAATTACTTATAACCAATTTAATTCGCCGCTCCAACTGACAGATCCAAATGGCAATGTGACAAACTTTGTATATGATGGCAACGACGATCTCATTTCCATTCAATTTCCCGATCAAACAACCCGAAGTTATACGTATTTGCCTAGCGGATTGAAAAGCACTTCTAAGGACGGCAATGGTAACCAAATAAGTTACAGCTATTCAGCCTTCGGCGATTTGACGACCATTACTGCCTTTAACGGAACGAAATCCTATTCGTACGATGCCGCAGGCAGAAAAATAGCTTACACGAACGAAAACAATAACACAACGCAGTACCGCTACGATAACAATGATAACATTGTCACCATAACTGATGCTCTTAACCACACCACATCGTTCACGTATGACCTCAATAATCAACTAATCAAATCGGTCGATAAAAAAGGGAATACTACTTCTTATACTTATGACAACAAGGGTAGAATGGCAAGCAAAACCGATGCGAACGGAGGGATTGCAAAATACGCTTATGATGTGAAAGATAACTTAATATCTGTTACTGATCCTGATAATAATGTCGTCAGTTATTCTTACGACGCAAAAGGACGAAGAACGGGTGTCACCAATGCTTTGGGCACAACCAAAAGCCAATTTGACGGGGTCGGTAATCTAACCCAGGTAACCGATGCGACCAGCATTTCTACACAATACGTTTATACTGACGCGTATAAAATAATGACCTCAATCGATGGATTAAACAACACCTACAATTATAGTTATGATAAGAACAACAATTTATTAGCCGTAACTGATCCGTTGAGCAAAGTGACAGGCTACGGTTATGATGCCATGAACAGGTTAATTTCAGTGGTTGATGCGGCAAGTAATACCACCAAAATAACTTACGATAACAATGGGAACAAAAAAACGGTGACAGACGCAAATGGCCATACGCAAACCTATTCCTATGATGCTGCCAATAGGCTGATCAGTTATCTGGATGCTGAAGGGAATACAGAAAGCTACACAATTGACGGAGCGGGCAATACTACGGCGATCAGCAAACCTACCGGAACGATTACCAAGACCTATGATGCAGTTAATCGGGTTGTAGCGGTAGCTAACTCAACTGGGAACAACTATAGCTTTATTTATGACAACAACAATAATATAGTTACTTCATCTGCCAGTTTGGGCGCGAGTTACTTTGCTTATGATAAATTAAACCATTTAATCCAATATACCGATCCATTTAATAACAAGTTGTTGTACAGTTATGATGCGGCCGGCAATGAACAGTTTATTACTTACCCTGGTAATAAAACAGTAAGCTACACTTATGACAAAGCTAATGATCTTAAGACGGTAAGCGACTGGTCAAACAATACATCCAATTATACCTACGATGCTGCTGGGAGGGTCACGCAATTACTTTATCCCAATGGTATTCATTGTGATTATACATTCGATGCGGCTGGAAGACTAACCGGTATAAATAATGGGTCAACAGGGACCACCATTTTAGTAGGCAGCGCCTATACGCTTGACGCAGTGGGCGACCGGATAACCGAGAAAAAAACAGGAGCCGTTCCGTCAAAGCTCACGGCAAATTCAAGAGTCTACACATACGGCAATGATGACCGGCTGCTTAATGACTCGATATGGACGTACGTTAATGATAATGCAGGTAACCGGACATCGCAAACCAATGGGAAAATGAGCGAAACGCTAAATTATTCCGTTGATAATTTGCTGAGCACTTTTTTAAACACGTCAAAAGTTTTAACCAATTATAGTTATGATGCGGAGGGGCACAGATTAAGCAAATCGGTCGGCAGCGAAAATTTCAGATATGTAATTGATTTAAATGGTAATCTTTCCAGGGTATTGCAAATTACAGACGCCAATGGGGTCATTAGGTCCCAGTATATTTATGGGAAAGGCTTGTTGGAAAGAGTGGACTCGACAGGCAACATATTATACTACCATTTCGACGGACAGCATAACACTGCTGCACTTTCCGATCCTAACGGAAACATCACTGATACTTACGCATGTGTACCATTTGGCATTGTGGTAAGCCATGCCGGAAACATAAACCAGCCATTTACTTTTTTGGGTGAGTTTGGTGTTGAACAGGAAAACTCATCATTTTATTACGACAGAGCAAGGTATTATGACGCTGAGACCGGCAGGTTTTTGAGTAAGGATTCCTATCCGTATTCGTTGCAAAACCCTCAAAGTATTAACAGGTATGTTTATGCCACGAATAATCCGTTGACGAGATTCGACAATGATGGCCTCTATCAGAATCAGGATAATAACCAAGGCACAGGCTCTCAAAATTTAGTATCTGAGACACCTAATTTGTGGAATGGTATTAGTTACGTTAATGATCAATATAATAACTTTTCAAATAATTTCTATGTCCCTTTCATTTCTGAGGCATTGTCAGAGGCTAGTCCTCTCATTGATAAGGCTATTTTACAACCAATTTCGGACATAAATTTAGCGATTAATTTGACGACCGATATAAGCAACTATCGTAATAAAAAAGCGTCTTTGTTTGAAACGTCTGTAAGGGTTATCAATGATGTCTTGCCAACGGTCGCTTCAGCTGTTCCATATGGAGGACTAGTTGCGTCCTTGTCGGAAGTCGTCGGCACTACCCTTGTAAATAAGACACCAATATTTAATTTTTTGACCAATTATTTCCAAAAAAAATATTTTAGCTATTAAATCAAATCATGAAGAAATATTTATTGTTTATAACATTATATTTTTCATTAACTAGTTTGGCCGCACAAACAATTAATTACTCCTACGACAATCTGGGACGGCTAACACAAATTGTCTATCCAGATAGTAGCATTATCAATTATACCTTTGATGCTTCCGGTAACAGAGTTACTAATCTTACCAAAGTAAGTCCGTTAGCCGATGCGAACCTGGTAAACCTTACGTTAAGCAATGGAACGTTGTCTCCCGTTTTTGCGAAAGGCACTACGGCGTATAAAGCATCGGTGGCAAATAGTATAGCTTCGATTACTATAACGCCAACCACGAGCAATCCCAGCGCAATTGTAAAAGTCAACGGCACGGCGGTGATTTCCGGGACGCCATCGCAAAGTTTACCCCTGGCGGTAGGCGTCAATACCATCCCGATAGCGGTAACCGCCAAGGATGGCACAACCACCAAATCCTATACAGTTACGGTAACCCGTGGGGTATCAACAAATGCCAGCCTGTCCAAACTGGGGCCGAGTATCGGCGGGATAACCCCAACCTTTTCAGGCGGCACCACCAGCTATACCATAAGTACGGGTAATGCCAACGCTTCGATAACCTTAACGCCCGTCAGCAGCGATGCTAATGCGACCATAAAAGTAAACGGCATAACAGTAGCATCCAGCACAACCACCGCCCCGATTGCATTGACAGAAGGCGGTCAGACAGTGATCAGCACGATAGTGACGGCGCAGGATGGAATAACGAAGCAAACCTATACGTTAACAGTAATCAGGGCGCCGTCGGGCAATGCCACCCTTTCAAATTTGCAGCTAAATAACGGCACGCTTAGCCCGGTCTTCGCCACCGGAACGGTCAACTATTCGGCTAGTGTGGCAAATTCGGTTTCAATCATGACGATCACCCCAACAATTACCGATCTTAACGCGGCGATAAAAGTAAACGGCACGACCGTTACATCCGGCACAGCATCCGGGGCCATCGCGCTGGCAGAGGGCGCCCAAACGGTGATCAATACCGTAGTAACCGCTCAAGATGGCACAACCACCAAAACGTATAAGGTAACCGTTACCCGTGCACCTTCAAGCAATGCCACCCTGTCCAAATTGGGACCCAGCATTGGCGGGTTAACCCCGGCTTTTTCATCAGGAACCACCAGCTATACCATAAGTACAGGCAATGCTAACGCATCGATGACCTTAACACCAGTCAGCAGCGACGCCAACGCAACGATAAAAGTGAACGGCACTGCTGTAGCATCGGGCACGGCCACAGGTCCGATTGCACTGACCGAAGGCGGTCAGACAGTGGTCAACACGGTAGTAACGGCGCAGGATGGCGTCACCATCAAAACCTATACCTTCACGGTAACCCGGGCGCCGTCCGGCATTGCCACCCTTTCCAACCTGCAGCCAAACAATGGTACGCTAACCCCGGCATTCGCAGGCGGCACCGCCAGTTATACGGTCAGTGTAGCTAACACCGTTTCAACCATAACAATAACCCCAACAACTACCGATGCCAACGCGACAATAAAAGTAAACGGTACGACCGTTACATCGGGAACTGCATCCGGGGCCATCGCGCTGGCCGAAGGCGCGCAAACAGTGATTACAACGGTAGTAACCGCACAAAACGGCACAACCACCAAAACGTATACCTTAACCGTTGCCCGGGCGCCCTCAAGCAATGCCACCCTTTCCAAACTGGGGCCAGGTATCGGCGGGATAACCCCGGCCTTCTCATCGGGAACCACCAGTTATACCATAAGTACGGGCAATGCCAACGCCTCGATGACATTAACGCCGGTTAGCAGCGATGCCAATGCAACAATAAAAGTGGATGGCTCAACCGTGGCGTCTGGTACAGCCACCGCACCGATTGCGCTGGCCGAAAGCGGTCAGACGGTGATCAGTACGGTGGTGACGGCACAGGATGGTGTTACCATCAAAACCTATACGCTAATTGTGAGCCGGGCGGCGGGCAGTAATGCCACCCTTTCAAATCTGCAGCCAAATGCCGGCACGCTAAGCCCGATGTTCGCAAGCACCACCACCAGCTATACAGTCAGCGTGGCCAACACCGTTTCAACCATCACTATCACTCCTACAAGTACCGACGCGAATGCAACCATAAAAGTAAACGGCACGGGCTTAACATCCGGCACGGCATCAACCCCGATCGCACTGGCCGAAGGCGCTCAAACGGTGATTAGCACCGTAGTAACCGCACAGAATGGCACGACAACGAAAACCTATACGCTAACGGTAACCCGCGCACCTTCAAGCAATGCCAGCTTGTCTAAACTGGGGCCGAGCATCGGCGGGTTAGCGCCGGCCTTTTCGAGCAGCACAACCAGCTATACCATAAGTACGGGCAATGCAAACGCCTCGATGACCTTAACACCCGTCAGCAGCGATGCTAATGCAACGATAAAGGTCAATGGTACCGCAGTAGCATCAGGAACGATGACTGCACCGATGGCACTAACGGTTGGGCCCAACACCATCAGCACGGTAATAACAGCACAGGACGGTACAACGACTAAAACCTATATCCTGACGGTAACACGTGCATCAGGCGGCGCCGATAGCTATACTCCTGGCATCAGTGTATCCAAACCAACCGAAAGTCCAACTATCGACGGCGATGTTATTGTGGTACACCAGGGTGTTTCGCCCAATGGAGATGGGATAAACGATTTCCTCCAGATTGACAACATCAGCCAATACCCGGATAACAAGCTATCCATCATGAACCGGAACGGGCAATTGATCTACGAAGCCAGTGGATATGACAACAGCTCAAGGGTGTTCGACGGGCACTCAAACCAAAACGGGCAAATGCAATTACCGGGGACTTATTTTTATCAGTTGGATTATACCGTGAGCGGTGTCGCTAAGCATAAAACCGGGTTTTTGGTGTTGAAATATTGATGGGAGTGTCCCGATAGCTATCGGGAAGAAGTTGGTTAATTGGAGATTAGGAAAAATGCCGGGCGCTAATTAACTAACCGCTAACCTCAAAGCCAATTGTGTTTCAAGTGTTCCACTGAGATTGAATGGGACTCCGCAACCGCAACCAGTATAAGGCTGGCGATTGCCATCACATAATGTGGGGATATAATAAAAAATAAAGGGCAAGTACTTTGCTGTTTCTTTACCTGGTTGCAATTCAAATTGTCGCATAGCCACCAAACGTTCCTACGGAACGTAAAGAATATTTTTTTACTTTCTACCCACCAGACGCCCCGATGGGGCGAAACTTCTGCAATCCTCGTCCCATAGGGACGGTTGGTGGGTAGATAAATTAAATATTGGTTTTAGCGTTCCATCGGAACGCCTGGCTAGCAAAGCGACAATTTGAATTGGACCCCTTTGCCTGTTGTTTTAAACATAAAACAGGCATACCATTTTATTGTTCGAGGATAACAAAAACCTGCGCGAACATATATGCAGCTTATTAAACCTTGCCGCAGAATGTGAAGTTTTAGGCGCCTTTGGCGATTTTATGCTTGTTGAAAGCCCGGTGCGCGACTTGAATTCGGGCGTTATATCGATGGATATTGCCATGCCCGGCGTAAACGGGATAGAGGCCGCGCTGAAGATAAGGTCATTTAACAAATATTATTATTACTTTCAAAAGGCAATAGCGCCAAAATGATAGCCGCTGCCCGGGAGCTTAGCCTCGATACCATCGGTACACATACCAGGCATATTTACGATAAACTGCGTGCGAACCGGCAGTTAGAGGCCGCAAGCGAGGCGTTTAACCAGAAACTGGTTTAGCATTACCATCACATCTTCTGGGTATTTTTATTGCACTGGAAATGAGCAAGTTTTACCAAAACAAAAACGCTCATTATGAAAGCAAATTACCGCGCAGCCGCCGGCGCAATTAAAAACCTCGTGTTTTTACGCAATCTATGTTTTACTATGCTGATCCTGCTGATTACAGGAACGGCGGTAAACGGCGCTGGCCGGAAAATTGTTCATAAAAGCAAAAAAGCTTTTTCATATGCGGTAAAAAAGCCGGTAATAACTACGCCAACCCTTAGTTACAGCGGGCCTCAAACTTATACCGCGGGTGCGCCAATCACACCCTTAACGCCGGCAAGCAGCGGAGTTGCCGCTTTCGGGTACGGCGGCAGTGCTGTGAGCGTTGGGTCGGGGTTCTCGTCTCCGCACGGTGTGGCGGCCGACGCGGCGGGAAATGTGTACGTTGCCGATTACCAAAATAATGCGATTAAAAAGATCCCCGCCGGCGGGGGTGCAACCGTTACCGTAGACGCCGCCATCACTTCGCCAACCGGCATCGCTGTTGATGCCTCGGGCAATATATATGTGGCGGCCCTCAACAACACGGTAATATTAAAGATCCCTGCCGGCGGCGGCGCTGCGGTTAGCATGGGCTCAGGTTTTGTTAACCCTGCGGGGGTTGCAGTTGATGCTGCCGGCAATGTGTACGTGGTTGACGCCGGTAACAAAGCTGTAAAAGAAATCCCGGTGGCTGGCGGCGCTCCCATTACAATTAGTGCCGCCTTTACCAACCCGACCGGCGTAGCGGTAGATGCCGCTGGAAATGTGTATGTTGCCGATGCGGGCAATGGCGATATTTACGAGTTCATGCCGGGCAGTGATGTTGTCATCACCCCAATAAGCGGTCTTACCGGCGCTTCCGGCTTAGCAATTGACCCCGGAGGCAATATTTTTATAACCAATTCAACCTCAAACGATTTATTTGAGGCGGCGGCCGGCGGCGGCTTTGTTTTGGCCACAGGCTTTGCTTCTCCTAACGCCGTGGCAATAGATGCTGCCGGCAATTTGTATATAGCTGATAAAGGTAATAATGCAATAAAAAAGATAGCCCCCGCCGGCGGCTATTTTTTAAACGCACGTTTGCCTTCGGGCTTGGTGTTTGATAACGCAACGGGCATTATCAAAGGCACGCCAATGGTGGCAAGCACTGCGGCAAACTATACCGTTACGGCATATAGCGCTACCGGCAGCATTTCGGCCACTGTAAAAATTACAACGGTGTTGCCGCCATCGCCGGTTATTAGCTATAATACGGCTAATCCCTATTTCGACGGTATTGCTATCACCGCGCTGGCGCCGGCAAGCAGTTACGTAGGCGCGCCGGGATACAGCACGCCCGTTGCCATAGGCCTGGGCTTTAACAAGCCAGCCGGCCTGGTGGTTGACGCGGCCGGAAATATATATGTGGGCGATTCGGGCAACAACGCGGTGAAAAAGATACCGGCGGCCGGTGGCGCCCCGGTTGCTGTCGGCTCAGGTTTTAACGGTCCGGGCGGAATGGCAATAGATGCTATGGGCAACATATATGTGGCAGATGCCGGTAATAACGCGGTTAAGAAGATCCCGGTGGGCGGGGGCGCAATTGTTACCGTTGGTTCAGGCTTTTCGGGCCCCAGGGGCGTGGCAGTAGATGCATTAGGCAACGTATATGTAGCCGATAGCGGCAACGATTTTGTGAAAATGGTACCTGTTGGCGGAGGGCCTATTGTTACGATAGGCTCCGGGTTTAGCCTCCCGACAGGTGTTGGTGTTGATTTAGCCGGGAATGTGTACGTGGCTGATCAAAATAATAATGCCATAAAGGAAATAATCGCGGGCAGCGGCGCTGTTAAAACCATAGCGTCCGGCTTTCTTTTTTTATATGATTTCTCGCTTGACGCGGCAGGCAACATTTACATTGCCGATTACGGCAATAACGCTATAAAAATGATCCCGGCCGGCGGGGGGATACCCGTTATAATAGGGGGCGCCGGTATTGTACATCCTTATGATGTGGCAGCGGGTGCGGCCGGCAAAATTTATGTTACTGACCAGGGAAGCAATTCAGTAAAACAATACATGCTTACCGGCGGCTTTTCCATAAGCGCTTCGTTACCGCCCGGTTTAAGCTTCAATAGTACTACCGGCATTATCAGTGGTACGCCAACCCAAACAAGCCCCGCAACAAATTATACCGTAACAGCCTATAATATAGCAGGCCATACCCCAACGGTAGTAAGTATTGCGGTGGTATTGCCTCCGCGGCCAACCATAAGCTACGCCAGTCCTAAAGCTTACGTAACCGGCGCCGCCATTACAGCGTTGGCGCCTGTAAAGAGCGGGGTCGCGGCGGCAGGGTATAGCGGCACAACGGTTGCAATAGGTTCAGGGTTCAACTTTCCGCTCGGTTTGGCAACGGATGCTGCCGGCGATGTTTATGTTGCCGATAACGTGAATGCCAACCTTGTTGAGATTCCGGCCGGCAACGGCGCTCCGATCATCATAAACTCATCGTTTTCCAGCCCGGCAGGGGTTGCTGTGGATGCAGCCGGCAATATTTATGTGGCCGATTTCAACGCCAGCACCATTAGTGAGCTCCCTGCGGGGGGCGGAGCTATGATAAGTATAGGCTCCGGCTTTAATGAACCAGGCGGCGTAGCAGTAGATACTGCCGGCAATGTATATGTAGCCGACAGCCAAAATAACGCAGTGAAAGAGATACCTGCGGGCAACGGCACACCAGTAAGTATAGGCGCCGGATTTAATGCGCCGGCAGGCGTGGCAGTAGACGCCGCCGGCAATGTATACGTGGCCGACCAGGGCAACAATGCGGTGAAGAAGATACCGGCAGGCGGCGGCGCTACGGTAACTGTCGGTTCGGGGTTTAACAGCCCGTCCGGAGTTTCGGTAGATGCCATGGGCAACTTATACGTTGCTGACAACGGGAACCTGGTGGTAAAGAAGATCAGCGCGGGCGCCAACGTTCCGGTTACTATAGGCCCTGCGCTTACATCGGCGCTGGCTGTAACCGTTGATCCTTTTGGAAGAATTTATGTGGCTGATGCTACCGCCGGTTCGGTTAAAGAAATAAGCCCTGTTGGCGGCATATATTTGAGCTCCCCTTTGCCGGCAGGCTTAACCTTTAATGCCAGCAATGGTAATATTACCGGAACGCCGGCCATTGTAAGCCCTCCAAAAAATTATACAGTAACGGCTTATAATGCCGGTGGGGGTACCCCTGCCATAGTCAGCATAGAAATAAGGGCGATACAACCTGCGACAATCAGTTATGCGGGGCCTAAAATTTTCGTCGTGAATAAGGCTATAACTACCTTAACGCCAACAAGTGCCGGAGTGACGCTCCCTGGCTACAGCAGCGCCGCTGCTACTGTCGGTTCCGGGTTTAACGCCCCGATCGGCGTGGCTATCGACGCGGCCAACAACCTGTATGTGGCCGACTTTTCAAATAATGTAATTAAAAAGATTCCGGCCGCCGGCGGCCCCATCATCACCCTAACCGGAACATTTAATGGACCGGCAGGTGTAGCGGTAGACGCAGCGGGCAATGTTTATGTCGCTGATTCCGGCAACAATGCCGTTGAAGAAATTCCGGCTGATGGCAGCGCCGTTATTACATTGGCGACCGGCTTTAACCAGCCCCTTGGCGTAGCCGTAGATATCGCAGGGAATATTTATATTGCAGATTTTGGCAACAATGCGGTAAAGGAAATACCAGCGGGCAGCAACACACCGGTTATTGTTGGCAGCGGATTTAACAAGCCATTTAGTGTAGCTGCCGACGTAGCAGGCAATATTTATGTTGCCGATTATGGAAATAACGCGGTAAAGAAGATACTTGTTAACGGGGGTGCAACAGTTACGCTGGGTTCGGGTTTTAGCTATCCTGCAGGTATAGCCGTTGACGCGACAGGTAACGTTTTTGAATCTGACGCCGGAGGCGCCCTGGTGAAAGAGATACCGGTTGGAGGAGGCGCGCCTTTTAACATAGGCCCGGCCATTTCGGTGCCGCGCGGTATCGCTATAGATGCCTCGGGCAATGTGTACGTTGCTGATGTCGTCAGCAATATCCTGGATAAAATATCGCCTTCAGGAGGCTATTATTTAAGTTCATCCTTGCCTTCGGGGCTAAGTTTTAGTGGTGCAACAGGCGCGATCAGCGGGACGCCATTAGCCATAAGCGCTCCTAAAAATTATACCGTAACGGCTTACAACCCGGGCGGCGGCACGGCGGCGATCGTTAATATCCAGGTAAGGACAGTTGCGCCGGCTACATTAAGTTATAGCAGCCCGCAAACTTATGTTTTGGGCAGCGCTATTACTGCCCTTGCGCCAACAAGCAGCGGGGTTGCCGCAGCCGGCTTTAGCAGCAGCCCGGCAACACTGCCCGTTAATTTTAGCGACCCCATTGGCATAGCAACAGATGCATCAGGTAATGTGTACGTGGCCGATGCTGGTAATAATGTGATAAAGGAGCTGCCGGCCGGCGGCGGAACACCCGTCGTCATTGGCTCGGGCTTTAATAGCCCGGCAGGAGTAGCTATAGATGCTTTGGGCAATATTTATATTGGCGATACCGGTAACAATTTGGTAAAAGAGGTCCTTGCGGGCAGCGTAAACCCGGTTACCATAGGCGCCGGTTTCAGCAGCCCGTATGCAGTTGCGGTTGATGCAGCGGGCAACGTATATGTTGCCGATGCCGGAAACAATGCGGTAAAGAAGATACCAGCCGGCGGCGGCAGCCCGGTTACTTTGGGCTCAGGCTTCAATCAGCCGATAGGCGTAGCCGTCGATGCAAAAGGCAATGTATATGTGGCCGATAACGGAAATAATGCTGTTAAAGAGATCCCTTTTGGCAGCAATACGGTTGTTGCTTTGGGTTCAGGGTTTAACTTTACAACGGGTGTGGCAGTTGATGTCATGGGCAACGTTTTTGTCAGCGATGGCGGGAACAACGCCATAAAAGAGATCCCTGTTGGTGGCGGCAGCCCTGTAATCATCGGCTCAGGCTTCAGTATTCCTTATGGGGTCGCCGTTGATGCAGCTGATAACGTTTATGTTAGCGATGCAGGAAATAACCTGGTAAAACAAATTACTCCCGTTGGCGGCTACTATTTAGGCGCCCCGCTGCCGGCAGGCTTAAGCTTCAACGGTTCCACGGGCGTTATCAGCGGCACGCCAACAATGCTGAGCCCTGCGGCAAACTATACCGTAACCGCGTATAATGCTGGTGGCGGCACGGCAACAAAAGTAAATATCAAGGTAACATTAAATAATAATGCCAACCTTACAGCACTATCATTAAGCGCGGGCACATTAACACCTGTTTTTGCTGCCGCGACAACCAGCTATACGGCAAATGTAAGCAATGTTACCGCCTCAATAACAATAACGCCAACCACGGGCGATGCGGCTGCCACGGTTAAGGTAAATGGTACGACAGTAACATCTGGCGCTGCATCAGGTGCAATTCCATTAGCCATCGGCATAAATACGATCAGCACCGTAGTAACCGCCCAGGACGGCACGACGATGCAAACCTATACCGTGAAAGTAACCCGTGCCGCATCTGCCAGCGATAACTTGTCCTCATTAACTGTGAGCAGTGGTGCTTTCAGTCCTGCGTTTAGCAGTGGCGCCACCAGCTATACGGAGGCCGTGGGAAACACGACAACCTCGGTAACGGTTACCCCAACTACCGTCGGCGCAAATGCCACAATAAAAGTAAACGGAACAACGGTAACCTCGGGAACGACGAGCCCGCCGGTTGCGCTGGCCGAAGGTGCTCAAACGGTCATCACCATCGTGGTAACCGCGGCGGACGGCGTTACCACCAAAACTTATACCCTGACGGTAACCCGCGCGCCGTCGGGTAATGCCACCCTTTCAAACATCAAACTGAGCTCTGGCACGCTAAACCCGGTCTTCGCTGCCGGTACCACCAGCTATACCGCAAGCGTAACAAATACCGTGTCAACCATAACCATCACCCCTGCAACGACCGATGCCAATGCAACCATAAAAGTAAACGGCGCCGCGGTTGTACCCGGAACCGCCTCAGCGGCCATCGCTTTAAACATGGGCCCTAACACGATCACCACGGTAGTTACAGCGCAGGACGGCGCCACCACCAAAACTTACACGGTAACGGTAACCCGGACAGGATCAACCAATGCCAACCTGTCCAAACTGGGGCCAGGTGTCGGCGGCCTGACACCGGTTTTTTCAAGCGGCGCCACCAGTTATACCATCAGCACGGGCAATGCCACCGCATCGATAACGCTGACCCCCGTCAGCAGCGATGCCAATGCAACCATAAAAGTAAACGGAACGGCTGTAACATCCGGCACGGCATCAAACCCGATACCACTGGCCGAAGGCGGCCAGACGGTGATCAGCACGGTAGTAACCGCACAGGACGGCGCCACCACCAAAACCTATACGCTAACCGTAACCAGGGCGCCGTCAGGCAACGCCACCCTTTCAAACCTCAAACTGAGCACGGGTACGCTGAGCCCGGCGTTTGCAAGCGGCACCGCCGGCTATACCGCCAGCGCAGCAAACGCCACAACGTCGATCACCCTAACGCCAACCGCTGCTGACGCCAATGCAACTATAAAAGTAAACGGCACAACCGTAACTTCCGGTACGGCAACAACCCCAATCGCGCTGGCCGAAGGCGTTCAGACCGTGATCACCACGGCAGTAACCGCACAGGACGGAACCACCACCAAAACCTATACCCTGACCGTAACCCGGGCGCCGTCAACCAATGCCGCCCTGTCCAAACTGGGGCCGGGGATTGGCGGGTTAACGCCGGCCTTTAGCGCCACCACCACCAGCTATACCATAAGTACGGGCAATGCCACCGCATCGATGACCTTAACACCCGTCAGCAGTGACGCCAATGCCACCATAAAGGTGAACGGCACAACGGTTACATCAGGAACCTTGTTCGGGCCAATTGCATTGGCCCCTGGCCCCAATACCATCACCACGGCAGTAACCGCCCAGGATGGTACCACCACTAAAACCTATACCCTGACGGTAACAAGGGCAGCAAACGGTGTCGACAGCTATATCCCGATAGCTATCGGGACCGG
>Ga0210389_10001464_pt1 | contig 19015 bp, 13 predicted proteins | sample IncBWH28OmetaG_FD_160127 | JGI IMG/M metagenome (GOLD analysis project Ga0210389, IMG submission 160127) | Forest soil microbial communities from Barre Woods Harvard Forest LTER site, Petersham, Massachusetts, United States - Inc-BW-H-28-O ...
GCAATCGGCGGATCAATCGTCAGCGTGCCACTGGTCGATTCCAGCGTCCCGGAATTGGTGATCGTGGCGTTGTTGATCGAACTCGTCCCGGTCGAGTTCAGCGTCCCGGAATTGCTCACCGAGCCACCATTGATGGTGGCGCTGTTGAGCGTCAGTCCGGCGCTACCGTCCACCTGAAGGATGCCGCCGCCATTGGTGATATCGACATCAACATTGAGCGTGCCGCCGACGAGTTCGATGGTTCCGGAATTCGTGATGCTGCTCTGATCGGCAAAATCGCCGCCCTGGAACAGCTTGATGAGACCGGAATTCTGCAGAGTGCTTTGATCGGCCAGCTCCGCCGTGCCCAACAGCGAGGCAATACTGCCGACGCTGAGGGTCCCAAAATTCTTGAGAACCGCGTCGGCGTTCAGGTGAAGCCCACCGTCGCCAATTGTCAGCGTGTTGTAATTGTCCAGCTCCGGCTTGTTGGTGTCCTCAGCCGCCGGTGTGCCGCTGAAGTTGTTCATGGTCACGGAGTTGGCGACCGCCGGAGTGCCATTGTCCGCCAGAGATTCGATAACAACTGGATAGACCGGCGTCTTCTTCTGGAGCTGATCGGTGATGATGATGACATCATCGGTTGCTAAAGGAGCGTGTCCGGTTTCCCAGTTCAACCCCTCGTTCCAATCGCCCGGATGCGGCGAGTTGCTATCCGTCGTTTCGATCCAGACTTCGCCCGGCCTATTGTCGCCTCCGATTTCGACGACGATATTCTGGCTGGTAGTCGCGCCTTGCGAGTCCGTCAAGACCACCGTGTAGGTGAGCGTCAGCGTCTCGCCCTTTGGAACGAAGTCCGCGAGAAAAGCCTTGAGCTCGGCCAGCTGCCAGCTGATGGTGCCCGTACCCGTGCCGGTGCTATCGGCAACGGTCGCAGAAAGCGCGCTTTCAAACACGCTCATCGGCAGCGGGAATTGCTGCTCCAGCGCTGTCTTGTCGAGCGTGACGCCGTTCAAGACCAGGGACGCCGCCGTCAGGTCCGTCGAAACGATCGTGTGGGTATCGGTGAGATCGGGGTCCGTGAAGGTCAGCGTTCCCTTGGTCGGCGTGGTTACCGGGAGATCGCCACCCGGCGTCTCGGTGCCGGCGGGACCGAACAACACGGTCTGCGGCCCGGTCGTGATAACCGGGACGTCATTGGTGCCGGTGATCGTGATCGTGATCGGCTCCGTCGTGGTCTGGTCCAACGGCGCGTAATTGTTGTCGACGATCGCGTTGTAGGTCAGCGTCAGCTTCTCGCCGGCGGCGAGAAAATCGAAAGAGCCGTCGGGGACGCTATAGTTCCAGGTCGCCGTACCGGTATTCTTGTGGGTGGGATCCTGGGTTACCGTGATGTCGACTTCCACCGCCTTGATGTCGTCAAGCTGCAGCTGATTCAGCTTCGCGGGCTGGCCTTTTGCATCCTGATAGGTGAAGGAGTCGAACTTCACCGAGGCGCTCGGCTGGTCGCCCGCATTGATATCGGCGAACTTGATTTGGCCGGAGACCGGATCGAGTGCCTTGCTGGCGGTAACGTTGAGGCGTTCGACGATGGAGGAGTCGGTGGTGACGACAGTCGGCGGAATCGGAATGTGAACGTTGACCGTGCCGTTGGGGTCGGGGGCATCGGCATTGAATGTCAGCACGTTGACGATGACCGGGATGGTCGGGGTATTGGGGTTCGCGAAGCCTAGCTTGAACGTCTGAAACGAGTTTGGAACGATCGAGTCGGTGAAATGGTCGAACGACTTGGTGTTCGAAGTGTCCGAGAATTTCAGCGAGAACACGTCGCTGATGAGCTTTTGCACCTCTGGCGACAGCGGCGCCAGCGTCTGGCTGAGGATACCGTTGCTGATATTGATCTGCTGACCGGCCTGGTTGACCATGGCGAGCGGCGTGAGCGTCGTCTTGTCGAACAGGATGTAGGAGCCCGTCGTGCCATCCGGCTCGACCAGAACCTGGAATTTCGCATCCGGCGTGCCCTGACCCGGTACGGTGAAGTCGATCTCGACAAGGACCGCGGTGCCGCGGATACCCATGGTCGCAACCGGCGTATCGACCTTCATGTCGCCGTGTTTGGCGGTTTCGCCGGCGACAAAGGTGATGGTGCCGGCCACGAGGCTCAGCAGCGACGAATTGTTCGACCCGTTCGGGTCGTAGACCATTTCGTTCAGCACCATGCGGGCATTGGACGACAGGCCGAACACGGTGCCGTCGATGAACGTAATGCCGAGCGTCGAATCCGATCCTGACTGGACCACGTCGCCTTTTTCGACGTTGTCGCCGTTGTTCAGGATGATCGAGACGCCGTTGCGGATCGCGGTTGCGCTGCCGGCGAGCTTGGTCACATGGCCGATGACCTGGTGGGCGCTCGCAGCGCCGTCCGCCTGAGCATATTGGACCTGACCGGCCAGCGCGGTGACGAGATCGCCGGTAAGGTGAGCGCCATCGGGCGACGACAGCGCCGCGCGCTTCTCGCCTTTGAAGTAATCATGAAGAACAAGCTCGCGACCATCGTCGGAGAGAACGAGATCGACGCCGGACCGCTTGAATTCTCCGCCGAAAAGCATGTGCGCGTCGGGAACGATGATCGCATCCGATGGAGCATGAGCGGCGTGAATCGTCTCGGTGTGAAAGTGGCCGCTCGAGTGCAGACCCGAAGCGTCGGCGGAGGCCTCGGCATTGAAATTGCCGTCGAATTTCCCGAAATAATTCACTGGGGCACCGCAATGGTTAATAAGTATATAATTTCAAAGGTCTAAGCTTCCTTATCACCAGTAAGCCGATCGCGAAACCATCTCTTGCTTACAAATGACCCGCCCAACCATGGTCGGCGTGGATTTCCTCGAAACATCTATTCTGTCCGTATCGTAAAATGACATGTAAAAGCGCTCATCCGCTAAGTATTCAGAGCGTATTCCTCTCTCGCAGATAAGCTTTCTATGTAATTCTATGTATAGATTTATCAATCTATATTACTGACAGCTCTTTCCTGCTTTTCGCTGCGGGATACTGCGGCAATTACTGCGCCGCAGATGTGAACTGGATAACAAAAAAGACAAACTTTCGTCGAATTAGCCATATCACGCGGAAGGCGGTTCGACAGCCCGCCGCGGCCGATTCCCCTAAAATTTTCAGGAAAACAGTAAGGCCGGCTTCAGTCTGTTTCGGACATTCGGCCCGCCGGAGAGCGGCGTTTAAGCAGAATAAAGCACGTCCGCCCATGATCCCCCAACAAAACGACCCGGTCACACGCGGCTGACAAGCCCCGTCGATGCCCGGGCGAACGGGGTGTCAGATGGGTTATTTCTGCGAAAGGCGGACGTTCAGGCCGATTTGGCGAGCCATCGTCCTTGCCTTGGGCTTGGTCTGGTTTGGACCCGCAGCCAATCTCAACGCCGGCACATTGATTTCGCCGGGCACGTTGGATTTGATTCGGAAATCCGCCGAGCCGTTCGGGCTGTTTGCAACAAGACTATCCGCTGGCGGCCTGCTCGAAAAATGGGTGGGCGTCGAGCGCAAGCTCGATGACGAAATGGTGCAGCTTGCGCTGTGCGACGGCGACCGCGAGCGCTGCGTATCGCCGGCCGCCCTGCGATTCCTGGCCATCGTCGACGGGGCAAGGGCCCGGGAGGGCCGCGCCCGATTTGGCGAGATCAACCGTGCAATCAATCTCGCGATCAAACCAATGAGCGACATGGCTCAATATGGCCAGATCGACGTCTGGAGCTCGCCGCTTGTCACCTTTGGCACCGGCGCCGGCGATTGCGAGGACTACGCCATCGCCAAACTCGCCGCGCTGCGCATGACGGGCGTCTCGGCCGAGGATACCAGGCTCGTCGTCTTGCGCGATTTGATCCGCGGCGAGGACCACGCTGTCGTGCTGGCGCGGCTGGACGGCCACTGGCTGACCCTCGATAACCGGCGCATGGCGATGATCGAAGACATCGACATCAGGAATCATCGGCCGCTCTTCGTCATCGATGATCAGGGCGTCATGCGCTACGACGAACCGTCCCCGGCCGCCAACCTGGCGCCTCACAACCAGCCGCCGGCAATGCCGGTGAATCTGGTTACCTCGGCCAGCCTGACTTCGGCGTCAAACTGAGCCTTTAGAGGGCTTTAAGGTAGTGTCCTGAAACGGCATAGGCTGTGCCCCGCCGTTCAGACGACCGATGCTACCGGCCGAAATGATCGGCGGGATCAGCGGATCACCTCTCGAGGCATTCAGTGATATAGGTGACGCGATCCCTGCGCAGCACCTTGGCCTCATCGGCCTTCTTCGAGCATTCGAACAGCTTGATCTGCTCCGCACGGCGCTTCTCGGCCGCGGCACGATATTCCGGCGCGACCAAATTCGGGTCAACGAGCTTGTCGAGCGCGATCGCACCCGACCCCGGCGCGTAGACGGAAATGATGCCGAGCTGCAAAACAAATCCGACAGACAATCTGCGCAGCAACCCGCCAACCTGCAATGTCATGGCTCTAAATTTCAAACTTCGCCCCTTCAAAACGATACGTTTAATCAAAGCAAGGCGGAGACCCCGCGGACCGTAACGCTATCATTAGCCGCGGCCGGCATCAAACCGGCCAAACAATTTCGTTTCGCCGCGACGATTGAGAAGCTACGATGACCCGGACCATCGGGGGCTTTTCTTTCGTGGGGATCGGGATGCGGGCATTCACGCTGGCGATATTGGCAATACAGGTCGCGCTGGCGCAGCCTGCGCGCGCGGACAACACATCGGATTCAAGTCGATCAATCGCTGACATCCTGCCTTGGTTCGTCAAGAACCACTGCGAGGAGATCAAAACCCCTGCGGACCAGATTTTCTGCGGCGATCCCGAGCTCAACGCCACCGGCAGCAAACTCAGCGGCGCAATCGCCGAACGCCTGAACAGGCTTCCGAACCGCAGCCTCGCGATCGAGGAAAACGCGGAATGGATCAGAGAGCGCAATTCCAGTTGCGGCATCCTGGGCAGGCAGCCGCTCAAGAACCAGGATATCAAGCCGGTCAGGGACTGCCTGCTGAAGGAAACCGAAGAGCGGATCGACATATTGGCCGATCCGAATTTCGATTGCCTCGCCGTCCATACGGCCGCCGGCTTGTTGGTCTGCAGCGACCCGTCGCTGGCGCTGGCCAAAGGAGAACTCAACGAACGGGCGATGGGGTTGATCGCCAAGCTGAAAGAGAACGAGGCCCGGGACGCGCTTGCGGAATTCGATCGGTGGACCCGGGAGCGCGACCGAAAATGCAAGCTTGATGACAAGGACAATGTCCCGCTGCAGGAGCTTTCGTCCTCGGAAGGCTGCCTGGCCGACTACTTCACCCAGAAAACAGCCGAGGTCACAGCGGCCAAGGGTGATCCGAAGAAGATCTTTGGACAGCAGCATATGTCGCCGCTTCCGAACGCCGATGCGGTCGATCTCTGCGTTGCACAGATCCATTCGGCGGGCGCATGCGGTAACTTCCTGGCCGTGAACCGCGTCTTTCAAATCGGCAACAGCCAAACCGAAGATAGCGCGCAAGTGACCAGCGCGATTGAAATGGTTGTCCTCTCGCCTTTCACCGCCTGTAGCCCGATCGCATCGGGTTGCACCGGCACCTGCTGGGATTTGAAAACGGGAAGACCGAAGTCGGTGCCCGGCAGCCGCGAACAATTCCAGGTCGGCTATCGTTTGCGCATCGAAAAGTCGTTCGCTTTTCAAAAGAGCGGCAACGCCTGGCGCTGCGACTCAACGGCAATCCAGCCGGTGGAAGTTGGCGTTGCCCTGAGCGGCCCGTAACGCCGCGACTGTCCTTCGATTTACGAGCGTTCGGAGACAATCTCCCGGCGATGAAACCCGCGAAGGGCGGACGGCTTCATAAGGCGAACATAGCTTTCTGCTCGCGCTTATTTCGTCAGGCGGAAGAAGCCGCGACGCAAGTCTCATCTCCTTGCAGCGCCTTTGATTGACGCCGCGCTTTGCCGCGGCATACGATCACGGCAGATCCGCGAGAGATCAAAATGGGAGAAACAGATGATACGCTCGCCGTACGCCGATTCTGCTCGCCGTTTTTTCCCCACCATCAAATTATCCAGGCCGGCGCGCTTCATACGCGCTGCCGTTGCGATCGGCGTAGGTCTTGCGATTTCCAGCGGCGTCGCTGTCGCGCAGAAGGCGGCAAAGGGATCGGCCGACCACGTCAAGGCTGCAACGTCCGCGGTCGACGCCAACTTCATCAAGGCCAATACGCCGACCTCAAAGGACTGGCCCACCATTGGGCTCGACTACGCGGAGACGCGTTTCAGCAAGCTCAACCAGATCAACACCGATAACGTCAAGAAGCTCGGCTTGAAATGGACCTACAGTCTCGAGTCGGTGCGTGGCGTCGAGGCGACACCGCTCGTGGTCGACGGCATCATGTATGTGAGCGCGTCGTGGAGCGTCGTTCATGCCATCGACGCCCGCACCGGAAAGCGAATCTGGACCTACGATCCCGGCGTCAATCGTGAAATCGGGTACAAAGGGTGCTGCGATGTCGTCAATCGGGGCGTCGCGCTCTACAAGGGCAAAGTCTATGTCGGCGCCTATGACGGACGGCTTGTCGCCATCGATGCCGTCACCGGCAAGAAGGTCTGGGAGAAAGACACCGTCATCGATCATGCGCACTCCTACACCATCACCGGCGCGCCGCGCGTCGTCAAAGGCAAGGTGCTGATCGGCAATGGCGGCGCCGAATATGGCGCGCGCGGTTACATCACCGCTTATGACGCCGAGACCGGCGAACAGGCCTGGCGCTGGTTCGTGGTGCCTGGCGACCCCAGCAAGCCGTTCGAGGACGATTCGATGGCGAAAGCTGCGACAACCTGGGATCCCGCGGGAAAATGGTGGCTGAACGGCGGCGGCGGCACACCGTGGGATTCCATCACCTACGATCCCGATCTGAACATGATCTACATCGGCACCGGCAACGGTTCGCCGTGGAATCGCAATCTGCGAAGCCCGGCCGGCGGCGACAATCTCTACCTCGCGTCGCTGGTGGCGCTGAATGCCGATACCGGGAAATATGTCTGGCACTATCAGGAAACGCCCGGCGACAACTGGGACTACACCTCAACCCAGCCGATGATTCTCGCCGACATCAATATCGACGGCAAGCCGCGCAAGGTGATCCTGCACGCGCCGAAAAACGGCTTCTTCTTCGTCATCGATCGCACCAACGGCAAATTCATTTCGGCCAAGAACTTCGTCGACGTGAACTGGGCGACCGGCTACGACGCCGACGGACGGCCGATCGAAGTGACGGCTGCACGCTCGCCGGACCAATCCTACGACAGCATTCCGGGACCTTTCGGCGCCCATAACTGGCATCCGATGTCCTACAATCCGCAGACCGGCCTGGTATATCTCCCGGCGCAGGGCGTGCCGCTCAATCTCACCGGCGAGAAAGCGTTGGCGCAGAACGCGCCGGCACCCTTCAAGTTCGGCGCGACCACCGGCTGGAATGTCGGGTTCACGCTCAACGCCACCCCGCCGAAGAACCCGCCGTTTGGCCGTTTGATCGCGTGGGATCCGGTGAAGCAGAAGGAGGCCTGGCGCGCAGAATATGTCGCGCCGTGGAATGGCGGTACCCTGACCACCGCCGGCAACCTGGTATTCCAGGGCACCGCCGACGGACGCTTCATCGCGTACAATGCCGCGTCAGGCGAAAAGCTCTGGGAGACGCCGACCGGGACCGGCGTCGTCGCGGCGGCATCGACCTATATGATCGACGGCGTGCAGTATGTGTCGGTCGCGGTTGGCTGGGGCGGCGTGTTCGGTATCACGCAGCATGTTGCGGACAAGGAAGGGCCGGGCACGGTCTATACCTTCGCCGTTGGCGGCAACGCGCCATTGCCGGAATTCACCAAATATCAGATCGGCAACCTGCTCTCGGGTGTCACCTATGACCCCAAGGACGTTCCGGAGGGCACTGCGCTCTATGTCCAGGCTTGCGCCACCTGTCACGGTGTGCCTGGCGTCGACAAGGGCGGCAACGTCAAGAACCTCGGCTACACCTCAGCCGAGAAAATCACGAACCTGAAGAGCATCGTGTTCAAGGGTCCTTTTACCGACAAGGGCATGCCGGACTTCTCCGGCAAGCTGACCGAGGCCGACGTGGTGAAAATCCAGGCCTTCATTCAGGGCACAGCTGACGCGGTACGCCCGAAATAACCAAATAAAAAGTCTCGTTTTCTTGGCGATGGCCGGGCACCATGTCCCGGCCATCTGCGTTTCACCTATGCGTAAGCCAGCGTCCATCGAAAGGATTTGGCCCGAAGGATTCACCGCGCCGAAACGGTTTTCAGTCCATGGTCCCCATGGTCTGCTGCGGCTACAACCAGGATCGCCCGACATCATGGCTCCCGATCAATCGGCCCTCCAGTTGCGAGGGTTAACAAAGCGTTTTGACCGGCCTGCCGTCGATGCGCTCGACCTCACCGTCCGTTCCGGTGAGTTCTATGCCCTGCTTGGCCCGAACGGCGCAGGCAAGACGACGACGCTGCGCATGGTCGCCGGCCTGCTGCGGCCTGATGCCGGTTCGGTCGCGATCATGGGGATCGATGCGCTCAGCGATCCGGTGGCAGCCAAGCAGATCACGGCATGGGTCTCCGATGAGCCGATGATCTACGACAAGCTGACGCCGCTCGAATATCTCGAATTCATCGCCGGCCTTTGGGGCATCGACCCGTCGGTCGCCGAACCCTCCGCACGCGAACTGCTCGTCTCGCTTGGCCTCGAGCCCAACATGCACGAGCGCTGCGAAGGTTTTTCCAAGGGCATGCGCCAGAAGGTCGCGCTCGCTGGAGCGCTGGTCCATGAACCGCGCCTGATCATCCTGGACGAGCCCTTGACCGGTCTCGACGCCCTGTCCGCCCGTCACGTCAAGGGGTTGCTTGGCGAACGCGTGCGCAGCGGATGCACCGTCATCATGACCACGCATATTCTGGAAGTGGCCGAGCGCATGGCCGATCGCATCGGCGTGATCTCGTCGGGGCGGCTTGTCGCCGAAGGCACGCTTGACGAACTGCGGCAGCAGAACGGGAAAAACGACACCAGCCTCGAAGACATGTTCATCGCGCTCGTTGACCGCGAGGCGGCGGCCGCATGACGACAGCGGCACTGGTGGTCCGATTCTAATATTCGCATTCCTTCTCAGCGGGCACTTTGCGAATGTTAGAATGACCGGACCACTAGCAAATATTGAGTTTCTAGTGGAGTTTCGGATTTGACATTCGCTTTAGAGCATGCGGCTAGGTCGGTAGCGAATGTCAAATCCGCTCCACTAGGCTGGTTCACCCGGCACGAAATCCGGCTCGCCTGGCGCGAGTGGCTTGCCATGATGACGGGCGGGCGTCGCGGACGCCGCCGCGCTCTGATCATCGGCCTGCTGGTTTTTGCGGCGCTGCTGCATGTGCCGGCCTGGGCCGTGATCGGACGTTATGCCTCGCTTGAGGCACCGCTGGATACGTCGGCGCTGATCATCATTACCGCGACCATTTTCCTGGCCTGGACCTTGATGCTGTCGCAGGCGATCGAATCCGTCACACGGGTATTTTATGCCCGCGCCGACCTCGATCTCATCATGTCCTCGCCGGTCGCGCTCACGCCTGTGTTTTCAGTTCGGTTTGCCGCGATCTCGCTTTCGGTCACCGCCATGGCGCTGTTGCTGGCAACGCCCTTTGTCGACGTCCTGGTGTTCGGCGGAGGCCTGCGCTGGCTGGCGGTTTACGGCGTCGTCATCGCGATCGGCTTGACCGCGGCTGCGGCAGCCATCGCCATCACCGTCCTGCTGTTCCGGACGATCGGCCCGCGCCGCACCCGGCTGGTCGCGCAGATCCTCGCCGCGATCATCGGTGCCGGCTTTGTCATCGCGCTCCAGATCGCTGCCATCCTGTCTTCCGGTACGCTGTCGCGATTTGCGGTTCTGACCTCGGACGCCGCGAAGGCCTATGCGCCGGCTTCGGACAGCTTGATCTGGTGGCCGGCGCGCGCAGCACTTGGCGATACCGAAGCGCTGTTATCGTTGCTGGCCTGCGGTCTTCTTCTGCTCGGAGCCGTGACGGCGGGCTTTTCGGCCAAATTCGCCGACACCGCCGCGCGCGCATCGACCGCGACAATAATCACCCGCCGTGGTTCGCGCGCACGGGCTTTTCGGTCCGGATCGCCGCAGCGGGCGTTGCGGCGGAAGGAACTGCTGCTGCTGCGCCGTGATCCCTGGCTTCTCTCACAAAGCCTGATGCAGCTTCTTTATCTTCTGCCGCCGGCGCTGCTGCTGTGGCGAAGCTTTAATGACAGTTCGGTGGCAACCGTGCTGATCACGCCCGTGATCGTGATGGCGGCGGGGCAACTCTCCGGTGGCCTAGGATGGCTGACCATTTGCGGCGAAGACGCCCCCGATCTCGTAACGACCGCGCCGTTGCCGCCCTCGCGATTGATCCGCGCGAAGATCGAGGTCGTGCTGCTGGCCATCGGCGTCCTGTTCGCGCCGCTGGTTCTGGCACTGCTGTTTGCCTCGCTGGAGCAGGCAGCCATTACGGCTGCAGGCGTCATCGTTGCAGCAGCTTCCGCCACCGCGATTCAGCTCTGGTTCCGCGTCCAGGCCCGCCGCAGCCAGTTTCGCCGCCGCCAGACATCGTCACGGCTTGCGACCTTCGCGGAAGCCTTTTCATCGATCGGATGGGCCGCGACCGCGGCCCTCGCCTTGGCGATACCAACAGCCGCGCTGGTCACGGGGCTGATGACATCGGCTATCCTGGCGGCGACCTGGAAGCTCAGCCCGCGACGGGAATAGGCGGCGCCTTCCTACGCTTTGATCAACTCCATCACCGCATCCGCCAACGCTTCCGGCTCTTCCTGCGGAAGATTGTGGCCGGCGTGCGGGATAATCCGATGGGCACGACGGCGGCTGAACTTTGCCGCGGACGCCTTGCCGTCGGTCGGAGCGGCAACGCCGTCGGCATCGCCGTCGAGCGTAATCGCCGGGACATCGATCACGGGCTGCGCCGCCAGACGGCGCTCCAGATCGGCGTAGCGCGGATCGCCGTCGGCAAGGCCGTAGCGGTGACGATAGCTGTGGATCACGACGTCCACATAATCAGGATTGTCGTGGGCCAACGCGGTCCGATCGAAGGTCGCATCGTCGAAATACCAGTTCGGCGACCACTGCCGCCATAATATCCGAGCGATCTCGCGCCGGTTGGCGGCAAGGCCCGCCCGTCCGCGCTCGATCTGGAAGTAATACTGATACCAGTAGGCGACTTCATGCATCGGCGTTGCCGGGATCATGGCGCGTGCGATGTTCTGGATCAGATAGCTGTTCACGCTGACAAGCCCAGCGCAACGATCGGGCCACAGCGCAGCGCCGACGCAAGCCGCTCGGCCGCCCCAATCGTAGCCGGCCAAGACCGCGCGCTTGATGCCGAGCGCATCGATCAGCGCGATCAGGTCGGCCCCCACGGCGGCCTGTTCGCCCGAGCGTGGCGTGGCGGCATCGAGAAATCGGGTCGGACCATAGCCGCGCAAATAAGGAACGATGGCGCGGCAGCCTTTGGCGGCGAGAACAGGCGCGACATCCACATAAGAGTGAATGTCGTAGGGAAAACCGTGCAGAAGCACGACGGCCGGTCCGTCCGCAGGGCCCTCTTCGTAGTAGGCGATGTTGAGGACGCCGGCATCGACGTGACGAAGCGGCTCCAGGCGGCGCGATGCGGCCGCGCGCGGCGTTGCCGCGGCTTGGCCCGTACTACCATCGGCTGCGCGGGCCTGACCGAATTCCATGGCGAAACCTCCTGACACGGCCGCGCCGAGCGCAAGGATCTGGCGGCGTTCGCGGTCAATAGACTCTCGCATCCTTGCTCCGGGATCGGCGACCGGCAAATTCTAAGCCGAATTGATCAAGGTGGTCATTCAAATCTTCCCGCAGCGCCTAAGTCCAGTTCTGGTCCAGTTCAATTCCAGTTCAGCTCAGACATGCGCGATCCCCGGCATGACGTCTTGAAAAATCCAAGTTACAGTGGCCTGCTTGCGAAAAGCCATCGGTTGAGCGTCCCTCATGATGCGAGTCGTTGCCGTTGTCCTTGGCCTGTTGGGCCTTTCGATCTCGTCGGCGGCGGCGCAGAACGCCCCGCGCAGCGAATGCCTGGCGATGTCGGAAGCACCGCCGCGCGCTAGGCCGGTGTCACTTCGCCACCTGGCGGCGAAGGCCCAAGAGGTCACGATCACCTATGCCGGCCATTCGACTTATTATATCGACACGCCGGGCGGCGTGCGGATCGCAACCGATTTCAGCGGCGCCTATACGACCGGCCGTTTGCCCGACGTCGTCACCATGAACCGGGCGCACAGCACGCATTACACATTATTTCCCGATCCCCGCATTCCCCATGTGCTGCACGGCTGGGGTGACGACGGCAAGCCGGCCCAGATCAACGAGCGCATCGGCGACGTGCTCATCCGCAACGTGACCACCGACATCCGCCGCTATTTCATGGACGATTCGAGCGGCGAGATGATCAAGGATGGCAACTCCATCTTCATCTTCGAGGTTGGCGGCCTCTGCATCGGACATTTAGGTCACCTGCACCACAAGCTTGACGACAGTCATTTCGCGGCGATCGGCCGCCTCGATATCGTGATGGTGCCGATCGACGGCACCTATACCATGTCGCTCGATGGTGTTTCCGAGATCACGCGGCGCTTGCGGGCTTCGGTCGTGCTGCCGATGCACCGTTTCGCAACCCCGCTCGACGAGTTCATGCACAAGATCGGCCAGCAATTCGAGATCGAGGAGCGGACCGAGCGCAGCTTCTCGATCTCGCGCGATTCACTGCCGGCAGCGCCGACCGTGATCATCCTTCGCGGCGTCTAGGCCGCCGTCACATCAAATCAAAATACAGGAGAGACGTTCATGGCCGCCAGCACCTTGCCAGCCGCAAAGACCGGCCTTTACGTCGACCCGCGGCCGGATTGGCTTGCCCTGCACGAGGAGAAGGTGATCGATCCCTCGCGCAAGATCGTCGACCCCCATCATCATCTTTGGGATCGCGGCGGCCAGCGCTATCTGATCGAGGACATCACCTCCGACATCGCTTCGGGCCATAACGTCATCGCAACCGTATATGTCGAGGCGCGCTCGATGTACCGCGGCACGGGGCCGGAAGCATTTCGGCCCGTCGGCGAGGTTGAGTTCGCCGATGGCGCAGCGGCGATGAGCGCAAGCGGCGGCTACGGACCGGCTGCCGTTTGCGCCGGCATTGTCGGCCACGTCAATCTGCTCGCGGGCCAAGGCGCGCGTGGCGTGCTCGAAGCTGAAATCGCCGCGGGCCAGGGCCGCTTCCGCGGCATCCGGCATTCTTCGGCGTGGGATGCCGACCCCGAGGTGGCCCACATGTATGCGACGCGCCCGAAGGGCCTTTTGCTTGATCCGACGTTTCGCGAGGGTTTTGCTTGTCTCGCACCGCTGGGCTTAAGCTTCGATGCGTGGCTGTTTCATCCGCAGATCGGCGAACTCGCCGACCTCGCCCGCGCCTTTCCGGATACGAGGATTGTGTTAGACCATTGCGGCGGGCCGGCCGGCACCGGACAATATGCCAACCGGCGCGAGGAAATCTTTGCGATCTGGAAAAACTCGATCGGCGAGATCGCGAAATGTCCCAACGTCGTCGTCAAGCTCGGCGGACTCGCAATGTGCCTGCTCGGCTATGATTTTCACACGCGCGTAAAGCCGCCATCCTCGGAAGAACTGGCCGCGTCCTGGCGGCCTTATATCGAAACCTGCGTCGAGGCATTCGGTCCGGAGCGCGCCGTGTTCGAAAGCAATTTTCCGCCCGACAAAGGCCAGTGCAGTTATCAGGTGATCTTCAATGCATTCAAACGTATCGCGGCGGACTACAGCGAAGCGGAGAAAACCGCGCTGTTCTCGAAGACGGCGATGGACGTTTACCGGCTGAAACTCGAATGAACGGTCGACAGATCAGGTCGAGCCGACCAGGCTCGTCGCGCCCCGCTTGCCCGACGGCATCAGCGCACGCTTGATCTTGTTGAACGCGCGCAACGCAAAGCCCATCACGAAGGGCTGGGTGGTCCGGCAGAAGGCGAGCTTGCGGACACGTCCCTCGACATGCCATTTCGCATGCGCGCCGTCCCGAAAGAAAATCACGTCGCCGGGACCATAACGGGTTGGACGCATCATATCGCTTTCGAGAACGATCGAGCCCTCGAGTATCATGATTGTCTCGTCGAACTCGTAGAACCAGTTGAACTTGCCCTCGGTGCACTCCCACACCATGGTGGAGGCAAGGCCATCGGCGCTCTTCGACAGCACGCACCACTGCGCGACCGGATTGCCCTCGATGATCCAGGACGGCTCGATCGGTTTCGGCGTCAGGTTCACGACGAGGTTGGCGGTTTCGATCATGGCGCGAGACATCGCGGGACCTCAAACGAACAAATTCAATCAAATGAGATGCAAGCCGGGTGCAGCCTGGCGAACCCGTGCGCCACGCTAGTAACAATCGTTTAAGCTTTCCTTACGGTGACCGTTTTCTGGGCACGAGCCGGCCAACTCAACAGGGGCCAAGTTGGCCCCTGTTCGACACCGAATTTCCCGCTCAACTTGCCTTGCGGGAATTTTTCAGGCCCACTCGCCCTTCCGGAATACCGGCACCCGCCGGCCGTCGGCGTAAAGACCGTCGATATCGATCTTGTCCGAGCCGATCATCCAGTCGATGTGGATCAGGCTGGCATTGCCGCCTTGCGCGGCGATCTGCTCGGGCGTGAGTTTTGCGCCGTCGACAAAGCACTTTGAATAACACTGGCCGAGTGCGATGTGGCAGGCGGCATTCTCGTCGAACAGGGTGTTGAAGAACAACAACCCGCTCTTTGAGATCGGCGAGGAGTGCGGCACCAGTGCCACTTCGCCGAGACGCCGCGCGCCTTCATCGGTGTCGAGGACCTTGTTGAGAACTTCCTCACCGCGGGTCGCCTTCGCCTCGACAATGCGACCTTCCTCGAAACGCACCGCGATGCCTTCGATCAGCGAGCCCTGATACGACAGCGGCTTGGTGCTGACGACGTGGCCGGACACCCGCCGGGCATGCGGGGTGGTGAACACTTCTTCGGTCGGAATATTGGCGTTGCAGGTGATCCCGTTCTTGGCCGTCGAAGCACCGCCCTGCCATTCATGACCGTGGGCGAGCCCGATGGTGAGGTCAATGCCTGGCCCCGTATAATGCAGGGCATCGAAGCGCTGGCCGTTCAGCCATTCGGTTCGCTCACGCAACGTGGCATTGTGCGCCTCCCAGGCGGGAAGCGCATCCTCACGATCGACCCGCGAAGCCGCAAAGATCGCGTCCGCCAATTTGGCGACCGCAACGTCCTCTTCGTCGCGGGGAAAAACCAGCTTCGCCCAGGACGGCGACGGATAGGCGATGATGTTCCAGTTGATGTCGAAATTGACGATGCGCTCCAGCGCCGGCTTGTAGGCGATGGAATTGGCCTTGCTGGCGCGCGCGACCTTGACCGGATCCTCGCCCGCCAACAGCATCGGATTGTCGCCGACGATCGCGAGCCGCGCGGTATTGGCGTCAAACGCCTTGCCCATCGCATCGTAAAGCCAGTCGGCAGCGCGGTCGAAGCCGCCATCCTGACCGAACCGGTAGCGGGACAGCGTGACGGCTTCGTCGGAGAGGATGGGCGTCACAAGTCCGGCGCCGGCCTTGTAAGCGTGCTCGGCGATCCTGCGTACCAAAGGCAGCGCCACGGTCGGCGCTGTCATCAGGAGATCCTGCCCCGGCTCAAGCTGAAGTCCGACCTTGATGGCGACTTCGGCGAGCCGGTCGAGCTTCACGGGGTCAATCGGTGCAGAGGGATTGCGTTCGGTAGCGTTCATGAATGGACGGCCTGTCGTTTACGGGTTCGTATTGTACCTCGTCTGGTTCGCGGCGTTGGAAACTAACGTCGCAATTCACAGAATGGTGAGACATGCCGGACTTATCAATGGGCGCGTTACCGCGAGCTTGCGGCCTTTCCACCTTGAGCTCTCCACAATCTTTTTTTGGTTTCGAGCCGGAGGTAGCGGCAGACGGCTCCGCTGACGCCGCCCGCCGTCGATGATCGCGGTCTATTTCCGATCCTGGCCTATTTCGACGGATCGGTGGTCATCCACAGCACCGACTTGGCGTCCTTCTCATAGGCCATTCCCTTCGGATAGCTGATCAGTTCCATCTGCAGCCCCCATGGCGTGAGGAAGTAGAGGATCGATTGACCGGCCGCGGGCCCCTCCTTGACCGGGATCGGACCTTGCATCGTCTTGACGTTCTTGGACTTGAGATATTCGGCCGCCTTGTCGATGTCGTCGACATAGAGCGCGATATGGTGGCCGCCGATATCGCTGTTCTTCGGCAAGGTCTTGGACTGGTCGGGCGACTGGTACTGGAACAGCTCGATGTTGGAACCATAGCCGCAGCGAACCATGCTGATCTCGTCGATCACCGCGCGCGGATTGACGTTGACGACGTCCTGCATGAACGTTCCCTTGTCATCGGAGAAAGGCCCGAATGACATCGCGTGCGTGCAACCCAATACATCGGTGAAGAAGGCCGTCGCCGCCTTCACGTCCGGCACCGTGATGCCGGTATGGTCGTGACCGCGCAGACCGGGAATTGAATCTGCCGAAGCCGGCCGTGGCGACGATCCGACCACGAGGGTGGCGGCGGCCGCAATCAGAAGCTTCGATGCGTTCATATTCCTCTCCTTTGCTTCGTGTTCGACTTGTTTTCGTTCACAGCATTCAGAAGGATGCTCAGCCCGGCGACGCCAACTGGCGTTCGGTGGCCTTTGGATCGTGCGCAAGGCCCTGGGCGATGCCTCGCGCCATCTCGCCGACATAGATATCCTCCTCGCCGGATTCGTATCCATCGAGGATTTCGGCCGCGGCCTCGGCCGGGGTCATTTTCGGAATCGGAAGTCCTTCCGTCATCCGCGTATCGACCGCGCCGGGCATCGCACCGGCGACGTGGACGCCCTTGGGCATCAACTCGCCGCGCAAGCCTTGCGTCAGGCTGAGCGCCGCCGCCTTCGAGGCGCAATACGATCCCATGAACGGCAGGTTCACCCTCGCCAGTATGGTCAGCATATTGAGCACCGAGCCGTGATTGGCAATCAGCGCGGGGGCAAACGCCCGCGTCACGCGCAACGGCCCAAGATAGTTGGCCTCGATCTCCCGGCTTGCGATGGTCAGGTCGGGAGCGGTCATGAAGCTCGTATTGTGGTTAATACCCGCATTGTTGATCAGCAGCGTCACGTCACCCGCAACGGCCGCGGCCTTCTTGACGTCATCATCGCTGCTGACATCCATTTTGAGCGGGATTAGACGATCGGAGGCGACGAGCCCGGAAGTATCCCGCGCGGCCGCGTAGATCTTGGCAGCGCCGCGTGCCATGAGCGCCGCGATCAGCGCCTGCGCAATTGCGCCGCCGGCTCCGGTGATAAGAACGACAGAACCCTTGATGGTTTTGGTCATGCGGCTGATCCTCGCTGTTGGTAAAAAAAAAGGGCTGGAATTGTCCAACCAGCCCGGCTCGACGTCAGGTAACGGAATCGCTGAAAGCAACTGCTGCGTATAGGGATGCTGCGGCGAGGAGAAGATTTTCGCCACCGGCCCATATTCGACAATCTCGCCATGCTGCAGGATCGCGACATCGTCGCACAGCACGCGTACCACCGACAGGTCATGGCTGATGAATACCATGGTAAGACCAAGCCGGGCACGCAGTTCCCTTAGCAGCAGCAGGATATGCGCCTGGGTCGACACATCGAGGCCCGATACGATCTCGTCGGCGACGATGAAATCCGGCTCCAGCGCGAGCGCACGCGCAATCCCTGCACGCTGGCGCTGCCCTCCCGATAATTCATGTGGAAAGCGGTCGACGAGGCCGGTCGGAAGTCCGACGAGATCGAGCAATGCGGCCGCCCGGTCACGCTGATCCTGCCGTCCCTTCAAACGCCCATGAATCTGCAGCGGACGGGTCAGTGTCACGCCCAGCCGCAATCGCGGATTGAGCGAGGATTGCGGATCCTGGAAAATCATCTGAATCCGCGTGCGCAGCGGCCGCAGCTCGGCCTCGCCAAGTTGGCCGATTTCGACGCCATCGAACTGGATGCCGCCGGAGGTCGGTCGCAACAAGCGGACCAGGAGCCGGCCCAGCGTGGTCTTGCCTGAACCGGATTCCCCGACCAGGCCGAGCACGGAGCCGCGCGGCACCGCGAGATCCACCCGCTTCACCACTTCCCGCATCGAGGGTCGCCTGAACAGCGACGACGACCGCTGCGGATAGGCGAAGCTCAATTGGCCGGTTCGCAGCAAAATATCGGTCATGCCGGCCCCGCGACAGCAAGGCGGTCCAGCCGATGCGCTTCCGACCACAGGCTTTCGATCAAGGCCGGCGGCACCGGCCGAAGCGCTTCGGCCGGGCGATCGGCACGCGGCGTCGCCGCCAACAGCGCCCGCGTATAGGGATGGCGCGGCCTCGCCAGCACATCGGCGGTCTCGCCCTCCTCCAGCACGCGGCCGGCATGAAGTACGGTCATGGTGCGGCAGATTTTTGCGACCACGCCGAGGTCGTGGGTAATGAAAAGCACGGCCGCGCCATGGCGCTGGCGGAGCCGTTCGACCAGCTGCAGCACCTGGCGCTGCACCGTGACATCGAGAGCGGTGGTCGGCTCATCCGCAATCACGAGGCTCGGGTCGCAGGCGAAGGCCATCGCGATCAGGACGCGCTGCCGCATTCCGCCGGATATTTCGTGCGGATAAAGTTCAAGAACACGCCGCGGCTCGCGGATCGCCACTTCAGTGAGCAACTCCATCGCGCGCTCCAGCGTGGCGCGCTTCGACAGGGCAAGATGATGACGCAGCACCATCGATATCTGCGCGCCGACGCGCCGGACCGGATTGATCGAGGTCACGGGATC
>Ga0210389_10001465_pt1 | contig 19006 bp, 17 predicted proteins | sample IncBWH28OmetaG_FD_160127 | JGI IMG/M metagenome (GOLD analysis project Ga0210389, IMG submission 160127) | Forest soil microbial communities from Barre Woods Harvard Forest LTER site, Petersham, Massachusetts, United States - Inc-BW-H-28-O ...
CCTACAGCATCAACTCCCTGTGCCACTTCTTCGGTTCTCGCCGCTTCGCCACCGACGATCACTCGCGCAACCTGCTGTGGCTGGCGCCGTTCTCCTTCGGAGAGGCCTGGCACAACAACCACCACGCCTTCCCGACCTCCGCCTTCCACGGCATGGGCCGCCGCGAGCTGGACTTCTCCGGCCTGTTGATCGCCGGCCTGGAGCGCGTCGGCCTGGTGTGGGACGTGCAGCGGGTCGCGCCGAGCCGGCTGGCGGCCAAGGCTCTCTGAAGGCCCGCGCGGCGCGCGAGCGCCCCGCCCGAGACAGCCGCGACCGATGAAGCTGACGAGCAAGCGTCGATGACGTTGGCACACAAGCGCCTCCGCGTCGCTCGGCGGCGTGCGACCATAATGGCGATGGCCTCACACGCGCGGCTGCCACTGGATCTGTCCCTCCCGCAGGGCGTGAAGCCCAGACGCTGGATGCCGGTGCTCGCGAGCGGCCTGTCGATCGGCGAGTACGCGCGCTCGCTGGTGCGTCGCCTGGCGTTCCTGAGCGCCGTGCTGGTGGCGGCCATCTGGGCGCTGGACGGCCGCGGCTACTTCTGGCCGGCGTGGGCGTGGCTCGGTCTCGGCGACCTCGTGCTGCTGGACTTCGCCGCCGGCTGGGCCTGGCGCCAGCCGTCGGGAGCGGTGCGGCGGGTGGCGTGCGTGTGGGCGGTCGTGGGTGCGGCCGCGACGATCCTCGTGTGCACGTGGCTGCTGACGTGGCTGCTGGCGGGCGACCAGAGCTTCTGGCCGACGTGGGCGCTGCTGGGGCTGGCGACCACCGGCAGCGGCTACTCGCTGATGGCGCTACACGACCGTGTGCTCGTGGCCCACGGTCGGCGGGCGCTGCGCGCGCGCGTTGACCTGCTCACGCGCACCCGCCGCCAGGCGGTGGACGCGCAGGCGGTCGAGCTGCGGCGGATCGAGCGCGACCTGCACGACGGTGCGCAGGCGCGGCTGGTGGCGCTCACGCTGCAGCTGGGCCGGGCGGAGCTGCGCGTGCAGGATCAGCCGGAGCTGCGTGGCCTGATCCTCGACGCACAGCGCGAGGCTCACCACGCGATCGCCGAGCTGCGCGACCTCGCGCGCGGGATCGTGCCGCCGCTGCTCGCCGACCGCGGCCTGGTCGCGGCCGTCGAATCGCTGGCCGCCCGCTACGGCCTGGGGACGGCGATCACCGCTGAGGTCCAGCGCGGACTGGCTCCGGCGATCGAGAGCGCCGCGTACTTCGTGATCGCCGAGGCACTGACCAACACGGTCAAGCACGCCCACGCGCAGCGCAGCTGGGTGGTGCTGTGCGACGAGCAGCGCACGCTGGCGGTGACCGTCGGCGACGACGGCGTCGGTGGCGCCGACCCGCAAGGCTCTGGGCTGGCCGGGCTGCGCGCGCGGGTGGAGGCGCTCGACGGCAGCCTGCGCGTGCACAGCCCCGCGGGCGAGGGAACGGTGCTCGAGGTGCGGCTTCCATGCGGGTAGTGATCGCCGAGGACCTCGCGCTGCTGCGCGAAGGGCTGGTGGCGCTGCTGCGCGAGAACGACATCGACGTGGTGGCTCAGGTCGAGGACGGCCCGGGTCTCCTGCGGGCTCTCGCCGGCCACGAGCCGGATCTTGCGATCGTCGACGTGCGCCTGCCGCCTAGCTACAGCGACGAGGGCATCCTGGCGGCGATCGAGGCCCGCCGCAGTCGTCCGGCGCTGGGGGTGCTGGTGCTCTCCCAGTACGTCGAGACTGCATATGCGAGTGAACTGATCGGCGATGACACCGCCGGCATCGGCTATCTGCTCAAGGAGCGCGTCGGCGACGTCAAGGCGTTCCTCGACGCGCTGCACACGGTCGCCGCCGGCGGCACCGTGCTCGATCGCCAGGTGGTCGCCGAGCTGCTCGCCCCGCGCGACGGTGCCGAGGCGCCTTGGGGGTGGACCGCGCGCGAGCGCGAGGTGCTCGCGCTGATGGCCGAGGGGCGCTCCAACGCGGCCATCGCCGAGAGCCTGGTGGTCACGCCGGGCGCGGTCGAGAAGCACATCACCAACATCTTCGCCAAGCTCGAACTGCCCGTGTGCGACGAGGACCACAGGCGCGTGCTCGCCGTGCTCGCTTACCTGCGGGTCGCCCGCTGACGCGCGGCGTCGCAGGCGGGGCGCACCTGATAGAACCCCAGCATGGCTGAGGGCAGGAGCGCCAGCGGCGCCGATTTGCTGGCGCGCGTTGGCCGCGAAATAGGCGAACGCCTGGTGCAGCTGCGTTCGGCGGTGGACGAGCACCAGCAGTTGCTGGACGCCTTCGCCGCGCTCGAGTCCTCAGGCGCCGGGCCCGAGCAGCCGGCGCCCGCGCCCGCCAAACCGCCCAAGCCCGCCAAACCGCCCAAGCCTGCCAAACTGCCCAAGCCTGCCAAACGACGTACGCCGGCCAAGCCGCGCGAGCAGTCTCTGGGAGCGCCGGAGCTTGCGATCCTGGCGGCGTTGGAGCACGGTTCGCACACCGTCGCCGAGCTGGGTGTGGTGACGGCCATGTCCGGTGCTGAGATCCGCGAGGGCGCGCGCCGGCTGCTGCGCGCGGGCAGGATCGTCCGGGCCAGCCGTGAAGGCCGGGCGGCCTACGCGCTGGTGGGCAAGGAGTAGGCGAGTGCGGCCTGCGGGCCGATGAAGGGCGTCAGCGCAAAGTACGTCAGCTGTGGGATCGCCCCTGGCAGCTCCGTGATCGAGGCGCTCTCGATGTAGTGGTGCAGTATCTGCCAGATGCCGCCGGCGATCGCCTCGCCGGCGATCGCCGGAACCTGGGCACGGCCGGCCGCCAGTTCGTATGCCGGGTCGAAGTAGGAGGCGAACGCCTGCAGCGTGCCGCCGCGGATCTCGAGTGCCTCGGGGCACGCGGCGAACGTGTCGACCAGGCTCAGGTGCGCGTGCGCGGGCTCGGAGGCGAGGAACTCCACCAGCGCTGTGATGCCCGCGTTGATGGCGCGCGGCCAGTCCTCGAGCTGCGCCTGGTATGCGTCGACGGCGATCACCAGCGCCTGGTGCATGCCGACCTTCTGCGCGCCCAGGAACGCCTCATGCTTGGAGGAGTAGATGTCGTAGAAGGTCTGGTGCGAGACGTTGGCCCGGCGCGCGATCTCCGGCACGGTCAGCGCCGCCAGGCCTTTCTCGGCGACGATCGCGGCGGTCGCATCGACGATCCGCTCGCGCTGGCTTTTGACGATGAACTGGCGCGGCAGGTCGCTGCGCCCGCTCGGCAGGCGGCCCTCGGCGCGACGTGCTCGCTGGGACGGGGGCGGGATGGCGCCCGCACGGCCGCGCGTCACAAGGGGCGCTTCGAGCCCGGCCGGCAGCTGGCGTGGGTAGCACGACGCCCACGTGGTCAGCTCCTCGGCGAGCGCAGGCAGCTCCTCGGCGCGTCCCTCGCGCAGGCGCGCCGCGGTCACCTCACGGATGCCTCCCAGGATCGCCTTGACCGTCAGGTCGCCGTGGCTGGTGCCGGCCTCGCCCTGCTCGGGCGATGACTGGCTCGCGGGCGATGATTGGCGTTCGGGCGAGGATCGGCTCTCGTGCGGGGACCGGCTCTCGGACGAGGACCGGTGCGCCAGCGAGGAGCGCCCCGCGTGGATCCTGCGCTCGAGCCCGGCCAGGATGGCGCTGCGGCGTTGCAGCGCCTGCGGGCCGGCGCCGAACGCGCCGAGGACCAGCAGCGAGATTGCCTGCGGCTCGCTCGCGGCCAGCTCGCCCCACGCGCTCATCGCCGCCACCATGCGCTGCTCGTGCGGGCCCTCGCCGACGTATGCGCTCATGATCGCTCGGCCAGTGCGCTGGGCGATCTCGTCGTAGACGCTCAGGAACAGCTCTTCCTTGTCTGCGTAGAGCGTGTAGAAGGTCGGCTGTGAGACGTGCGCCAGCTTGGTCAGGTCGACGATGCGCACGGCCCTGTAGCCCTTGTCGGCGATCAGCTCGATCAGCGCCCGCTGCAGGCGCTCGCGCTGGTCGAGCTTGACCAGCTCAGGATCCAGCCCGTGCGTGCCGGTCGGTAGCGGCCGATAGCGCCCTGTGCCGGAGCCCGTGGGGGCGCGCTCGGCGCGTGCCGAGGCGGTCACGCCGGCCCGGGCAACCGTCTTACCTGCTGGGCCCTTCGACGGCGATTGTCTGACGTTGCGAGCCGCCATTCAGAGCAACCCTCCACTCGACTTCAAGGAAATCGAGACTATCAAACGGTGCACACAGGTCAATCTGGATACTGAAACTTACAATCAGAAATGTCTCAAAAGCTCAAGGCGCCGGAAACGGCATGGGAATGCGCTGTGACGGCGACGCGGCGACTCCGTCCCGGCTGGGCGTCGACAGACGGTTGTCAGCCTTGACGCGTCTCTTCCCAGGTGCGTGCTCCAGGCCGGCTGGGCAGACGGTTGTCAGCCGGCGATCGTGCGCGAGGTGCCCAGCACGGCGCCTTCGGCGCTGAGCGCCTGTACCGCTACGTAGGGCTCTGAGGCGGGCACCGTGACGGCCGTCTCGAAGCCGGCGCGTGGCACGCTCGTGACGGGCGCCAGCTGGCTGGCGCTGGCCCCGGCGAGCAGGCGCCAGCTGGCGGTGCGGGTATCGCCGTGCCAGCTCGCGTACACGGTCGTGGCGGTGGCGGTGGCGGTGGCGGTTTGCGTGGCGGCGATCGCGGGGGCGTCGCCGGGGGCGCCCGTCCATGGAAAGCGGAAGCTGCGGTAGGACTGGTATGAGCCGTGCATGTGCGCGTCGTAGAGCAGCTGTCCATGGGCGTTGTATTCGGAGAAGTACGGCTCGGCGCCCCAGCCGATGAACACGTTGCCGTCTCCGAGGGTCTGCATGTCGCCCTGGCTGCCCGCCAGCAGCGGTGGAGCGCTGTGACGGTATTCGGCGACCACGCGGTCGGTGCCGGCTTGGGCGTTGACCGCCAGTACCAGTCCGCGCGACTGCGCGTGGACCTTTGGCACGCCACCGTTGTCGAACACGCTGATCTCATCGCCGCCGAGCGCGCTCGCGTCGTGCTGGTAGGCGGTGGCGGCTCCGGCTGTGAGCTTGACGGTCGAGTGCTTGCCGCCGATGTGCGTGAGCACCTGCCCGGTGATGGTGTTCAGTTCGTACAGCGTCGAGGTGTTGCGGGCGGAGATCAGGGTGCGCCCGTCGGCCAGCTGGTCGATCGAGTTCAGGTGGAAGTAGTCGAACGGCCACTCGCTGTCGGCCCCCTTCGGGGAGCTGTACGATTCGCCCAGCCCGAGGTGGTCGAGGGCGTTCCATTCGCGCCGGACCAGGCCCGTCTTGATGTCGATTTCCTGGAAGCTCGAGTCGGTCACCGAGCCGTTGCTCGGGCCGCCGTCCGCGGACAGGTTGCAGTAGATCGGGTCGAACACCGTCAGCACCGCGGTCCCCTGCGGTGTGATGTGGAATTCGTGCAGGTCGGCGAGGTAGCCGTTGCCGGCGTGCACGCTGCCGATCTGCTGGTAGGCGCTGTTGTCGATCATCTCTTCGCCCTGGCCGAAGCCCTGCGGCGGGATGCGACCCTGCCACCACGTGAGCACCGGTTGGCCGTCGAGCTGCTGCACCTGCAGGTTGGTGGCTTCGGTGCCCTTGGGCAACGGATGGAACCACACCAGGTTGCCGTCTTCTTCAAAGATCATCGGCCCGCTCGGGCCGGGCCCGGCGTATGGCGCCGTGAACAGCTCGCCGGCGGCGCTGCTGGGCGAGGTTGCGCTCACGACCACGGCCGGCGGTTCGAGGTCCGGGCGCGAGTGGAAGTGCTGCTCCTCGTTGTAGTCGTGCGGCAGCTTGGCGGCGGCCGCGGCCGCGTAGTCGATCGGGCTCTGGCGCGCGACCACGAAGTGGTAGGCGAACGGCTGCGTGCCAGTGCCGACCTTGACGTCGCCGCGCACGGTCACCGCCTCGCCTTGAAGGAACGGTGTGGCGGGCACGAAGCTCGCCCCGTCGCCCTGCGAGTACCCCAGCAGCCGGCCAGGATGCGAGCCGCTGATCGAGCCGCTCGCGCGTACGTTCGAGATCGCGCTTGCGGGTGCGCCCAGCAGGCTGATCTGGGTGCGCGCGGAGGCGTCGTAGGAGTCGGGCAGCGGGGAGACGGCCAACTGTGTCCCCGGCAGCAGCGCCGAGCGGTTGAGCCTCGTCGGGGCGCACGGTGGCTGGCTCGAGCTGCTGTAGGCGGTCTGCTCGGCGGAGATGCGTTTGGCGGCCACCGCGATGGCGGTGGCGCTGGCCAGCGCCACCGCGACGCTGGCCGCGATCAGGGCGCTGCGCAGTGGCATGCGATTGGGGCGGTGCATCGGTGCCTCCCGCGCGAGGGAACGGTCGAGGGTGGGCGCAGCGGAACGTCGGGGTAAAGCGCAATCCTAGGCCGTGGACACGCCGCCTTACGAAGAAGTTGCGACACCGGGGCTAAGAAGTTGCGAAGACGAGCGGCCCCGTGTTGGTGGGAGTGCCCGGCCTGGCGCGCGCGTGCACGCTTCATTTGTGGGATTCCGCGGGCGGGTGTGCCCAGAGGCCTTGAGACACCGCCCAGCTTTACGCTTCCCCTGGATGCTGGACGATCTCGAGCGCAAGCTCGTGCAAGAACGGCGCGGCGGGTACTGCTTCGAGCAGAATCTGCTGCTGGCCTCGGCGCTCGAACACCTCGGCCTGGTGGACGTCCACCTACCCGCAGTCCCCGTTCGTGTTCGGGCTGATCGCGACCATCCACCACATGGACGGGAGCCGCGAGTCGATCAGCGACTGGAGCGGGCCGCTCGAGCTGAGGGTGCAGTCGCCGGGCGACACACAGATTTCCGAGCTGCCACGCGAGGTGATTCCGCGGCTGCTGGCAGAGCGCTTCTCGCTGCCGGGGTTCGTGCTTGGCCCCGACGGTCGCGTGCGGTGACACGCCTCTGGGCCTGTGGATGTACGCTTAGCCTCGATGCCCCAGAGCGACCGCCACATCCCTGAGAAGGAGCGCTGCTCGACGTGCGGCGGCGCGGGCTGGACGTGGCACGAGGCGGAGCCGGAGGGCACGTGGATCGTGTGCCGCGAGTGCATCGGGACGGGCCGCGCCGATCACAAGGGGCGCAAGCGGCTGAAGCCTGAGGTGGCGCCGGGGGCCTAGCTCGAGATCTAGGCTCGGGCGAAGCGAATCAGGTCGTCGTAGTCATCCGAGGCGGAGGCCTTGATCAGTGCCGATATGTAGGCCTTGCGACTTGTCCCGTCCTGGTCGAGGCTGGCACCGCCCCATGAGAACGGCTCGGCGCCGATGGAGGCGAGGTACAGGTCGGCCATCAAGCGGGTGCAGCGACCGTTCCCGTTCGGGAACGGGTGGACGCTCACCAGCCGGCAGTGGATGCGAGCGGCCAGTGCATCTGGATCGAAGATGCTCTGGGTGTGCCAGAGCCTGGCGTCGTCGAGTAGCAGCCGGGACTGGGTTGCAATCAGGAACGGCTCCACCCCGATGTTGGTGACACGCTGACGCTGCCTCCCGGCCCACTTCCAGACGTCCCCGAACATCCGACGATGGAGGGTCAGCACGAACCCGTACTCGAGGATGCGGTCAGGCCCGAGCGTGCGCGCCTGACGCTGCGCCCAGGGGAGCGCCTTGGCGATGTTCTCGAACTCCACCTGGTTGAGGTCGGCCCTGATCGCGACGAAGTCCGGGATCAAGCCCTCCAGATCCTCGGGCTCGAGAGGTGTGGCCCCGGAGGGCTCTGGACCGATGCTGCGCGCGTTGAACGCTTGCAGCGGTGGCTCGTCGGGTGACCCTGCGCTCACGTCTCGCGTGGCGGGCGACGCTGGGCGACACCCCACGGATTGCCGCTAGCCACGAGCTGCTGGGCGTAGCGGTGGATGGCCTCGGTCAGCGGGCGTTCGTCGATTGCCTGGTCCTCGAGGGCCATGGTTCGGGCGGCGTACCCGAGCGTCTGCGCTGCTGTGTTCTGCGCCTGAGCGTTTACGGTCTGCTCGAGCGTGGAGTTGGGCACGAGCGCGTAAACGAGCGTGCAGTCGAGGGCGCGTGCTACGTCGGCGAGCTTGGCGGTGGTGATGCCGCCGTGGAGCTCGGCGCGCTCCAGTTGGTTGATCGCCGACGCTGACACGCCAAGGCGTTCGGCGAGCACTGCCTGGGTCATCCCCAGTGCGCCGCGGATGGCGCGTATCCAGCCGGAGCGCGGGCGTGCGGCGATGGGATCGAGCAGGGCGGCGCTGAACTTTCGATCAAGCTCGCGTCGAGCCTGAGCTGCCTTATCTCCACGTTGCATAGCTATAGCTTAGCATTTTAACAAGATATATAAAGCTATAGCTTAGTGCGGGTGCCGAGGCCCTCAGAACACGGGCGTCTCGGCATAGTCGCCAAAAACCTGTTGCAGCGACTGCACGATCTCGCCCTCGGAGGCGTGCGCGCGAGCGCACTCGAGCAGCGGGTCCATGAGATTGCGATCCTCGTGTGCGGCATCGTTGCGCAGGGCGGCGAGAGCCCGCTCGACGGCGGCGCCGTCGCGGCGGGCGCGGGCGGCGGCCAGGCGGTCGACCTGCTTGCGCTCGAGCGCGGGGTCGACGCGCAGCGTGGGGATCGGCTGCTCGTCCTCGGCCACGTGGCTGTTGACGCCGACGACGATCCGTTCGTGGGCGTCGATCTCCTGCTGCAGCGCGAAGGCGGCGTCGGCGATCTCTCGCTGGGGGTAGTTGAGCTTGACCGCGGCGACCATCCCACCCAACTCGTCAATCTTTTTAAAATATTGATATGTGGACTGCTCCATCCGATCGGTTAGGGACTCGACGAAGTAGGAGCCTCCGAGCGGGTCGACGGTGTTGGTCACGCCGGTCTCGTGGGCGAGCATCTGCTGCGTTCGCAGTGCCACCGTGACGGCCTCCTCGGTGGGCAGCGCTAGCGCCTCGTCGTAGGAGTTGGTGTGCAGCGACTGGGTTCCTCCGAGGATCGCGGCGAGCGCCTCGACGGTGGTGCGCACGATGTTGTTGAGCGGCTGCTGGGCGGTCAGCGACACGCCGGCGGTCTGGGCGTGGAAGCGCATCTGCCACGAGCGCGGGTCCTTTGCTCCGAACGTCTCCCTCATCTCCCTCGCCCAGATCCTGCGGGCGGCGCGGTACTTGGCGATCTCCTCGAAGAAGTCGATCTGGGCGTTGAAGAAGAACGACAGGCGCGGCGCGAACTCGTCGACGTCGAGGCCGCGTTCAACCGCCTGTTCGACGTACGTGAGCCCGTCCTTGAGCGTGAACGCGAGCTCCTGCTGGGCGGTAGAGCCGGCCTCGCGGATGTGGTAGCCGGAGATCGAGATCGGGTGCCAGCGCGGCATGTTGTGCGTGCACCACTCGATCATGTCGCCGCACAGGCGCATGGCGGGGTCGATCGGGAAGCACCACTCCTTCTGGGCGATGTACTCCTTGAGGATGTCCGCCTGGATCGTTCCCGACAAGCGCTCGGCGGCCACCGGCTGCTTGCTCGCGCCGGTCTGGGAGTCGAAGTCGGCCTCGGCGGCGGCGACGTAGAAGGCGAGCATGATGGCGGCGGGCGCGTTGATGGTCATCGACACCGACACCTCCCCCAGGTCGACGCCCGAGAACAGCGTCTGCATGTCGTCGAGCGTGTCCACGGCGACGCCCTCGCGCCCGACCTCGCCGAGCGAGCGCGCGTGGTCTGAGTCGTGGCCCATCAGCGACGGCATGTCGAACGCGGTCGACAGTCCGGTCTGGCCGTGCTCGAGCAGGTAGTGGAAGCGCTCGTTGGTCTCCTCGCTGGTGCCGAAGCCGGCGAACTGGCGCATGGTCCACAGCCGCCCGCGGTACATCGTGCTGTGGATGCCGCGCGTGAACGGGTATGAGCCGGGCGCGCCGATCGGGTCGTCGTCGCCGCCGAGGCCGGCGCCCAGCGGCAGGTCGTCGGCGGTGTAGAGCTCGCGTATGGGCTCGCCGGAGAGCGTGCGGAAATCCTCGCCGTGCGCGGCGGGCTCGGGCTCGCGGGCATCGCCGCGAGGCTTGGGGCTCACTGCCATGAAGTCATGCTACCGGCCCCCCAGGTGCCCGCTCATGGGCGCTCCGGGTTCGCGAGATGTGGCGTCGAGGCGGTTCGCTCGAAGTCCTCGACCAGTGCCAGGAGCTCGCTGCACTCCCACACCCGCCCCCACTTGCGTTCGTTGAGTTTCTCCAGAACGCCTGCGGCCTCCAGTTGAGCCAGAGCGTTGCCGACGGCGACATGCGACTTGCCCGTCACGTGCTGAGCGGCGGCGACATCGATGACCGGCTGTGCGGGAAGGGCACTGATCAGTTCGCGCACCGCGGCGTCTCGACGCGGCTGTCCGAGTCGCTGCAGCCAGGAGACCTGGAGCTCCTCGATACGTCGCGCCATCCGCTCAGCCTCGGTGGCGGCACGGGACGTCGCACCGGCAAAGCGTGAGCACCACACGCCGACGTTGCCTTGGCTGTATGCGCCAAGTCCGTCGACGTAGTTCTTGGGCTGGCTCGCGAGCACGAGGCTGATCGGGGGGAGGTAGTTGGTGATCTCTCCGCGCCGGCGCAGGATCGTATAGATCAGCGCCCGGCCGGTACGCCCGTTGCCGTCGACGAACGGGTGGATGTTCTCGAATTGGGCGTGGGCTATGGCCGCCTGCGCGATTGCCGCGAGATCGGTGCGGGCGGTGAAACGGCAGAGATCGGTGAGGAGATCGGGCACTAGCTCGAAGGGGGGCGCGACATATACGGCCCCAAGTGGGTGGTAGTCGTTGCCGCCGATCCAGCTCTGCTTCGTGCGGATCATGCCGGCGATGCTCCGGTCCTCGGTGAAGCGCAAGAGCGTGCGGTGGATGTCGCAGATGTCCTCGACTTTCAGTGGGTCGGCGACGCCGCCCAGCTCGATCGCGCGTTCCATCGCTTCCACGTTGCCGAGCACCTCGGCTGCGCGGTTGTCGCCTCGTCGGCCGCCGGCGCGCGCGTAGGCCGCCCGAGCCAGGCGCTTGTGGGTGATCTTGACGCCCTCGATGCGTGAGGAGGCTGCGCTCTCGGAGCGCAGCAGGTTGCGAGCCAAGGCGGCCAGCGAGGTCACCTCTGCGCGTGCACCTTGGAGGTGTCCAAGCGCCTTGGTCGCCTCGACGAGGATGCCAATCGACTCTCCGTCTAGCGGAAACTCGCGTTCGGCGATCGGATCTGGCACGAATACTCGATAGGAGCCTCCTCGCCGACCGCCCGCAGGCATAGTTGGGTCGGCCTGCCAGTAGCGCTTCTCGTGATGGCCCAAGGGCATTGGTGCACCTCGATGGGCGGTTGCGCTCGACCTCGCAGCTGGCATGCGTTCCTTTCAGAGTCTCGGGAGCTTTGTAAGGATATCGATCTATCCTTACAAGCCCAGCGGGGCTCCGTAAGCTTCGCGTCCCATCGCGGGCCGACTCGCCACGGCCCGCGGCGGGGCTCGTGCGACTGAGTTCTCTGTCAGCTTGCAGGCGTGGGCTGGAGCGACTGCACGTGGCCGCAGGTCTTGACCGCGAACGCCGGTTCGCAGTAGGTCTGCCCCATCCACCTGCTTTTGAATTCGCCGACGAAGTTGGCGAGCGCCTGTCGCTGGGCGCGCTTGCCGTGGTGGCCGGCGAGAACCTGCTTTTGGATCTGCTCGGACATCAGGTTCAGGCGCACGCGGAACAGCAGGTCGGCGACGGTCTCGCCGGAGCTCTTGAGGAACTTCTCGAATTCCCCGTGGTGTGGGAATTGCTGGTCGCGGATACGGTCGAATTTCTTGCGCACGGTGGCTTCCGAGAAGACGATCCCGCGTTCGCGCGCTTCGCCAATGATCCAGTCGGAGGAGATCAGGAACCCCAAGACCTGTTCGGCCGTCCCCGCGATCGGCGGCTTCTCGTGCTTGTGCCCCGGCGGCTCGTCGATGTTGTCGGCGATGCTCGCCCAGTGCAGGTAGGTGGCGCCGGTGATCGCTTCGGCGCCGACGCAAACCAACACCTGCTCGGGGCTGGGTGTGACGCTGCCGAGGGCCGGTGCGGGAGCGCCGGACGGTTCGGTGGTGCTCGTCGACGCGGCCGGCGGGCAGGCGGGTGTGCCGGTTTGAGCGCCGGCGATGGGCCCCGACGACGCCAGCAGGAAGGCGGGCGTGAGGATGGCGCCGAGCGTGAGGCGGGCGAGTGGCGCTAGCGTGGGCCGGGCCATGCGCAAGGAGCTTAGTCGCCTGATCGGCACCGAGCACGTCCTCGACGCGGCGGCCGCCTCTCCGTACAACCGTGACTGCTCCAATCGTCGGGGCGTGCAGGGGCGCGCGGACGCAGTGGCGCTACCGGGCGACGCGGGCGAGGTGGCGGCGGTGCTCGGCTGGTGCTACGAGCACGACGTGCCGATCGTGCCGCGAGGCGGCGGCACGGGGTTGACGGGCGGGGCGGTGCCTACCCACGGTGGCCTGGTGCTGTCGCTCGAGCGCCTGCGGGGGGTGCGTGAGCTGGAGCCGGGTCTGTGGCGGCTGTTCGTGGAGGCGGCGGTGAGCACGCGCGACGTGCAGCGCCTGGCGCGCGAGAACGGCCTGATGTTCGCCCCGGACCCGGGCGCGGCGGAGCAGTCGCACATCGCTGGAAACGTGGCGACCAACGCGGGCGGTCCGCACGCGCTCAAGTACGGGGTGACCGGGGCGTGGGTGGCGGGGCTCGAGGTGGCGCTGGCGCCGGGGGAGCTTGTGAACTTGGGCGGCTGGGCGGGCAAGGACGTGGCGGGCTACGATCTCAAGAGCCTTTTGATCGGTTCGGAGGGCACACTGGGGTTGATCACGGCGGTGCGCCTGCGGCTGCTGCCGGCGCCCGAGGCGGCGATTCCGCTGGTCGTGTTTCTGTCCTCGCGGGCACTCGGCTGCGACACGATCCTGCGGCTGTTCGCGGCGGGGCTGCGCCCGTCGGTGGCGGACTTCATGGACGGTGAGACGCTGCGAGCACTCGCCCCGTCCTATCCCGGCGAGGCGCCGCCGGCGTCGGCGCAGTTCGCGCTGATCTGCGAGCTGGACGGCTCGCGGGAGGAGGTTCGCGCGCAGCGCGAGGCGCTACTGGAGCTGGTGAATGGCGGGGAAGGGCAGGCGCTGGCGGTGCACGAGCCGCCGGACCCGCGCGCGTTGTGGCGCTGGCGCGACGGGGCCAACCCGGCGATGACGGCGGTGCGCGGCGGCAAGGTGAGCGAGGACGTGGTGTTCCCGGTGGAGCGCCTGGCGGAGGGCCTCGAGCGCTTTGAGCTGATCGCTTCGGCGCGCGGCGTGCGCTCGTGCGCGTGGGGGCACGGCGGCGAGGGCAACGTGCACGCGACCGTGCTCGTGGACCCGCACGACGAGCGCGAGCTGGACGCGGCGGAGGCGGTCGGCGAGGAGCTGTTCGCGTTGGTGGTCGAGCTCGGTGGATCGGTCGCGGGGGAGCACGGCGTGGGCTGGCACAAGCGTGGTCGCCTGGCCGCCCAGTGGGACGCGCGGGCGCTCGAGTTGCACGAGCAGATCAAGCACGCGTTCGACCCGAAGGGCCTGCTCAACCCGGAAACCAAGCTGGCGCGGTACCCTGCCCGCTCGCTGGGCAGTACTGGCGCAGAAAATGAAACGCACATCTCGCACAACAAGTTGAAAGGAACACGTTCATGAACAAGTCGCAACTGATCGATGCGATCGCAGCCGACAGCGGTCTCACCAAGGCCGACTCGGCGCGCGCGGTCGAATCGCTGGTTGACACGGTCACCAAGACGCTGAAGAAAGGCGACGAGGTGTCGATCACCGGCTTCGGCAAGTTCTCGGTGGTCAAAAGGGCGGCCCGTCAGGGTGTCAACCCGCGTACCGGCGAGCGCGTGAAAATCAAAGCGTCGAAGGCTCCGAAGTTCTCCGCAGGCGCCGGCCTCAAGCAGGCGGTGAGCCCGAAAAAATAGGGGCCATGCTGGTCAGCGATCTGGAGCTCCCCGCGTTCGACTACACCGACGGGTCCCTGCGCGGGGACCGCTTCCATGCGGCCATGGCCGAGCTGCGCTCGCCGTCGGGGGGTACCCGCGAGCACGGCTGGCTGGCGCGGGGGCCGTTTGGCTACATGGTGTTGGACCGCGAGGCGGGGGAGTTCTTCCTGCGCACCCGCGCGGCGACGTTTCCGGGGATGAAGATCGCGGAGATCTTCGGTGTGGGGGAGGGGCCTTTGTACGAGCAGATGCAGCGCAACATCCTGCACGTCAACGGCCCCGACCACGCGCGCCTGCGCGGCCTGATCAACCCGGCGCTGTCGCCGCGCGCGGTCGAGCGCTACCGGCCGGCGATGCGCGCGTTCCTGGAGGAGCTGCTGGAGGATGCGAGCGCGTCGTCGTCCTCGTCGGCGGGTGATGACGTTGCGGGAACGGGCGAGCGGACGGTGCGCTGCGAGTTCGTGGAGGCGTTCGCCAAGCCCTTCCCGTCGCAGGTGATCGCGACGGTGATGGGCGCGCCGCTCGCCGACGCGCCGCGCCTGCACCACTGGTCGAATTGGATCCAGCGTCAGTTCGACGCGGCCAGCATGGCGAGTGAGCGCGAGCCGATCGAGCGTGCAGTGGGCGAGTTCTACGAGTACGCCGAAGCGCTGCTGGCCGAGCGCCGCCGCGAGCCTGGCGACGATCTGATGTCCAAGCTGATCGACGCGACGTACGCCGACGAGCAGACCGGCCGGGCGGAGCGGCTGTCGGACGTGGAGTGCATCAACCTGGTGTTCAACGTGCTGGCCGGCGGCGTGGACACCACCCAGAGCCAGCTGGCGCACGCGGTGCGGCTGCTGGCCGAACACCCCGAGCAGTGGCGACTGCTGGTCGAGGACTCGTCGCTGGCCGGCGCGGCAGTCGAGGAGGCGCTGCGCTTCGAGCCGATCACCCCGTTCACCGCCCGCATGACCAGCGAGGAGGTGACGTTCCGCGACGTGGTGTTCCCGCCGGAAACGATCGTGATGGTGTGCGCGTTCACCGGCAACCGCGACCTGGATGCCGACGAGCTCGGTCCCGGCGGAGCGGACAGCTTCGACATCGCCGCACCGCGGGGCGGCGCGCGCACGCTGACGTTCGGTGCCGGCGTCCACTACTGCGTGGGCGCCAACCTCGCGCGGCTGGAGTTGCACGAAGCGCTGTCGTTCCTGGCCGAGCGCGTGCGCCTGCTCGAGCTGGCCGGCCCGCCGGTGTTCGACAGCATCACCGGCATCTACGGCCTGGCCGAGCTGCCCCTCACCCTGACGCTCGCCTGATTCGCGGCCGGTCGGCCGCCGCGCCACGCGCCAGCGGCTGCGTCCCACAAGACGACCGCGCGATGGAACAATTTGGGAGGGGGCGATCGACGGCTTCCGAGCGACAAGAGGTTGCAATGGGCGTGCACAACGTGATCCGGAGACGACACCTGGGGGCCGTGCGGCGGCTGACGCTCGCCCTCACCCCGCTCGCCGCCACGTGCGCCCTCGCCGTCCCCGCTCTCGCCGGCCAGTACCACGTGTACTCCTGTCGCACCCCGTCCGGGGAAAGCGCGCCGACGGATGGGTGGACGGGGTCGGCGACCGAAGGGGAAGCGGTCACCAAGAACACATGCTCGGAACCTGGAGGCGCTCTAGTCGCTGGGCTGAAAGCAAATACTTCCCGTACTGTTGGGGTGGAACTTGCTAAGTGGACGTTCACGTCTTTGTCCAACGAGACGATCGCTGGACTACGACTGTGGCGCTCTGGAGACGCTGAGGGTGGCGCGCTCGAGGACGGCAGTTATTCGTTCTGGTTTGCCTGGCCATCTCCGGAAGAAAGATTTGGCGAATGCGATCACGTGGCCCAATGCACGACCGAACAGGGCGACTCTGCACAACCTTTGTCGCCGGCGAATCTAGTCATCGATTCAAGTAGCCACCCTGTCTCATCGATGGACGCGGCTGTCTCGTGCGTCGGGAGTGAAGGGTATGCGTGTCCAGATGGTCCGGGCGATCCTGATGGCTATGCCGCCGTCGTCTACATCTACGCAGCCGACATCACCCTCGAACAAGCCGCTGGGCCTACCGCGTCGGCCCCGGCAGGCGAACTGGCAACGGCCCCGGCTGTAGGCGGGGTGAGCCACCTGGCGTTCCAGGCGAGCGATCCGGGTTCGGGTGTGTACGAGGCGGTGTTCAGCGTGGACGGGAAGGTGGTGCAGAGCACGGTGCTGGACGAAGACGAAGGTCACTGCAGGAATGTGGGACAGACGACGGACGGGCTGGCGGCGTTCCTGTACGTGCAGCCGTGTCCGGCGTCGCTGAACGCTTACGTGGGCTTCGACACGACGGTGGTGCCGAACGGCGAACACCACCTGGTGGTGGACGTGACGGATGCGGCGGGAAACTCGGCGCTGGTGCTGGAACGCAACGTGACGGTCGACAACCCCGCGCCGACGGGTGGACCGAACGGTACGAACGCGTCGGCCGAGGCGTCGCTGGCGGTGGGCTGGAAGGGGGCGAAGGGCACGCACCTGGATCGCGGCTACGGGCGCACCGAGACGGTCGTCGGGCGTTTGACGGGGACCGGAGGTACGCCGATCGGGGGAGCACGGGTGGACGTGCTTACGACTCCCGACTACACGGGGGCGCACACGGCGGCGAGGTCCGACGTGGTGACCGAAGCGAACGGTGGGTTCACGGTGCGTCTGCCGGCGGGGGCGTCTTCGCGGACGTTGCGGTTTGAGTACAGCGCCCAGCTTGGAGGGCCGCCGGTGGTCGCGAAGACGCTGTCGCTGAGCGTGGGCGCGGGCGTCAAGCTGGCGGTGGCGCCGCACACGGCGAGCGTCGGGAGCAGCATCTACTTCTCGGGTCGCCTGCGCGGCGGGCCGATCCCGCCGGGAGGTAAGCCGCTGGTGCTCGAGGCGCGCTCGCCCGGCGGCGCGTGGCTGGAGTTCGACGTGATCCGAAGTGACGCCCGCGGGCGCTTCCACGCGAGCTACCGCTTCAAGTTCCCCGGCCCGGCGGACTACCAGTTCCGGGTGCTGTGCGAAGCGGAGGCCGACTATCCGTATGCGCGTGGGGCGTCGAACGTGGTGAGGGTGTTCGAGCGCTAGGGCGTCTGTCGATCGCCCAACCGCGGCCTAGCCTCCCTTGCAGGCAAGGTGGGAGACGCGACCGCCTGCATAGCGCCAGGTAATCGAAACGGGCTCGTGTCGGCGTCCCGGCGGCGCCAGCGCATGGCGCAAAGCGCGCCGTGCAGCTCGAGTGCGAAGGCTTCATCGGTTCGCCGTCTGCGACGACCTGTTCGAGTTGGCTTGCCGTCGCGGCCAGGTCGGCCGCTGTTGGCGCGTGTGTGGCCTTGTCGGCGCCGTTGTCGGCAAGCTCGGCCTGCTGGGCTCGGAGGTCTTCGAGACGGTCGTGTAGTAGTGCGATGCGCTGCTCACAGCGCTCGGGGGAGAGCCGGCCTTGCTCGAAGGCCTCGAAGTAGCGCTCGGTTGCGCGTTCTGCGCGGGTGATCTCGGCGGCTATGGCGTGGCGGCGCTCATCGAGCGCCGGTCGCTCGTGCTCAGCCTGCGCGTGGGCGGCGGCGAGGGCGTCGTGGATGAGGGGCCGTCGCGGTAGATGCCGGCGAGTTGGCGAAGGACGGCTTTCTCTAGCTTCTCGCGTGGGACGCGCTCGCCGTTGCAGGCTTTGGGACCGTACTTCTGTCGGGCGGTGCAGGCGTAGTAGTGGTAGGTGCCGCCTTTGCCGTGTGCTGACATGCCGATGTAGGCGCGTCCGCAGTGTCCGCAGCGGATGACGCCGGAGAGCAGGAAGTCGGAGCGGTTGCCGCGTCGGCGTGAGGCGTCGGTGCCACGCTCGGTGAGAATCGTCTGTGCTTGCTGGAAGGTGTCCGAGTCAATCAGCGGTTCGTGCTCGGAAGCGAAGTCCTGGCCGCGCCAGCGGATGCGTCCGAGATAGGTCGGGTTGGTGAGGACGCGGTGCACGGCCGGATGGCCCCAGCCGGCGCTCGGTGCTGGTGAGTGCTCGGCGCGGAGCTGGTGGGCGATGGCGATTGTGCCGAGCCGGTCCTCTGTGTAGAGCTTGTAGATGCGCCTGACGATCGGCGCGGTGATCGGGTCGGGCATGAGCTGGCCGTCATGCAGCGCGTATCCGAAGGGTGGGCGTCCGCCGTACCAACGGCCTTCCTTGGCGCGGCGTTCGATACCGGCGGTGATTCGATCGACAATCGTGGCGTGCTCGAACTCCGCGAACACCCCGAGCATCTGAAGCATCATTCGACCGGCCGGCGAGCCGGTGTCGAACGGCTCGGTCGCGGAGCGCAGCACGACGCCGCAGGCGTCCAGCTCCTCCGCGAGTTGCGCGAGCTGGTGCACCTTGCGCGACAGCCGGTCGATCCTGTAGACGAGTAGCTGGTCGATGCGGCCTTGGCGGGCGAGGTCGAGCGCGGCTTGCAGCCCAGGCCGGTCGAGCTTCGTGCCAGTCGAGCGGTCGTCGTGGCGAGCGACGATCCGCCAATCTTCCTGCACCTTGCAGAACGCCTCCAGCCGTTCATGCTGGGACGCGAGCGAGGTCGGCTGGTTCTCCTCGTCGGTGGAGATGCGGGTGTAGAGGCAGATGCGCGTCATGGGATGGCCTCCCGCTCGTAGGCGTCGTGGCTTGGGGCTGGTCGATCAGATCAGATCCGCCGACAGGCTTCAAGTCCTCAACCGTGCTGCCGCCGGGGTCTTGCGGGCGACGGCGCAGCGGGGAGAGCCGATCCCAGAAGCCGGGCTGCTCGTGGCGCCAGCGGCGCCCGAGCGCGCACGCCAGGTCGGCTCGTCCCAGCGCACGGCTGACCGGCAGCTCGCCGAGCGCGACCGGCGGCTGGGTGGGGTCGGCGATCGACTCCCAAACCGTGCCCAGCGGCACTGCGTCGTGCAGTGCGGTCGTGGTCGTGGCGAGCATCGGCCAGCAACCGTCGAGGTTGACTAGGAAGCTGTCCTGGCGGTGGCGTTCTCGCTTGGGCTCAAGCTCCTCGTAGGCGCGGCGCAGCGTCTCGATCCGGCCGTGGCCGGGCACAACGAACAGCACGCTGCACACCTGCGTCTCGTCG
>Ga0210389_10001466_pt1 | contig 19003 bp, 19 predicted proteins | sample IncBWH28OmetaG_FD_160127 | JGI IMG/M metagenome (GOLD analysis project Ga0210389, IMG submission 160127) | Forest soil microbial communities from Barre Woods Harvard Forest LTER site, Petersham, Massachusetts, United States - Inc-BW-H-28-O ...
AGCGGGACATAGGGGTCAGGTATAAAAGGCGTGTTGCCCAATGTACATGGAGGACACGAGCAGAGGTCATCTCCCAATCGCGGGACTGTGTGGGCCAAGAAGGCACGAAGCGTTTTTGTCCCGGAGGGACTTTATGAGCGTAGCCAGGCAGTTTACTGCCTGGAATGACGCCAAAGAAAAGGCCGTCTCGTAGAGACGGTATGATTTCGTTCGATGTGGGATTCGGTCACCATCCTACGCCCGTGAGCAGAACGTCGAACCACTATCATGCCGTACCCTAGCTGGACGGAACGCTTTTTCGAACTGTTTCCAGGCAGTGAACTGCCAGGCTACATTCATCGAGTCCCTCCAGGACAAAGCGCTTCGTGTCCTTTGTGGTCTTCTGTGCCGAAGATAATTGGGCAACAGCCCGTAAACGTTTCACATCGCGCGTGACCCTTACTTACGAACCCCTTGATAAATGTTTCAAGCACGCTCACGTGAAACTTTTTCTATTCTGCACTGCACTTCTTTTCGCCGCTGATGCGGGGAGTGTTCCCGTTTCTCACGGTCCGACTCCGTTGCAACGACGGGAAATAGTTCCAACCAGAAAATTGCGGGTCGGGGTTGCCTCTGCCCCAGCGAAGTCTGCGCTTTTTGTGGTCAAGGATGCCGACGGCAAGCCGCGCGGCGTTACTGTCGATCTCGGGCAACAGCTCGCGAGCAAGCTCGGAGTGCCGGTCGAATTCTTGGTCGCAGCCAATTCCGGCGAACTAGTAGACGCCCTGAGCTCTAACACAATTGACGTGACCTTCGTACCGATCGACGAGGAACGCAGGAAAAGGCTAGATTTCGGGCCGGCCTACTTCATCATCGAGAGTACCTATCTCGTGCCCGCTGGCTCGGACATCAAGAGCCTGAGTGAAGTTGACCGTCCCAGCATACGGGTCATTGGCATCGCTGACACAGCGACCATCCGCGCCGCGGCCCGTTCATTGAAAAATGCCAAGATTGCAGCCGTTAAGTCGGTCAGCGAGGCGACGGAGATGCTCCGCACTGGAAAGGCGGACGCCTTGGCACTAACCCATGATTCGCTACGACCGGTTGCAGCCCAACTGGCCGGTTCTCGGATTCTTGATGGCAGCTTTCTACAAACCGGCATTGCTATTGCGCTGCCAAAAAACCGTCCGAATGCCCTCGCTTATGCGACCTCATTCATGGAAGACGCTAAGGCGTCAGGAATCGTTCGGCGCGCCTTTGACGATGCGGGTCTCAACGACCTGGTAGTCGCACCGCCGTCGGCCCAGTAGCCACGATTTTGAGCCACCCCAACGAAGAACAAAAATCTCACGCAAAGCTGCAAAGTCGCCAAGGAAAGGCGGATTTAAACACGAGATAACAGAGGAAATCACAATACACAAAGACCACAAAGGACACGAAGACAGAGCGAAACTAAAGGCTATAGCGATCTTTTTTTTATTCGTTCCTCTGTCTTTGTGACCTTTGTGATCTTTCCTTATTCTGACACTCAATCCGTCTTCTCTTTGCGCCTTTGCGTGAGATTTTCTTCTTTGTCGGGCTGGCTAAAGTGAGGACAGGTCACAGCCCGCGAATGTCTATGATTGGAGCGAATCACAATGACAATAGATTACGGTCACCCTCCGAAAGGCGGTTTCGCGAAACTGGTATCCGAACTTCTGGTCGAAGACCTGGGCGAAAGCCTCGATTTCTGGCGTGAGGCGCTCGGCTTCGAAATCGCTTATCAGCGTCATGAGGAGAAATTCGTCTATTTAGAGAATCCTGATGGTGCACAAATCATGTTGTGCGAACGATCAGGAATCTGGGAGAGCGCGCCCATGGAAAGGCCATACGGGCGTGGGGTGATGTTCCAAATTTACCTCTCTTCAATCGACCCAATAATTAGCCGCTTGCAGGGCTTGCGAGTGCCGATCTATGCCGGTCCAAGAGAAGTTTGGAGACGGTACGGCGACCGGGAAGGAGGTAAACGAGAAGTGATCGTTCAGGATCCCAATGGTTACCTCGTCATGTTGGCTGAAGATCTCGGTGAGAGACCTCTGTAACGCAATTCGATCCGCAGCTTCTCCTTCCGGGATACAGGTATCGGTTACCCGGTTCAGTACGGAAAGATCACAAGCAGACTTCGCCCCATCTCCCCCTTTAGCTATGTCGGCCAAGAGGACACAGAGGCAGAAAAATCTCACGCAAAGCCGCAAAGTCGCCAAAGGTTAAGACGGAGGCTTAGGCGAGGCGATCACGCTCGGGGCACAAACAACTCATCTCCAGCGGCAGCCAACGTTTTCAATTCACCTTGGCGAGGAATTTCCCCGGCATAGAGACTTTAAATAAGAGCTAAACAAAGCAACATGCGGTTTTGCGATGAGACGGAGGGCCAGAGGCTTCAAGTTGCTCCTACTTTGCAGCACCAGTTCTGGACGCCTCGATGTGCAAAATCCGCCCGAGTTGGGCAAAAGAAGCCATACGGTGGTGTCTCGATTTGTCGAACGCTCTTTTCTAGGATCAGGGCGCGGTGGCACCTCACCATTGGCATAGGCCATGCTACGCTAGTATTACGAAATTAAAAACCAGTAATACTGAAGCTCTAAACCCCCTTCTGACTTATGCATGTTATCCGCTCCTTTTCTTTTCGCAGGGTCGCTTCCAGCTTCCTCGTGTTTACGGCTATTTTGGCTGCGTCGAATATCCACGCTGAACCACTTAAGGTAGCTTACAGCGACTGGCCCGGCTGGGTCGCCTGGGATATTGCTACCCAGAAGAATTGGTTCAAGGACGAAGGACTCGATGTCCAGTTCATGTGGTATGATTACGCCCCTTCCATGGACGCCTTTTCCACCGGTAAAGTGGATTGCGTCGGCATGACGAACGGCGATGCGCTGGTCACCGGGTCCGGTGGTAAACCTTCAGTGGCAATCATCATTACCGACTTTTCCAGTGGTAATGACATGATTGTGGGGAAACCGGGGATCAACTCGGTGAAAGACTTGAAAGGCAAAAAGATCGGTGTCGAGCTGGGTCTGGTAGACCATTTGCTGCTGTTAAATGCCCTGGAGTCGAATGGAATCAAAGAGACCGATGCGACCCTGGTGAACACGCCGACAAATGAAACCCCTCAAGTGCTGGCAGCCGGCGCCGTCGATGCGATCTGCGCCTGGCAGCCAAACGCGGGTCAGGCTCTGAAGACCGTTCAAGGTTCGAAACCGATCTACACCTCAGCGCAGGCGCCCGGGCTGATCTATGATCTGATGTGCGTCTCGCGCGAAAGCCTCGAAAAGCGCCGTGGCGATTGGCTCAAATTTGTGAAGGTCTGGTATCGTATCGTCGACTATCTCAACGATCCGGCCAATCTGGACGAAGCGCTCAAAATTCTGGCCGCGCGCGACAACGTCAAACCTGAGGAATACGAGCCGTTTATCCAAGGGACGCACATCCTGACATTGAAAGAGGCCTTACAGCGGTGGAAACCCGGTCAAGGGCTCGACTCGGTTTATGGATCGACTACCAACGTTGACAACTTCAACGTCAAGTACGGTGTCTACAAGCAGCACGTGGACTACCACGGGTATCTAGATCCGAGCCTGACCGAAGAATATGCGAATTCAATCGCAACTAAGACGGCTGGTAAATAGGTAGAGGCCAGTACACAAGGACTCAGCAGCGGAAGGTAGCAAATAAGATCCTACCTTCCTTGGCCAAATAGATCGGCATCATGAATTCCGGTAGCACGAAACCGCGAGAGCCATGGTTCAAGATCAGGGAAGAGCTGAATGGCCGCCGTCGCATGTTGCTCACCGGGATATCGTTCCTGTTACCGCTCGGCCTCTGGTGTTTGGTGAGTTATGTGCCGTTCATCTGGCATCCGGATTTTCGCCTCGAAGTTTCTGCTGACCGAACTGGTGTTAGTACGGTCTACACGGCGGGAGACCATGTTAGCAAAGATTTCTTCGCTTCCTTTCAAGACGCGGTTCGGGATCAAAACGCAAAGATTGTTCAGGATGTAAAAAACGGTAACGCATCGGGCGGGGTAATGACTCGTCGCGAGAACCAGAAGAAGTTGCGCCAAATCGCATCTTTGGCTGTCTGGAACGGCTGGCTCCAGCCTACCCAGAGAGAAGACGACGCGGCAATCTATGAAATCTGGAAAAAGATTGCCACGGGGAGCTTGGTCCCTAATAGGCCTCCGCTCACGCAAGAGAACCTCGAAATTGTCCGCAAAAATTGGCTAGCATTGTCCGAAGCGAGCCCGGCTTTCGATCTCAGAAAGTTGCCCCAAGAATCTTTGCTCGCCCTCATCCCCCAGGGCCAGCCTTCCAATCCCGACTATCTGCCGGCGCCTCACGAGGTTTTACTGACCGGCATCGAGAATTTTCTTCCGGGCAAGAATGAGATCGGCCAGTTGTCTATGCCGCAACGGTTACTGATCTCGGTCCAGATCGTAGTCGGCGGCTTCCTGCTTTCCTGCCTTTTCGGGGTACCAATTGGAATTCTGGCCGGGAGCTATTCGGTTTGTTCCAAACTATCAGAGCCGTTCATCGATTTCTTTCGGTACATGCCGGCGCCGGCATTTAGCACCCTGCTTGTGGCCATATTCGGAGCACACGATGCGCCCAAGCTGGCGCTTGTGTTTATCGGCACCTTTTTCCAAATGGTCCTGGTCGTGTCTAAAACAACTCGTCAGCTGGATCATTCTCTTCTGGAAGCGGCACAAACGCTTGGAGCTAAACCGAGACAACTCTTTGTTCATGTCGTCATTCCTGGCATTCTCCCCGATCTCTACAATGACCTGCGTATATTGCTTGGTTGGTCCTGGACCTGGTTAGTAATTGCTGAGCTCATCGGGGTAAAGACCGGATTGACCGAATTCATTGAAACCCAAGGTCGCTGGCGTAATTTTGATGCCGTTTTTCCGGTTATCATCATGATCGGATTGATCGGTTTCTTCACCGATCAGTTTCTCGCCTGGTTTAGAGGAGTTCTTTTCCCGTATACCCGGAAATCCCGCATAAGAACAAAAAAAACGGAAAAAGTCGAGCGAGCCGCCGAAACACCCCTACCTGAAGCAACCCGGGTACCGGAGCTGACTCCGACATGGTCGAATCAAGAATAACTCTTCCTGATTATCATCTTCAGGCGCCCGGGGTAGCCGCACGATTCGAGCGGCTCAAGCAGCGCCCGATCGTGCTCGAAACCGATCGCCTGCGGAAAACATTTGCCTCGCCACAGGGCGAAATCACGGCCCTGGAAGATGTTAACTTTACGGTGCATCGGCGTGAGTTCTTGTGCGTCATCGGGCCGTCTGGATGCGGAAAATCGACATTGATCCGGATATTGGCTGGGCTGGAAACACCGACAGACGGCGAAGTTCTGGTTGACCGGAAACGAGTTACGGGTCCAGGCCCAGACCGGGGAATGGTTTTTCAGGGCTACACTTTGTTCCCGTGGCTGACAGTAAAAGGAAACGTCATGTTCGGATTAAAAATGACAGGCCATTCCGCGGTGCCTGAGGCCGAAGCCCGACAATGGATTTCCATGGTAGGCCTGTCGAAATTCGAGAACGCTTATCCACATCAGCTTTCAGGAGGCATGAAGCAGCGAGTCGCCATCGCGCGGGCCTTGGCGAATCAACCTCGCGTCCTGCTCATGGATGAACCATTCGCCGCGTTAGACGCGCAGACCCGATGTCAGATGCAATCCTACCTCCTCCAGATCTGGCGGAATGTCGATGTAACCGTCGTATTCATCACTCATGATCTAGAGGAAGCCATCTATCTTGCAGATCGGATCCTGGTTCTGAAGGCGCATCCCGGACGAGTCGAAGAATTGATCGAAGTACCGGTACCGCGGCCGCGTTCATCGGCTCAGTTTATTTCTCCCGAATTCCTAGCGGTTAAACAGCGGCTCGAGGAACTCATCCATCCGGCCGGAGCATCGGGCTGGAGCGATAAAATTCCAAACCTGCGTCTTACCGTAGCGGGCGACGACGTCGAGTAACTTTGCCTGCCGAAATGAGCCTCGTCTTTCCTAGACATTCACGAAAGCTAGTATTACTGATTTGCTAATTATTAATACCCAAGCCGACTAACCATGAGATCGTCCGCGCAGAAGAATGGGCATTCCGACAGTAAGGTTCAGCGAATCAGTGTTTCCCTGCCTGAATCCGTTTTTCAACAGCTCGATCAACTTGTGGCCGAACGCGGATTGGAAAACCGCTCAAAGGCTATCGCTGATATGGTTACCCATTTCGCCTTGGAACATCAGGAGGACAAAGGAGAGACCATTATGGCCGGGACGATTACCATCGTTTATGCTGAGTCCAAGGGGAATCTGCTGCACCGCCTGGCCGAGCTGGAACGCGTTTATCTGGACGAGGTGATTAGCTCACTCCACGTACAACTACAGGATAACCATCGGATGGAGGTGCTCCTTGTCCAAGGCCCCGCCCGGCAATTGAACCTAATCGCGGATAAACTGATGGCCCTCCGAGGCGTGAAAACCGGAAAGCTGACCCTGACCAGCATGATCATTCCCCAGGTACATCCTTTACCTCAAAAAAGGGGTACGCAATCGCCTGCCAGGTAACTTGTACCGGACCGATGGACGTAATTCTCCAACCCTCCACTCTTCAAATTCTTAAATAACTCCAGGTATGACGACTAACAATTCCCTTCCCATCGAGTCCGTTCTTCTTGAGGAAGTAATACCAGGAGGCACCATGTGGTCCTATGTATTAAAGCGCCACCACATCCTTCGACTCACAGATCTGCAAGGTGGGGCCAACGTTGGTACGATGCTGTACAATCGCGATCACTTCCTCGAACGTCTTAATCTTCCCGACACGCTTAAGGCTCAACACACGGCGAAATTGACCACCGGCTTCGTGCTGTATAGCGACATGGGTCGACTACTTTGCTCGATCGTGGCGGATTCTTGCGGATGGCATGACCCGCTCAGTGGACATTCTAATCGAAAGTTACTAGAGCAGAAATATGGTCCGTCACGATATCAGGAGGCTCGCAATGATTTCTACCGAAATGCTCATGACCAATTCCTTATTGAACTGGGCAAATGGGGATTAGGTAAACCGGACTTGGTGGCAAATGTCAATTTCTTCAGCAAGGTGACGGTTAACGAACAAGGGTCGATGCAGTTCGTTCCAAATAATTCGAGACCGGGCGATTATGTCGAACTGCGCGCGGAGATGAATGTATTGGTCATACTCAACACCTGTCCCCATCCGATGGATCCTAACCCCGCTTATCAGCCGCGGCCGGTAGCATTGATGGTTTATCCGAGCCCGCCTGTGGCTGGCGACGATGAGTGCCGTACCTCTTGTGAAGAGAACGTTCGCGGTTCTATCCTAACCGACGCTCTCTTCCGCTGATTGTTCTTTCTCGGTTCAGTAACTATGAGCGCCCTGATTTACCACGAAAGTAAACTGGATCCAGCCAACGCGATTCACGATCACGTCTTACCGTCGGGTTTAGGCTGGATGCACGAAATCAAAGCTGGTCAAACCTTCCGGATTGTCGACCTGGAAGGCAATCAAGCAGTGGATACACTTTTCTACAATGCGCATGATCGTGCGGACAGGTACAGCCTGCAGGACACAATTCGCGCCCAAGGAAATATCTACCTGACCACTGGTTCGAGTCTCTTGTCTTCAGAGGGTAGTGTGTTGTTAACGATTGTAGCGGATACCTGCGGGAGGCACGACACCCTGGGCGGCGCGTGTGCGGCCGAGAGCAACCAGGTCCGTTATGCGATCGAAAAGAAACACATGCATAACTGCCGGGACACCTTTTTACTCACCATCGCAGAGTCAGCTGGCGGATATACCAAGCGGGATGTCACCCATAATATTAATTTCTTTATGAATGTCCCAGTAACGCCGGAAGGAAAGCTGACTTTTGCGGACGGCGTTTCGGATAAAGGCCGGTACGTAGAGATGCGCGCCGAAATGGATGTGGTTTGTCTTATTTCTAATTGTCCACAGTTGAATAATCCGTGCAACGCCTATAATCCGACTCCAGTCCGGCTCCTGATTTGGGATTGAAAACGGTAGATCAGGGAATGGATAAATCGGGCACAATCGAAGTACTGCAATCCGGCATGCAGACCAGCGTACAGGATTTTCCTGGGCGCGTCGGCTACTGGGCGGTCGGTGTTCCACCTTCCGGGCCGATGGACTCACTCTCGTTCCGGCTAGCTAATCGGCTGTTGAAAAATCCGCCGGATGCCGCCGGATTAGAAATTACCTTAACGGGTCCAACTCTGCGCTTTAATTGCACGGTATGCATTTGTTTGGCGGGAGCACCCATGCGGGCGAGTCTGGATAGTGATCCAGTCCCGTTCTTGAAAGTGATCAAGGTAAAAAACGGACAAACGCTTTCGGTGGGACGCGCGGCTAATCTCGGGGTGCGGAGCTATCTCTGCTTTGAAGGTGGGCTTGATGTACCGGTTTATCTCGGTAGCCGGTCCACCTTTGCGCTCGGGCTCTTTGGCGGGCATGAGGGGCGCGTATTAGAACGAGGAGACGTATTGCGTCTGAACCCCGAAGAGCGACGTGGCGCTGCTCCCGGAGCAGAGCTTCCGGTTCCAGTCCGTCCCGTGCTGACGAACCACTGGGAGATCGGAGTGTTGTACGGGCCGCACGGGGCTCCCGATTTTTTTACGTTCGATGATATTGAGATTTTCTTCTCAACCGATTGGGAGGTTCATCATAACTCGAATCGAACCGGTATTCGATTGATCGGTCCCAAACCGAAATGGGCGCGATTGGACGGTGGGGAAGCGGGTCTGCACCCGTCAAATATCCACGACAATGCGTATGCCATCGGGTCCGTCGATTTCACTGGAGACATGCCGATTTTGCTTGGGCCGGATGGACCGAGTCTCGGCGGATTCGTCTGTCCGGCGGTAGTGATCGATGCTGAGCTTTGGAAACTCGGTCAGATTCGACCGGGAGATAAAGTACGGTTCCGCCGATTAGGCTCAGAACAAGCCAGCCATCGAAAGGCAGTTCAGAACCGCGAGATTGAGACTCTTTTTCCAGCGAGAGTTCCTAGGGCGATTCCCAGAGCAAACTCTGAAACCGCCGAAGATCCGGCCGTTCTCTGGGTGTTAGCTCCGGTCAAGGATCGTCCAAAGGTAGTTTATCGCCGTTCTGGCGACGAGTACCTATTGGTCGAATACGGGCCGCTTGAATTAGATCTCGAGTTGCGGTTTCGAGTTCATGCTTTGATGCTTTGGCTCGAACAGCAGAAATTCTGTTGGGTAGTCGATCTAACACCAGGAATCCGATCCTTGCAGGTGCATTTTGACAGCCGGCAAATTTCATTGAACGCACTCTTATCGCTTCTGTTGGATGCGGAACCCGATTTGCCGCCAGTAGCCGACATGGCGGTCCCGACCAGGATCGTCCATCTGCCACTATCCTGGGAAGATGAATCGACGCTCGTTGCCATTCGCCGGTACATGCAAGCTGTCCGGTCTGACGCTCCCTGGTGTCCAAGCAACATCGAATTTATCCGGCGTATAAACGGACTAGATTCGGTCGATGACGTCCGCCACATCGTATTTGATGCCAACTACCTGGTGCTCGGTCTCGGCGATGTTTATCTTGGCGCCCCCGTTGCCGTCCCTCTTGATCCGCGTCACAGGTTAGTAACTACGAAATATAATCCGGCCAGACTCTGGACTCCGGAGAATGCGGTTGGCATAGGTGGCGCCTATCTCTGTATCTACGGAATGGAAGGGCCGGGCGGATATCAATTCGTAGGGCGAACCTTGCAAGTCTGGAACCGATTACGCGCAACCTCGGATTTTCTGAAAGGTACTCCATGGTTGTTACGCTTCTTCGACCAGATTCGCTTTTATCCGGTCACCGGGGACGAATTGTTGGTCCGGCGCGAAGAATTTCTCGAGGGCAAGTTCCAGCTTAAAGTCGAGACCGAGATGTTTCGACTTCGTGATTACAAGCGATTTCTTGAAAACATCTCGAGCGAGGCCGAAGCCTTTAAGAAGCGGCAGCAGGCAGCTTTTCATGCCGAACGCGAGCGCTGGGCAAATGCGGAGTTAAAAGAGCCGATCTCGAAATCGAAGGCCGCCTAACAGCCAAACGGACATAAGACAGAAAAAATCTCACGCAAAGCCGCAAAGGTTTAAGACGAGGTTACCTCGTCATGTTGGCTGAAGATCTCGGTGAGAGACCTCTCTAAGGACGCCGGTAGGGACGAACTCCTGTTCGTCCGTTTGGTCGATATCGTAGAGACGCGCGGACGAGCAGGATCTCGTCCCTACTGCCCGGCCAATCAGATTCCGTGATAGGGCATCACAAGGTACGTCTACTCAGGGCCAACTCGAGACTCTACGCTGTGACCATGGACAGGGAAAATTACCACGGAATATACGATGTTATTATAGTTGGTGCTGGCTACAGCGGCACCTTGGTCGCGGTCCATCTAGCTCGTGCAGACGCAAATCTGCGTATCGCCTTGATTGAACGCGGAAAGAACGCAGGGCGAGGCGTTGCCTATGGTACGACCGATGCCAAACACCTGCTTAACGTGCGGGCGGATCAAATGGGCGCTTTTCCGGACGACGTCGGTCATTTTTATCGCTGGCTACAGCATCATCAATCAAACCTCGACGCCGCCGGTGTTACCGATCTGCGGCCGGACGCCTTCATTCCGCGTTTGGTGTTTGGTGACTACATCCAGGATCTGTTACGCGAAGCCTGTGAGAGGTCACGGTGTCTAGACCTTATCCATGACGAAATCGTCGACATAACCCGCGAGAACGATGGCGCGTTTCGGTTACTAACGCGGGCCGGCAAAGAACTAAGAGCAGCGCAAATTGTGCTGGCGGTTGGCAATTTTCCGCCCGGCACCCATCTCGGCAGCGACAAAGCCACGGAACGGCCTTGGTTCAGCAACAATCCTTATTCAGCCGGGGCCCGGGCTGAGCTGGCCGAACCAGGCGATATCCTCATCATCGGGACTGGTTTGACTAGCCTCGACGTGTTGATGTCGCTGGCTCCGATCAAACGGGAGGGCAAGATTCATATTCTTTCCCGGCGAGGTCTTTTCCCTCAGCCACATGGCGCCGCCGTCGCGGCTTATCCGCCGTTTTTCGATTTTGACCATTTACCGAAGACCGCCGGCGATCTTTTACGCCGAGTCCGTCGTCAGGTCCGAATTGCAGCTGCTGAGGGAATCGATTGGCGCCCAGTCATCGATTCGATTCGCCCGTTTAATCAGGCCATCTGGCAGAACCTCGGTTATTTAGAACAGAAGCGATTTTTGAGGCGCTTGCGCAGTTTCTGGGACATCCATCGGCACCGCTGTGCTCCGCAAATACTGGCCGTAAAAGAGCGGCTTGAGGCGGAGAACCGGCTCATTTGTCACCGCGGAAACATTCTGGACTTTCGTCCGGTAGAAAACCAAGTCGAGGTGACCTATCGACCCCGGGGAACGCAAGAGAAAAGGACCATCGTAGTAAGGCAAGTTCTCAGCTGCACTGGCCCTCAGCCGGATTATCGTAAACTCGACGATCCGTTGGTCCATCATTTATTGGAACGCGACCTTCTCGCACCTGATCCTCTGCGAATGGGAGCATATACCGATCAAGAAGGACGAGTACTCAACCAAGCTGGTGAACCTATCCATCGGCTCTACACGCTCGGTAGTCCCCGGATGGGATCTCTTTACGAATCGATTGCGGTTCCGGAACTGCGCGGTCAAGCAAGAGACGTAGCTAAACACATTCTCTCCTGCCATCGTGCGTGCACCAAACCTGCGTAACTGCGGCATCGCTTCGATGAAGCAGAATATGGAACGATCACAACGCAGTTTGTCCCGAAGGGACTCGATGAACGTAGCCTGGCAGTTTACTGCCTGGAAACAGTTAGAAAGAGCGTTCCGTCCCGCCAGGGTACGGTATGATGGCGGTTCGACGTTTAGCTCACGGCCTGCAGGACGATGACCGAATGCCGCATCGAACCAAATCACAACGGCTCTACGAGACGGCCTTTTCTTTGGCGTAATTCCAGGCAGTAAACTGCCAGGCTACCTTCATAAGGTCCCTCCGGGACGAAAACCGCCCTAGGGTTAGAAAAACAGTACCGTCGTACTATTGGTTATTCCTTAGCTGTCCTGATAAGAGAATGACCCCACGATCTGTTGGCTGGATCGTGGTCTGTTCCGAAAATGATGAAACGTGACCATTTTGTTGTACCCACTTGCGTGGCTCTATTCGCTATGGGCGTGTTTTGGACCTCCAAAGTTCATGCCCAGAATTTTCTCACCGGCGGCACGGACTTTTTTTATGTGTCGTCAGACGCAACCCTCAATCCTAGTACCGGGTTTCAACCTTGGAATTCGCTTCCAGCGATTGCGGACGGGATCGTTAATAACACCAGCACCCCATTTAACGGAACAGTTTTTGAAGCTACGGGGAATGATCATTGGAACTTCAGTTTCGCATCTGCTGCAATCGTCACCGGTATTGGATTTTGGACGACCGTTGGAAGTCAGCCGGATAACGGAATCAGGGGCTTCTCAGTGAGCTATTTCGATACCGGGACTCAGTTGGGAACACAGACCGGCAGCGCGGCACTAGGCGGCGGGTGGCAAGATTTCGCGGCGGGTCAAACCTTTAACAATGTTACGGACGCAACCCTGACCATAACGTCCAATTTCGGAAGTGCCAGTGGTGCGGAATTTTCAGAAATCCGTTTCGATACGCCAACACCGCTTCCAGAGCCATGTTGCTGACGATCGGCGGAATTTTAGTTGGATCGATGATCCTCATTCGGAACCGAAATGCGCAGGCCTCGTGCTGAGCGGGGACCTGTTGCCACTCACTCATCCCGTCCAAGGCGAGGCCTGGTAGAGGTCGGAACGAGCTCCTGCTCGTAAGATCGGTACGCGTCGGATCGCCGTTTCTCACCTTATCGGTGGGCAAGTCGTCGGTATGAAAGAAGACGGACGAGCAGGAACTCGTCCCTACCGCTCGATGCACTTAGGATTGACGTGCTGGTGGCCCTTAAGTAATAACGGAGCCGACGACCATGAACAGGGGGTTGCCCGAAGACCTTGGGGCGACGTCGCGCCCGAAATCGGTCCAAGAGTACATCGACGAGACGCCAGTATGGCGCGACGGCACCTTGCTGCGGACGACGCCGATGACCGGCATGCAATGGCGTATCTGGACGCTAGCAGCTGCGGGGAAATTTTTTGAAGGACTCGTCGTTTTTATGACCGGTGTCGCGATGCCGCTCATTGCTGATGAGTTCCACTTGAGCGCTATGCAACATGGCGTCGTAGGTGCAGCGAGCCTATTTGGTATCCTGGTCGGTGCGGTCGGTCTTGGCAGCCTGTCGGACCGTTTTGGCCGGAAGCGGATGTTCGTTACCGAGATGTTCATCTTCATGTTCTTCCTGTGCCTTATTGTGTTCAGCCCCAGTTATCTCTGGCTAGTTGTCTTCCTGTTCGGTATTGGCGTTGCTCTCGGCTGCGACTACCCGACCGCGCACTTGATGATCTCCGAAAGTATTCCCAGTAGCATGCGTGGTCGACTAGTGCTGGCCGCGTTCGGATTCCAGGCGCTCGGTGCGCTAACCGGCACGGCAGTAGGATATGTTATCCTAAGGAACATCCCGCAGATAGGAGCTTGGCGCTGGATGTATGCAACCGCAATCGTACCAGGGCTCGTGGTCACCATTGGGCGTCTTTCGATTACCGAAAGTGCGCATTGGCTACTCGCGCGCGGCAAAATCGAGTTGGCTAAGCAGCAAGCAGATCGGCTGCTGCGGCGTAACCCTCCCTACCCCCGCGGCGTTACTCTGGATGGCAGCGGCGAGAGAGATGCCACCGGGGATCATCGGCAACACCGCGGCTATGGGGCTCTATTCAGTAAGGATAACCGGCGTGCGACGATCCTCGCGTCGGTGCCTTGGTTCTTACAGGATCTGGGGACTTATGGCATCGGGATCTTTACACCCGTGATCCTCGCAGCATCAGTCGGCCACAAAACCAGATATGTACGCAACCTGGCCGACCTTATCAACAACGATATCCTGGCCGCGAGAGGCGCCGCAATGATCGACGTCTTGCTGATCGTGGGCATTTTTTGCGCGATCCTGCTTTCCGATCGAGTCGGCAGAATTCGACTCCAGATAATCGGCTTTGTTGGCTGCGCCGCTGGTCTGTTGCTGGCCTCGTCTTCGGGCTTTTACACCGGAGGACCGCATGTTCTGTTAATCTTTCTCGGCTTCATGTTGTTCAACTTTATGACCAATCTCGGTCCGAACGCGCAGACCTACTTGTTAGCTGGTGAGGTCTTCCCGACGCGCGTCCGAGGGATGGGCGCAGGGTTCGCCGCTGCGTTTGCCAAGATCGGCGCTGTCATGACCGCGTTCCTGTTTCCAATCCTATTGGCTGATGTAGGAAGCCAGACGCTGCTTTATATCCTTGTCGGAACCTCTTTGTTGGGTGCGGCCATCACGTGGGCTTTCCAGATTGAGACCGCTGGAATCAATCTAGAAACAATCGGCTGTAGGACTCACATAGCCAGGGTCACGTCTTAACAGCAACATTTCAGCGAAAGCGTCGGTGGATTTCAGAGGCATTCATGAATCGTCTACCGATTAGCTTGCATTAACCACGCTAAGGTCTTTTGCCTTGATGAGATTGTTGCTGGTTAGGACGTGACTCTTACTCACCAACCCCTTCAGCTGGTTGGCAGCTTCACTGGCATGCCATGGGGAGTACGCCTGTAAGCGTCAGCCCAAGCCTCTTTGCGCGCAACCAAGCCCGCCGAATCGGCCAAGCCCTTAGCCGTGACCAGGTGCTCGAGAGCCGCCAACCAATGATCATAGTAATGGGAGCCGTCATCGGGTTCACTGGCGCTCGCTGCGGCGTTGAGCTGGTCGGCAAGCGCGGCTGCCCACTCCTTCCAGGTGAAATGTCCCTGTTCGGAGAGCTTCACGGCGAGCGCAAATGCCTGGGCTTGCCAAGGCTCGGCAAATACTGGTTCGCCCTTTTCTTGTGGAAGCCGCGGCAACGCTTGCATGCGCTCGGTTTCCGTTATGGACCTAAGCGTGCTCAAGGTAATCGTCCCACAGGTCGAGATAGACGGCTGTGCGCGCCGAGGCTTGGTCCCCCCACAAGTCCCGCGCGGCGAACCGCACCGAGTACAGATGTTGCGGATTCTCGCCGAGAGAATGAGCGTTAGTATCCGGGAAGACGTGAACGCCATGGTCCAGATAGATTGTGCCAGGCTTACCCCGCACGTAACGCGGCAAACGCGTATGACCAGTCGGATGGAGGTTGCGGGCGCGTACCTGCTGACCCACTGTGAACCTAGCCGGCACCGGTACTTCTCGGGTCGCAGGTTTACCCTTCGCGACCATTCCCGGTACATCACTGGCAACCAGCGCGGGCGTCGCCTTGGGTGAGCCTGGCGCCAGCTTGCCGCTCTCCACTTCCGCGCGCGTGACCAGGCCGCTTTTCACCATTAGCTCGACGAGCGCGTGTAGCCGTTGCTCATAGTAGCTCATACGCAGATATTCGGGCGCCGGAATGAGCTCGACCGCGTGACGAGAGGCATCGCCGGTCCATTTGCTCCAAGCCCTCACCGCGCGGTTGAGTGCGAACACCCGGGCTTCCCACGGCTCGGGGAACACCGGCTCGTTTTTCTCGTATTGGATCGCGCCCATGCCGTGCATGCCGCCCATGTCATGTACGCTGTTCATAGGCTAGCTCCTGTCTGCGGGAGTTCGACCTTGGCAACACCAACCATGGCATCGCGTGTCACCAGCACAGCAAGTTGTTCCTCGCTCAGCTTTTCGCTGGCAGTCGGCCGCTCGGGTAGTACGAGGTAGCGCACTTCCGCTGTGCTATCCCAAACCCGTATTTCGACATCCTCCGACAGCTCGAGACCGAATTCGCGTAGCACGCCGCGTGGGTCGATTACCGCGCGGGAGCGGTAAGGCGCGGACTTGTACCAGACCGGCGGCAACCCGAGAACCGGCCAGGGATAACAGGAGCACAACGTGCACACGACCAGGTTGTGCACCTTAGGACCATTGGCGACCACGATCATATGCTCGCCCTGTCCACCGGTGTAGCCGAGTTCGGCGATCGCGGCCGTGGCGTCGCTCAACAGGCGCTCCTGGTAAGCCGGATCGACCCAGGCTCGCGCTACCACCCGCGCGCCGTTGCGCGGGCCGATCTTATGCTCGTAGGTATCAATCAATGCGTCGAGAGCAGCCGGATCCACCAGCCCCTTTTCGACTAGCAACGATTCGAGCGCTTTGACGCGAAGGGCGAGGTCCGAAGGAACCGCCTGGTGGCTGTGATCTTGCTTGGCCTCTCTCATTAGTGATCAGGACATCTATTGTCCTAGCCACTTTACATGCTACCACATTGATGCAGCCAACTTTTTGTACGAGGGAGTTCAACAAGGGTCACATGTAGAGCCTGTTGCAGGTTTCCCTGACAATCTCTGCAATCAGCAAGTGACCTGTCCCGCTGGTCGTCCCTTCTTTTAAGTCAGCGTCCCTACCCGACGGTTTTCCTGCAGGGTAAGGAGAAGCGCCGGTCTAGTGGAAGCGCACGAGGCTTTGTTGGAAATCTTTTACTTTCGGCATTTTCCCTTTTTGATCCACGGCAAAGCCTTCTTTTTTCAAAAGGGCCGCCTGTGCTTCTACGCCACCGGGGAACCGGCTAAATAACCCTCGGTTCCTTTTATGACCCGCCAATAGGGGACTTTTCGGGTGGCGTCATGGGCAACCGCCTGAAGAGCCTGTTGGGTGGTAACCGGGCAGGTTCCCCGGACTTTGAATTGCTCGGTGAGCTCCTGGCAAAGCTGATTGGTCGTAACGAGTTTGTGCTCCGGGATCTTTTTAACCAAGGCGGCTAAGGTTGCCGGACCTGGCAACAGCATTTTGCCTGGTCCACCAAAAAATTTAAAACGTTCCTTGGGAATGTCCACGATTTGATCTTCTGGGGGTTCCATATTTTTCTCCGCTTCGTAGCTAGCTGACCTATGGATGTGATACTAGCGAATCTTTTGCCATGACAAAACTGGTAATGCAATACTTCCTCCGGGCGCAGTGATACCGATTTTGTGTTCGCATTGGGAGACAAGGCCTCTAACCAACCCATCTCAAATGGGTTAGTTAGAATTAGGACATATAGGGAACCTATAGCGCCAAATCGAGATATGACCTGTCCCTTATCGATTATGTCTCTCCCGGTCAGAGAGAAAAAGGGATAAGGGGATGATCCAGGTGAGGACAACAGATATTGTCAGAGGGGCATCTGCCTTCGTCTCGGTGTGCGAAAGTATTAATATCCCCCATGAGTGACCACATTTACAAAAAGATCGAACTCGTCGGTTCCTCTCCAAGCGGCATCGAGGACGCAGTGAATAACGCAATTAGCCGGGCTGGCAAAACAATACGGAATATGAATTGGTTTGAAGTCGTCGAGGTACGCGGCCACCTGGAGAATAACAAAGTTGGGCATTGGCAGGTGACAGTGAAGGTCGGATTCACTCTGGATAACTGACAGGCGCTCCGCTCGGACGAGTTCAAGCTCAAATCCGGAATAAACGTTGCCCCTTCGGGCTACCCATTATTCCGTTTTAATCTTGAGCTCGCTTCCGCTTCGCGCGCACCCGTCCCAAGTCTTCAACGGGTCGTCTCAGCCATCACGCTCGAAACAAACACTTCTGCAATCGGAATCTCACCCGGATGCCGCCACACAGAGATTTTCGTTTCAGTTGTGTCTGTGATCAGTTCGTTGCGTCTCGCTCGATAGCGGTGGGCAATCAACCGGATGGCGCCATCTAATGTCAAACAGCCCATTTCGGATCCATCGGCAAAGTGGATGGCGTATTTCACGACTTTGTCGCGTATGCGGGTTCGACGAACGCAACTGACTCAAGCCAATGGCGGAACGGCGAAATGGAAGGTTCGAGTTGATTCATCAGGCGGTTTGTCTCCTTTGGACTACGAGCATCCGAGTTTGTCTCACATCACCCATTAAGCAGGCTTGATGCCCAAATCTGTTCGGTACTCGTAGCCCTTTCGGTCGCAATTCTTCCAGGGAATGAAGATCAATCGGTCGTTACCGGTTGATGATTTTAGGCTGAGCGGCTGGAGGAAGTTTCGAAATCGGAACCCAACCATCCCAGTTCCGGAACGCCCGGATGGCACTTACCAGATCGCTCTGAACTGGGCAGATTTGCAACCAGGGCTAGGTGCCGCTCACCCGATGTGCCGGCTTTTCCTTTTAGACTCCAAGACAGTGCTTCTCGTGTAGCCATACTTCTGCGGCATCACCATTCCGCGTAAGCACGATCTTGAATTGACGGTCAGGACCACCTTTTTCCTGATCTCTCGAAAATCGGTCTAACATGTATTGGCCATCGGCTGTCTCCTCGAGCCCAACTGGCACGGTTATGGGCTTAAACCCGAGGGGAGGTTCGGCAATAGGGTGTAAATGTTCGATGGATCGCATGCTCTTGGCGGCTTAAGACGACGGTTAGAATAAGGGCGAGATACCAGCTAAAGGATCACGGTTGAAATAGAGCAGCATGAACTGACACCAGGCTTGCGGGAGCATTACAGCTGTGAAAGAGCAGTCCAGATCTCAGACCTGGCGGCGCGCGCGTAGCCCGCGCTTTGCTCGACGCCCACGGCCTTCAAGATAATCCATTCATGAAGCAAAACGTCATCAGCCACCTCGTGGTCACGGAGGAAACGTCATCCTTCGCGGATAACAAGCCAGGATCCCTGGCGGTCATCGAGGTCAAGATCCCGTCCGTCACCTTTCGCGATCGCAAGAGCCAAGAGGAGTTCGTCGCTGCCGTCACCGATATCGTCGACGAGCTCAAGGCTGGAGCGCATCCGCGCTCGCGCACATTCGTCAATGTGGTCTACGCGGTCGATGGACCGTGGGGTATCGGAGGGAGAGCTTAT
>Ga0210389_10001467_pt1 | contig 19003 bp, 11 predicted proteins | sample IncBWH28OmetaG_FD_160127 | JGI IMG/M metagenome (GOLD analysis project Ga0210389, IMG submission 160127) | Forest soil microbial communities from Barre Woods Harvard Forest LTER site, Petersham, Massachusetts, United States - Inc-BW-H-28-O ...
GATGCCGCCGACCAGGGTTGCGAACACCAGAGGCGCGATAATCATCTTGATCAGCCGCAGGAACAGCATCGCGATCAGATTTACGGTCGAGGCGATATCCCCGCGGATATCGGGAAGATAATTGAAGATCAGCGCGCCCATCACGATGCCAAGCACCATCGCGATCAGAATGTATTGCGTAAACCTGTTCGACATTTGCTTACCCCCGTAAGTTCCCGACGAATCCGAGTTTGGCAGATTTCCGGGCCGACGCAACACGCTTCCGCAATTCGCTTCGAACCATCGCGGCGTTTGCCACAATGTTCCGGTTGCGGGAGGAGCGGACGCCGACTAGCGTCACGCGCAACGCACAATGAGCGCGATTGCGCATTTCCTGCGCCAATTGCATCAAGAACAGCCATCTCGGGGAGGAATTGCCATGAACGACAGCGTCAACCGCCAGGTCCTGCTGGTGGAGAAGCCGGCCGGGAAATTGGGGCTGGAGCATTTCAGGATGTCCAAGGCGGCCGTCCCGGAACCGAAAGACGGCGAGGCGTTGCTGCGGGTGCGTTATATCTCGCTGGACGCCGCGAACCGGGCGTGGATGCATGGCGCGACCTATCGCGCGGCGGTCGAGGCCAATACGGTGATGGCCGGCGGCGGCATCGCCGAAGTGGTGTCGTCGAAAGCGCCGGGGCTCGCGCCCGGCGACATCGTGTTCGGCGATACCGGCTGGCAGGACTACGCCGCGGTGCCCGCCAAGCACCTGGCCAAGATGCCGAAGGTCGAGCCGATGACGCATCTATTGAGCGTCTACGGCATCGCCGGGCTGACCGCCTATTTCGGCCTGCTCGACATCGGCAAACCAAAAGCCGGCGAGACCGTGGTGGTCTCGGCCGCCGCCGGTTCGGTCGGCTCGATCGTCGGCCAGATCGCCAGGATCAAGGGGTGCCGCGTCGTCGGTATCGCCGGCGGCAAGGACAAGTGCGACTGGCTGACGAGCGAACTCGGCTTCGATGCCGCGGTCGACTACAAGGACGGCGCGGTGTTCAAGGCGCTGCGGGCCGCGGCGCCAAAGGGCATCGACGTTTATTTCGACAATGTCGGCGGCGATATTCTGGAAGCCTGCCTGGCACAGATGAACAATCGCGGCCGCATCGCCTGCTGCGGGGCGATCTCGCAATATGACGGCGTGCCGTCGGCGCACGGGCCGCGCGGCGTGCCCGGCCTGATCGTGGTAAAGCGCCTGATCATGCAAGGTTTTATCGTGATGGATTTCATGGATCAGCGCGACGAGGCCTTGAGCGATCTGCAATCCTGGGTCGCCGCCGGCAAGCTGAAAGTGAAGGAAGACGTCATCAATGGCCTCGAGAACACGCCGAAGGCGCTGATCGGACTGTTGGCCGGCGAAAACCGCGGCAAGCGGATGATCAAGGTATAGGGGCCCGGAGATCGAAGCAGACCAAAGCACCTATTTCCGAGACGAAGGAAACCCCTGCCCGGCCGCAGCCGCAGGTATTCGAACGGCTGCGCCATGACCGTTCGCAGTTGATGCCGGAATTAGCCGGCAATTTCCGTCAATCATTAAGCAAACATTACGAAAAGCGGCGTAGAGGTGACAGCCACGCCAATCGCGCGGATTGGCCGAGATTCCCTTGAGGATCGCATCTTGCAAACATCCCCCAGAATTCTAGGCCGTCATTATCTGGCAATTTTCGTGCTGGCTTCCGCCACGCTGTCCTACCAGATCCTGATCACCCGCTTCTTCAGCGTCATGCTGTATTATCATTTCGCATTTGCCGCCATTTCACTTGCCATGCTCGGATTGACCCGTGGCGCGATGGAGGTTTACGGCAAGCCGGATCGCTACGCACCCGAACGAGTGGCCGTTGAATTCGCGCGCCACGCATCGTGGTTCGCGATCACCGGCGTCGGCGCAATGATCGCCTTCCTGTGCGTGCCGCTGGTCATCCCCGAAGATTACGTGCTGGTGGCCCTGGCGCTCGTGACGATCGCCTTCGTCAGCCCCTTCACCGAAAGCGGCGTCTGCATAACGCTGTTGCTGACGCGTCTGCCTTATGGCGGAGGATGGCTCTACGCGGCCGACCTTGCAGGGGCGGCGCTCGGATGCCTCGGCGTCATCTTCCTGTTGCTCGTCGTCGATCCCGTGAGCGCTACACTCGGGATCGCAGCCCTCGCTGCGGGTGCAGGCTGGGCGGTCGTGAGAGGCAGCGGCGACATCCGCAGCCTGCGCCTGAGCGGCGCCGTTGCGCTGACGCTTTCTGCCGCGGCGCTGGTGCATGCCGGACTCGATGTTTCCGGAAGAAGCCATCTGGGAGTGTTCTGGGCCAAGGGGGCCCAGCAGACGGGAACGCTTTTCGAACGCTGGAATACCTACTCGCGCGTCAGGGTGAGGGCGCTTGGAGAGACCGCTCCGTTTGGCTGGGGTTTCTCCCGCGCGCCGGAGACGAAAATAGAACAGGACCGCCTCGACATCGACGCCGATGCGGCCACCGTCATCACCCGGCACGACGGCGACATCAGCAAGCTCTCCTACCTGAAGGACGACGTCATCAATGCCGCCTATCTGGTGCAGCCGCCGGCCGACGTCGCCGTCGTCGGCGTGGGCGGCGGTCGTGACATTCTCTCCGGGCTGTATTTCGGCGCCAAGCACATCCACGGCATCGAGATCAATCCCGCGATCTTCGACGTTCTCACCGACAAGTTCGCCGATTTCTCGGGCCATCTCGATCGCCAGCCCGGCGTGTCCCTGGTCAACGCCGAAGCCCGCAGCTACATCAACCACTCACCCGATCGATACGACCTCGTCCAGATCTCGCTGATCGATACCTGGGCCGCGACGGCTGCCGGCGGCCTGACGCTTACGGAAAACCGGCTTTATACCGTGGAGGCATGGGGCGACTTTTACCGGGCGCTGAAACCCGGCGGGCTATTGTCGGTCTCGCGCTGGTACGACCAGGACAGTCACCGTGACGAATTCTATCGCCTGGTGGCGATCGCAGCGCGTGCGCTCCAGCACAAGGGCGTGCCCGCGGCCGAACTGCCTGACCATGTTATCGCACTCAACGTCGGCAACATCATCACCGTGATCACCCGTCCCGACGCCTTCACCCATACGCAATGGCAGGCCGCGCGCACGCGACTTCTGGCCCGTGGCTTCAAGATACTGCTGGGTCCGGACGTGAGCTTCGACGCCATCACCTCGACGTTGATGTCCGGCAGGGCCGACGCGGCCTTTTTTGCATCGCTGCCGCAGAATATCAGCCCTTCGACCGACGACAATCCGTTCTTTTTCTATACGGCGCGCTTCGGCGATTTCATCAGCAAACCCCTGTCGGCTATCTCGCAAAACAACGCGGCCATCAGCATGACCCTGGTGCTGATCGTGACCGCGCTCTGCGCTTGCCTGTATTACATCGTCGGCCCCTATCTCCGCCTCACGAGGCGGATGCCGCTGTCGGTGCTGACGCCACCGGTGGCCTATTTCTGCGCCATCGGCATGGGCTTCATGCTGGTCGAGATATCGCAGATGCAGCGGTTGATGGTGTTCCTGGGCCATCCCGTCTACGGGCTGAGCGTGGTACTGTTCACGATCCTTCTCTTTAGCGGCGCCGGCAGCACCACGGTCGGTGCGCATGTGCCTCGACCGGGCGCGGTCGCCGCGAGGGTTGCCGCGCTGCTGACAACGCTGGTGGCAGCGGGGTTATTGACTCCCCTGTTCACCACTTGGGCGCGATCGGAAACGACCGAAATGCGCATTGTCGTTTCCGTCCTGCTGCTGGCACCCCCGGCGTTCTGCATGGGAATGATGTTCCCGCTCGGCTTGAGCATCTGGCGCCGTCATCAGGAGTTGCTTCCGTTCTTCTGGAGCGCCAACGGGATTACGTCGATGCTGGCGTCGGTGCTGGGCATGGCCGTATCCATCGAGTTCGGCATCGCCAAGGCATACGCGCTGGGCGTCGGCTTCTATGCCGTCTGTGCCTTGATGATCGTCTTAAGCCGCCGGGCGAACCGCATCGGCATGCCTGCAGCAAGGCCGGTGGAAGCACCCAGATTGCCCCCGCTCGATGAAGCCGCCACCGCGGCCGCTTGCCTCGCACCGTCGATCCAGCCGACGCAGATCGAATTGGCCGGCGATCTACCCGACCGCCAATCCGCTCAAGTCGACCGCTCCAGCGAGAAAGTCAAAGCGTAGAACCATCAAGGCGCGACTCGACTGAGACATCGCCCTGGACTGGTTGTCGCCTTTTGCAGATCGCGGGCCGGACCGCGCTACCTGATCAACCCTGCCAGCCGCGGCAGCGTCAGGCTGATCTCGGGGATGCAGATGATCAAGAGCAGCCCGGCAAACAGCGCCAGCATATAGGGCACATAGGTGCGGAAATGCTGGCCGACGCTCAAATCGGCGAAGCGCAGCGCCATCAATAGCCCAACCCCCATCGGCGGCAGGAACAGGCCGATGCCGACAGCCGCGGTCTGCACGATATTGAAGTGGATCGGGTCGATGCCCATGGCTTCCGCGATCGGGAACACCACGGGGATCAGCACCACCGCGGCGGGCAGGCCCTCCAGCACCATGCCGAACAGGCAGCTCATGACGGCGGTTCCGATCAGGAACAGCCACGGATGCGTCTTCAGCGGCCCGAGCACCTGGCCGAGCAGCTGCGGCACGCCACTGACGCCCATCAGATATTGATACACCGAGGCGACCGCGAGCAGGAACACCACCGCCGCGGTGAGGATCGCGCTGTCATAGGCGATTCCCGCCATCTCGCGCCACGAGACGTTGCGGTAATAGAGTTTGGCGGCGAGGAACGCGTAGCCGGCGACCACGGCGCCGGCCTCGGTCGCGGTGATGATGCCGAGGATGAAGCCGGCGATGATCACGAACGGCACCACCATTGGCACCGCGGCGTGCAGCGCGGCGTGGCCGAGCCGCGCCAGGCTCGGCCTGGTATCGACCGGCCAGTCGTTCTGGCGGGCGCGGATGTAGACCACCGTCATCAGGCACAGCATGATCACGACCGCCGGAACGAAGCCGGCGACGAACAGCGCCACCGCCGAGGTATTGGTGACCTGCGCGATCACGATCATGAAGATCGCCGGCGGCACCAGCATGCCCATCGCGGTGCCGGCGGCGATCAGGGACGCCGAATCGCGGCGGTCGTAGCCCGCCTTGGTCAGTGGCGGCATCAGCGCCGAGCCGAGCGCGGAGACTTCCGCCATCTTCGATCCGCAGATGTCGGAGAAGAAATACGCTACCACGATCACCGACATGCCGAGCCCGCCCTTGACCCAGCCGATCATGGCGCGCGCCAGCTCCACCAGTGCGTGGCTCATGCCGCAGCGTTCCATCAGATTGCCGGCAAACACGAAGGCGGGGATGGCGAGCAGCACCCAGCTCTGCGAGCCCGACACCAGCGCCGAGGACAGCTGCTGCATCGGGTAGCCGCCGATCCAAAGCCCGGCGACCCCGGCGACGCCGAGCGCGAACACGATCGGCATCGAGAGCAGCACCAGCACGGCGAAGATGATGGCGACGCTTGCAAGCAGCATGAACGGCCGGCCTCAGTGCTGGGGCTCGCCGCGCGGCGGCGAGATCATGACGGCAAGGCCATAGACGGCAATCAGGATGCCGCCGACCACGGCGGAGGCGTAGAGCCAGGCAAGATTGATCTGCAGGCCGGGCGTCGTCAGCGTGCGGTTGAGCAGGCAAAGCTTGAAGCCGTACCAGGCCGCCAGCCCGCCGAAGCCCGCGATCAGCGCGTGATTGAACCGATGGATCCAGCGCTGCGCGCGCCTGGGCAGGCGATGCACGAACACCGCGAGGGTAAAATGCGAGCGCGACTGGATGCCGATCGCCGCGCCAATCAGCGTCAGCCATGCCAGCGACAGTTCGCCCACTTCCTCGACCCAGGTGAACGGCACCGGGTCGACATCGAGCCAGTCGGTGATGGCGCCGACGAAATAGCGCAGGATCACGCCAACCAGGAGGTTGACGATGGCAAGAATGATCAGCGCCGTGACCGTGATCTTCGGGACGGCTGAGAGGATACGCAGCATGCGCGTCTGGATTTCCGAGCGGAGGATGGGAGCGGACAAAAGGGGCCGAAGACCTGGCTCCGGCCCCTTGGCTTGCTTCAGGCCTTGAAGCCTTCGATCTCGTCCCACAAGGCGCCGTACTGGGCCTTATAGGCCGGCCATATCTTCGCTTGCGCGACTTTGCGGAATTCCTCGACCTTGGCTTCCACCACGATCATGCCGAACGGCTCGAGTTCGGACTTGGCCTTGGCGAAATTGTCGACCGACTCGGTCGCCTCGCGGATCTTCTCCTGCGCGGCGCGCGACAGATCCAGGATCAGCTTCTGCTGATCGGGCGAGAGCCCGTTCCAGATGTCGAGATTCATCACCGCGTTGGTCGGACCGTAATTGTGATAGGTCATCGAGGCATATTTCGACACATCGTAGATTTTCAGCGCCTTCATGTTGACGATCGGCAGGTCGCCGCCGTCGATCACGCCCTGCTTGGCGGCGGTGATGACTTCGCCGAACGCCATCGGCACCGCGCTGCCGCCGAGCCCGTTGATGGTGTCGCCGAAGATCTTGGCCTGCTGCACGCGAATTTTCATTCCCCGCAGGTCTTTCGGCTCGATGATCGGCTTTTTCGATGTCCAGAAATGGCGGAAGCCGTAGTCGAAATAGCAGAGCACCTTGAGCTTGTAATTGTCCTCGATCTGCTTGCTGATGGTGTCGCCGATCTTGCCGTTGAGCATGGCGTAGGCCGAGGCGTAGTCCTTGACCAGATAGGGCACCAGCAGCGCGCCCATTTCCGGAAACACGGTGGCGGCGGCGCCGGCGGGGCTGCCCATCGCGACGCTGCCGGATTTGACCGCGTTGATGACCTCGAGCTCCTGCGGGATCAGGGTCTTGCCGAAGAACTGCATCTCGAGCGCGCCCTTGGACTGCGCGGTCACTTCCTTCGCCATCCAGTCGAACGCGACCGCAGCCGATTCCGGCACCGCGTTGATATGCGCGAACACCAGTTTCTTCGGCGCCGTCTGCGCCAAGGCCGGGGCGCGGCCGGTGGCGAGAATGCCGGCCAGGCCTCCGCCCGCACGCAGCAGCGTGCGGCGGCTCAATATGATGCGGCTCCTGGGAGCTGACATGGGCGGTCCTCCAAAGCTTTCTTTTTTGTTCGCGCTGCCGGGCAATGAAAAACCGGCCGGTCCGGCGGCAAGCTTACAGCATCGAAGGCGTGTTGCCAGCGCGATGTTGGGCGTTCGCGCCGGCTGCATCGGTGGGCAGGAGGTCCGGAAAAGATGCTATCAAGAGCCTTGAAATTCCGGTTGGGAGCCGACCGATGAAGCGCTTCACGCTCTACGGAAGTCCGCATTCGCTGCCGACCTACAAGGTGGCGCTGATGCTGCGCATGTCGGGCGCGCCATTCTCGTTCCGCTATATCAGCTTCCAGAAGGGGATGCACAAGACGCCGGAATTTTTGGCGCTCTCCCGCTGGAGCCAGGTCCCGGTGCTGGTCGACGACGGTCGAATTCACCTCCAGTCGGCGGCCATTGTCGAGCATCTGGCCGAGACGCTCGGCCAGTTCCAGGGACCCGATCCGGCGGCACGCCAGTTGGTGCGGGAATGGCTGTACTGGGACGTCGACGCGTTGTTTCCGCCGATCTTCAACTGCTACGGCGTTCAACTCGGACAGCGAAACCTTCTGCCGATCAGCGTGGATCCGGTCATCGCCGGCTACCATCGCCGGCGTTCCGAGAGCGCGCTTTCAACGCTGGATTCCCACCTCGCCGGCCGCGACTATCTCTGCGCCGCCGAACCTACCATCGCGGACCTGTTCTGCTATGGCGACGTCGCCTTCGCGGAAATCTGCGCGTTCGATTTGAATCGTTGGGCGAACGTGGCGCTGTGGGCAAAGAAAGTGACGGCGCTGGCTGGCTTCGAGGCGCCCTTCGCAATGCTGGCCATGGAAGACGCCGAGTTCTCCTAGGAAAAGCCGCACTGCTTCAAGATCCCGCATGCGACGTCGTCTGTGCGCCCGGCGCTTTGCCCTCGGCGCGCCGCGAGCCAGTTCTCGAACCGCTGCACCACGACAAAAAACGTCGGGACGAACAGCACGGCGAGGCAGGCCGACGCGATTCGGCGCAGCGCGGAAGATGCATCATGCCGCCGGGCCCGCGCTGGGCTCTGCCGCCTTTTCAGGACGAATCGATGGTCTGATCCGCTCGCGAATCGCCTGGAAGGTCACGTAAAGCGGCGGAATGACGAAGATGCCGAAGAACGAGGCGAAGATCATGCCGCCGAACACCGGTGTCCCGACGTCGCGTCGCGCAAGCTGCGAGGCGCCGACGGCCACCACCAGAGGAAGCAGACCAAGGATGAAGGCGAACGACGTCATCATCACCGGTCGGAAGCGTTGCCTCGCCCCTTCGGTTGCAGCCTCGAGCAACGGCACCCCGTGCTCGCGCTTCTCCTTGGCAAATTCGACGATCAGAATGCCGTTCTTGGCGGCGAGCCCGATCAGCACGATGATGCCGATTTGCGCGTAGAGATCGAGCGTCAGACCGGCGAGCACAATCGCGGCAAACGATCCGAGGATGCCAACCGTCACTGACAGCAGTACGGGCACCGGAATCGTCCAGCTCTCGTAGAGTCCGACCAGAAAGAGATATGCAAATAGCACCGCAAAGCCGAGAATAATCCCGGTCTTGCCCTCGGCGCGCTTCTCCTGGAACGCGGTGTCGGTCCATTCGCCGGCGAATCCGGGAGGAAGCGTGCGCGTGGCCACCTCCTCCATGGCCTTGAGCGCTTGCCCGGACGAGACGCCGGGCGCGGGCGCCCCCTGAACGGTCACGGCGCGGAGGTTGTTGTAGCGGATCAGCGACGGCGGCCCGACCACGACGCGAACTTCCACGAGACTGCGGAGCGGGATCATGTCTCCTTTGCCATTGCGGACATTGATCCGATAAATGTCGTCGATACTGGCCCGGTCGGCGGCCTCAGCCTGGACCTGGACCTGCCAGGTCCGGCCGAACAGGTTCATGTTGTTGACAAAATATCCGCCGAGCGACGCTTGCAGCGCCTGGAAAACGGCGCTCAGCGGCACGCCAAGGATCTGTGCCTTGTCGCGATCGATGTCGAGGTAGATCGACGGGTTCGTTGCCGAGAACGTGCTGAACACGCGGCTTAGCCGCGGATCCTGATTGGCGGCAACCATGAGCCCGCGGACGACCTGCGCAAGCGCCTTCGGGTCGCCGCCGCGAAGATCTTCCAGCACGTAGGCGAACCCACCTCCGGTGCCGAGGCCGACGATCGGCGGCGGCGCCAGCGGTACGACGGTTCCACCCTGGATCTGGCGGAGCTTGGCACCGAGCCGCTTGATCACCTCCGGCGCCCCGAGCGAAGCGTCCTTGCGCTCGTCGAAGGGTTTGAACGACAACACCATGAACGCCGCGTTCGACTGCGAGTAATTGTCGATGAAGTTCAATCCGATCGCCGACGTGTAATCGGCGACAGCGGGCTCCTCCTTCACGATGGCTTCAGCCTGGCGGATGACTTCCGAAGTCCTTTCGACCGACGCGCCACCCGGCAATTGCGCGACCACGAACAGCGCGCCCTGATCATCCTCGGGCAAGAACCCCGTCGGGGTGATTTTGGTCAGGCCCACGACGCCGAGCGCGCAGACTGCCACGACAACGAGTCCTGTGATCGAGATCCGGACGATGCGGGCAACCGCGCTCCCATAGGCGTCACGCACGCGATCGATAGAGCGCATCACGGACCCCATCACCCCGCGCCGCGGTCCATGCTGTGGCCGAAGCAAGACCCCGCAGAGCGCGGGCGACAGGGTGAGCGCGTTGATCGCCGACAGGAACATTGCGACCGCGACCGTGACGGCGAACTGGCGGAACAGCTCGCCGGAAATACCGGGGATGAACGCCACCGGCACGAACACCGACAGCAGGACCAGGGTGATGGCGATGATGGGGGCGATGATCTCGCCCATCGCCAGCTTGGTCGCCTCGCCGGGGGATAGCTCAGGATGCTCCTCCATCACCCTCTCGACATTCTCGACCACCACGATAGCGTCGTCGACGACGATACCGATGGCCAGCACGATCGCCAGAAGCGAGACCGTATTGGCGGAATAGCCGACTGCCTTGAGCACGATGAAGGTGCCTACCAGGCTGACCGGCACCGCAAACATCGGGATCAGGGTCGCCCGTATGCTCCCCAGGAACAGAAAGACCACGATGACGACGAGCACGAATGCCTCGAGCAGCGTCTTCTGAACTTCATGGATGGTATCGGTGACGAACGTGGTCGGATCGTAGGTGACCTTCCAGGTGAGATCATCGGGGAATCGCTTTTCCAGCTCGGCAAAGCGTTCGCGCACGGCCTTGAGGGTGGCGATGGCATTGGCGCCTGGCGATTGGAAGACAGCCACCACCGCCGCAGGGCCGCCGTTGAACCGGGTATCCCGGTCCAGATTGGCGGCGCCCAGTTCCAGCCTCGCGACATCGCCGAGGCGCAGCACAGACCCGTCCGGATTGGTTCGCACGACGATGTTGGCGAACTCCTCGGGCGAGTCCAGGCGGCCCTTGGTCTGAATGTTGAGCTGTAGCTGCTGATCGTCCGAAATCGGCCTCGCGCCGATGCGCCCGACGGCGGCCTGAATGTTCTGCGACTGGATCGCATTGATGATATCGCCGGTCGTCAGGTTGAGCCCGGTCAGCCTGTCGGTTCGGACCCATGCCCGCATCGCGTAATCCTGCGGGCCCCATAGATACGCGTCGCCAACGCCCGGAGTGTTCTTGACGGGGTCGAGCAGGTTGATGGTGACGTAGTTGGAGATGAACAGGGGGTCGTGCGTATGTTTCGGCGAGTAGACTGCGATCACGCCGAGCAGGGCCGAAGACTTCTTCTTGACCGTGACGCCCTGCTTCTGGACATCCTGCGGCAGCTTGGACAAGGCGACCTGGACGCGGTTGTTGACGTTGACGGCGTTGATGTCGGGGTTGGTACCGAGCTCGAATGAGCAGGTCAGCGTATAGGTGCCGTCATCGCCGCTGACGCTCTTCATGTAGATCATCTTGTCGACGCCGACGACTTGAGCCTCGATCAGCTGGGCGACGGTCGCGTCGACGACGGCGGCGTTGGCTCCCGGATAGAACGTCGTGACCGAGACCTGGGGTGGAACGATATCGGGATATTGCGCAATTGGAATCGAAAACAGCGCCAGAAATCCCGCGATGGTCGTCACGACGGCTATGACGATCGCGAGCCGCGGCCGATCCACAAAGATGGCGGAGAGCATCGGACTAGCTCCTTTTTTTCAGCGTCGTAATCGGGCTCGCCTTGACCGGCACTCCAGGGCGCACACCCTGTAATCCTTCGACGATGACCAACTCGTTGCCGGACAGGCCTTCCTGGACGACGGTATCCGTTCCGCTCTCTCCTCCGGGTTTGATCCGCTTCACGACGGCTTTGCCGTCCTCGACCACGAAGACATAGACGCCTTCCTGGTCCGCGATCAGGGCCGATTGCGGGATGACGACCATCTCCTGAGGCGTGCCGCCTTCGAGGGTCACGCGGACGAGCTGGCCGTCGGTCAGTCCGCCAGCCGGATTAGGGAAAGTGGCGCGCAACAGCACGGTATCGGTGGCGCGATCCACCGTCACGTCGACAAAATTGAGCCGGCCGGTTTGGTCGTAGGTCCTACCGTCGGCAAAACGAAGCTTGGCCTTGATCGAATTGAAGTCGATCTGATAACCGACCGCCTGCGCCCGCAGGAGCTCGCGCTGGCTTACGGGAAACGTCACATACATCGGATCCTGGCTCACGACGACGGTGAGAGGGCCGCTCTCGGGGCCGACGACATTGCCCTTGGTGATGTTGGTGCGGCCGATCCGTCCGGAAACCGGCGCCACAATGTCGGTATAGCCAAGATTGATCTTGGCGGTCTGCAGGTTCGCGTCGTCGCTGAGGACCTGGCCTTTTGCCTGCTCGTCCGCCGCAAACGCCTGATCCCGCGCGACTTGTGTGCCTGCGCCCTTTGCCAGCAGATCATCCGCTCGCCCGAGTTGCGCCTCGGTCAGCACTTTCGAGGCCTTGCTGCGCGCCAAGGCGCCTTCCGCCTGCTCGACCGCCGCCTGGAACAACCCCTTCTCGATGCGATAGAGCGGATCGCCTTCCTTGATCGGGTCGCCCTCCTTGAACAGCACGGCCTCCAGGAAACCCTGGACGCGCGCCCGTATCTCGACGCGATTGACCGCATCGATGCGCCCGACAAAATCGAGCGTTTTCTCGATGGATTTGTGCTCAGCCTTGACGACGCCGACCGGAATGGCGGCGGGTTGGGTCTGTTGCGCTCCAGCCGGAGCCACAAGTCCGCAAATCATGACTACCGTGCAGATTGTAGCTCGCATTGCAGCCTCCCAACGTCGCTAAAGCTTGGAATGGTGCTCAATCGAAATCGGTCACAGCATCGGTCGCGCCATGCGCACTGTAACCAAACACCGACAATTTTGGTGGTGCCCTGCCAGTTCAACTCCAAGCCTATCGAAATAAGAACTCACGGTAAACTCATGCCGGGGAATACGCCAAAGGAAAATACCGCTTGCGTGGGCAGGCGGCGGCACAATGCGCTTGCAGTGGAGTTCGAAAGCGAAAATGATGCCGCCTGCGAAGATTTTTTCGTCCGTCATGAATTTCACTTCGGTTGAAGCGGCGGCTCCAGCGCGACAACAAGAAGGATTTATTCAAATGATCAAGGTGTTGAGCCGTGCGGCGGCCTTTTTTGCGGCGGCCGCAGCTGTTCTGTTCGCGCTCGCAACACCGGCACTGGCGCAGGCGCCGACCGACGCGCAGCGGAGCGCGATTCGCTCGGCCTGCCGCGCGGATTATCAGGCCAATTGCGCCAGCGTCCCGCCGGGTGGAATGGCATCGCTGCAATGCCTGCAGAAGAACATGTCGAGCCTGTCGCCGTCATGCCAGTCCGCGGTTCGTGCGGTCGAGACCCCGGCCGAACCCAAAGCCGAAGCGAAGCCTGAAGCCAAGCCTGAAGCTAAGCCTGAAACTGCTCCGGCCGCGGCGGCCAGGGAGGAACCTGCGGCAGCGCCGGCCAAGCCGGCAGCCGAGACGGCTGCGCCTCCAAAGGCTGCCAGCACGGCGGCGAAAAAGCCGAGCAGTGCGCAGATCGCTGCGATCCGCAGCGCCTGCCGCTCCGACTATCAACGAGTCTGCGCCGGCGTGCCGACCGGGGGCGCGGCCGCGCTGCAATGCCTGGAGAAGAACAAGTCGAAAGTCTCGGGCAATTGTGAGAAGGCGGTCAGCGCGGCCAGTGGCGGCGCGGCGACACCGGCCGGCGCTCCGGCGGCGGCGGCGAGCGCCGATTCCGCGGCCGCCCCCGCCGCAGCGCCGGCGCCCGCTTTGATGCTGCGGCCGATGCGGCCGCGCGAGATCCTGTTCGTGTTGCGATCGGCGTGCGGGGCAGACGTGCGCACGCTGTGCGCCGGAGTTCCGCCCGGCGGCGGGCGTATCATCGAATGCCTGGCCACGCAGTCGGCCTCGCTGTCGCCGGCGTGCTCCGACGTGCTGGGTCAGTTCGCGGCGCAATAATTGAAGTGGTAAGTTCCAACTTGCGGAAGTCTGCCAGTCCGGGCATTGCAAGTGAGAACTAGAGAACGGACGGCATGAGCGAACTTCGCGACTGGTTGCGCGGGCACGGGCTTGAACAATACGCCGGCACCTTCGAGGCGAACGATATCGATCTCGATATCCTGGCGGAGCTGAGCGAGCGCGACCTCGAACAGCTCGGCCTGTCGCTGGGCAACCGTCGCCGGCTGCTGAAAGCGATTGCCGCTGGTAACGCCGCGCCGACGCCATCGAAGCCATCTGCTCCCGAGGGGCCGGAATCGGGTGACGCCGAGCGCCGGCAGGTCACGGTGTTGTTCGCAGATATGGTCGGTTCGACCGCGCTGTCGGGCAAAGTCGATCCCGAACTGCTCGGGGGCCTGATCCGCCGCTACCAGGACGCCGCGGCGGGTGCGATCGGGCGCTATGGCGGCTTCGTCGCCAAGTTCATGGGTGACGGCGTCCTCGCTTATTTCGGTTTCCCCCGCGCCTTCGAGGATGCCGCGGAGCGCGCCATCCGCGCCGCCATCAGCATCGTGGCGGAGGCCGGCGAGATCGAATTGCCCGACAATACGCGGGTACAGACGCGGATCGGCATCGCCACCGGCATCGTCGTGATCGGCGAAATCATCGGGACCGGCACGGCCCGGGAGCGCACCATTGTCGGCGAAACGCCCAATCTCGCAGCAAGGCTGCAGGCGCTCGCCGGACCGGACACCATCATCGTCAGCGAGGCCACCCGGAATCTGCTGCGCGGGTTGTTCGAACTGGAACATACCGGTGAACACGAATTGAAGGGCTTTACCCGTCCGGTGCCAGCCTGGCGCGTCGCTTGCGAGGCCTCGGTCGCAAGCCGCTTTGCCGCGATCCGAAGCGGCGACAATCTGCCGCTCGTCGGCCGCGCCCATGAAATGGGCCTGATGCTCGACCGCTGGCGCCTCGCCCGGCAAGGCGAGGGCCAGATCGTCACGCTGGTGGGCGAAGCGGGAATCGGAAAATCGCGCTCGATCGAGGCGCTGCAAGAAGCGCTGGCCAATGAGCCGCATACCCGCATCAATCTGCAATGCTCGCCCTATCACAGCGACAGCGCGCTCTACCCTGTCATCCAGTATCTCGGCCGTGCCGCCGGCTTCGCGGCATCCGACTCACCGGACGCGCGGATCGATAAGCTCGGCACCCTGTTCGGGCAGCGCGCAGCTTCGAACACCGCCGCGCTCCCCTTGTTGACGGAGTTGCTGTCGATCCCGCTGAAGGCGGCGGAGCCATCGCCGCAGACACCCGCTCAGCGCAAGGCGGCAACATTGGCGCTCATCGTCGACTCCTTTCTCAACTTCGGGGAAGGCGATCCGGTGCTCATCGTGCTGGAGGACGCGCACTGGGCCGACGCCAGCACGCTGGAGATGATGACGCGGCTGACCGACAGCATTGGCCGCGCACGGTCGCTTGCCGTGGTGAGCGCGCGGCCGGATTTCACGGCGCCCTGGTCGAGCCGGCCACAGGCAACGCTGCTGACGCTCGGTCGCCTCGGCCGCCAGGACTGCGCGCAACTGGTAGCCGGAGTTGCCGCGACACACGGCCTGTCGGCGGAGGCGGTGGCGGCGATTGTCGCCAAGACCGACGGCATCCCCCTGTTCGTCGAGGAATTGACCAGGAGCGTCATGGAATCGGCCGGCGAAGAAGGCGCCGTGCCGGCAACGCTGAAGGATTCGCTGATGGCCCGCCTCGACCGGCTTGGCGATGCGCGCGATGTGGCGCAGATCGCTGCCGTCATCGGACGGCAATTCCCGGTTTCGCTGCTCGGTATGGTTGCCTCCAGGAGCGCCGACGAACTTGAGGCCGCACTCGCAAAGCTGGTTGCGTCGGGCATTGTCTTTCCCGAAGAGCGTAGCCTCGAACGGGGGTTTAGTTTCAAGCATGCACTGTTGCGCGATGCCGCCTATGAGAGTCTGCTTTTGGCGCGCCGCCGGGAGTGGCACGAACGCATCGCCAGGGCGCTCGAGAAAAACTTCGCCGAAGTTCCCGCCACCGAACCGCACTTGCTGGCCTACCATTTTGGTGAGGCCGGCTTGACAGTCCCCGCCTGCGACTATCGCATGCGCGCCGGCGATCAGGCGTTGAGCCGTTCCGCCTATCCTGAAGCGATCGCGCATTTTTCCACCGGTCTCAAGTTCGCCAAAACCTTACCAACCCAGGATGCGTTGCATCGACAACTGGATTTTCTGCTCAAGCTCGGCTCCGCGTCGGTCGTCGCCCATGGCATGCGAAGTCCGGACGTGGAGGATGCCTATACCCAGGCTGACGAGATCGGCGAGAAGTTGGGCGACGGCCCCAGACTATTCCAGGCCAAATGGGGCCTGTGGATCAACGCAAATCTGAGGCGAAAAACCGCGCTGGCGCGCGACCGGGCCAGGGAACTCGTGACGCTTGCGCAAAACTCCGGCGATGAGGAGTTGCTGCTCGAGGCCTACCATTGCCGATGGTCGACGGCGTTCTTTCGCGGCGATGTCGCACCCGCATTGGAAGATAGCCGGCATGGCATCGCACTCTACGACATGGACCGCCACCGTCACCTCGGTCATGCGTTCGGCGGTCACGATCCCGGCGTTTGCGGCCATGCCCAGTGCGGCAACTCGCTGCAGCTTTCAGGCGCTGCGCAAGAGGCAAGACAAAGCTACACGCAGGCGATTGCGTTGGCCGAAATACTCGATCATCCCAATAGCCTTGCCCACGGACTGCATAATTCAGCGATCGGTTGCCAGATCGGCGCCGATCGCGATGCCACCTTCACGGCAGCGTACCGGGCGGTAGGGCTGGCGGAAAAATACGGCCTGCCCCCGTGGCGCGCGAGCAGCCTGGTGCTGACCGCCTGGGCAACCGCAGTCGGCTCAGGCATCGCGGACGCCGCACGGCTGATCGATGCCGAGATCGACCACGCGACGGCCATCGGTCCGGTCCCGCAATATTATCTTGGCGTGGCCGGAGAAGTCCTGCTGGCCGCTGGACGGCCGGCGGACGGCCTCGCCCATCTCGACCGCGCCATCGCCGGAATCGACGAACCGGGGATCGGCTTCTATTTACCGGAGATCTATCGCGTGCGCGGCACATGCTTGCTGGCGCTCGATCGCGGCAACAAGGATGAGGCGCGCTCGGCCTTCACGACCGCTCTCGGCATCGCCAGACGCCAGGGAGCGGTCATTTTCCAGCGCCGCGCCGAAGCCGCGCTTTCCGAGCTTGCAAATGGTGGTGCCTGCGGATAACGCACTGCGGCTATCATGCTTGAGCGGAGGCACGACGTGCGCATCGCCGTGATCGGCGGAGGCCCCGGGGGTCTCTATTTCAGCTATCTCTGGAAGAAGCGCCATCCCGAGGCGCGGATCGACCTGTTCGAACAGAATCCGGCCGGGGCCACCTGGGGCTTCGGCGTGGTGTTCTCCGAGCAGGCGCTGGAATTTTTGCGCACTGATGACCCCGACACGGTCGAGGCGATCGCGCCGCGGATGGAAAGCTGGAACAACATCACGCTCAATCTGCGTGGCGAGAGCGTCGAGATCGACGGCGTCGGATTTTCGTCGATCGGAAGGCTGGAGTTGCTGACGATCCTGCAGGCGCGTGCTTCCTCGGTCGGCGCTGCACTGCGGTACGACACATTGATCACCTCGATGGACCAACTGGCCGGCTACGACCTGATCGTCGCGGCCGACGGCCTGAACTCTTTGGTGCGCCGCAGCTTCGAGGGCGATTTCGGCACCTCGCTGTCCTATTCCGCAAACAAGTTCGCCTGGTACGGCACCACCAAGCGGTTCGAGACACTGTCGCAGACCTTTGTGAAGACCGAACTCGGCGCCTTCAATGCCCATCACTATCGCTATTCGCCTGAGATGAGCACCTTCCTGGTCGAATGCGACCTCGCGACCTGGCAGGCTTACGGCTTCGCCGACAAGACGGTCGCACAGTCGCAGGCGATTTGCGAGCAGGTGTTCGCCGCCACACTCGGCGGACAGCGGCTGGTGTCGAACAAGTCGGTGTGGCGCAATTTCCCGTGGATCTGGAACGAGCGCTGGTCGTCTGCGAACATGGTGCTGATCGGCGACGCCCTGCATTCGGCGCATTTCTCGATCGGCTCGGGCACGCGGCTCGCGATCGAGGACGCGATCGCGCTGACCAGAGCGCTGGAGACGGAGGCTGATATTCCCACAGGGCTCGGTCGTTACCAGGCCGAACGCCAGCCGATCGTGAAAAAACTGGTGACGGCGGCGCGCACCAGCGCGCTCTGGTACGAAAAATTCCCCGAGCATATGAAGCTTCCCCTGATGGATTTCGCCTATAGTTACATCACCCGCTCCGGGCGGATCGACGATGCGCGGCTGCGCGCGATGGCGCCTTCCTTCATGGCGCGCTACGAGGCATCGCGATGATTTCGCCAAAGCCGGATGCTGCGCTTGAGATCGCCGACGGGGTCCCGCCCGACAGCCCCGGCGCCAGGGAGATCGGCTTTAGTATCCCTGCACGCTACAACGCCAGCCGGATTCTGTTCGACAACCTTGCCAAAGGCCGGAGTGAGCGGCCCGTGCTGGTCGGCCCCGGCGGCACCCAAAATTATGCCCGGCTTTGCGCGGAAGCATCAAGATGGGGCCACGGCCTTGCGTCAACAGGGCTAAAGCGCGGCGACCGCCTCCTGATGTTTCTCGACGATACGCCGGCCTATCCAGCGGCATTTTTTGGCGCGGTGCGCGCAGGCTTCGTGCCGCTGCTGATCAATACGCTGACGCCGCCCGATCTCCTGCAATTCTATCTGTCGGATTCCGGGGCCACCGTGGCCGTCACTGACGCCGACTTCTGTTCGCGGTTCGACGCCGTCGCTTGCAAGGACACGACGCTGCATACGCTGATCGTGGTCAATGGCGCTATCGGCGAGCACGCCGCGCCGGCCGCGCTGGCCGCCGAGACATGGCTGCCGGGTTTTCCCGCCGATCTTGCGGAGGCCGACACGCACCGCAACGAGATGGCGTTCTGGATGTATTCGTCGGGCTCGACCGGCCGGCCCAAGGGCATCGTCCATCTGCAGCACGACATGGCCTATAGCGAAGCGGCATTCGCGCAGCATGTGCTGAAGCTGAAACCGGACGACATCTGCTTTTCGGTGCCGAAGATCTTTTTCGCCTACGGTTTCGGCAACGCCATCACCTTTCCGTTTTCGGCCGGCGCCACGACGCTGCTGCTGCCGGGCCAGCCGAAGCCTGCCGCGATTTTCGAGGCGATCGCGCGGTTTCGTCCCACCGTGTTTTTCGGATTGCCCACGCTCTACACCTCCCTGACCAAGGCCGACGGCGCTACTGATGCGGACTTCTCA
>Ga0210389_10001468_pt1 | contig 18997 bp, 18 predicted proteins | sample IncBWH28OmetaG_FD_160127 | JGI IMG/M metagenome (GOLD analysis project Ga0210389, IMG submission 160127) | Forest soil microbial communities from Barre Woods Harvard Forest LTER site, Petersham, Massachusetts, United States - Inc-BW-H-28-O ...
CGGCTGGGCACCCCGGCGCTGACCACGCTCGGGTTCGGGACCGGGGAGATGGACGAGATCGCCGACATCATCACCACCGCGCTGCGCGCCACGGCTCCCGCCGCCGCGGCGGCCAAGGCGAAGTACGCCCTCGATGACCGCGTCGCGGCGAATTGCCGCGCGCGCTGCGCCGACCTGCTCGGCCGCCACCCGCTCTACCCTGGCATCCGGCTGTGACGGCCAGGGTTACCCAGGCGCCGGGCAACCGACGTCCCGCTGCCGCCGCCCGCTAGGCGGGCGCGGTGCGGCCGAGGCCGGCCGGGACGGCGCCGATGGCGTCGGCGAAGCCGTCGAGAGCGGCGGTCGGCGCCATCGTCGCGGCACTCACCATCAACACAAGCCTCGGCCGCGATGAACTAGCCGCGCACTGAGTGTGAGCCGCCGGGCCCCGGGTAGTCCGTGCTGCGCCACGCGGCGCAGCACGGGCAGGGATTCCCAGGAAACTCTCAGGATCTCGCTCTAGTCTGTCCCAGGTCAAAAGATCACAATGAGATGTCGGCTAGGCAACGAACTGAGGCACATGCCCCTGTTTGGTGCCGTTACAGTGGCCGGCCGCGACGGAACGCACCCGACGCTTGGTGCCTGACCGGCCTGACGAGGTGAGCGAATGAGATGGATGGCGCGCCGCGCCAGGAGCACAAGCCGACGGGCCCGCGTCCTTACCATCCTCACCGTCCTCGCCACCGCCCTCGCCTACAGTGCCGCGCTGCTCCTCCCCTCGAACGTCGACGCCGCGGCGACCATTCACGCCGCCGGCAGCCCGACGCCGAGCCAGCCGCTCACGATCTCGAGCACCAGCCAGGCCTTCGACGGCGTGCCCGTCGTGGGCGCGCTGTTCACTTCGAGCGACGGGAAACTTGGCACGCACTTCTGCACGGCGAGCGTCGTGCACAGCACCCACGGCGACCTGGCCGTCACCGCCGCGCACTGCGTGGCAGGCATCCAGGGGCAGGTCGTGTTCGTGCCCGGCTACGCCAACGGGAAGGAACCGTACGGCGTCTGGCCGGTCAGCGCGATCTACACCGACCAGGCCTGGCAGTCCGACCAGGATCAGGATGACGACGTCGCCTTCCTGCGACTGGCCGACGCGAGCGGCGGCGTGCCCATAGAGAACGTCACCGGCGCCGAACGGCTCGGCACCGGCTCGGCGGAGCCCGCGCTCGTCCGGGTGATCGGCTACCCGGGCGACACCGACCAGCCGGTGTCGTGCGCGAACTGGACGAAGACCTTCAGCGCCACGCAACTGGAATTTGACTGCGGCGGCTATACCGACGGGACCAGCGGCGGTCCATTCCTCGCCGACGCGTCGGGCGCCTCGGGGCAGTGGACGGTTATCGGCGTGATCGGCGGCTATGAACAGGGCGGCGACACGCCGGACGTGTCCTACGCGGCGGACTTCGGTACGGCGGTGGCGGGTCTTTACCAGACGGCGCAGGCAGCGGGGTAAACGCCGCCCGACGCAGCGAGATTGGGTGCGCGACGGAGTAAGCCGCTTACGTTCTGGATAAGTCCTTTGTGTATCCGGCGGGTATCGACCCGGCGTCTATGACGGATGTCAGAAGTGGAGGCCCCCGTTCTTAACTAGATGTGAAGTTCATATCGCTAGACTTCACGCTGTTCGGGGACAAATCCGCCAATGGGGGCTGCGAGCATGCTGGGACCTGACTCGCGGCTGCTGACCGCGCTGCTGATCATCGTGAGCGTCGCCTTGCTCGTGGCCGTCATCAGGTTCCGCCTGCTTCCCGTCAAGATCCTGTGCGGCGCCCTGTCGATCATGGTGGCGATGGTAGGCGGCGTCGCGGCGGTCAACTACTACTACGGCTACTACACGACCTGGGGCGAGTTGTGGGCCGACTTCCACGGCGGCACCGGCGACCTCGGCACCGTCGCGGCGGCGACTAACACGTCGGCGATCCAGTCTGGCCGCATCGGCTGGGTTAACCTGTCAGGCAAGCTCAGCGGCTATGACCGGCGCGCCCTGGTGTACCTGCCGCCGGAGTACGGCCAGGCGCAGTACGCGCACATGTCGTTTCCCGTCGTCGAACTGTTCCACGGCACCCCGGGCTCACCACTCGCGTGGGACACGGTGCTGCGGATCGACCAGGTCGTCAACCTGCTTATCGCTAAGCACGAGATCGGGCCCATGATCTTGGTCATGCCCTCCATCAACGGGTCTGGCCACCATTACCAGGACTGCGTGAACGGACCCGCCGTCTATGACGACACCTACCTGACCAAGGACGTGCGCGCCGACATGTTCGCCCACTACCGGGTGAGCCACGATTCCTATGAATGGGGCGTGGCGGGCTACTCGTCGGGCGGGTACTGCGCGGCCAACCTCGCATTGCGCCACCGCGGTTCCTTTGGCGCCGCCGCGATCATTGAGGGCTACTTCCGTGCCGCTGACGGCCCGGCCGCCAAGGCGCTGAACTACAGTCAGCCGCTGGAAGTCGCCAATAGCCCGCTCTACCTCGCGGAGCGGCTCACCGCGAGCACCAGCCCCTTGCCCGCCTTCTGGATCGCGGCGGGCGTCCACGACTCCGACTACAAGCCCGCGGGCGTGTTCGCGGCGGCGATGGACCGGATAGAGCGGGTCCCCGTCTACCGGCTCAACGCCAACGACACCGCTAATGCCTGGGCGGCCGCCCTGCCCGCCGCGCTGGCCTGGCTGTGGCAGCAGCTTGCCCCGCCCGACCTGCGTGTGCAGTTCCCCGTGCACGGCCAGGCAGTCCCAGCCGTCAACCTGCCCGTTACCCCGGTGAAGAGGCATCACCATGGCTCGTGCAAGGTGGCCGTGAGTTACGCGTGCGTTCCGCTATCGCCCGGCAAGGGCACGGGCAATCACCCGCAAGTTCAAACGGGTCCGCAGGTAGCCGCGGCCTAGGTCGGCTAAGCGCTCTTCATCCGCTCGTGCAGGCGACTATCGGCGCCCTCGATCGAGCTGGCCACGGGGGCGGCGACCTCGGGCGAGCCGTTCGTCCTGTGCAGCGAACAGCGGTCCTCCGCGTGCTCAACGATGATCATGGTGCCACCAGGCCCGGCGAAGACGGACCAGGTGATGCCAGGCACATCCGCATGCGCACGGGTCCACCGGGACATGTCCTGCTTTGTAGTGATATGCGCGATCTCGGTGATCCCGGTGATCACGGCGTCTCTCCTTTCGGCGGAGCGCAGGTCAGCACTCCGTGGCCATGCGAGGACGGGTAGTCCACTCCAGTTGGCCCTGAGCAGGGTCGCGCGTCCTGTCGGAGAGCACGGTGACAGCGCCTCATCGCCTGATTGCGCCGGAGACCTCTCCGGCCTGCTGCGAGCCCGTTACGGCACGCGGCAGCAGCCGCCTCTGCTTGAGGCGGCCTCGAGGTGAGTTCAGCGCCGCACCGCGGTAGACCATGCGTTGACCAGGGGGTTCATAATGGTCTAGACCGCTTTTCGCGCCCTCTACTAATACCAGATGCTCCTGGGGCGTGCGAACCCTAGTGTGGCTAACGTGACACGGGCCACAAGCTGGGTATACCGCCTGGGCCGGCGCCGGAGAGGGCGACACGGCGTGGCCGCGGCCTGGCCGCGGCGCGGCGGCGGTTCGCGCCGCGAACTACGTCATTTGGCGCAATCGATGCCCGCGGCCGTCCCTCTAGCGTTCCGGTCATATGCAATCGAGCCCGGGGCGCTGCTCCTCGGGCGAAGGAGGCAGTCACGTGAACGCAGGTCACGAAGTAAAGAACATCGTGCTGGTGCACGGCGGGTTCGTCGACGGCTCCGGGTGGCAGGGGGTCTACGACCACCTGACCGCCGACGGCTACCGGGTAGCCGTCGTGCAGAACCCGACCCTGTCGCTGGCGGGCGACGTCGCCGCGACCCACCTGATCCTCGACGGCCTCGACGGTCCCGCCGTCCTGGTCGGTCACTCCTACGGCGGCGCTGTCATCACCGAGGCGGGCAACCACCAGAACGTTGCCGCGCTCGCCTACATCACGGCGTTCGCGCCCGACAAGGGCGAGTCGGTCAACTCGCTGATCGGAGGTTTCCCGGCCGACGGGCCGCAGCCGCCGATCCTGCCGCCGAGGAACGGGTTCTTGTTCCTCGACCGGGACAAGTTCGCGGCCTCGTTCGCCGGTGACGTGCCCGCCGCCCAGGCCGCGTTCATGGCCGACTCGCAGGTCCCCTGGGGCCTCGACGCGCCCGGCGGAGCCATCACGGAACCGGCCTGGCGGTCCAAGCCGTCGTGGTACCTGCTCGTCACCGACGACCGGATGATCCCGCCGCCCGCCCAGCGCGCGATGGCCGAGCGCACCGGCGCCACCGTCACCGAGGTCCCGGGGAGCCACGCCATCTACGTGTCCAACCCCGCCGCCGTGGCCGCCGTCATCTCCCAGGCCGCGACCGCCATCGGCGATCAGTAAAGAAAGCGCGGCGCCGCAGCAAGGCGCCACTCTCCCGTCTCGCCCGGCTCCCCCGGTCTCGCCCGGCTCTCCTGTCTCGCCCGGCCGGGGTTGCCGGGCGAGACACCTGTTCCGAGGCAACCGTCCCGCGGCAGAAACCGTCAACGCGAAAGCTGGCCCGGTTTCCGCACGTAGAGGGGCGGGCAGCGGCCCGGTGGACCTGATCGGCCGCGAGCCGGAGATCCAGCGGATAAAGGCCTTGCTTGGCCAGCTCACCGGCGGGGCGGGGGAAGCGCTCCTGCTGTCGGGCGACCCGGGTGTGGGAAAGACCACATTGCTCGACCTCGCCGCCGTTCTCGCCGCCGACTCAGGGATCAGGCTGCTGGCGACCGGCTCGCAGTTCGAGGCGCGCGACGCGCTCGCCGACATACCGCCCGAATGATCGGCACAACGTTGCCCGCAGGCCCTATTCGGCCCAGGCGGATGCAGCGGCGGCGCGTTCGATGGTGGTGATGCCGTCGGCCTGGCGCTCGCGGAGAAGTCCGGCACCAAGAGAATAGGGCGGGGCCGCGGCCGGCGATCCGGTGGCACGGCGCACGATCTCGTCGGCCAGCGACCTGGCCATGGCGAGGCGGGGATACGCGGCGTGGATCACCCGCTCCCACTCGTTGACGACCTTCACGTTGAGCCCGAAGTCGATGCCCACGCCCCCGCGGGTGAGGTAGGCGAGCAGTCCGCGGCGCTCGGCTATGCCGGGCGAGGTGTGCAGGGCGATCGCCTCCCAGACACGGTCGATGTCCCGGTCCGGTGCACCGTGCTCCCGCAGCACCGCGGCCGCGAGATCCGCGCCCTCTACCTCGAAGCGATCCGCGCCGTGCGCGAGGTCGCCGAGGCCGAGGTCGTGCATGACGGTCGCGGCGAACAGCAGCTCACGGTCATAGGCGGCGTCGTCCAGGCACCCCTCGTGCGCGGCCAGAAGCTGCGCGAAGAAGAAGGTCCGCACGCTGTGGTTGGCGATCGATCGGCTCTCTGAGGTGCGAACGACCGACAGCGCCGCCTCGGCCACCGGGCCTGCGGGGAGATCCAGTGAGAACGTCATGGCCGAACGCTACGAAGCAGGCGGGCGTCCGCACCAGTGGCCCGGGAGACCAATATCGCAGGAATCGTGCCATGTGACGGGTCTGGCGCCGGTGCGCGACTGGATGCTTGAACACCTTGAACACCGCCAGACGATCAGCCACCATCCCGTCCACGAGCAGGACGCGATTTAGGTGCTCCGCGCCTTCGCGCAGCGCCTGCGCGTGCCTGTTCTGTCCGGATTGTCCAGACGCCGCCGCGGCCCGGACCATGATCGTGTGGATTCCGCATCAAATGAGATGCGGAATCCACACGATCATGAAAGTCCTTCGATCACACGGCGCCCGGGGCGCGGGCGCCCCGTCCCATGCCGCGCACGGCTCCCACGGTCACCACTCCCCACTAACGGCTTTGGGTCCTGCGGGCCCAACGTGTCCACCGCCGCGCGGCAGCCTCGATCACGCGGGCCGCGTCTCGCGCGAGAAGCCGATCGTGATCACCACACCCTCGCCGTCGTCAAGGTGCTCGGTCATGACGTCGCCCTCGACCGTCTCCGTGAGGGTGCTGGTGTCCCGCCGCTTGCCGTTCCAGTTGGGGAAGGAAGAGCGAAGCACCTCTTCGTCCTTGAAGACGCCGTCGGCGTCGACGGTGTAGGTGCCGACGACCACGAGCGTGTCACGGACGGCGCTTGTGTTCTCCTCGTCGCTGCCGGCGAGCGGATCACCGGAGGCGAGCGGGGGCAGGCCGGGCCGGTGCAGCACGTCGGTGAAGTACCCGCTGTCGGTGAAGATCAGGTAGCCGTCCGGCGTGGCGCCGAAGGGCTGCACGGTCCCGCCGGAGGTGACGGCCTCGGCGAACGTGAGGCGCCACGCGGCGGCGACCTGGTTGCCGCTCGCCGGCGAGCCGGCGGTCCCCGCGTGCTCCCAGACGAGCTCGACGATATCGTCTGGGCCGAGGCGGAGGGCCTGGCTGAGCCTGCCGTCGCTCACGTTCACGCGGACGTCGCCTGCGCCTCGCCTGGTGCCGTTCCAGTTCGGGAAGGTCGACCCGAGGACGTGCTGACCGGCGAGGGACCCGTCGTCGTTGGTCGTGTAGGTCCCGTAGGAGCCAAGGGTGCCGCGGGCGAGCGCGCGAGCTTCCTCCCTGGTCGTCGACAGCCGGTCGCCGGAAGCGACCGCCGGCAAGTCGGTCCGCGTGATGGCCTCGGTGAAGTGCAGGTCTTCCGTGAGGATCAGCAACCCGTCCGGGTCTGCCCCGAACCAGTCCGACGTGTGCCCGTGCTCGGTCCGCTCCGCACTGCGCAGCCGCCACACGCCCGCGATTTGGTTGGTCATGACCATTCTCCTGTCGTGTTCGCTGAGTCGTTCCTCCTGTCTGTGCCAACGCCCGCCTGACGCAGGGAAAGTCCATGCGTCCAATGAGACTCTCGTATCGAATCGATGCAGAAACCGTATGGCTATGCTGGTCACATGGCTGAAGTGACCGTCTCGGGTCTGCGCGTGATCCGCGAGATAGCGCTGTCTGGATCGTTCACCGCCGCGGCGCGACTGCTCGGCTATTCCCAGCCGGCCATTTCACGGCAGGTCGCGGCGATGGAGGCAGCCGCCGGGTATCCGCTCTTCATCCGCGAGCCGAGGGGCGTCCGCGTGAGCGCCGCCGGGGCGGTCGTGGTCGAGCACGCGGGGCGGGTACTGGCCAGCGTTGATGCCCTGCGGCAGGACCTGTCCGTCCTCGGCGACCGGTTGGCCGGGCGGGTAAAGCTTGGCGTGTTCCCCGCGGCCATGGCGGTGCTCGCGCCCCGCGCGCTTGCCCTGCTGCGCACCGAGCATCCGGGGCTTGCGGTGAGCCTGAGTGAGGCGGCGACGCCGAGCCTGCTGCGGCAGCTGAGGGCCGGCCGGCTGGCCGTCGCCGTCATCGGCGCCGGCGCCGGCCTGCCCGGCTACGACCTCGACGGGCTCACGCGCCAGGTGGTGCTGGCCGGCCACCTGCGCGTTGCCGTCCCGCACGGCCACCGCCTGGCCACGGCCGCTGTCGTGCCGGTGGCCGAGCTCGCAGGCGAGACGTGGATCGCTGGTGACGATTCCGCTGGCGACCCTCAGTTCGGGGCATGGCCCACCCTCGCCAACCCGGTCATCGCCTACACCAGCCGCAGCTGGCCGGCCCGCTTCGGGCTGGTCGCCGCCGGGCTTGGCATCTGCCTGGTGCCTGAGGTCGCCGCGCTCTCGGTCCCGGCTGACGTCGCCACGGTTGGCGTGGACGACCCCGGGTGGCCGGGGCGAGTGACGGTGGCGGTAGCCCGGCATCGGCCAAGTGCGGAGGCCGCGGCCGTCATGGACGCGCTCCGCGAGGCCGGCGCCGGCATCCGCGGCGATATCCAGCTGCGCCACGCACTGTAGGAACGCCCTGAGGGGCCGGCGGCGATGCCCGCGTCGACGCGGGCAAAGGCGTCGGCTAACGTCGCTGCCGGGACAACACCGATGGACGGAGCGCGGCACGGATGAGCGACACCACGACTGACACCGCCGAGCGGGTGACCGTCACGCTGGCCGGCGGCGTGGCCGACGTTCGGCTGAACCGGCCGGCGAAGCGCAACGCGCTCGACCCCGCGATGTTCGAGGCGCTCGTGGCGGCCGGCGAGCGGCTTAAGACCAAGCAGGGACTGCGGGCGGTCGTGTTGTCAGGCGCGGGCCCCGACTTCTGCGCCGGGCTCGACTTCGGCGCGTTCCAGGCGATGCGCGCAGGCGAACGGCTTTCCGCGACCGCCAAGCTCCCGCCCTCCGCCGGGCCTGCCAGGGCGACCGGGCAGCGCGCGGCCTACGTATGGGCCGAGCTTCCTGTTCCCGTGATCGCGGCGCTGCGCGGCAACACGCTCGGCGGCGGCCTGCAGATCGCGCTCGGCGCCGACATCAGGATCGTCGCCCCCGACGCGAGGCTGTCGGTCTTCGAGGTGGCGTGGGGCCTCATCCCCGACATGACCGGCACCCAGCTGCTGCCGGAACTGGTCGGCAGGGACGTCGCCAAGGAGCTGACCTATACCGCGCGGATCGTCAGCGGCGAGGAGGCCGCGCGGATCGGGCTGGCGACGCGCACCGACCCCGATCCGCTCGCCGCGGCCCTCGCGCTGGCGAAGGAGATCGCCGGACGCAGCCCGCACGCGATCCGGGCGGCCAAGCGGCTGCTCGACCTCGCCGGGCGGACCGACCTCGCGTCCGGCTTCGCGGCGGAGCAGGAGGAGATCAGCGCGCTGATCGGCAGCGCGAACCAGGCGGAGGCGGTCACGGCGCGGTTCGAGAAACGCGACCCTGTCTTCGGCGAAGCCTGAGATGGACGGCTGGGGCGGCTGGGTAAGCGCGCCCCCGTTCGGGCTGGTGGTTCTTGATTTTCCCGAACGGAGGCGGCCTACTGCGACACCGTCGGCCGGGGCCCGGGGGCCGGGGCCCGCACAGCGCGGCGGTGTTCTGGCCGTCACGGTCCCGCGCCGCGGGATGGCGCCCCTCGTGACGCCACCACGCCGCCCCAGCGTCCGGTCTTCTGATCACGGGCTGACGCGCTGCCCTGGCACTCGCGCCGGGCTTACGAGCCAGCGCAGCGTCTCCACGCTGTCAAGCTGGTCGAGCCTGCGCAACAGCTCAGGGAGCGCGTCGGCCTGCGTCTCGTGCGCGGCGACGGCGGACTTCTGGATGGCCCGGGCGAGCTCCGCGTCCGGCCCAAGGTCGAGCATCCAGGCTCCGGACACGCCCGGCCTGGTACGCCCCGCGAGCGGCACCCCGGCCCGCAAAGCAACGGCCGTCGCCGCGCGGGCGACGGCGGCGTCCCCGATGTCACCGGTCTCAGGTGCCACGACGAGCACCAGGTCGGCGGCGTACTCCGCGGCCGCCTGCTGAATCCGTCCGGCCAGGTCGGACGTGCTGTAGTGGTGCAGGCTCTCGTCACGGTAATCGGCGACGGCGACCTGGCGGACGCCCAGGATCGCGGCGGCCATCTGAACCTCCCACGGCCGCGCCGCCTCGAGCCGCGCGTTGCCTGAGCCTTGCCTCGCGGCCTTGCCCCTGGTCAGGCACAGCAGGCTCAGGCTGGCCCCGGACCGGCGGAAAGCGTAGAGCAGCCCGCCCAGGTCGGCCGACTCCTGGCCCGGACGCGCCGTCACGGCCAGCACGCGGACCGCGCTTGGCAGCAAGCCGGGGATGAAGGCGCGGGCGACGCTCGGGTGAGTGGTGGCTTCGATCGTCATCAGGTACTCCTAAAGGGGTTGATGCCCCGCGTACGTGACGGCCTCGCCCCGTGTGGTGGGCCATCTGGCATCCACCCTCGCCGTTCCTCGTGAGAGCGCTGTGCAGCCGTTGTGGAGATCCGGTGGAGCGATCGGGAAAATCCTGACGGCCGCATTAATGACGATCGGCGCCACATATGTCACTTATGTGACGTTCGTGAAGACTTACGAACTTGCTGGGTCTGGCGCGACGAGCCGTGAATCGGGGATCACGGCCACGCCGACTATCTCGATCATCGCCTCGGGCTGCCACAGGGCCGTGGTACCGATGCCCGCCATGGCCGGGTAGACGGGTCCGGCCAACTCGCGCCAGGCGCGGCCGATCTCCTTGCCGTGCGCCTGGTAGTCCGGGATGTCGGTCAGGTAGATGGTGATGCTCACCAGGTCCGCGGGAATGCCGCCCGCCTCGCGTAGCACCGTCAGCAGGTTGCCGAAGGCCTGGCGGAACTGCGCGACGATCCCGCCGGCGACGATCCGCATGTCCGCGTCGAGCCCCGTCTGGCCGCCTAGATGGAGGGTGTTGCCTGCCAGCGTGCCGTGCGAGTAGCCGCTCGGGGCAGGCAGCGTGGCCGGGTTTACGGGGACGGGCAGCTGGCTGGCGGTCATCCGCGAGCTCCTCACGGCCGGGCGGCAGGTTCAGGTTCAGCCTAACAGATATTGACAGATCACCAACGATCGTGAAGATAATGAAATGTATTCGGCGAACGACGGGAGCCGCACGTGGAACCTGACCTCAGCAAGTACGTGCTCGAAGGCGACAACTCGCGGTACGCCAGCGCCGACGGCGCGGTCGTTCCCGTGGTCACCAGGGCGGGATACGAGCCAGGCGGCACCGCCCAGTCCGACGGCGCCACCCGCGTCTCCGGCGTGAGCGCACAGCACACCCCGGCCACGAGGATCTGGTTCGGCCAGGTGCGCAACGACGCGGGGTACCGCTCGGTACCGCACCACCACGGCGAGGCCGAGACCGGCGGCTACGTGCTGTCGGGGCGCGCGCGGATCTACTTCGGCGAGAAGTTCGCCGACTACCTCGACATGGCGGAAGGCGACTGGGTATTCGTCCCGCCGTTCCTGCCGCACGTCGAGTGCAATCTCGACCGCAACCGGCCGCTGACCTGGATGACCGCGCGGGCCCCGGAAAACATCGTGGTGAACCTGCCGCAGGTCGGCGACGGCGAGCTGCCGGACTGGCTGGAGCGCCCATGACGCCGCCCGTCTCCACGATCTTCACCGACGCGGTCGCGCTCAAGCCGGCCCGCCCCGAGCGGTTCGACGTCGCCTTCACCGGCGTCACCCAGCCGTGCCCCTGGCCCAAGGCCTACGGCGGCGACCTGGTCGCCCAGGCGGCCGTGGCCGCACAGCGGACCGTCGGCGACGGCAAGACGCTGCACTCGATGCACTCCTACTTCATGCGCCCGGCCGACATCGGCGCCGAAGTGCGGTACGAGGTCGAGCTGCTGCGCGACGGGCGCGGGTACAGCACCAGGCAGGTCCGCGCGTTCCAGCGCGGCAAGGCCGTCTACGCCTGCCTCGCCAGCTTTGCCGCGGGCGAGCACGGCGGGGAGTACGCGGCGGAGTTCCCGGCCGGCATCCCGGCACCCGAGACGCTGCCAAGCTCGGCGGAGTACCTGGAGGTCCGCTCCGGCGGCTCGATGACGGCCGAGTCGAAGGCGTACTGGTCGGGCGGCCGCGGCTTCGACATGCGCCACGTTCCCGGTCCTGTGTACCTGACGGTGGACGGGGCCAGGCTGCCGCAGCAAGCGGTCTGGATCCGGCCGTTCGACGGGTTGCGCCCGGTCGACGGGCTGACCAGCGCGCAGCGCGACGTGGCGGCGCTCGCCTATGTCTGCGACTACACGATCCTCGAGCCGGTGCTGCGCGTCCTCGGCCTGCCCTGGGCGGATGAACGGCTGGTCACCGCCAGCCTCGACCACGCCATGTGGTTCCACCGGCGCGGCCAGGCCGACGGCTGGCTGCTCTACGCGCAGCGGGCGGTCGCCGCCGGCGACGGGCGGGGGCTTGCCGCCGGCCGCTTCTTCGACTCCCACGGCGCTCACCTGGCGACCGTTGTCCAGGAAGGGATGATCCGAACCGTTCCCGGAGGAACTGTGCCCGGGGGAACTGTGCCCGGGGGAACTGTCCCTGGAGGACAGCCATGATGCCGCTGGCCCGCACCGGCTACGCGGACACCTTCGCCCGCGACAACCTTCCGCCCGCGGCCCACTGGCCGCTCCTTGAGTTCACCTCCGACCTGCTGAAGTACCCCGAGCGGCTGAACGCGGCGGCCGAGATCATCGACGTGCCGACCGCGGTGTACGGCGCGGACCGGCCCGCGCTCAAGACCCAGGACGGCACGGTGTGGACCTACGGCGAACTGCGCGCGCGGGCCAACCAGATCGCGCGGGTGCTGACCGAGGATCTCGGCCTGGTCACAGGCAACCGCGTGCTGCTCCGCGCGCCGAACAACCCGTGGACCGTCGCCGCCTGGCTCGGTGTCATCAAGGCGGGCGGCATCGTCGTCACCACGATGGCCGCGCTGCGGGCCCGCGAGCTCGCGCCGATCGTCGCCAAGACCAGGCCGTCGATCGCGCTGGTCGATCACCGGCACGCCGACGACGTCCGCCTCGTCGCCGACAGCACCGCTCCTGGCCTGCGCATCGTCGTCTACGGCGGCGATGGCGCCGACGACCTCACCCGGCTGATCCGCGGCAAGGCAGGCGACTTCGCCGCCGCCGACACCGCGGCCGACGACGTGGCGCTGTTCGGCCCCACGTCGGGCAGCACCGGCGTCCCGAAGATCACCACCCACTTCCACCGCGACCTGCTGTCGATCGACAACACCTTCGGCAAGATGACCCTGCGGCTGCGGCCAGCGGACCTGGTCGCCTGCACGGCACCGTTCGCGTTCACGTTCGGCCTCGGGATGCTGGTCGTGTTCACGCTCCGCGCGGGCGCGTGCGCCTTCCTCACCGAGACGGCCACGCCGGCCCAGCTCGCCGACATGGTGGCCGAGCACCAGGTCACGGTGCTCGCCACCGCGCCCACGGCCTACCGGCAGATCTTGCGGGACGGCAGGGGCGGCCGGCTGTCCGGGCTGCGCACCGCGGTCAGCGCCGGCGAGCACATCCCGCGCGAGACCTGGCAGCGGTTGCGGGACGACGTGGGATTGCGGGTCATCGACGGCATCGGCGCGACCGAGATGCTGCACATCTTCATCAGCGCGGCCGACGACGACATCAGGCCGGGGGCCACCGGCAAGCCGGTGCCCGGCTACCGGGCCGCCATCCTCGACGCCGACGGCAACGAGGCCGCCCCCGGCGTCGCGGGGCGGCTGGCGGTGATCGGCCCGGTCGGCTGCCGCTACCTCGACGACGAGCGGCAGTCCAGGTACGTCGTCAACGGCTGGAACGTCACCGGGGACACCTTCGTGAAAGACGACGACGGCTACTTCTGGTACCAGGGCAGGACCGACAACATGATCGTGTCCTCCGGGTACAACATCGGCGGCCCGGAGGTCGAATCGGCGATCGACACCCACCCGGACGTAGTGGAGTCCGCCGTGATCGCCAAGCCGGACCCGGAGCGCGGCTCCGTCGTCTGCGCGTTCGTGGTGCTCCACGACGGCGTGGCCGGCGACGACGCCAAGGCCAGGGAGATCCAGGACTACGTCAAGGGCCAGCTGGCACCGTACAAGTACCCGAGGGACGTCCGCTTCACGACCTCACTCCCGCGCAACGCGAGCGGCAAGGTGCAGCACTTCAAGCTGCGCGAGGCCATCGCGGCGGAGGCTGACGCGACGGAGGCTGCGACGACGGAGGCGGGGGCATGAAGATCGCGATCGCCGGCGGCGGCCCTGGCGGCCTTTACCTCGCCGCGCTGATGAAAGGGCTCGACCCGCGGCACGAGGTGACGGTGTGGGAGCGGAACGCGCCGGATGAAACCTTCGGATTCGGCGTCGTGTTCTCCGATGAGACCCTGGGCGGCATCGAGGGCGCCGATCCCGTTGTCCACGACCAGATGGAGCGGCGCTTCGCCCGGTGGACCGACATCGACATCGCGGTTACCGGTTCCGGCGGCGGCACGGAGCGGTTCACGGTCGGCGGGCAGGGGTTCGCGGCGATGAGCCGCAAGGACCTGCTGCGGGTCCTCCAGGACCGGGCGGCGGAACTGGGCGCAGACGTCCGCTACCGCACGCAGGCGCCGGACGTCGCGCGGCTGCGCGCCACGCACGACCTGGTGGTCGCCGCCGACGGCGTCAACTCCGCGATCCGCACGGGGGACGCCGCCGCGTTCGGCCCCGACATCGACCAGCGGGTGAACAAGTACATCTGGCTCGGCACCGACCTGGTCTTCGAGGCGTTCCAGTTCTTCGTCAAGCAGACGCCGTGGGGGACGATGCAGATCCACGGCTACCCGTACTCCGGCGCGGGGTCGACGTTCATCGTGGAAATGCACGAGCAGGTGTGGCGCGCCGCCGGGTTCGACCAGACGGAGCAGGACGACCTCCCGCCTGGCGCCAGCGATGAGTATGCCGTCGGCCGGATCCGGGAGATCTTCGCCGAAGAACTGCGCGGCCACCAGATCCTCACCAACAACTCCAGGTGGCTCAACTTCCGCACCGTCCGCAACGCGCGCTGGCATGACGGCAACGTGGTCCTGCTCGGCGACGCGGCCCACACCGCGCACTTCTCCATCGGCTCGGGCACCAAGCTCGCCATGGAGGACGCGCTCGCGCTGGCAGCCTGCCTGCACGAGCACCCGTCGGTCGAGGCCGCGCTCGACGCCTACCAGGCCGAGCGCAAGCCGGTAGTGGAATCCACCCAGCGCGCGGCCCAGGCGTCGCTCGAGTGGTTCGAGAACATCGGCATGTACGCCGGGCAGGACCCCGCTCAGTTCGCGTTCAACCTGCTGACCCGCTCCCGGCGGATCACCTTCGCGAACCTCAGGGAGCGCGATGAGGAGTTCGCGGGGCGCGTCGAGGCTGAATTCGCGCGTCGCGCCGGTGCCGAGCGAGCGCCGGCGATGTTCACCCCGGCGCGGATCGGCCCGCTCGAGCTGAAGAACCGGGTCATCGTCTCGTCGATGGACATGTACAGCGCCGAAGAGGGCGTACCGGGCGAGTTCCACCTCGTCCACCTGGGGTCCAAGGCCCTGGGCGGCGCGGGCCTGGTGATGACGGAGATGACCTGCGTGTCGCCGGAGGGCCGGATCACGCTCGGCTGCCCAGGACTGTGGACCGACGAGCAGCGCGACCGGTGGGCCGCGATCACCCGCTTCGTCCACCAGCGGTCCACCGCGAAGATCGGCCTGCAGCTTGGCCACTCCGGCCGCAAGGGCTCGACCAGGCTGATGTGGGAGGGCATGGACGAGCCGCTGCCTGACGGCAACTGGGAGGTCATCGGCCCGTCGGCGCTGCCGTACGGGGCCGGCTGCCACGTGCCGCGGGAGGCGACCAGGGCGGACATGGACAAGCTCGTCGCCGACTTCGCCGCCGCCGCCCGCCGCGGCGTGCAGGCCGGCTTCGACCTGATCGAGGTGCACGCCGCCCACGGGTACCTGCTCAGCTCCTTCCTTTCCCCGGTGTCGAACACGCGCACCGACCGCTACGGCGGGCCGCTGGAGAACCGGCTGCGGTTCCCGCTCGAGGTCTTCGACGCGGTCCGCGCGGCCGCTGGCGGCGCCGTCCCCGTGACGGTGCGGATCTCGGCCGCCGACTGGGTACCTGGCGGCATCACGGCCGACGACGCGGTCGAGATCGCGCGGGCCTTCATCGCGCACGGCACGGCGGCGATCGACGTGTCGTCCGGCCAGGTCAGCAAGGACGAGCGGCCGGCGTTCGGCCGGTCTTACCAGACGCCGTTCGCCGACAAGATCAGGCACCAGGTCGCCGGGCCGGCCGGCGTCGCGGTGATCGCGGTCGGGGCCATCTCCAGCTACGACGACGTGAACTCCATCCTGCTGGCCGGGCGCGCCGACCTGTGCGCCCTCGGCCGGACCCACCTGTTCGACCCGCAGTGGACGCTGCACGCGGCGGCCGAGCAGGGTTACGCCGGCGACGGCGCCCGGTGGCCCGTGCAGTGGCAGGCAGGCAGCCGCAGGCCGCCTTCGTCGCGGACCGACAAGATCCCGCCGCGGCTGTCGCTGCTGCGGGCGGCACCTGCCGGCGCCGCGCACCTGCGGTGGACGCCAGCGCCGGAATCGGTGACCGCCTGACCGGCGGGCACCGTGTGCGGCGCAACAACGATCAGTGGCGAGGGGTATCCGGCACAATGGAACGAATGAGTGAGTCAGCGGAGGAACCGTCCGCGGCACGCTCGCGCAGGTCCCGCACCGTCGTGGTCAGCTTCCTCGGCTCTGTCGTCCGCCGGATGGGCGACTGGATGCCCATCGCCGGAACCGTCGACCTGATGACCCAGCTGGGACTCGACGCGCCGAGCGTGCGCACCGCCGTGTTCCGGCTCAAGCAGCGCGGCTGGCTGGCCGCCGAGAGCCGGGGCGGGGCGCGCGGCTACGCGCTGACGCCGCTGGCCGGCGCCACGCTCGCCGCGGGCGACGAGCTCATCTGGCACGCCCGCCAGCCCGCCGACCTGGCCGACGGCTGGTGCGTGGTCAACTTCTCCGTCCCCGAGTCGGCGCGGGCCAAGCGGCACCAGCTGCGCGGGCACCTGACCCACCTGGGATTCGGGAACGTCGGGACCGCGATGTGGATCGCGCCCGCGCGGATGCGCCCGGCGGCGGAGCAGGCCATCGCCGAGCTTGGCCTGGACAAGTACGCCGCTATCTTCGTCGGTGACTACGTCGGCGGGCAGGACCTCACCACGCTGCTTTACTCCAGCTGGGACCTGGCCGGCATCGACGGTGCCTACCGTGACTTCATCGCCCGCTACGCCGAGGTGGCGGCCACCCTGGAGACACGGGCGGCGATCGGCCCGCAGCAGGCCTTCGTGACCTACCTCGGGGTGGTCGACCACTGGCGCAAGCTGCCCTTCCGCGATCCAGGGCTGCCCGGGGAGGTGCTCGCCGCAGACTGGAGCGCCCCCGAGGCGGGGGCGCTGTTCCATAAGCTGGTGACGATTCTCGAAGGCCGGGCGCTGGCCCACGCCGCCGGGTACTGGCCTGGCGTGGAGTGACACCACAAGTCGTTCGGCTAATTCTTGCTTTTCTTACCGCGCGGACGGCCGCATGAGGACGGCGACGCCGACGGCGGCCGCGGCGACGATTCCCGCGGTGATGAGCAGGGCGAGCTGCATTCCGTCGGCGAAGGCCACCTGGGCGTGCGCGGCGACGGTGCCGCCCAGGCGGGTGGCGACCGCGACCGAGGACCGGGCCGCGGCGGCCTGGGCGGCGGGCACGTGGTCCAGGCTGAGGTGGCTCTGGTAGGTGGCGGTCAGGATGCTGGCGAGGACCGCGATGCCCACGGCGCCGCCGGTCTCCCTGGACAGGTCGTTGAGCGCCGATCCGACCCCTTGCTGCGCGTCCGGCAACGCCGAGGTGATGCCGCTGGTCGCCGGGGTCATGGCCAGGCCCATGCCGGCGCCGAGGACGACCAGCCCGGTGGCCAGCAGCCAGTAGCCGCTCGCCGGGGTCAGCTGCGACAGGACGGCCATGGCCGCGGCGATGAGCGCCAGCCCGCTGGCGCAGACCTTCCTGGCACCGAGCCGGGCGACGAGGGCGGGGGCCAGCCGGGCCGACGGCATCAAGGTCGCCGCCATGGGCAGCATGCTCACCGATGAGAGCAGGCCGGAGTCACCCCGGACGAGCTGCAGGTACTGCAGGACGATGAAGATGAACCCGAACAGCGCGAAGAACTGCACGAAGATCGACAGGCTGCCGGCGGCCAGGCTGCGGCGGGCGAAGACCCGCGGGTCGAGCAGCGGTGCGCGGCGACGCAACTCCCAGGCGACGAAGCCGGCCAGGATCGCGGTGCCGACGGCCAGGCCCGCCAGCGTGCGGACCGACACCCAGCCCTGGGTTGGCGCCTCGATGATGGAGTACACCAGCGCGACGATGCCGAGCACGGACAGGATCGCGCCGGTGATGTCGACGCGCGGAGTCGCCGGGTCGGCCGACTCGGGCACGTACCGGATGGTGCCCGCGATGGCGGCGCACGCCAGGACGACGTTCAGCCCGAACACCGACGGCCACGACCACACCTGCAAGAGGATGCCTGAGGTGAGCAGGCCGAGCACGGCGGCGCCGCCGGCCACCGCGGCCCACACGCTGACCGCCCTGGTGCGCTGCTCGCCGGGGAAGGTGCCGGTGATGGTGGACAGGGTGGCGGGCATGACCAGCGCCGCGCCAAGGCCGAGGACGGCCCGCAGCCCGATCAGTTCGGCGGCGGAGTGCGCGGTCATCGCCACCGCCGACCCCGCGCCGAAGATCGTCAGGCCGGCGATCAGCGCCCGCCGGCGGCCGAAGCGGTCACCGATGGCGCCGGCGGGCAGCAGCAGCGAGGCGAACACCAGCGAGTAGGCGTCGATGACCCAGGCCAGCTGCGTCTGGCTGGCGTGGGTGGCCCTGGCGATGCCGGGCAGCGCGACGTTCAGCGACGACATCGCGGCCACCACCGCGGCCAGCGCCACGCAGACCACCACGGTCACCGCGGCGGGGCGGACGGCCGGTGCCTTGGCTCCGGGCTTGGCCGCGGACTTGGATGTCTTGGCGGGCTTGGCTGTCTTGGCCGGCGTGCCAGGCCCGGCTGGCTTCCCTGGCTTCGCGGCGAGGAGGTTCGTGGTTGCCATCGTCTTACTCCTTCGTTCATGTGCTTTAGAATGACATTACAAAGCTTTTTAACGACAGTCAATAGCTTTTGAGTGGCAATCAAGAACGTAGTAAGATGGCCTCATGACCAGCCCGGACAACAGCGCCACCAGGACCAGTCGGCCGTCGCGGCCAGCAGCCACGCAAGCCGGGCAGGCCGGGACGCGGCAGGTCAGCAGGCAGCGGGAGGCGGGCGAGGTCACCAGGCGTGAGACCCGGCGGCGCCTGCTCACGGCCGCGGCGGCCGAGTTCGCCGAACGCGGCTATGCGGCGGCCACCGTGAGCCGCATCGCCGGCCGGGCCGGCGTCTCGGTGCAGAGCCTGTACAACGACTGGGGCAACAAGCGGAACCTGCTTGAGGCGGTGTTGCAGACAGCCGTGACCGGCGATGACGAGGACTCGCTGACGCGCGGCGTGCCGCCGACAGTCATCACCGCTACCCTCGGCCCCGATGACGCCGCCGATCCCCGCC
>Ga0210389_10001470_pt1 | contig 18992 bp, 20 predicted proteins | sample IncBWH28OmetaG_FD_160127 | JGI IMG/M metagenome (GOLD analysis project Ga0210389, IMG submission 160127) | Forest soil microbial communities from Barre Woods Harvard Forest LTER site, Petersham, Massachusetts, United States - Inc-BW-H-28-O ...
CCCCACACTGATCCTGTTCAAGAACGGGACCGTCGAGGCCCAGAAAGTCGGCGCCGTGACCAAGTCACAGCTGGCCGCCTTTTTGGACAGCAACCTGTGAGAGGTTACCTAGGGAATCAATCGCGCGGCGGGGGCCAGGGCGGTCAGCAGGGCGGCGGCCAAGGGGGCGGGGGCCGTTCCAATCGCAACCGTGGACCGCGCAACGACAATCGCAACGGCAACTCCAATGGCGGCCGGCCGATGCACGAGGACTACGGCGATCTGCCGGAGGGCGGGGATGATCTAGAGATCATTGCACCGACCGATCTCGCGCGCAGCCGCAGCTCGATGAACCTGACGGAGCTGAAGAAGCGTCCGATCAGCGATCTCGTCAAGCTGGCCGAGACCATGGGTCTCGAAAACATGGGCCGTTCGCGCAAGCAGGACATCATTTTCGGCGTGCTCAAGGCGCATGCCCGCAAGGGCGAGGATATCTACGGCGACGGCGTTCTGGAAATCCTGCAGGACGGATTTGGCTTCCTGCGTTCTTCCGATTCCAGCTACCTTGCGGGCCCGGACGACATTTACGTCAGCCCCAGCCAGATCCGCCGCTTCAATCTGCGCACCGGGGATTCAATCTCGGGCCTGATCCGACCGCCGAAAGACGGCGAGCGTTACTTTGCGCTGCTCAAGGTGGGCGAGATCAATTTCGATTCGCCGGAGAGCTCGCGCGGCAAGGTGCTGTTCGAGAACCTGACGCCGCTGCATCCCACGGAGCGGCTGAAGCTGGAACGCGGCAACGGCTCGACCGAGGACTTGACGGCACGCGCCATCGATCTGGTCGCGCCGATCGGCAAGGGCCAGCGCGGACTGATCGTCTCGCCGCCGAAAGCCGGCAAGACCATGCTGTTGCAAAACATCGCCACCTCGATCACTGCCAATCATCCCGAGTGCTATCTCATCGTGCTGCTCATCGACGAGCGGCCCGAGGAAGTGACCGAAATGGCGCGCACCGTGAAAGGCGAGGTCGTGTCCTCGACGTTCGACGAACCGGCCAGCCGTCACGTGCAGGTGGCCGAGATGGTGATCGAGAAGGCCAAGCGCCTGGTCGAACACAAGAAAGACGTGGTCATTCTGCTCGATTCCATCACCCGCCTCGCGCGCGCTTACAACACCGTGGTGCCGAGCTCGGGCAAGGTGCTCACGGGCGGCGTGGATGCCAATGCCCTGCAGCGGCCGAAGCGCTTCTTCGGCGCGGCGCGCAATATCGAAGAGGGCGGCAGCCTGACCATTCTCGCCACCGCGCTGGTCGATACGGGTTCGAAGATGGACGACGTCATTTTCGAGGAGTTCAAAGGCACCGGCAATTCGGAAATCCATTTGGATCGCCGCATTTCGGAAAAGCGCACCTTCCCGTCGATCAACATCAACCGATCGGGCACGCGCAAGGAAGAACTCATCACCGAGCCCTCGGAGCTGTCCAAGATGTGGATTCTGCGGAAGCTCTTGCATCCGATGGACGAGTTGGCCGCAATTGAATTCTTGCTCGACAAAATGAAAGACACCAAGACCAACACGGATTTCTTCGACGCAATGAAGCGTTAGAGCGGCAGTGATCCTTAGGAGTTGAGGCATGGACTGGTGGGCGTGGATCGCGGTCGGCGCCGTACTTTTGGGTTCCGAGTTGGGTTTCGTGGATGCCCAGTTCTATCTGGTATTCGTCGGCGGCTCCGCGCTTGTCGTGGGATTCTTGGATCTGGCCGGATTGCTGCCCGCCGTTTGGATGCAGTGGCTGCTGTTCGCGCTCCTGGCCGCATTCTCCATGGTTGTATTTCGGCGGCGGGTCTACGCCCGCATGCGCCGCAAACTCCCCGACATGAAGCAGGGGCCGGTCGGTGAAACCGTGGTGCTTCCGACCGCGCTGCCGCCGGGTGAAACCTGCCGGCTGGAGTACTGCGGCAGTTCGTGGAACGCAGTCAATGGCGGGACTTCCCTTATCGCAGCGGGCGGGCACGCGCGAATTGACCGGGTCAACGGCTTGACCCTCGTTGTGCATGGAGAAAATCAGTGAATATGACCTTAGGCTACGGAGCCATCATCATCGCCATATTGATCGTGGTGGTGATTGCCAAAACCGCCACGGTGGTGCCGCAGCAGAGCGCTTTCGTGATCGAACACCTGGGCAAGTACAGCCGCACGCTCTCCGCCGGTTTTCATATTCTCGTGCCGTTCATGGAGCGGATCGCCTACAAGCACAACCTCAAGGAAATCGCGATCGATATTGCAGAACAGATTTGCATCACCCGCGACAACGTCCAGGTCGGCGTCGACGCGGTGCTGTACATGCAGGTCATGGATCCGCACCTGGCCTCTTACGGCATCACCAACTACGGATTCGCGATTTCGCAGCTGGCGCAAACCACCCTGCGCAGCGAGATCGGCAAGATCGAGCTGGACCGGACTTTCGAAGCTCGAGGACAGATCAACACCAACGTCGTGAGCGAATTGGACAAGGCATCATCTCCCTGGGGCGTGAAAGTTCTGCGTTACGAAATCAAGAACATCACCCCGCCGCGGGACGTGCTCTCGGCGATGGAGAAGCAAATGCGCGCGGAGCGCGAAAAACGCGCCGTCATTTTGACCTCGGAAGGCGAGCGGGATGCGAAGATCAACCAGGCGGAAGGCGACAAGCAGCGCGTGATCAAGCAGTCCGAGGCCAACAAGCAGCAGCAGATCAACGAGGCCGAGGGCCAGGCCCAGGCGATCCTCGCGGTCGCCACGGCGACGGCGGAAGGCTTGCGCCAGGTGGGCATCGCCTTGTCCGATCGCGGCGGCATCGAGGCCATGCAGCTGCGCATCGGCGAAGAATACGTGAAGCAGTTCGGCAAACTGGCGCAGGCGGGCACGACGCTCGTGGTGCCGGCGAATCTGACCGATCTTGCCTCCGTCGTCACGATGGCCACCAGCATCGCGCGCAAGCCCCAGGCCGGTTCGCCGCCGCCTGCCGGCGCGCCCGTCTCGAAGAGCTGAAGTATATTCATGGCTGAGAACCGCACGGCCCATTCGATTGGGTTCCTCGAGTTTGTGGTGTTGGCGGCGGCGACCATGTCGACCCAGGCCATTGCCATCGATGCGATGCTGCCGGCGTTCCCGACCATCGTCAGCGCGCTCAACGTCGGCGACCCGAATCGCGGCCAATGGATCGTCACCGCCTACATGACCGGGCTGGGCGTCGGGCAATTGTTCTGGGGCATGCTGTCCGATCGCTTCGGCCGCAGGCCGATCTTGATCGGCGGCCTGACGCTCTACGTCATTGCCGCGCTCCTGTGCAGCTTGAGCGGCAGCTTTCACGCGCTGCTGGCATGGCGCTTCGTGCATGGCCTCGCAGCCGCCTGCGTCACCGTGACGCGCTCGGTGGTGCGGGACCTGTACTCCGGACGGCAAATGGCGCGGGTCATGTCGCTGACCTTCGTGATATTCCTGACCGTGCCGATTCTCGCGCCGAGCCTGGGCCAGCTGATCTTATTTGTCGCTCCCTGGCGCTATATTTTCGTGGTGTTCGCGGTTTTTGCGGCGATGGTCGCGGTCTGGGGATTCTTGCGCCTGCCGGAAACCCTGCACCCCGAATACCGCATGACGCTGACGCGCCGGCACGTGCTGAACGCGGCCAAGCTCGTTCTCGGCACCCGCGCGTCGATTTTCTACACGCTCGCCATGATGGTGATGTTCGGAACCATCATGGCCTACGTCGGCATGGTGGCGCAGATTTTCTCCGAGGTGTTTCACCGGCCCAAGTTGATGCCGAGCATGTTCGCGCTGTGCGCCATTTTCATGGGCATGGCCGCGTATCTGAACTCGCGTATCGTGGAGCGCTTGGGGATGCGGCTGATCTCGCATACGGCGTTGCTCCTGTTCATTGCCGTCACGGGGCTGCATGTCCTCATCGCGGCGCTGGGCCTCGAGCAGATCTGGACCTTTGTGGTGCTGCAATCATTGACCATGGCGACCTTCAGCCTGTCGGTGTCGAATTTTGGCGCCATGGCGATGGAGCCGATGGGCTCGATCGCGGGACTCGCCGCATCCTTGCAGGGCTTCATCTCGACCTTCAGCGGCGCACTGGTGGGAATTCTCATCGGCGAGCAATTCAACGGCACCACCGTGCCGCTGGCAGCCGGCGCGCTGTGTTGCGGTTTCATCAGCCTCGGATTTGTGCTGTTGGCCGAGAAGGGCCGCCTGTTCCGCGCACATCATACGAGCAGCGATCCAAAGGTCACCCAGAGCGCGCGCATCGAGGTGGTGAGCTCGCCGCAATAGCCGACCGCCGATCGAGCCGCCTTGTTTGACGCTTCCTGTGGTCTATGGCATACACGAAGGCGTTCGGGAGACCCATTATGAAATTAGCAGCCTGTTTCTTGGTGCTTGCGGCCGGGGTGTGTTCTGCGACGCCGGCGAACGAGCCGCAGCCGCCCGCAGCGCAACCGACCGCGCCGGGCGCACCGTCCGGTCCCGGCGATACGAAACCCGCACCGACTGCGCCGTCCGGTGCCGGCGATGCGAAACCCGCACCGAGTGCGCCGGCCGGCGCCGGCGATGTGAAACCCGCGCCCGGCCCGCCTGCCGCGCCCGACCCGAAGGCGGATAAAAGCGCGGTGGCCAACGCCGGCCCCACCGACGCACAGATCAAGCAAATGCGAAGTCGCGGGTACAAGCCGGTCACGCGCAACGGCACGATGGTGTTCTGCCGCGCCGAAGGCGAAATCGGCACGCATTTCCAGCGCACCCGCTGCAGCACGCTCGATGAATTGAAACAGGCCGAACTCAGCGGCAAAGAGTTCGTCGATTCCATCCAGCAACAAGGTTCGGCGGTTCCATTCAAGGGCCCCTGACCGATCGGCCGCCCCGCATCAGAACCGTCACTGCGAGCCGCTATGTTACGCCTTTGCGAGAAGGCGGATCCTTGCCCGCCATTATCGAAGCCGACGACGATGGTTTGTACGTGCTCAAGTTTCGAGGCGCGGGGCAGGGCCCGAAAGCGTTGATTGCGGAATTGCTGGCAGGCGAGGTCGGGCGCCTCGCGGGCCTGCCTATCCCTGAGATCGTGTTCGTCGTGCTGCCGCCGGATCTGGCGCGCACGGAGCCCGATGCGGAAATTCAAAGCCTCATCGGGGCGAGCGGCGGATTGAATCTTGCCCTGGACTATCTGCCGGGCTCGGTTACCTTCGATCCGTTGGTCTTTCAGCCCGATGCCAGGCTGGCCTCGGCTGTCGTGTGGTTCGACGCATTCGTATGCAACGTCGATCGAACCGCGCGCAATGTCAATATGCTGCTGTGGCATCGGCGGCTGTGGCTCATTGATCATGGCGCGGCGTTGTATTTTCATCACGCCTGGAATCAACGCGACCGGCATGCGCTGGCGCCGTTCCCGCGGATTGCGGACCATGTCCTGCTGAAATTCGCGAGCCTGCTCGCGGAAGCCGATGCCGAGATGCGGGCGCGCATCGCCATCGATAAAATCGCAGGAATCGTCGAGCTGATTCCCGATTCCTGGCTGGCGGATGATCCGGGTTTCGAGAGCAGGTCCCACCAGCGGGATGCCTATCTGAACTATTTCACGACGCGGCTGGCAGCATCCGAGATCTTCGTGAAGGAGGCCATTCATGCGCGCGCTTCGCACGTATGACTATGCCGTCGTGCGCGTCGTACCGCGCGTCGAGCGCGGCGAGTTCGTGAATGCCGGCGTCATTCTCTCATGCGACGTGGAGCGCATTTTGCTGGCACGCATCGAACTTGACGAGAACGCGCTGCTTGCCCTCGATGCGCGCGTCGATTTGGATCTGGTCAGGAGCGTGCTCGGGAGCATTCCCGCGATTTGCGCCGGCGGAGAAGCGGCGGGAGATCTTGGCAGAATGTCGGCACGCGAGCGCTTTCACTGGCTGGTTGCGCCGCGAAGCACGATCGTGCAAACCTCACCCGTGCACACGGGTCAATGTTCCGATCCCACCGCGGCGCTGGAACACCTGATGCGAACCATGGTGAGGCGTTAAGGGGCCTGTCTGAGGCTGGCTGCCGCCGGAGTGCAGGGCAGCCATCTGCATTTCTCCCTCGCAAACTCTTGCGGTGCAGCATGCGGGGCGTCGCGACCTTTCGCGCCATACGATGAAAATGAGACGCCGCTCTATGCGTTCATTCGCCCGGCTGAATCATATTGATTGTCTCATGGACGCAAAGGCCGGGCACGGTCTCGGGACGATATGGACAACTCAAGGATTCGCCAATTTATGAGCCGGCACCGCAGAAGCATCAAGGACGTGGGCCTGATCTGGCTCATCATGCTGGTGGCCGTGTTCTATGCCTGGCAAGTCGATATTTTCGCGAATGAGGGCAACGCTCCCCCAAAAGAACAGACGGTCGAAGTCGATGAGATGCTGCTGCTGGGAGGCCTGCTCATGCTGGCCCTGCTGGTGTTTGCGATCCGGCGCTATCTCGAACAGAGACGAGAGACCGCGCGCCGCATTGCCGCGGAAATGCACGCCAGAGAACTCGCCTTTCAAGATGGTCTCACGGGATTGCCGAATCGACGCCAATACGACGATGCATTGAGAGCCGCTCTCGCGGCACCGCCGCGCGGCGGCGCCGTGCATGCCGTATTTTTGCTGGATCTCAACGGCTTCAAGCAAATCAACGATGTTCACGGCCATGCCATAGGCGACGAGGTTTTGATCGTCGTGGCACAGCGGCTTCTCAGCGCGGTTCGCGGCGGCGACCTGCTCGCGCGCTTCGGCGGGGACGAGTTTGCAATCCTTGCACGCCACTTGGTGGGACCGGAAGCGGCGACCAGCGTGGCGCTGCGCGTGATCCAGGCGATGGAAGTTCCGATCTCCACCGGCAAGCTGCACCACAAAGTCGGCGCCGGGATCGGCATTGCGCTCGTGCCCAACGATGCGACCTCGCCGGAAGAGGCGCTGCGCAAGGCGGACGTGGCGCTGTACCGCGCCAAGGCCGAACGCCGCTCAGCACTCCGATTCTTCGAGCCGCAGATGGACCGCCAAGTCAGGGAGCGCCACCAGATCGAGATGGATCTGCGCGTGGCAATGGACAGCGGCTGCATTCAGACCGTCTACCAGCCGTGCTTCAACCTGAAAAGCGGCGAAGTTGTCGGATTCGAAGCGGCGGCCGTTTGGATCCACCACGACCGTGGTGTGATTCCGGCGGAACGGTTCATTCCCATCGCTGAAGAGACCGGCTTGATTCACCAACTCGCGGCGCAGCTGTTGCGCGAGGCGTGCGCAGCGGCGGCGCTCTGGCCGCAGCATGTCGTCCTGGCGGTTGATCTTTACCCGAGTCAGCTCAAGGATCGGGACCTCAAGGCGCAAGTCCTCAAGATTCTGGAGGAGAGCGGCTTGCCCGCGCGGCGCCTTGAAGTCGAAATCACGGAGAGCGCGCTGGTTGCGGACCTCGAAGGCGCGCAGCACTTACTCGGCGGCCTGCGCGAAGCCGGCGTGCGAATCGCGCTCGACAATTTCGGGACGGGCTACTCCAGCCTGTATCACTTGCGAAACATCAAGCTCGACAAGATCAAGATCGACAAGAGCTTCATCGAGAGCATGAATTCGCGTGAAAGCGCTGCGATCGTCAGTGCGCTGATCGGTCTTGGTGAAGGATTTGGCTTGACGATCGCCGCCGAGGGCATTGATGACCCACAGCAGCGGGCGCAGCTCGCGCGCACCGGCTGCGAGCAAGGCCAAGGTCATCTGTTCAGCGATCCGCTGTCCGCCGAGGCGGCTGCCGCCTTGTTTGCGCCGGCAGCCGAGCGGCTGGGCGCGCAACGCTCGCTGGCGAGGGTTTAGCTGCCGCGGAACACCGCGTTCAGCGCATTTCCGGATGCCGCATCCGCAAATCCGTCGAACCTGCCCTGCTCGATGATGAGTTTCGCGGCCCGTATGAAGCCGCCCCAGGCCGCACGCGCGAGTGCCCCACCCACGCTCACGCGCCGCACACCCAATGCGGCGATCTGCGGCATGCTCAAATCGGCGTTGAAACCGATCAAGAGATTGACCGGTTTCGGCGCAACGGCCGCGACGACCGCTGAGATCTCATTGATGGTGCGAATTCCCGGCGCGTACAGGCAGTCGGCGCCCGCGTTCGCGTAGCCCTTCAGTCTGGCGATGGTTTGCTCGATGTCGGGCTGGCCCACCAGAAAACATTCGGCGCGGCCGATCAGCAGCGTGTCGCTGCCCGCTTTGTCGATGGCTTTGCGGGCCGCGCGAATTCGCTCGACCGCGGCGTCGAAATCGAACAGCGGTTTGGACGCGTCCCCGGTCGAGTCCTCTATGGACAGTCCCGCGACGCCTGTCTCCACCGCCAGGCGCACACTCTCGGCGACCCCGGCCGCATCCGGCGCAAAGCCGTGCTCGAAGTCGGCATTGATGGGCAAGTCGGTGGCCTCCACCATTTCGGTCAAATGATCCAGCACCCGATCCCGAGACATGCCTCCATCGCGGTGACCATGCGACCATGCGAATCCAGAACTCGTGGTCGCCAGCGCCTTGAAACCCAAGGTTTGCAGGTAGCGCGCGCTGCCCACATCCCAGGGGTTGGGAATGACGAAGCAGCCGTCCTCATGCAGGCGCTGAAATGCGCGGCGCTTATCGGCGATGCTCGGACGAACGTGCGGCATTGAAAACTCCTAGCGCTTGATGGCGCGATAACCGATATCAAGCCGGTACTGGACCAGGTTCCAGTGTATCGCGTGCACCAGATTGTAGGCCTGAAGCTGAGCCTCGCTCACGCTGTCTCCCATCCCCACGGCGCACAGCACGCGTCCGCCTGCCGTCACGACCTGCGCGCCGACCTTGCGTGTGCCGGCTTGGAAGACCTTCCCCGGCAGCCGGGCGGAGGCGTCCAGACCGCTGATGGGATCGCCGGTGCGATATGCATCCGGGTAGCCGCCCGCCGCCATGACCACGCCGAGCGCCGCGCGCGTATCCCATTTAACCTCGTGCCGCTCCAGTTTGCCGTCCAATGCCGCCTCGCAGAGGTCGACGAGATCGCTCTGCAGGCGCATCAGGATCGGCTGCGCTTCCGGATCGCCGAATCGACAATTGAATTCCAGGACATTGGGCGTACCGTCGGGGGCGATCATGAGCCCCGCATAGAGAAATCCGAGGTACGGATTGCCGTCGCTGCGCAGTCCCTGGAGCGTGGGCTCGATCACCTCGCGCATGATGCGCCGGTGCAGCGCCGCGGTGACAATCGGTGCCGGCGAATAGGCCCCCATGCCGCCGGTGTTCGGTCCTCGATCGCCGTCGTCCCGACGCTTGTGGTCCTGCGACGTTGCCAGCGCAATGACTTGGCTGTCACTTGCCGCCACGATAAAGCTCACTTCCTCCCCCTGCAGGAATTCTTCGATCACGATCGTGCTGCCGGCCGCACCGAAGCTTCCGCCGAGCATGGCGCGGGCGGTTGCAATCGCTGCTTCGTGCGTATCGGAGATGACGACGCCTTTGCCGGCGGCCAGACCGTTGGCTTTGACGACCAGCGGCAGCCGCTGCGCGCGCACGTAGTCCTCGTTGAAGCTTGCCGCGGTGAAGGTGGCGAACCCTGCCGTGGGAATCCGGTGCCGGGTCAGGAAATCCTTGGTGAAGGCTTTCGAGCCCTCGAGTCGCGCGGCCTGGGCGGAAGGACCGAAGCAGCGCCGATTGGCCGCGACGAAGCGATCGGCGATGCCGGCGACCAGCGGTCCTTCGGGGCCGATGATGGTAAGGCCGATATCCTCGGCAATCGCAAATTGCAGCAGGCCGTCGATGTCATCCGCCGCAATGTCGACGTTGCTCACCTTGGGTTCGGACGCCGTGCCGGCGTTGCCCGGCGCCACGAAGACATGCAGAACCCGCGGCGACGATGCGCATTTCCACGCCAGCGCGTGCTCGCGGCCGCCGCCGCCGACAATCAGCACTTTCATGCGGGCGTCTCTAATGTCGGAAATGGCGCATTCCGGTGAACACCATGGCGATGTCGTGTTCGTCCGCGGCCGCGATCACTTCGGCGTCGCGTCGCGAGCCGCCCGGCTGAATAACAGCTCGGATGCCGAATTCGGCCAGCGCGTCCAGGCCGTCGCGAAAGGGGAAGAATGCGTCGGAGGCAACCGAAGCGCATTCCAGCGTCAGGCCGACGTCCTTGGCTTTCATGGCGGCGATTTTGCTGCTGATCACCCTGCTCATCTGTCCGGCCCCGATCCCCAACGTTGCCCGGTCCTTCGCCGCGACAATGGCATTGGATTTGACATATTTCGCCACTCGCCATGCAAAGATCAGATCGTCCAACTCCGCCAAGGTGGGAGGCCGCTTGGTAACGGTCCGCAGTTCCTGGGCCCGAATCGCGCCGCTGTCGCGTGTCTGCACCAGCAGGCCGCCGGCGACGCTTTTGTACTCGAGCAATTGCGTCACCGGCAAGGACAGATCGCCGGTCACGAGCACGCGGACGTTGTCCTTCGTCGCAAGCACGTCCTTGGCCTCCTGCGTGACACTCGGCGCCAAAATCACCTCGACGAATTGCCGTTCAAAGATCGCACGGGAGGTCGCCGCATCCAATTCGCGGTTGAAAGCGATGATGCCGCCATAGGCCGAAATCGGGTCGGTCCGGTAGGCAAGCGCATAGGCGTCTGCAATGCTGCTGCAGCGCGCGGCGCCGCAGGGATTGGCATGTTTGACTATGACGCAACCTGCGGTATCGAATTGACGCACGCATTCCAGCGCCGTATCGCTATCGGCGATGTTGTTGAACGACAGTTCCCGTCCCTGGATTTGCAGAGCTTGCGTGACCGAGGCGCCGATGGCGCGCGGGTCGGCGTAGAACGCCGCCTGCTGATGCGGGTTTTCGCCGTAGCGCAAGTCAAGATGTTTTCGAAAGGAGAGATTCAAATCGTCGGGAAACGTGGGGGCGGCGCCGCCGATTGCACCGGTGAAGTACGCGGACACCATCGCATCGTACTGCGCGGTGTGAGCAAACGCCTTCGCGCTGAGCTTCCTTCGCATGGTCAGGTTGGTGCTGCCCTGATTGGCCGCCAATTCGTCCAGCAACTCGCGATAGTCGTTCGGATCGACGACCACCGTGACGGAGGCATGATTTTTTGCGGCCGCGCGGACCATCGCCGGGCCCCCGATATCAATGTTGTCGACGGCATCTTCGTACGTGCAGTTTGGACGGCTCACCGTTGCGGCGAAGGGGTAGAGATTGACCGCCAGCAAATCGATGGGCTCGATGCTGTGTTCGCGCATCACTCCCTCATCGAGTCCGCGCCGTCCCAACAGGCCGCCGTGAATCTTCGGATGCAGGGTCTTGACGCGGCCGCCCATGATTTCCGGAAAGCCGGTGTGATCCGCGACCTCCTTGACCGTAATGCCGTGGCTCGTCAACAGCTTGGCGGTGCCGCCGGTCGACAACAGCTCGATGCCGCGCTCCTTCAGTTCGCGCGCGAATTCAACGATGCCGGTCTTATCCGAAACACTGAGCAGCGCGCGACGTACGGGCGTGAGCACTGGGAGCCTGTCCTACTCGCTGATGCCGAACTCTTTGAGTTTTTTGCGCAAGGTGCCGCGGTTGATGCCCAGTATTGTCGCGGCACGGCTTTGATTGCCTTGTACGTGGCTCATCACGACCTTGAACAGCGGCTCTTCCACCTCACGCATCACGAGATCGTACAATTGCGCGGGCTTGTGGCCGTTCAGGGTCTCAAAATAGCACTGTAAGGCCTCTTCGGCCTGCGAACGCAACGGCACACCCTTGCCATTGACCTTCAAATCGCGGCCGTTGAACGCCGCCGCGATTTCTCGACGTGATTTCGATCTCTTTTTAGCGACCATGGCCTTAAGTTTAAATCCCCGTTGATTTTTTCTTGTCCAACTGTACGCTTACGCAGCGCGCTCCACACCGGTATCGTAATGCTGCAGCAGCGTGGACAGTTGCTCCGCGGGCGTCTCGATTCGCACGAGGCGATTGCGCAAGTCTTCCTGTCCTGGATGCTGCCGGAAATACCAACTCAAGTGTTTTCGTGCCACTCGAACACCGGTTTGATCGCCGTAAAAGGCATACAGGTCTTCGAGGTGGGCGCGCATAATATCACGGACTTTTTCCAGCGCTAGCACCGCGCGAATTTCTCCCGTCGAGAGAAAAAAATTGACATCGTCGAAGATCCATGGCCGGCCCTGGGCCGCTCTGCCGATCATGATGCCGTCGCAGCCCGTCTCCAAGAGAATTTTGCGCGCGTGCCGCGGAGAAGCGATGTCGCCGTTTGCAAATACGGGAATCTTTACATCGGCTTTGATGGCGCGTACGGTTTCGTGTTCGGCATTGCCCTGATACATATCGGTACGTGTTCGGCCGTGGATGGCAAGCGCCGCGATGCCGCTATCCTCCGCAATTTTTGCAATGCGCCGGCCGTTCTTGTGATGCGGATCCCATCCTGTGCGCGTCTTCAGCGTCACGGGCGCCCGAACCGCCTGCACCACCGCACGCAAAATACGCGCCACGAGATCCTCGTCCTGAAGCAATGCGGAACCTGCCAATCGATTGCACACCTTCTTGGCGGGACAACCCATGTTGATATCGATGATCTCGGCTCCCGCATCGACGTTTCGCCTGGCAGCATCCGCCATCATCTTCGGGTCAAAGCCGGCAATCTGCACGACCCGGGGACTCGGTTCACCGGTGTGATCCATGCGGCGGCGCGATTTGGGTGTCTCCCATAACCGCACGTCGGCGCTGAGCATTTCGGAGGCGGCGAGACCAGCCCCAAACCGGCGGCACAGAATGCGAAAGGGACGGTCTGTCACGCCGGCCATGGGCGCCAGCAGCACATTCGAGGGCAGCGTATAGGGACCTATCTTGACGCTCATCGATGTCATCGCTTGGCTTGCGCGGGTGCTTTGTCGTTCGCGCATGAAACCCGTCGGTCCGCGCCGCGCAGACACACGTCGATTTCAAACCCTTCCGCGCTCTTGCCTGGGTCCAAGATGTCAAGCGTCGCATCGGCGCGCTCGCCGGGAGCGAGCAGCTTGGCGGTCGGCTTGCCCAAATATTCCGAGGGCTCGAAGTCGCGCGTGCCGATACTGCCGCCGAAACGGTTGGCCAGCGTGACTCGCAGCAGCGGGTAGGGTTCGAGTTGAGCCGCGGTATTGAGGATGCTCGCGCGCACGCGCAAGGTACCGTCGCCGGCAGGGTCGCCCGTCACACCCCATTGCCTGAGCTGATAGGCGGAAAGGTTTGCCGGCGGCGCAACGGGGGCGCCCATCGTCGAGTACAACGCACGAATCGATCCACCCAGAGGCGCATGCGTTGCGAGCCACTCGCGATTTTGGTGAACGACCTGACCGAGCAGCAGCGCACCGGCGGTGATCGCGGCCGCGAACCAAGGGATGAAGCCGCGATCGGATTTCGGCGGGCCTAAGTCGAACCGCGAGTTGGAACGCCTGAGAGATCGATCCGCCCGCTGTAAGGCGAGCGATTCCGGATGGGCCGACAGCTCGATGCCGGAGAGCATTTCACGCCGAACATCTTCGGATACTTCGAAACCGCTCGGCGCGGGGCCCGAACTCGCCGCGGCGGCAGTCGCGGCAGTCACGGCGATCGCGGTGGGATTCGCCGCTTGCGCAGCGTCAGGAGCCGGATTGTCGACAATCGGATCCGCAGCGTTGAATACCTCGATCTCCTCGGGTTCGGCGGACTCGACGGGCGCCTGCGCAGGCACCCGCGGCATCCGCGGCCGCACTCCCTTCTTGGTCTCAACGAAAATTCGATCCAACTCTCCCGGCGGCAGAGTGAATTCCAACGATGTTTCCCCCAAGCCTTCCGCGGCTGGATCCCCGGCCGATTCGGCGGGCGCATCGGGTGAGTCGCTCTCATTCCAATCCAGAATTTGCAAGCGTGCGATTTCTATTCCTTCGGGAGCGGAATCCTCCGGGCTCGGCTGCGCGCGTCGTGAAGAGGGCGGCGCGGGCGACTGCAAGATGCGGTCGGCTCGGGTTTCCAACTCGAACGAGCTTTCGCCCGTGCTGAATGCGCTTGCATCTTCCGCGAGATGCGCCAATGCGTTGAACACTTCGCCGCATTTGCCGCAACGCACCTGGCCGCCCGCCGCGCGCAGCACTTCCGCGGACAACTTGAAGACGGTCTCGCATTTGGAACATTGCGTAAACACGCTATGGAAGTCTCCGCGCGTAGATGCAGCACCATTCATCGCGCTCTATGACCCGCACCATATCAAAACCGGACGCGTATGCCGCCTTTACGGCGTAAGCCTGCGTCTTCAATAGCCCCGACAGCAGCAAATACCCTCCGGGCCGGCAGGCCGCGGTCAACTTTGGCGCCAATTCGATCAGGGGCCTGGCAAGAATGTTGGCCATCACACAGAAGGCGCCGGGGAGGCTGTCCTCGATGCCTTGCACCGTGATGCACGAAGCAACGCCGTTACGGCGTGCATTGTCGCGGGTGGCAAGCAGCGCCTGTTGGTCAAGATCCACCGCAATGACATGCGCTGCGCCGAGTTTCAAGGCCGCTATGCCTAAGATGCCGGAACCGCAGCCATAATCGATCACCGTTTGCCCTGCCAGGGACACCGATTCCAGTATCTGCAGGCACAGCGCCGTAGTGGGGTGCGTGCCGGTGCCGAAAGCGAGGCCGGGATCCAGCCTCACCACGATCGCCTGCGGATCGTCCGGCGCCTCGGCTGCGTGCGGACAAACCCAGAGTCTCCGCCCGAAGCGCAGCGACTTCCAGCCCGTGAGCCACGCGCGTTCCCAGACTTGGTCTTCAACCGCGCGCACGCGCGCAGTTTGCGTGATATGCGCACCCAGTGCGCTCGAAATCCGGTCGAGATTCAGCGCCGCGTCGCTGGATTCTTGAAACAACGCCCGCACCAGCGTATCGCTCCACAGCCGCATCTCGCCGGGCTTGGGTTCGAGCACGGGCTCGTCGCCTCGGTCGACGAATGTAATCGAGCTTGCGCCGGCTTCGAACAGTGCTGCCTCGACCGCCTCGGAACTCAAAGCTGCAAGCGGAAATTCGATTTCATAAAACCTCATCGATGCAACATCCTGCAAACGTCATCGATGCAACATCGTGAGAGATGTTACTTCAGCCCCAAGCGCCGCTCTAGGTAGTGAATATCGGTTCCGCCTTGCTTGAAGGCGGAATGATTGAAAATCTCCTGATGCAGTGGGATATTGGTTTTGATGCCCTCGACGACCATCTCCGCCAGCGCGTTGCGCATGCGCGCAATGGCCGTATCGCGGGTGTCGCCATAGGCAATGACCTTTCCGATCATCGAATCGTAGAACGGCGGTACGTTGTAGCCGGTGTAGACGTGGCTGTCGACCCGGATGCCCGGGCCGCCGGGCGAGTGCCAGAGACGGATCGGGCCGGGGCTCGGCGTAAAGTTCTTCGGGTCTTCGGCATTGATGCGGCATTCCACCGCATGACCGCGTATTTGAATGTCGTTCTGGCCGTAGGGCAGCGGTTCACCGGCCGCGATCAGCAGCTGCGCTTTGACGATGTCGATTCCCGTGACCAGTTCGGTGACCGGATGCTCTACCTGAATGCGCGTGTTCATTTCGATGAAGTAAAACTCGTTGTCCTGGTACAGGAACTCCAACGTGCCCGCGCTACGGTAGCCGACTTCGCTGACCGCCCTGGCACAGCGCTCTCCCATGGTTTTGCGCTGTTTGACCGACAAGCCCGGTGCGGGCGCTTCCTCGATCACCTTTTGATGGCGGCGCTGCATGGAGCAATCCCGCTCGCCCAAATGCACCACGTTGCCGTAATTGTCCGCCAGTACCTGAAATTCGATGTGCCGCGGCCGCTCGAGAAACTTCTCCATGTAGACCTGGTCGTTGCCGAAGGCGGCCAGCGCCTCCGACTGCGTCACGCCGATCGCGTTGAGCAGCGAAGCGTCGGTGTGCACCACCCGCATGCCGCGGCCGCCGCCACCCCCCGAGGCTTTGATGATCACGGGGTAGCCGATTTCCTTGGCAATGCGGAAATTCTCATCGGCGTCCTTGCCGAGCGGCCCGTCCGATCCAGGCACGCAAGGTACGCCGGCCGCCTTCATGACCTTGATGGCGGAGACTTTGTCGCCCATGAGGCGAATCGTTTCCGCGCGGGGTCCGACGAAAATGAAACCGCTCTTTTCCACCCGCTCGGCAAAATCGGCGTTTTCCGACAAGAATCCGTAGCCCGGGTGTATCGCGACCGCGTCCGTGACCTCGGCCGCGCTGATGATCGCCGGCATATTGAGGTAGGAGACCGCGGATTGCGGCGGCCCGATGCAGACGGTCTCATCCGCCAGCAGTACATGCTTGGTGTTGAAATCGGCCGTGGAATGCACCGCCACCGTTTTGATGCCCAGTTCGCGGCAGGCGCGCAAGATGCGAAGGGCGATCTCGCCGCGATTCGCGATGACGACTTTTTCGATCATCTCGAGCTATTCGATGATGAAGAGCGGTTGACCGAACTCGACCGGTTCACCGTTCTTGGCGAGCATTGCGGTCACGCGGCCTTCCTTGTCGGATTCTATTTGGTTCATCATCTTCATCGCCTCGATGATGCATAGAATTTGACCGACTTTGATCTCACTGCCGATCTCGACGAAGGGCTTCGCGCCGGGAGAGGCCGATGCATAGTACGTGCCCACCATGGGAGAGGTGACCGTATGCTCATCATTGCGAGGTGCCCGCTCGCCGGCAGCGGTGGCCGCCGTGGCGGGCGCGGCGGCCGGTGCCGGCGCCGCCTGCATGATCGGCGCCGCCTGAGTAGCGACCTGCACCCCGGCCCGCGGATGGCGGCTGATGCGTACCGATTCCTCGCCTTCCGAAATCTCAAGTTCCGAGATGCCGGACTCCTCGAGCAGCTCGATCAGCTTCTTAACCTTGCGAATATCCATCCGCTAACCCCTCAAATATCGTTTTAAGTCTTCTTCAGGTGCGCGACGGCGGCTTGGAGCGCAAGCTCATAGCCGATCGGCCCCAATCCATAGATGCAGCCGACGGCAATGTCGGACAAATAAGAGTGATGCCGGAATGCTTCGCGCGCAAACACATTGCTCAGATGCATTTCAATGAACGGCACGCCCACGGACAGGAAGGCATCGCGCAGCGCGATGCTGGTGTGAGTGAAGGCACCCGGATTGATGATCACGAAGCCGATGGCGTCGCGCTTGGCGGCGTGGATCTTGGCGATCAATTCGTGCTCGGCATTGCTCTGGGCAGCGATGAGTTCATGCCCCGACGCCCCGCACTGCGCACTGAGCTTGCTTTCGATCTCTGCGAGCGTGGCGCTGCCATAGATGGCCGGCTCGCGGGTGCCGAGAAGGTTCAAGTTCGGGCCGTTCAACAACAAAATTCGCGCCATCTTCTGCGTCGGTTCCCAGCGCGGCTGCGCAACAAAGGTCCGCGATAATAACCAGAAATTGAAGTGAAATGGCAAGCTTTGGCGCCGAACGTCGCCTTACACACCTATCCGGAGTGCTTATTCGCCATGGCTTCCAGGCCCTCGGCAATGGCGCGCCGCGCCTGTGGTAGCCCAATGCGCTCATCGTTGAGACTCTGAACCTCAGACAAGATGAAATCCGCTTGGGGGCGATGCAGTTCCCCTACAAACAAGGCCACGACCTCACCCCGCCGATCGGTAAATACGGTGAACGGCAGGGCGGGCGAGGTCATGCCAAACTTCGCGGCGAGATCAAGAGCGTCCTGTTCCCCGGTCAGCACCGGATAGTCGATCTTGAACTGCTGGGCGAATGCCCGAACTTTATCCGGATAGTCCACCGCGATGCCGACTATGGCCAGGTCCCGGCCTTCCCAGTTCGCCGCGAGGGTTTTGAGCAGCGGTATCTCCCGGCGACACGGGGCGCACCAGGTTGCCCAAAAGTTGATCACCAACGATCTGCCGCTCCAGGATTCGACCGAGACGGGCTTGCCCGAGAGATCCTTGAGCGAGAAATCCGGCAGTTTCGCCGGAATCACCGGACGGGGCGCCGCCGCCGCCAACTCCGCGGCCTCCTTCGGATCCGGAGCGCCGGCCACGCCCGCGGGCACCGGAACACCGGCGTCAGGTGCTCTTTGACCGGCGTGAAACTTCAGTCCCGCCCAAATTCCCAAGATCACAACCAGTGCGATGCCCAGAAAGCGCAGCCCGGGTGTTTTCATGAGGGAATGTCGAGTTTGCGTCCCTTACGCAGCACCCATCCTGCGAGCAGAAATGCGCACGCACCCCCGATGATCGCGATACCTTCCCAGGGGTAGGGCGGCACGCTGACCGCAACGGGAGACGATCCGGCGGTCGGGAAAACCACTTTCGTGATGGGGGGGTAACACAAGCCCGCTTCGGCGCAGCCTTGGTAGGTGACCTTGATCTGAACGGGGTGGGCGCCGGCGTCGAGGCGTGAATAGGGCACGGCCGCCTCGACCTGCTGCATATAGACCTGTTGCGTGCCCAGATACGGATCAGTTTTGACCACGCCGGGCGGCAACACAGGCGTTGCGACCACCAAGTCCGGGCTCTCGGCTTTCACCTCAATTTTTTGGCGATACAAGTAGTAGCCATCCGCGATGACCCATCGAACTTTCAAGACATCGCCGTCGATGCGGGCGGCGACCCGAAACGCGACATCCGGCGGTAGAAAATCCGTCTCGTTGGAATCAATACCCCGCATCCACCAGGGTTTGGCGAGCGCGGTTCCAGCCGCACCCAACAGCAAGGCGATCAAGAAAAAGCCAACCATGGCGGGGTGTGTTCGTTGCATGGGCGCACTTTAGTGGCCGCGACGCCAGCGCGCCACCCTCCCTTTATGCTGCGATACAGCAAAAAATAGCGCGCCCAGGCCTTGAATCGTAATAATTTGCGACTATGATTAGCAGCCTCGACGGGAGAGTGCTAACAACACATCCCTTTGTTAACCCCAACTCAAGCATTAGGAGTCTTGTCTTATGAAGATTCGTCCCCTTCATGACCGCGTGATCGTG
>Ga0210389_10001471_pt1 | contig 18990 bp, 20 predicted proteins | sample IncBWH28OmetaG_FD_160127 | JGI IMG/M metagenome (GOLD analysis project Ga0210389, IMG submission 160127) | Forest soil microbial communities from Barre Woods Harvard Forest LTER site, Petersham, Massachusetts, United States - Inc-BW-H-28-O ...
GCCGATTCGCTCCCGTGAATACTGTAGGAGAGCCACACGACGATCGGCAGCTTCTGGATCAACTGATCAAGTTCGGGACCGGCCTTCAGCTTTCTCGGGTCGATCAAACTCCCCAGTTGGTCCTTGATTTCAGTGAGATGAGCCAGGTTGGTTGGAGAACTGATCGCCAGAATGTACTGCGAACGGTGTTCCGGAGTTTTTCCAATCGTGAATACACGCAAGCGATCCGAGAGGCTCTGGTACTCGCGCAATAGAGATTCGTACAGTGCGAAGGTCGTCAGAAAATCACCAGTCTCATAACCGAAGAAATCTGAAGGTCGAGGCAGATCGGAGCGGTAAGGTCCTCTGTCATAAAAGTCAAAAGGGCGGCTGTTGGCCAACAAATCAGGAGGATGCGCTTGGGTCTGCAGCTGCCAGGTGCCAACGACGAGCAGCAGCAGGGAAAATAGTGAAGTACGCCTCACGCTGACGCGAAACTACAGGGTTTCCGGCGCGGCCAGGAGAGCCATGATCCGCCGCACCAGGCGTCCGGATTGCCCTCCGTCGATGACGCGATGGTCAAAGCTAATCGTCAACTCTGCTTCGAGGCGCGGAACGAACCGTTCGGCCTTTTCATCCCAAAACGGCCGCTTCTCGCCGTAACCGAGTCCGACGATCATCGTTTCGTTGGGAAGTGGTATCGGGGTCGCCCAATGGACTCCGAGCGTACCGAAGTTTGTCACGGAAGCGATGGCGGGCCGCTTTGCTTCTTCCGGCAAACGCTTCTCTTTGGCAGCTTGGAGAAATTTTTTATACTGAGCAGGCAGTTCGGCGAGGGGCTGTTTATCGAGGTTCGCGAAGACCGGCACCACGACGCCGTCTTCAACTTCGACGGCGACACCGATATCAATCGATCCAGGAAGAAAGATTTTGTCGCCGACCAGGCGTCCGGCGGATTGCGGATATTCGGACAAAGCAATCGCCAGGGCTTTGGCCAGATACAGGGCAGGGCCCGGAGAAGGGGAAAGAGACTTTCGGTGAGCAAGAATCGGCTCGAGCGAAATAGAAACCCCCAGCGTGGCTAGTGGGCGGGTCCAGCTCCGGCGCATCGAATCGGCGACCGCGAGTCGCATGGGAGAAGCTTTTTTCGATGGCAGCCGGCTCAGCGCTTCGAAATAAGCTTCGAAATCCTGGATCGTTACCCGGTTGGCGGTTCCGCTCCCCGGAATGACCCCGGCGTCGGTCGGATGAATTCCGAGTTCCTGGAGCCGTGCTTTCAGCCGCGGCGACTGGAAAGCGGCGCCGTTTAGACTGGCCGGAATTTCCAAACTCTGCGCCGGACGGAGCTGAGAATCGGTTGGAGCTGCCTGGTCCGCTGAAGCATCGTTGTCCACCATCGCCGGTGGTTCGGGGGCGTTCAATCGCTCGGCGTCTTCGAGTGATGCTTCGATGTATCCGAGCGTACTTCCGACCGGGTAGGTTTCATTGACTTCGGCGGTAATGCTCTCGATGAGCCCCTTGCAAGGGGTGGTCACGCTCATCACTGCTTTATTGGTTTCGACCTCAATAACTTCCTGATCGGTCTCGATCTGGTCTCCTACATTCACGGTCAGCCGGACGACCGTTGCCTCGGCGATCGATTCACCGAGCTGCGGCATGATGATCGGGACTTTCGGCATAAAGGGAGGGTATTGAGTATCGTTGGGTAACTACAATTCGTAAAGCCGGCGCGCCGCGGCAGCGATCACCTGGCTGGAAGGTTTGTGGGCTCCCCAGAGATTGGGATGGAACGGAATCGGCGTATCTTTGCTATTAATACGTTGAGGAGGAGCATCGAGGAGATGGAACCCATGGGTAACCACGGAAGCGATAACTTCCGAGTTGACTCCACCCCATGGCCAGGATTCTCCGACGCAAAGCACTCTTGCAGTTCTTGCCACCGAGCCCAGCACCGTTCTGAGGTCGAACGGTTTGACGCACCGGAGGTCGACGACTTCGACCTCAATGTTTTCTTTGCGCAATTGGTCCGCGGCGGCGAGAGCCTCGTGGACCATCGCGCTATAGGCCACGATCGTGAGGTCCCGCCCGAACCGGGCGACTCTGGCGGTGTCGCATGGCAAGCCGGTCTCCGGGAGCGCATCGGATTTCAAGCGATTGTAGAGATACTTGTGCTCACAGAAGATGACCGGGTCGTCAATCTCAACCGCTTCGAGCAGCATCGTGTAAGCGTCTTCAACGGTGGCCGGAGTCATCACAACCATCCCGGGAAAATGGCTATAAAGCGACTCTAAACATTGGCTATGAAACGGGCCGCTGCCCGGGTTGCCTCCGCACGGCAACCGGATCGTGATCGGGCAGGCTACCTGTGTGCGCCAGAAAAGTGTGGCGGCCTGATTGACGATCTGATTGATGGCCACCGCCGAGAAATCCGCGAACTGCATTTCGACAATCGGGCGCATTCCCTCGATGGCGGCCCCGATCGCGCTTCCAACCATTGCGTCCTCGCTGATTGGAGCATCCAGGACCCGGCCCGGAAATTCTTTGGCCAAGTTTTTTGTCGCCTTAAAAGCACCGCCGAAGGTCCCGACATCCTGGCCATAAATGTACACCCGCTCATCGTCTCGGAGAGCTTTTTCCTGCGCTTCCCGAATCGCCTCGAGGTACGTGATAGTCATCGAACCAAAAGTGCTTCGGCGATTCTCTGAGTCGCGTAGGGACACCAAGTTTCAGTGTTTGGGTCCGCCAGAGGCTCACGCTGCGCGTTGATCACGGCTTCCTCCACCTGTTGTTTCGCGGTTTTTCTCCAATGCTCGAGCAACGCCTCATCCGCCCATTGGCGTTCCTGCAAATAACTTTCCGCTACCTTCAGGCAATCCCGGCCGAGTGCCGTGTGATATAAACTCTTATCCATGTAAAAGCCGTCGTCATGCTCCGCGTGGCCCGTCAGCCGAAGGCAATTTCCTACGACCATTTGTGGACCATGTCCAGATCGGGCTCGATCCGTGGCGTGCGCAAGCACCAGGAGGCAGTCGAGGAGATCGGTTCCGTCTAATGAATGGCCTTCGACGCCGTAACCGATGGCCCGATCCACTAGATCTTTGCAGGCGAATTGCCGATTGTTTGGCGTCGAATAGGCGTATTGATTGTTCACGACAACGACAACCAGTGGTAATTTTTCGACCGCAGCCATGTTGATTGCCTCATGGAAAGCACCGGTGGAAGACCCTCCATCGCCTATGGTTGTTGCGCCTATGGCGGACGTATCTCCCTTAAAACGTCTTGCGACCAAGGCCCCCGCCACCACAGAAATGAGGGATCCAAGGTGGCTGATCATCGCGTGGTATCCCCTGCGCGGATTGCCTCGATGCACATTCCCGTCGCGACCACGACTCAACCCGGTGCGAGATCCGAAGTGGACGCGGAAGACGTCGATCAACGGTTCGCCAAAGGCTAGCCGACCGGCCTGGTCGCGGATCAGAGGGCCAAAAATGTCGCCGGACTTCAACATGATGCCGAGGGCGGCGCTAATCGCCTCTTGTCCCTTGCCCAGGTAAACGCCGCCGGAGATTTTTCCGGCGCGCCACAGGCTGGCCAACTTTTCTTCGACCGTTCGCGCGAGCAACATCCAGTTAAAGGCGTCGATGTATTGTTCCCGGGAACCCGGGGGAACAATTTCCCTCTTTGGCTCCTTGAGGGTGTCTAACATAAGCGATCAATATCAGTAATCCCGAAAATCATGCAACGCTTTCTTAATCATGACGATACCGCGCCTGGCCCCGGGGTGTATTTCCCGCAAAGCAGTATGCCGCCTAGAAGCCATAACATTCTTTTAGCTCGTTGGATTGCCGGTGTAAGAAAGGCGTCCCACTTTGTTTTACCGGTTCGGTAAGGCGGACGCTTTCCTGACAGGTGTTTGAATAGATTTACGGTGGATGACGTCGAGAAACGTATGGGTCGAATGAAATTCGGTGACAGGTTCAAGTCCAGGTTTGCTACGAATTCGGAATCCGTTTATAGTCGCAACGCGGACTGATTAAGAAGTACAGATGAACGAAGAGAGAGCACCCGAATATGGTGGTTTTGGTTCTGAGCCCTCAACTCCTCTCGAATTCCTGGAGAGAATCATTGCGAGTCTCCCTCCAGGTGACCCTACTAGAAGCGAGCTGATCGATTTGCGGTCAAACTTCGCCGAGCAGGAAGAGATGATAAGCGAAGCTCGGCACACGATCGAAAAACTTGACGAAGTCATCAAGAAAGTGACTTCCCCAGCGAATCGTATTGGGACCTATCTCGGCACTCCCAACAAGGAGACTGCTCAGATTGTGGTGGGAGGTTCTGACTATTACTGCAACGTCGACCCGAGAATCAATCTTTCGAGATTAAAAAAAGGAACGCGGGTTCTGGTCAACGAAGCCTACGTGATCGTTGGCGACTTGGGGTACGATTTATCGGGCCCGGTCACCAAGATCACTGAATTGCTTGGAGCGGACCGTCTCCGAGTCGGCATGGAACATGGGATGCAGGCGGTCGTGCTGCAGAGATGCCAGGACCTGATGAAGGAGACGCTGAAAGTCGGAGATGAAATTCGGGTCGACCCCAACTATCGGGTTGCCATTGAGGTCTTGAGTTCATCGAAATCCGAAGAGTATTACCTCGAGACGGTGCCCGAGTTGCCGTGGGAGAAGGTCGGTGGGCAAGAGGAAGCTCTCAGTGCCATTAAGGATGCGATCGAATTGCCTCTTTTGCACGCAGATCTCTTTGCAAAGTTTCAACACCAGACCCCCAAAGGTTTCCTCCTCTACGGACCGCCCGGTTGTGGTAAGACTTTGATCGGAAAAGCAACAGCCTACAATTTGACCCGGCAATTGAAGGAAAAAACCGGGGAAGATATGCAGCAATTCTTTATGCATATCAAAGGCCCGGAGATCTTGAATATGTGGGTGGGCGAGTCCGAGCGCATGGTTCGCGAAATCTTCGCGACTGCCCGGGAGAAGCGGAAAGAGGGCTTTTTGCCATTCGTTTTCATTGACGAAGCCGAGAGTATCCTGGGGACTCGCCGGGCGGGCCGCTATTCGAATGTTTTGTCGACGCTGGTCCCCATGTTTTGCACCGAGATGGATGGGATCGAGTCTTTGAACGAAGTGGTCATCATCCTTGCATCCAACAGGGCTGACTTAATTGATCCGGCCATTCTGCGACCGGGTCGAATCGACCGAAAAATCAAGGTGGATCGCCCGGACCGCGAAGCGGCTCGCGAGATCTATCGAATTTATTTGAGTCAGGATCTGCCGTACGATCCAGAGTTGATCAAGCAGACTGGTGGTATTCCGCAAGCGGTTGCCCATTTGATCGATAAGGTTGTCGAAGCCCAATTTTCTCATCGGGACGAGAACCGGTTCCTGGATGTCATCCTGCGCAGCGGCAAACGAGACACGCTTTTTCGGGGAGATTTGGTCAGTGGCGCGATCATCGCTTCCGTCGTCGAGCGAACGAAAGAATTGGCGATTAAACGCGCCATTAACTCCACGCAGGAAGAGGGCATCAGCGAATCGGACCTGCTGCTTTCACTCAACACAGAATATTCAGAAAACGACATCTTCCCGCCCACTGACATTGTTGAGGATTGGCTAAAGCTGATCGACTACGATTCAGAGAACGTCGTCAAGGTTTCTCCCGTCCGAAGCAACGAGAGACCGGCGGGAGAGTCTCATGTCATTTAATCTGGTCCTTAGCCCAGACGCACCTTTGAGTTGCATGAAGAGGGTTTTTGGTATCGAGACGGAATACGGCATTACGGTTAACGGGGTTGAAAGCGTCGATGTCGTGACTGAATCGATCGAACTTGTGAGGTGTTACACGGAGCACGGCGCTTTGATGAAATGGGATTACGACTTGGAAGATCCGCACTTGGACGCTCGCGGTTTCCGTGCGCAATCCCTGATGCAGGACACCGACGAGTCGGCCTACTATGAGCTCGATAAAAATCGCCCTCTCAGCTTCGAGGAGATCAAGAGCGATCTTGTCCTGAGCAACGGAGCGCGCTTTTACAACGACCACGCTCACCCCGAATATTCGACTCCGGAGTGCACCCGGCTGCGAGACATCGTTGCGCAGGACAAAGCAGGAGAACGGATCTTAAGCGAGTGCGTCCGTCGTCGAAATAAAAAAATAGCGCCAGAGCGCGAAGTCCGCCTCTACAAAAACAACACCGATTTCATCGGTCACAGTTACGGATGCCATGACAATTATTTGATGAGCCGAACGGTGCCGTGGGACCGCCTGGTCAGCGATGTCATTCCTTTCCTGGTGACACGACAGATCTTCGCCGGTGCCGGAAAAATGGGGATAGAAGGCGAAGGATCATCCGGACAGCCCGGGGTGTATCAGATCTCGCAAAGGTCGGATTTCTTCAGCGTGCTGGTGAGCATTGACACGATGAATCGACGACCGATCATCAACACTCGGGACGAACCCCACGCGGATCCCGGGAAGTACCGCCGTTTTCACGTGATTCTCGGGGACGCGAACATGAGTGAGTTCGCGACTGCGATGAAGATGGGGACGATGGCTCTCGTGCTGGAATTAGTCGAACGACGGGAGGCTCCCCAATTGGAAGTCGCGCAACCGGTTGACGCCACCAAGTCGATTAGCCGCGATCCGACCTGCGATTGGATCATCGAACTGAAAGATGGGCGAAAGATCTCTGCGATTGATATCCAGCGCATGTACCTGGAAAAGGCTCAGAAATGTTGTGACCGGTCCGATGAGGAGGTCAGTTGGATCCTCCAGGAGTGGGAAGAGATTTTGAATGATCTCGAAGTGGATTTCATGCGGTGCGTCGATCGGATCGACTGGGTAGCGAAAAAATATCTTCTCAACACTTTTCAGGAGAGCGAAAAGCTCGATTGGACGGATCCCTGGCTTCAATCCATCGATCTGGAGTACCACAACATCGCTTGGGAGCAGGGCCTTTACTATGAGCTGGTCCGCGAGAATCAAATTCGGCGTATCCTGAAAGAAGACGAGATCAAGACGGCGATTTTTATGCCGCCGGAGACCACTCGGGCCTATTTTAGAGGGCGATCAATCGCCCGGTTCAACTCTCAAATCCACGCCATTCATTGGGATGAAGTTGTCTTCGACCAGAATTCGGGCCAGCGCAGAGTCGCATTTAATCACGCCTCAGACGACGACCGAATTGATCAGCTAAATACGGTCATTCGCGAAGCGGTCAACTACGAGGATTTCCTTCATCGTTTAGAGAAGTTTGACCAGTGAAAAGTGGAGGCCTTTAGCCTTCTGAATCCTTTCCCTCTTGGCAGCCGTTCTCGGACTCGACTTCTTCACGCTCTGGACAGGAGGAAAGAAACGGGCTTTTTTCTCTTATGAAATCGGCCTACGAGCTAGCAATGGAACGCCTGGAGAAACATTCTCCCTCTTCGAAACTAACAGACGATCAACGCTCTCAACTGGCGGAGATTGACTCTCTGTACAAGTCCAAAATGGCTGAAAGGGAATTGCTCATTGCCGATCAAATCCGGCGGGAACAAGCGGCTGGAAAGCCTTCGGAAGTGGAAAAGCTCCAGCAGCAGCTCGCTTCCGAATTACGACGGCTTACGGAGGAATGCGAGTCCAAGAAGGAAAACGTCCGCACCATCCGCACGTAAAGCGCTGGATCTTATTGCATAAAATGGCCGTGGCTGACGACGATGGATTGGCCGGTCAGGGCGTTGCTCGGGAAACTTGCGAGGAAAATCGCGGTTTCGGCGACATCTTCCATGGAAGTGAATTCGCCATCCACGGTTTCCCGCAACATGATGTTTTTGATAACTTCCTCTTCAGTTATCCCAAATTGCTGCGCTTGCTCAGGGATCTGTTTCTCGACCAACGGGGTGCGAACAAAGCCCGGACAAATGACGTTTGACCTTATTCCGTATTTTGCGCCCTCCTTCGCCACGGCCTTAGCCAGGCCAACGATGCCATGTTTCGCGGCGACGTAAGCCGATTTGTTCGGTGACGCGATGTGCGAATGAATCGAACCCATGTAGAGGATCGTTCCGCCTTGCCCATGGTGGATCATCGAACGCATCGCTGCCCGAGTCGTCAGGAACGCACCGTCCAGATGGATCGACACAACTTTTCGCCAATCGGAGAACGAGAAATCGATGATCGGGTGAATGACCTGGATCCCGGCGTTGCTTACGAGCACGTCCAAAGCGCCGAACTCTCGCGCGGCCTGTTCGACGCCGGAATTGACCTGATCTTCGTTTGCCACGTCCATTTGGATGGAGTTGGCTATACCGCCGGACGCCTTAATCTCTTCGGCGACGGCGTACGCTGCGCCCCGATTCACATCTGCAATTGCCACCCGGACACCGGCCAGCGCGAAAGCCCGGGCGATTGATTTCCCGATTCCACTTCCTGCACCCGTAATCAGCGCGGATTTATCTTTGAGTTTCATCTTAGGTTTATAACGCAAAACTGAGGTCCTGGTAGGAGTCTCTGGCGACGACAGCTCGAATTCAGAGTAGGATTGAAAGTATATGTCACTCCAAGTTCCGACGGCGTCGGGTGGAGCCCTACCATCTTACCCAGCGTGTGTTGAGCACGGGGTATGGAGCCCGATACCCGTACCGCCTGTGGGCTCGCAACATCTTAAACTGAAGGATGTCGTTGCAGATGAATCGCACGCAATCAGGGAGCGCGGCTTAATGACCTTCCATGCAGTCGGGTGCTCGGGCCATTTCAAAGAGCCTGTGACGGGCTCGCGGGTGGCGACCGCAATGGCCGCGCAGATTGCCAATCCGCACGCCAACGGCGGAAACTCGGCTGCCGTCGGTGCCTCGTTTCTTTTTCATCTGGGTGACGTCGTCTACAAGGACGACGACCCGTCTGATCTGGAAGGTAAAGACCAGGCGACGATGTACAACTCTCAGTTTTATGCCCAGTACGTGAATTACAGCCGCGAGATTTTCGCGATCGCCGGAAATCATGACGGGAAAACATCCGTTCACCAGAAAAAATCGGGGATACATCATTTCCTGCAGAATTTTTGCGCCTCAAAGAGGGAAAGAAGTCCCGACAATCAGACGCAGAACAGCAACCGGTTGACGATGATTCAGCCGTACCCTTACTGGTTGTTCGAAACGCCGGTCTGCTATTTCATTGCGCTGGATACAAATGATATCAACGGAGGACAGTTGGATGACCCCATGGGGACGACCACCCCGCAGTATCAATGGCTTATCCAAACCTTGAAAGACATTAAGGCGGCTGCCAATGGGAAAGTTATCTTCCTGGCGTTGCATTATCCCCCTTATTCCGGCGCCGCAAATTTTACCGAACGAGGCGACCCGAATTTGGGTCCGACCCCGCGGCGCGCAACGCCAGCGGGAGTTTTGCTGCCGCTCGGCAATATTTTGCAGCAGGCTTTTCACGAGAGCGGCCAGTACCCGGATGTTGTTCTGTCGGCTCACGCGCACTCTTATCAGCGGATCACGTACACTTATGCGAGCGGGTGGCAGATCCCTTACCTGGTTTGCGGCAGTGGCGGGCATAGTCCCATTGAGAAAATCTCTACAACCTGCGGCGGCCAAAGCGTGATTCTGCCGAGCGTACCCTTCGACGTTTTCGTCCCGCCCGGTCTTGCTTTACCCAAAGGAGATACAGTGAAGGTGGCCTCTTACAACGATAATGATTTCGGTTTCCTGCGGTTCACGGTGGATAACAACCAGAAAATTGTGATTGGAGAATTTTTTGCGGCTTATAACGAATCGAATCCAGGGGCCAACCTTCCGGCGCTGTCGGATTCCTTTACCCTTCACCTGGACAAGCACACGATTCAATAACCGGGAGACCCGCGAATGGTCGGAATGTGAATGAAAACCGCTTGCTCAGCCGGAAGACCTGTACTAATTATCGGTCCTCGATTGTGGGGGTATAGCTCAGTTGGTAGAGCGTCTCGTTCGCAATGAGAAGGTCAGGGGTTCGAATCCCCTTACCTCCATATCCTTCAGCAAGAGTAATTTACGAAAATAAGATTGCCGTCTCACGAAACCGACTCTCAACAAGTTTGTCGATGACAAGTGGGAACTCTACAACGTCACGGAGGATTACTCGCAGTACAATGACCTTGCGGCGAAGATGCCGAATAAATTAAAGGAGTTGCAGGGGGTGTTCCTCGAAGAGGCAGAAAAGTACGGTGTGTTTCCGTTGGACAACACCTCATTCGCTCGGGCGATCACGCCGCTGCCCAGCACCACCGCGGGACAAACCGAATTCACCTACTCGGGTGAGATGCCCGGCATTCCTACGGGCAACGCACCCGATATCGTGGCCAAATCATTTAGCATCACCGCTGACGTAGAAGTCCCAGAGGGGGGCGGCGAGGGGATGCTTGTCACATTAGGCGGTAGCCAGGCCTTTTGAGGGGCCGGCTTCTTCGAATGCGCGGACGCCCCCGACTGGCGGACGTCCGCGAGCTGGCAATCGAAAGGAAAAGCGTCCGATTCTGTTTCCCCTCGATAATAGTGGAGCTCCTGGTCGGTGCGCCGCTCGAGACGCCCGCCGCCCTGACTGTAGCGCGGGTCGGCGGTGCCGGGCTGCTTGCGCTGGGTCTCGCATGCTGGCTTGCGCGAGGTGACACGCAGAGTCGTGCCGCGAGAGGATTAGTCGCCGCAAGGTTGCTATGATGTCGCCGCCGTGGCTGTCCTGACTTTCGCCGGCATCGGCTTTGGACTGCACGGCATGGCATTGTGGGTAGCAATAGTTCTCCACGCGTTGATGAGCGTCTGGTGTCTCGCGTGCCTGCGGCGGAATACCCCTGAGTATAGCGATGGAGACTAACGTGCGAAAACAATCCAAACATTAACCTGGGTTCCTACAACCAGGGCATCGTGCTGAGGCGACGCCCAATCTTCATCGAATTTCCGCCCGTGCAGGCGGGCGCGAGCTTTAACGTCGGGGATCTGAAAGCGAAGGTCGAAGCAGCGGCGGCCGCAGCCAAGGGGGGAGGAAGCGCATGGATTTTCTGTAATGTTCGCGCAAGGGACGGGCAACCGGCGAGCGTCAAGGTGGCGGTGTCAAATAACCGCGGAAGCCTTCCCGGCGACCGTTTCTAAAAAACAAAAGAACATCCAGATCTACTCCAAATGAAACTTAAATATCTCACTCCGCTCGCCGTGCTCGCGTTCGTTGCGCCGGCTCTCGCGGATAACCCAACCGTCCTCAAAGACCAACGCGACAAAGCCAGCTACAGTATCGGTGTCAAGATCGGCGCCGACATGAAAGCGAACGCGCTCGACTTGAACTCGGAGGCGCTCGTGACCGGGCTGCAAGACGGCATCTCCGGCGCAAAACCGCAGCTTAGCGACAAGGAACGTGCAGACTCGCTCATGGCCTTTGAGCAGGATCTTCAGAAGAAAGAAATCGAGCGGCTCAAGCAACTCGCTGAAAAGAACAAAAAGGAAGGCGCGGAATTTCTCGCTGCTAACAAAGCGAAAGAAGGCGTGAAGACGCTGCCGAGCGGCCTCCAATACAAAGTGCTCGCCGAAGGCAACGGCACGCAGCCGAAGCCGACCGATCAGGTCACCGTGAACTATCGCGGCACATTCCTGGACGGCACGGAATTCGACAACTCTTACAAGCGCGGCGAGCCGATCACATTCCCGGTTAACGGCGTGATCAAAGCCTGGTCCGAAGCCCTCCCGCTCATGAAGACCGGCGCGAAATGGCAGCTCTTCGTGCCCGCCGAACTTGCCTATGGCGAAAAGGGCGCGGGTCGTGCCATCAGCCCGAACTCGACGCTTATCTTTGAAGTCGAACTCGTCGGCATCAAGAGCTGATCCCTTCCACAGCGAGCCGTCCAGCTGGTGAATCCGCCGGGCGGCTAGGGGTAGCCCACTCATCGTGGTCGGTCCTCATCACGATTATGAAAACAGCAGCAGCTAAGTCAGTTTGCAAAAGAACGACTGGTTGTTGATAGCACCATAACTATTCTCATATTCAATCTCCTTTTTTCGTTGGATTTTCGTAGGTTTTGCAGACTTCTTTCGTAGTAAACTCACGTACCAGCGCCGCTATCTCGTCTGCTTTGGTATCAAGCGCGAAGTGTCCTGCGTCGAGTAGGTAGACTTCCGCCTTCGGTACATCCTTGCGGTAGCGTTCCGGTTCGCCGAGATCGAACGAGAGATCGTGCTTGCCCCAGAGGACCAAAAGCTTTGGCTGAGCGGAAGGCTTGCGACACCGTAGACCAGGCTGGCGCATATGCCAGTTCTGCCTTTCTGGACTCCGCGTCCGCAGAACGGAACATGCCGGCAAGGGTCACGGCCGCAGTGCCAAGAAAGCGGCGACGGTTATGCTTGATTTCTTCGGACATGGAAAAATCCTTTGTCATGCTTTCAACGCCATGGACCTTCTAGAACAGGTTGCGTGCCAACCCTCAATTGTCCGCTGCTAGTTGCTGTCCATCAAATTCTTAGGCATGGGATGGACTTCAGCGGATGTACGTACGACTTTTCGTCCTTGGTCGCCTACTTAAGGTGCTTAGTCGGTCGTCCGCCCCTGCACGGGACGATTTTTCGAAACGGGCCGGATTTCGTCCCGGTTTCCTTCCATGATTTCGACGTCGGCGTTATTGGAGGCCACATCCGGACCATCGGGCATAGCGCGCTTGGACCAATGTAAGGGACTATTTATGAAAACGAATAAACAAGCAGCTGGATCGAACCTTGAAAGGCATTAAGGTGGCTGCCGATGGGAAAGTTATCTTGGCAAAAAGCTCATTCATCTGCGCCACGATCCAAATCAAGGTTTGATCTTTGGGACTGAGTTTGACCGCATCAAAGAACTTTCATTCAATTCGGAACGAGATAACAGTTCGTGTTGAAGCAAGCCCCCAACAAAGGATCCCCCAGTGATCAAACGATTATTCCTAGCAACCCTCCTTTCCGCGACCACAGTCGTGGCGTTCTTTTTCCCATCCATCGGTTCAGCCCAAGGTCAGAAGGCGGTCTACTTTTGGATTTCACACGGATCACCGACCGACCCCGTTTGGACGCTATTCCTCCAAGGTGCGGAGCAGTGGGCCAAAGACACCGGCAATGACGTTCGCACCTCATTCCACAGTGGGGACGTTCCATCACACCAGGAAGCGTTCCGGGCCGCGATCACCGCTCATGCCAAAGGAATCGTCACCAGCACACCTGACCCAGGAAGTTTGACCAAGGTCACTGCGGAGGCCCACGCCGCGGGTATACCGGTGATCATCCTGAACACTGACGATAAAGCCAGCGGCCGTGATGCCTACGTCGGGGGAGACAACGTCGCCGCCGGCCGGCGTCTAGCTCAGTATCTGGTCGACCATAATTTTGTCAAAAAGGGGGATTTTGTCTGGACGCCCGTCGAGGTGCCCGGAGCAACCTATCAGACGCTGCAAACTCAGGGTTACGACAGTGTGTTCAAGCCGCTTGGGATCACTACCGACATCACGGAGACCAAGCTGGACCAGGCTGAGGTTATTAGCCGGATGTCTGATTACCTGACAGCCAATCGCAGCAAGATCAAGGCGATCTACTGTATCGGCGACTTAGTCAGCGGAAGCATCAAGCGGGTCTTTGATCAGGTCGGGATCAAGCCCGGCGAGATTCCGGTGGTCGGTTGGGGCAATTCGCTCGACACGGCTCAGGAAGTAATCGACGGATACGTGAACGCAGCCATGTGGCAGGATCCGCAGGCCTCGAGCTATATGGCGTTATCGATGGCTGCAATGACGGCGGCTGGGATTCCTCCCGGCTTTGATATCACCGTTGGCACGATGTACGAAAAGGAGAAAGCTCCAATCTACCTCAAAGTCATGCAGGGAGGCGCGACGAAGTAGACCTTTGTTTCACGAGAAGAGAAACTTCGGTGAGAATGTGCTGTGATCGGCCGGACGGCAACCTCTTTGTCGGACCGCCGCACGGGCGATCACACGCCATCGTTGACCAATCTTTCGAACGACGTTCAAGGCCAACCCAACCCATGGCGACATTAGGATTGCTCTCTCCGGAGTTTCCGTCCGTCTCTCTCAGCGCAAACCTCGACGCGATTGCGGCGACCGGGGCCGTCAGTGTGCAGTTCGATTTAGCTTCTGCCGTCGGTCGCACTTTTCCGACCGAGCTTTCTCAGGAAATCGTCGAAGCCATTGGTGCGCGCTTCGCCGAGCGACAACTCACACTGGCCGCCCTTTCCGGCACGTACAATATGATCGATCCTGATCCGCAGGCACGGGAGGTGGGTGCAGAAGGGTTGAGCCGGGTGATTGCCCTGGCTCCCAGACTCGGCACGCCTGTTGTCACGCTATGCACCGGGTCGCGCGACCCCGGCAGCATGTGGCAAAAGCATCCGGACAACGATACACCTGAGGCATGGGCAGATCTGCTCACCCAGATGGAGAAGGCGCTGCGCGTCGCCGAAAAATACGGCGTAACGCTTGCTGTGGAGCCTGAGATCGGGAACACCATAAATTCCGTAGCAAAAGCTCGACGGCTTCTAGACGAGGTCCGGTCGCCGCAGCTGAAGATCGTGATGGATGGAGCCAATATTTTTCAGCGCGGGCAGTTACCGAATATGCGGCCAGTACTCGACGAAGCATTCGAGCTCCTGGGTTCGGAGATCGCTCTAGCGCACGCCAAAGATCTCGATAAGGATGGAGAAGCCGGGCATCTCGCGGCTGGACGGGGGCGGCTGGATTATCCGTACTACATGGAACTGCTGAAGGCATCCGGTTTCGACGGGGCGATCATCCTGCATGGGCTGAAGCCGGCCGAAGCCAAGGATCGGCTCGCATTTGTCCGCAGTGTCGCACCGGCAGGCTATGTCTGAAGTGGCTGCTCGACGAGAGTGTAACTCTTGCCCCTTCCTGCCGGTGGAATGGAGATCTGCAAGAATTTATCGATGCGTCTTGGGATCGTCGGCTGCTGGAATATTTCCGACATCTATGTCCGGAACGCGAAACTCTTTAACGATGTCGAAATTATCGTCTGCTCCGACATTATCCCGCCGGCGGCTGACGCACCCACTTATGTGAAGCTTTAAATCGACCAGCTTAGAAACTGTGGCGTGCGTTTCAATGTGTGGGCACGCGAGGTTATGGACGTCGAATTATGCTAATGAAATGGCTCATTCAAATTGTACTGTGGCAAGGAGTTATGGCCATTTTGTTGTTCGTCCCCGCTGGTACAATAAACTGGACTGGTGCATGGATATTTCTCATCGAAACCTTTGTGGTCAGCGTGGTGCTCGGCCTGTGGCTAGCGAGACATGATCCAGCGTTGCTTAAGGAGCGGCTTCGTTCACCTATCCAGAAGGGACAATCAATCCAAGACAAGATTGTGACTGGGGTATTGGTGCTGCTCTATTTCAGTTGGTTCGCGTTTATGGCACTCGATGCCATTCGATTCAAATGGTCTTCGGTTCCCGCCTGGCTTCAGGGTCCAGCTGCGTTGGGCGTCCTCGTTGCGTGTTATATCGGTTATCTGACGCTTCGTGAAAACACATTCGCCGCGCCGGTTGTAAAGATCCAGAAAGAACGCGCCCACACTGTCATCACCAGCGGGCCTTACCGCTATGTCCGCCACCCGATGTACGCCGGTATGATTTTCTATTTATTCTGCGCACCTCTGCTTTTAGGTTCCTGGTGGGGGCTTCTCTGGGGATGTGTCCTGCTTGGAGTGTTCGCGATTCGTATTCAGATCGAGGAGGGAACCCTCCGAAAAGAACTCCCAGGCTACAGCGAATATGCGACACGTGTCCGCTATCGGTTGATCCCACGGGTCTGGTGAACGAGCATGGGATACAAATTACCACCAAGCCTCGATCCTGGCCCGCGGGTTTTACAGCACGTTCAAAGTTAGCGTTAACAACCAGGGCGGGAGAAATCGCGGCCCAACGATCGGCCTTCACGATGCTCGCCAACGAAGGTCGGCTGCCGGCGGTCATCGGGGCGCGACTGGACCGATTTTCCCGGCAAGACGGAAGACGCTGCGGCAATCTTTCGATGCGGATCTCTCACCGAGGCCGGTAAATTGGCCCTGAGCCCGATGTGATGCGGGTCTTAAGGTGTCGCGCAAGTCTGACGACAAATATCGATCGCGCTGGCGGGCGTTTGAAGTAGAAATACCCAGAAATCAGGAGAGTCTATGCCCTTGTTTACCGTCACGATGAAATCGAACCGATCTGTCAATGAGAAAGACCGCCTTTCCAGAGCTATCCACGCCGCAAGCGTTGTCGCTGGATACCCGGAAGACGACCTTTTCCAACGCTTCCTTTTGCTGGACCCAAGCGACCTTAGAGTGGACCCGTACTACCCTGCCCTGCCCAAGCCCCGCACCGACCAGATGTTGATGATTGAAGTGCTGGTATCTTCAGGGACTGACACCGATAGGAAAAGAAGTCTGGTGGCCGCCCTAGTTGAAAAGCTTGGCGAAGCAAGCGTCGACCCAAACAACATCATGGTGTTCTTTTTGGAGACCGATCGTACGAGCGGATCATTCGGTGGTGGTCAGTTCGCACTGCCTGTCGCCTTCGCCTGATCAGTCCCATAAACTGGCAAAGAGAAAAAGGGTACGCCTGCGGAAAGCGGATGAAACTGTTTAGGCCTGGGGTGGCGATCGACCTACTTGCTCAAATCTCCTTAGCTTGGGAAAACACTGGACTTGATAGGAACTTGGGGGGCTACTTTTTACCCGCGAGCCATTTTTTGAAATTCTCCTCTGGACTTAAGCCGCTACGAAGAAGGTTTGTCTCACTGTATTTTCGCATTTCTTGATAACGATCCCAAGTCTCCGGCCCTAATGCGTCGCGCGTTTCCGCTGCCTGAGAATTGGCATAGATCCAGGCTTGCATCGAATCCTGATAGAAAGCTGCAATCGGATTGAAAGAGGATTTGACCTTGACCAGGTTTCTGGTGAAGGAGGGGTTCTCTTTACAAAATTTCTCGATCAGCCGGTAGGTGGAGACGGAACTTCGGAAAAAGGTAAACGATTGGTTCACGTCGGATTCGAGCACGCCAAAACTATGGTGGTCGCGACGCAGCGTCGAAGCCGGCTTATTCGACGGATCGGTGATATAAATGTTAGTCACCAAGACGGCAATGAATTCTTCTTCATTGTCATAATTTGATAACCCGCTCCGAGTGATCGGAGTGTGCGTCGCGTCCGTGGATTTGCCGGAAGCCATCCGGAAAGCGTGCACCAGTTCGTGGAATAGAGCTTCGTCTGGGAGGATTCCGCCGATCTCGTCCCGATGATCCTCCAGGTACTTCGAACAAGCGCCGCCTCTGGCAAAGGCCTTCGGCCAGAAATGGACCACCGGTTCCAGCTGCTGACCCCGTTTGTTCGTCAGGTCGGAGTCGCTTGAGCCGTTGCAGTCACCTTGGGCGTAGGGGCGAATCTCAAGAATGCCGTGCGCCAGGTTACCGGGATTGTGTTTTACGTGGTAAGCAATGCTTTCCAGCAGGATTCGCCCGACGTCGCTCCGGTCGATTTTGATCAACGCGTTTAGTGTTCCGGCCTCGTAATCGTCCCCGGACCAGTCGAGGAGGTTTATTCGAATTCCGTACTTTTTTTCGAGAAAATGAAGTTTCATTGCGGCGACTTTCCAATCTTCAGCCTGCCAGATGCTATAGCGTTACTTGGTCAACATGCCATTACCCGAAAGGGTGACGGAAGGCCATGCGGGAAGGCATGCCTCTGAAGCACGTCAGAGTTCTAACCCGAACCAATACGCCAGCCTTGAAAGGGTCCCGATGAGGGCCGAAAAGCCCAAGCCCACGCTCGCAGGCAAGGACGCATCAGCCATATCCGAATGGCAGATCAACCAGTTGAAGATGCAAGCTAAATCTCTCGATAAAAGTATGGGAGAAGTTGATTAAACTGATCCAAACTTTCTCAGATACGAGAATCGGAGTGCTACGTGAGCGAGACAGACTCCGGTGCTACGGAGGAAGAAACGACATGGAAATCTATAGAGGCCGAGAGATCGAGACCGAGCAGCTAAACGATGGCAAATGGATCGTCTGCGCACAGGATAACAACGGTGTGATGGTCGTCGCCCGACCCGGATGGCATTACATGACAGAAGAAGATGGTATCGAAGATGTTGAAAGGCTAATCGACCAGAGCCTCTAAAGGAAACGCCCCCCTTCCAGCAAAAGTCCTGAATATCAACAGGCTCACTTTCGGAGAAAATAAGCCGCAACTCGGTTCGTATCGCAACGGTTGGCTTGATCTTTCCTATCATCAAAATCCCGACCTCAAAGCGGGACAATCATTCCCGCTCTGGATGCGATAGTTGAGTTAACCATTTATCTAAGCGGACGTGACGGCTATCCGATAGCTGCGAACCGACGAAGCATTTTTCCACCCACTTTCTCCCCACCGCGAGACGAGTCGGCGTGCGACGGGAAGTACACGACGCACGCCGATTTGTTTTGCAAACATTGTCAGGTTGACGACCCGAGCAGATTAGGCGGACAAAAAGAACCGGTAACCCCGTAATTCTTCTCGCAACGCACACCGGCGCGCTCATTTTTTCCGTTTTTTTTGGGCGAGAATCGGGTCCGTTGGCTGGTTTGCTATTCGTCCGAAATTCCGCCGCCGAGGCAGCCTTGGGCAGCGCCGCGATGATTCCTTGGCCAGTCACGCCAGGATAATGAGAGTTTCAGGAAGGCACCCGAGTAGAGCCTGAAACGGAGGCGTTTGATGAATACATACAAGGGGGGAGTGCGCCAAGTGACAAACCAGCTTCACCCTTGCCGTGCAGAAACAGGAGAGTCGAAGTAGCGGTTTGGTCAGAGTCAGGTTCGACTACAAGACCAGGTAACTCGCTGCCATCTGAACTGGGTGAAAAGGTGATCGTGCACGCGCGCATTGGCAACCTTTAGTTTCGTCCGAACCAGCAAACCATCTAACGTCGGACCGATTATTCCCGAGACATTGAATTGCAAACTACTCAAGGTGGCCGCGGAGGGCA
>Ga0210389_10001472_pt1 | contig 18988 bp, 21 predicted proteins | sample IncBWH28OmetaG_FD_160127 | JGI IMG/M metagenome (GOLD analysis project Ga0210389, IMG submission 160127) | Forest soil microbial communities from Barre Woods Harvard Forest LTER site, Petersham, Massachusetts, United States - Inc-BW-H-28-O ...
ATCATCAGCGGCGCATCACCACGAGGCCGCGCTGAAGGAGAGGGGAATGTGCTACACGGGCTGGATGCGAAAGGGCTGACTGACCATGATCAACAAGAACACGATCTGCCTCTGGTTCGACAAGGAGGCCGAAGCGGCGGCGCGCTTCTATGCGGCCACCTTCCCCAACACCAAGCTGACGGCCGTGCACAAGGCGCCGGGGGACTTCCCGGGCGGGAAGGAGGGGGACGTGCTGACGGTCGAATTCACGGTGTTCGGCATCCCCTGCGTTGGTCTCAATGGCGGGTCTGTCTTCAAGCAGAGCGAGGCGTTCTCTTTCCAGATCGCGACGGACAACCAGGAAGAGACCGACCGGTACTGGAACGCCATCGTGAGCAACGGCGGCGAAGAGAGCGCGTGCGGTTGGTGCAGGGACAGATGGGGCCTCTCCTGGCAGATCACGCCCCGCACGCTCACCGAGGCGATGGCGGCCGGCGGCGGCGAAGCGAAGCGGGCCTTCTCGGCGATGATGACGATGAGGAAGATCGACGTCGCCGCGATCGACGCAGCTCGGCGGGGATAGGCAATTGCGCGGTTCCCGGGTCTGGCAAGGTTGACCCTGGTCGCGCTCTCGTCGACACTCGGGTCGGATGAAACTTGCGTTGATCGCCTGCGGGATGCTGCTCGCCGGCTGCGGGTCGAGCGGACCGTCCGGTGAATTCTCGCTCACGGGGATCTGGTGGTTCAGCAACTCCCCACCCCGGTCTACCTCCGTGACGTTCAGCAGCGACGGCGGGTATCTGTTCGAGCAGTACGTCTTCAGCAACTACCTCTACGACAGCAGCGGAAAGTTTCTGGCGGCGACGGGCAACTACCAGGACGAGACGGGGACGTTCGGGAACGACGCCACCACCATCACGTTTTCGCCCACCGTCTCCACCTGCCCGGGAGCCGCTGATCCGCCGTACACGCTGACCTACGCGATCGACGGACCCGATTTCGTCCTGGACAGACCCGAAAACTCGGCGACTTTCCAACCCCAGGACACGAGCGGGCCTCCGGGCACGGCGATCGTCGAAATCTTGACCGGCTGTTTTGCCTCCGACGGCAGCTTCACGCCCTCCGCCCCGGCGACGGTGAATTAGGGCTGGCAAACCCGGCCTCCGAACGACGTCCGCCTTCGCCGGCGGCTTCAAAGAGTCACGGAAGAAAATCCGCCGCCGCCGTTTGATGGGCCAGACGCGAGAGCGCCTGACCTTGGGGGTGAACGATGGCGACGACCTTCTTCGGCGACACGAATGCGGTTGTACAGGCGGCGGAGTCCGAGGTGACGTGGGTGGTCTCTTGGGGCTTGCGGCGCGACGAGTGGTTCAATTTCCAGCTCTCGCCCGATTTCAGCACCGACGACAACGACGAAAAATGGCAGTCGGTCCTGGAAACCACCCGGCAGTGGGTGACCGCCTCCGCATTCGGCGACGTGCAAGCGTGGTTCGTCGTGAAGAACGCCAGCCCGCCCGGTACGTCGGTGGATTTCACGTTCTGCGGGTTGCGAAGCAAGGGCTGAGGCGAAGGGAGACCAGATGAAGCTCAAGGTCGTCGTGGACGCGAAGAACCGAATCCTCGCCGTGGCCCACTTGCCCGAGGCGAAAGCCGGAGCAGGCCCCGGCTTGACGGCCCGACCTCTCGCTGGGCCCGGACAGAGGGAGCTCGACGTTGCGATCCCTCTCGAGCACGCCAACAAGCACCTGCGCGCGATCATGCGGGGCTTGCATGTCAACCCTGCCGGTGTCGTCGAATACAGGGTTCCCAAAGGCGCCGCCCAGGATTGATCCCGTTGGTGCGTCGTGCACGTCCCGGTGATTGCGGGCAGACGATTGTCAGCGCCGCGCGAAGCGCCTATAACATTCGGGTGGGCGGCGAAAGGCGGCGGAGGCTGGTAACACCGTTCGTGGTATCTGGTGTCGCGCTCGGATGCGCGTTGGGCGCGGCGGGTTGCGGCGGGTCGCTGGGAGCGAGCGGGACCGAGCCTCCCACGCCGCCAGCGTCGGCGTCGCTTTGCGGCGGCGCGGGTTGGACGTCGCTCGGGGAGCTGGGCGTCCAGGAGGGGGGGCCGGCCAGCTTGGCGATGGCGAACGGCAATCTTTACTTTGCGGTCGACCAGCCGCCCACCATCGTCTCCCTCCCGGTCACGGGCGGAACACCGACGGCGATCGCGAACGTTCCCACGTCGATCGGCGTGCCCTGGCAGGTTTGGATCGCGGGTGACGCGCTCGACTTCGCGGTCGTCGACGACAAGCTCTGGCAGGTGCCGCTCGCCGGTGGCAGCCCGACGTTGGTTGCCGACGGGATGGTCGCCTTCCTGCCCCCTTCTTACGCCGTGCCGACCGCGCTGGCCTTCACCGGTGACGAGCTCTACTTCGACCTGTGGCCCCAGGAGGGGACCCCGTTCTGGAGCTTGTGGCGCATGCCGGCCGCCGGGGGCGCCGCCGAGAAGCTCGCGGACTTGCCGCTGCCGACGCCGACGGTCAACTGGCACGCGCTGGCGACAAACGCCGAGAGTGTGATCGTCGCGTTCGATAACTTCCCGGACGTCGGGGCTTACGCGGTGCCGCTGGCGGGGGGGCCGCCGGCGGAGCTTCCGCACCCGCCCACGGTTGGCCCGGAGGCCGACGAGGCCCTGCTCGGGATCGGCCCCTCCGCGATCCTCTGGTCGACGCTCGACGCGACCGGCACCTCGCTGAGTGTCACCGACCTCAGCGATCCGAACGCCCCGGTTCTGCGTCCCTTCTGGCCCGATCGACCGGCCTCGTTCCAGGCGATAGGAATCGAGTCCTGGCCCGACGGCTCGGATGGAGCGTGGATCGTGACAGGCTGGGAGCCGTTCGACGACGGGATGGTCCACACCAGCCTCTGGTCGATCGATGCGCAAGGCCATGCCGCGCGCCTCGGATGCGACCCCACCCCCGGCGCTGGCATCGTCAGCTCCGTCCTGGCCACGCCGTCCGCGCTCTACGCCGTGGTCGGATCGCAGAGCACCAGCCTCTACGATTACAGCGTGGTTCGGCTCGACCGCTGAACGTTCCCGTTCGACGGCGACATCGTCAGCTTGCGGTTCCGGACCGGCGACGAGAAACTGGCGGCGTGCAAAGGTCCCTGGGGCTGGGAAGTTGGGGGGTGCTCCTGGCGTGTCTATCGGCCTGCGGAGCATCGAACGGCTCCCGGGATGCCGCGACGGATTCGGCGGCACCCGTGGGCGGCCGGAGCGGCGCCGGAGGCCTCGGCGCCACGGCGGGAGCGTCGGGCACCGGAGGATTCGCCGGCGCGGCAGGCGCTTCCGGCACCGGAGGGCTCGCGGGCACGACGGGCGCCGCCGGCGGGGGAGGGCTGGCGGGCACGACGGGCGCCGGGACCTGCCCCTGTGCCTCGAACCAGTATTGCGACGGCGGATCGTGCAAGAGCCGCCTGACGCAATTCTCGTTACCCGCCGACACGCAGGTGCAGGCGTCCTATATCACCGCGGGCGCGGACGGGAATCTCTGGTTCACCGCCGGACAGGTCGGTCGGATCACAACCGCCGGTGTGGTGACGCTTTTCTACCCGCTCCTGCCGCCTGGGCGGCCGACCGGAACATCCGCCCAGGCGGAGGCGGGCATCGCCGCAGGACCCGATGGAAACATCTGGTTTCCCTACAACCTGGGCGGCGCTGGAGCACTTCTCGGCTCGATTTCCCCGAGCGGAACGCTGTCGGACTATGAGATCAACGACTCCATCGATTCGATGGCCGCCACTTGGGGGCGCCTCACGACGGGTCCCGACGGAAACATGTGGGTGGTGGCGGGCTTCGGTTCCCAGGGTGGGAAGGTCTTCATTACGACGATCAGCGGAACTTGGAGCACGATCGCCCTGCCGGCCGCGTCGTTCGGCATCGCGACGGGGCCCGACGGGAACGTCTGGGTCGTCGAGCCGAGCTCGAACAAGATCGCCCGCGTGAGCTTGAACGGAACAGTGACCGAGTTTGCGGTTCCGACCGCGGGCAGCATGCCCCTCAACATCGCGGCGGGCACGGACGGGAATCTCTGGTTCACGGAACAGGCCGCGCAAAAGATTGGACGCATCAGTCCCACCGGAGCGTTCACCGAGTACGCGACCTCCTGGCGCACGTACGACGTCTGCCAGGGCCCGGACGGGAACCTCTGGTTCTCCGAGGAGAACTTCGCCACCCAGGTGGACGGCGCCTTGGGGCGTATTTCGTCCGCGGGGACGCTGGACGAGTACGCCGTGGCGTCGGCGCCGACCGGCATCACCGCCGGCCCGGACGGCAACATCTGGCTGATCCAGCGCAACGGAAGGATTGGAAAGTTCCTGACGCCCTAGCGGTCCCGCTCGTCTGCGCGTCCGAGATCGCCTTCCAGGTAACGACAGAGATCCGAGTCGAGAAACGCGGACATCACAGCTTCATCGTGAGCTCGACGTCTTCGGCGAACGGGATCGAGAGATAGCCGGAGTCGGAAGCGCGAATGTGGGCCTTGTAGTCGGGGCAGGCATCGGCGTTGTCGGCGACCAAGTAGGACCCGGCGCGCAAGCGAGGCGCGACCAGAGCCAGAATCTTGGTGTAGAGCGGCTTGTGGCCGTCGAGCAGCAGGACGTCGACGGTGCCGGGGAGATCGCTGGCCAGTGTCTCCAGCGCGTCGCCCTCCCGGATCTCGACCAGATCGGCGAGCCCGGCTGCCTCCAGGTTGGTGCGGGCGTGGGCTAGCTTGTTGGGTTCGAACTCGGTGCCGATGAGCTTGCCTCCGCCGTTGTCGCGGAGCGCGGCCGCGAGGTGAATCGTGGAGAGCCCGAACGAGGTCCCGAACTCGACGATGGTGCGGGCGCCGTTGCCCCGGGCCAGCATGTACAGAAGCGCGCCGGTGGTCCGCGAGACCGGCATGTGGATCTCCCGGGCTTTGCGGAAGAACGCGCGGTAGTCGGTGTTCGGATCCGACATCCGCGCCAGGCGCTCTTCGCGCGAGAGTTGGCCGAACATCTGGCCGAGGATCTGTCCGCTGCGGGCGGCGTCGGCGTAGAGCCGATCGAGCAGCGGTGCGACGGGTGAGGCGGTGAGTGTGCTCGACATGAAGGACCCTCCTGTTGGCGTCTGGCTGGCGACAGGAGCTAAAATACGAATTTATATTCGCGTTCACAATTCGCATTCGGAGCGTGCGGTGCCCAGAAAGCTTGCCGTCGTCATTGTCCCGAGAAAACGGCCGAGGCAAGCCCGCTCTACCCGTCTGGTCGATGCCATCCTTCAGGCGGCGATTCGCGTTCTCGAACGGGCCGGCGCGGCCGGCTTCACGACCGTGCGTGTCGCCGAGCGCGCCGGGGTCAGCGTCGGCTCGCTGTACCAATACTTCCCGAACAAGCAGTCCATCCTCTTCCGTCTGCAGCAGGACGAGTGGACGGCCACCGGCCGCCTCCTGGACGGGATCTTCGCGGACACGCGGCTGGGGGCCGCCGAGCGCCTGCGCGCCGCGATGCGCGCCTTCTTCCGCTCCGAGTATGAAGAGGCCCCGTTGCGACGTGCGCTGGGCGATGCCGCCCCCCTCTACCGGGACGCTCCCCAGGCGCGCGAGCAGCGCGCGCGCGGCATGCCGCTCTTGCGAGCGCTCATTGCCGAGGCGGCGCCCGACCTTCCGCGGCGCCGTCGCGCCTTCGCCGCTCAACTCTACGTCGCCACGCTGGCAGGGATGGGCAAGCAGGTCTCCGAGACCGCCGGCAGCCTTGCCGAGGTCGACACCTGGGCCGCCGCGACCGCCGACATGTTCCTGGCCCACCTGGGTCACGGCGCCGCCGGGCGCCGATCGCTCGCTGCGGCGGTGAGCGGTCGGCGGCGAAGCGAGCGTCGTAAGCTTCCCGGGTGAGCAAGGCCTTCACCAAGGACGACCGCCCCGACGAGCCGGTGATCGTTCGCCATCGCCCGGCGCTCCCCGAGGGGTTGCCCAACTACGTCACCCGCCGCGGTCTCCAGGCCCTTCACGATCTGCTCGCGACGACCGAACCGGGCCTGCCTCGCGCCGAGCTGGAGCAACGAATCGCCAGCGCCGTGCTGGTGTCGCCGCCAGCGCGTCGCGAAGAGATCCGCTTCGGTGCGCGCGTCAAGATGCGGGATGCCGCCGGCGCGCTGCGCCAGGTGCAGATCGTGGGCGTCGACGAGGCCGATCCGGCGACAGGGCTGATCGCCTTCTTGGCGCCGTTCGCGCGCGCGTTGCTCGGACGTGGCGTGGGAGACCGGGTGACCGTGCGCGCGCCGGGCGGCGGCGAGGAGCTGGAGGTGCTGGCGGTCGATTACGACGACGACTGAAGGAGGGACCGTCGTTGGTCGTCCGTTGGTCGTCCGTTGGTCGTCCGTTGGTTGTCCGTTGGTCGTCTCTCGAGCGGGGCGCCCGGGAGCGCGCCATCGATCGTTCGTTTCCGCCGAGGAAAACGGACTTAGGTTTGGGGACGCACGTGGCCCCGATACCACAGGTCAACAACGAGATTTACGCCGCGCTCGGCGATCTCTGGTACACCGCGGAGGACGCTCCCGTCGCGCTGCTTCGCGCCGAGTCGAAGCTGCTGAACCCATGGGTCGCGGCTCAGATGACGGCCAAGCTCGGCCAGCGCCGCTGCCAGATCTTGGACGTCGGATGTGGGGCGGGCTTTCTCTCGAACCACCTGGGCGCGCTCGGGCATGACGTCACGGGCCTCGACGCGTCCGACGACGCGCTGGCGGTGGCGGCGCGTCACGATCCGGGGCACACGGTCCGTTATCTACAAGGTGACGCGCTGAAGCTGCCCTTCGAAGAGGCATCCTTCGACGTCGTCTGCGCGATGGACTTTCTAGAGCACCTGGAAAACCCGGAGCAGGCCATCGCTGAAGCGGCCCGCGTCCTCAGGCCGTCCGGGCTTTTCTTCTTTCACACGTTCAACCGCAATTTTTGGGCCTGGCTGGTGATCATCAAAGGCGTCGAGTGGTTCGTGCAGAACACGCCGCCCCGCTTGCACGTCCTGCGGCTGTTCCTGAAACCGGCAGAGGTGAGCACCATGTGCCGCGCGCATGGGCTCGCCGCCCCGGAGCTCCGCGGGATGCGGCCGAGGTTGGGCTGGCCGTTCTGGCGCATGCTGCTGTCGCGCAGCGTTTCGGCCGAGTTCGCCTTCAAATTCACGGGCTCGATGCAGCTCGGATTCACCGGCTGCGCCCGAAAATCCGGCTGAACATCGCGTCGCCTCGGCAACGGCGCGATTCAGGGATCCCCTCGCCTTTCGGTAGAGCAGTTCTCTGCCTAGCTTCGTCCGGTCTCGCAGCCTTGTTGGCACCAGAGACTCGAAAGCCGAAGGAGGCGTCATGAAGGCAGTGCAGGTTCCGAAGCCGGGAGCGGATTTTCAAATCGTCGAGCGCGAGCTCCCCAAGCCGCAACGAAGGCAGGTGCGCATCAAGGTGGAGGCCTGTGGGATCTGCGGCAGCGACGAGTTCACGAAGGAGGGGAGCTGGCCCGGCATCGAGTATCCAAGGGTGCCGGGGCACGAGGTCGTTGGCGTCATCGACGAGCTGGGCCCGGACGTCACCGAATGGAAGAAGGGCCAGCGCGTGGGCGTCGGCTGGCACGGCGGTCACGACGGCACCTGCCCGGCCTGTCGGCGCGGCGATTTTCGCAACTGCCGAAATCGCAAGGTGCCCGGAATCAACTACGACGGCGGGTACCAGGAGTACATGGCGGCGCCCGTCGAAGCGGTGGTGGCCATTCCGGACAGTCTGACCTCGGCGGAGGCCGCGCCGCTGCTGTGCGCCGGCGCTACCACCTTCGACGCCCTCCGCACGAGCGGCGCCATGCCCGGTGATCTCGTCGCGGTGCTGGGCGTGGGAGGCCTCGGTCACCTGGGAATCCAGTTCGCCAGCAAGTTCGGGTACAGGGTCGTGGCGATCGGGCGTGGCTCCGAAGACGCCTCCATCGCTCAAAAGCTCGGCGCCAGCGCCTACCTCGACAGCAAGACGACGAACGCCGCGGCCGAATTGCAGAAGCTGGGTGGCGCCCAGGTCATTCTGGCCACCGCGCCGAGCGCCAAAGCCATGAGCGAGCTGGTGGCCGGCCTCCGGCCGAATGGCAAGCTCCTCGCCATCGGGGCGACCGGCGAACCGTTGTCGGTGGCGCCGGTCCAGATCATTCCCACCAGCCTCAGCCTCAGCGGACGGTACGCCGCGACGGCGGCCGGTGAGGAGGACACGGTGCGCTTCGCCGAGCTGAGCGGCGTGCGTCCGATGATCGAGACCTACCCGCTCGCCAAAGCGCCCGAGGGCTACGCGCGCATGAAGAGCGGCCAGGCGAAGTTCCGCGTCGTGTTGACGATGTGACGACCCATGGGGAGGCTGAAATGAGCGAGAAGATCGAAGTCGGATATCAAACGTTCGTGTCGGACTCGACGGATGACTTCGGGGCCATTCGGGAGATCTCGCGCGACGGCAAGCAGGTGACCGTCTATGTCGAGAACGCCGGTGATTTCCAGGTGCCGATCACCTCGGTGGTGTCGGTTCAGTCGGAGAAGGTCACTTTCGATTGCAGGAAGCTGGACCGGCGGCTGCGCGTCGCCATCGGACACGCCCACGACGCCGAAGGGGTGTGAAGCCGAAGGGTTGTGAGCCCAAAGGGTTGTGTGCAGGATGAAGCTTGCTTAGACGATGCGACCGATCCGCCTGCTCCTGCAGACCACGATTCCCCCGACGGACGACGACTGGCACGTGGGCCGGTTCTCCAGGCTGCGCGAGCACCTCGCCGGCTGGCGGGGCGCCGACGGGGGGGCGATGTGCGAGGTGACCGCGCGCGATCGCGCCGGCGCCGAGGACGACCCGGTGCTGAGCCGTCTGGGCGAGCGGGCGTTCGACGAATTGTGGCTGTTCGCCGTGGACACCGGGCAGGGGCTCACGGCGCGGGAGCGGGAGGCGCTGTTCGAGTTCCACGCGCGCGGCGGCGGCATCTTGACCGCGCGCGACCATCAAGACCTGGGCGCCTCGCTGTGCGGGATCCCCTGCCTCGGCGCGCTGGAGCACTTTCACCGCCTTCAGCCCGAGAGCGAGGAGGCGCGGCGCCAGCCCGACGATGGCAACGCGCGGATCTCGTGGCCCAACTATCACTCGGGCTGGAATGGCGACCTGCAGCCGATCGTCGCCACCAGCCCGCCGCATCCGCTCCTGTTCCGCGACGGGCGCTCGCCCGCGGGGGGGATCCTCGCCCGGTTTCCAGCGCACCCGCACGAGGGGGCGGTGGGGCCGGCACCGGGCGATCCGAGCACCCGGGTGGTCGCGGAGGGGCACAGCACCCGCACCGGGCGCGCCTTCAACCTGGTGGTCGCCGCCGAGCGGGCGTCCGGCGTCGACGGGCGGCTGCACGGGCGGGTCGTGGCGCATTCGAGCTTCCATCACTTCTGCGACTACAACTGGGATCTCGGGGCAGGGGCGCCATCGTTCGTCGATGATCCGCCGGGATCGCAGGTGGCCGCCGACCGCACCGCGCTCGACGACATCAAGACCTACGTCCGAAACGCGGCCCGCTGGCTGGCACCCGCCGCCGACCGAGGAGCCGTCGTCGAGGGTTGACCTCGCTGCGGCAGATGAGCACGTCTCCTCACACGGGAGGCTTTCATGAACACGACATCGACGAACGCGCAGGCTCGGCTGACGCGGGTGACGCCCAGCCGCTGGCGGGTCACGCTCGACAACCCGCCGCTCAATCTCATGGGTCCGGAGCTCGTGCTGCAATTGAGAGAGATCGTCGCGGCGCTCGAGGCCGATGACGACGTCAAGGTCGTGACGTTCGAAAGCGCGGTCGAGGGATTCTTTCTCAATCATTCGGACTTTCTCGCGAAGCTCGAGGATCTGACCAGCATCCCGCAAGGCCCGACCGGGCTCGAGGCCTGGCCGGACATCCTCGTCCGCCTCACGCGCGCTCCGGTCGTTTCGATCGCCGTGGTCCGCGGGCGTGCCACGGGGAACGGCAGCGAGCTGGTGCTCGCCTCCGACATGACGTTCGCCAGCCGCGAAAAGGCCCTCTTCTCGCAGTGGGAGGTGGGGGTCGGGATGGTCGCCGGCGGGGGACCGATGGCGCGACTGCCGCGCCTGGTGGGCAGGGGACGCGCGCTGGAGGTGCTGCTGGGCTCGGACGATCTCCGCGGCGATCAGGCCGAGCGTATCGGCTATGTGAATCGGTCGTTGCCGGATGGCGAGCTCGACGGGTTCGTCGATGCGCTGGCGACGCGGATCGCCTCGTTCGACAAGTGGGCGATCGCCAACACCAAGCGCCTGGTCAACGAAGCGAGCTTGCCGCCGGACGTGGAGCTCGCCGCCGGATGGGACGCGTGTCTCAATTCGCTCAAGCGGCCGGCCGCGCAAACACGCATCAAGGCCCTGATGGAACAGGGCTTCCACCAGGCCGGAGATGCCGAGAATCGCCTGGGCTTCTATATCGGACAGCTGGGCGCGCACCCGCGCTGAGGCGATCGCCGGGGGCGATACCAAACCTTCGCGAATTGTGCGCCGGGAGTTTCACTGGCCGTCGCCAAGCAGGCACAGACGGGTGCGAACATGGTTTTCATCGCTGGCTTCGGTCACATCGCAGTGGGTCTCGCCTCCGGACGGCTCTTCGCCGATCCGCGCGCCCGACGACGTCGGGCGTGGCTGACCATCGCAGGCGCCGTGGCGCTGGCCATGCTGCCGGATTCGGACCTCCTGCCGGTGTGGCTCGGCGTGCGGGATCATGGGCTCTGCGGCCACCGGGGAATCCTGCACACGCCGCTGTTCGCGATCGCGGTCGGCCTGACTGCGTTCCTGATCTGCCGGGCACGCGGCTCATCGCGGGCGATTCGGGCGGGCCTGGTCGCCACGCTGCTGGTCGCCAGCCACGGACTGCTCGACGCCATGGCCCAGGACGGGCGCGGCATCCTCTTCGCGTGGCCGTTCTCGGAGCAGCGTTTCCACCTGCCCTGGCGCTGGATCCCGGACGCGCCGACGGGCCTCCGCCTCTTCACCCACATCGGCATGCGCCACCTCGGGCTCGAGTTCGTGTACTTCTTCCCGCTGGTCGTCTACACGCTGCGGCCGCTCTGGCACCGCTTCTTTGCGGGCCCGGCCTCGAGCCCGGGCCAGCGCCTCCCGGCCTGAGGTCTAGCGCCTGCAGGGCAGACCTTCCGAACGGGCGATCGCCCGGCGAAGGCGGGTCTCGTCGCGGTCGGGGTCGCTGAAATCGATGCCGCGGGTCAGGCGGCGCCAGCTCGGCTTGGCCGAGGTCACGTAGGCCAGTGGAACGAAGTCGTAAGCGGCGAAGTCCGGCTCCGCGGTGAAGAGGTCGCGCAGATCGGTGGCGGCGGCGTCGTACTGGTTGAGGGGCGGAAGGCCGAGGATCAGATCGACGGTCTTGAACACCGACGCCAGGCTGAGGTGCGCCTTGGCGACGTTCTCGTGCTTGACCCAGGGGGAGATCGCCAGGAACAGCGAGCGGTAGCCATCGACGTGGTCGAGGCCGTTCTGGGTGTCGTCCTCGACCACGAAGATGACCGTGTCCTTCCAACACGGGCTCTTCGAGACGAGCTCCACGGTGAGCCCCAGGGCAGCGTCGTTGTCCTGAACGAACCGGGTGTAGTCCCAGGCCGGCCCGCCAGGATGGATGTCGTTCGCGCCCCCTCCGTGATCGTTGGGGTAATAGAGGTCGACGTACGCGGGGAGCTTGCAGACGCCGCGGCCGCGATCGACGTAGAGCGCCTCGAACATCTGGCGGAAGCGGCCGAAGCGGTTGAAGCGATCGGGGCTCTCGGGCAGCGGCGCGTCGGGGATGTGCGTGTTGAACTCGGGGTAGAGCTGGTCGGTGCGGCGGCGGACCACCTCCTCCATCGGCATGTTGGTCCGCTCGCGGATGCCGGTCGGCTCGGTGCCGCCGTCCTCGTCGACCTGCGCCAGCTCGAAGCCGTTGCCGAAGTTGACGAAGTCGAGGCCGTTGCGCGCGAGGTGCAGGTAGATGCCGCCGTGCTCGTTGTAGTCGTTCGGCTCGGGCGATCCATTCGACCCGGTGAAGCCGATCCGCCCGGGATACGCCGCGATCACCGCCGGGTCGTCGCCCGAGTCGCGCCGGTGGTGGCCGTAGGCCGCCGCCCAGTGCGTCTCCTCCAGCTCGGTCGTGTAGCTGTTGGTGAGCCAGCGGTGGCCGTCGGAGGAGACGGTCGGTTCGAGGAAGAAGTTGTCCGCCACGGTGAATCGCAGGGCCAGCTCGTGGTGGTTGGGGCTGGCGGCCGGGCCCAGCGAGAACGCAGGCTCTCCGTCGACCGAGACCCCGCGGCGCGTGCGCGTGATGTCCCCCAGGATGAGGTCGTGGGTGGTGTTCTCCTTGTTGATGAAGATGACGTGCTTGATGTCGCGGCTGGCGAACCCCGGCAGGCGCGGAATGGGCCCGGGCGCGGCCGGCAGGCCGGACGCGGTGGACGCGGAGCCGAATCCTGCCGAGCTGAATCCCGCGGAGCCGAATCCATTGTTGCGCAGGACCTGGGCGGTCTCGCGCGCCAGCGCCGCGGGCCCCGGCACCGGGACGATCTGGACGGTGCCTGCGACCGCACGCCCGGGTGGGCGATCGTCCCGGTTCGGACCGGCCCCGCGCCCCTTGGCGTTGGCGACGAACAGGGTGCGGCCGTCGCGGCTCACCGCCACCGCGCTCGGCCACCAACCGGCGGGGAGGTGGCCCACCGCGCGCGCCGCACCGGCCGGACCGGCCGCGAGATCGACGACGCCGATCGCGTTCAGCCCCGCTTCCGCGACGTAGAGCGCGCGGCCGTCGGGCGCGAGCGCCAGCGCGACCGGCTGCACCCCACGCAGCACGCGATCGGAGCCGGGGAGCGCGGCGAGTGAGATCTCACCCAGCGGGGCCAGCGTCGCCTGCTCGAGGACGGTGACGCTGTCGTCGCCCCCGTTCGACACGTAGATCCGACCTCCTCCGACCACCACCGCGTTGGGGTGGCTCGCGCCGTAAGCCTGGCGCCCGCCGTCGTCGAGCGCCCCCACCGCCCGGCCGGTGTGGGCGGTCCCTTTGACGACCGGTCGCTCGGGGCGGGAAACGTCGATCGCGAACAGCGATGACGACTCGGTGGCGTTGGGATCCCCGACGGCGGGGACGGTGTAGCGCCGGTCGCTGGCCACGTAGCCGCAGCGGATGCCGTCGGGAACGGAGAGGGTGGCGGGGAGGCCGCTCACCGTGCGGGCGTCGATCCGGTGGACGGTGATCGTCTTGCCGCGCTGGACGTCGTCGGGGAAGCCGGTCGCGGGGAGGCAGAGCGGATAGTCGAGGTTCGGGTCGCCGCTGGGCGCGTCGGGACGGAGGTGCGCGTAGCGGAGCATCCCGACGTTCGTGACGTAGAGCGTCCGCCCGTCGGGCGCCAGGGCGATCCCGAAGGGGTAGTGCCCGACCGCGACCCGCCCGATGACCGCCGCGAAGTTGTCCGGCTCGTTGAGGGCGCCGGCGGCGTCGATTCCGAGCGCAATCCGGGTGGTGTCGACGACGTGCACCGCGAAGCTCGCTTGATCGACGACGTAGAGAAAGTGTCCGTCGCCGCTGACGACCAGGTTGCCCGGGAAGGCTCCCTTGAACCGGCGGGCGGGATCGGCGTCGGGCGCGAGCGGTCGATCGAGCGGGTGGGCGGGACCGTTGAGGTTGACCGACCCGATCACCTTGCCGGTCGCGACCTCACCCACCCAGAGGTTGCCGTTGTCACCGCCGGAAGCATAAATTCGCGCGCCGTCGGGCGAAAAGGCGATGCCCATGAAGGTCGCGTCGAGCGGGATGGCGGCGACGGTCGGACGGGGGCCGCGCGCGTCGCGCACCAGCGTCACTGAAATCCGTTCGGCGCCGGAGTTGGCGGTGGCCAGCGTTCGTTCGTCGGGAGACAGGGCGAGGCCGAAGGGCTTGGGTGCGTCCAGGCCGACCTCCATTCCGGCCGGGGTGACGAAGCGCCCGTTGGGCAAGATCGCCCCGGATCGACCGTCGAGGACGGCGGCGAGCGTGGTCGGTCGATCGCCCGCCGGCGCATGGAAGTCGAGGAACCTCGAGGCGCCGGGAGGCGTCGCCGGTGGCCTCCCCGTCCGATCGGCGACAGGCCCGCGCTCGGCGTGGCGGCCACCCGTCTCGCAGGCCGCCCCACCCGTCGCGACCAGGCCGGCGGCCGCGATCGCCGTCAGCAGGGCACGACGGATTCTCGACGCGCTTTGCAAAGGGAGACGCTCAGCTTCGAAGCAACTTTTCCATCCGCACCACCGGGACGGCGACGCCGGCGGAGGTCAGACGCGCGGGACCGCCGCAGGGGCGGAACCCGGCGCGTGCGTAGAAGGAGACCGCGTTCAGCGACATCGCGCCGGTGAGGTGCCGGCCGCCACGCTGCCGGACCTGATTTTCGATCTCGGAGAGCAACCGGCTTCCGATACCGGCGCCCTGGTGATCGCCTTCGACGAAGAGGGCGCGCAATCGTCCCGCGGAGGGGTCGAGCTGTCCGAACCCGAGGGGCGCCTCCCTCTGTGCCGCCACGATCGACACCAACGGGCCCGGCACTTCGGCGAACAGCCCTTGAGCGTAGGTCAGGAACACCGCGCGTCGCTGAGCCGGGCTGTAGTGCTCCCGGCAGCCGCGCTCGATCGCGCGCTGGATCAGGGCCAAGATCGAGGCGGTTTCTTCGAAGCGGATCGGCCGTAGCTCGAGCGCGAACGTCGGTGTCAGCGGGGTGGAAGTCGATGAGCTCGTACCCAACTTGCGGGATCGCATGTGGCTCCGGTGGTCGACCGGTATTCTAGCGGATCACGCCCAGCCGGGTGCTCGTGTTGATCATGGCGACCAGGCAGACCAGGGCGACGACCTGGTCGTCGTCGTCGTGCTTGCGCGCCTGGGCCCAGGGAGAGAGAGGGTCTCTCGGCGCCGGGCAGAAGCCACGCTCTGAGCTTCGGGGCGCCAGACGTGGTATCGAGGTCTCACGAGAGGAGCTCTTCATGCGCGAGAAGATCGAGGTCGGTTTCCAGGCGTTCGTTTCCGACGGCCAGGAGGAGTTCGGGGCAGTCCGTGAGATCTCGCCCGATGGGCGTCGCCTCACCGTCTACGTCGAGAACATGGGAGACTTTTTGGTGCCGGCGGACGCCGTCGTCTCCGTGCAGTCAGAGAAGGTGACGTTCGACTGCAAGAAGCTCGAACCGAAGCTGAGAGCCGCCATCGGCCACGCTCACGAAGCAGAGCAGTTCTGAGCGCGGAGCGCCGTCACCGCTGACCGAGAGACGGCCTTCCGTCGCCCCTCGGACGAGGGACCTGAGCCTCGACGGCGGCCCCGACGGTCGAACTTTGAGCCTCGCCGGTCGGTGCGTGCCACTTCTCCGCTGCCTTGTCCGAGCAGTCGGAAAGCCGCAGTCGATGCGATTGCGCTCTCGTGGGGAGGAGCGGGCCATGACGTCATCACGAACCACTATCCTGGGCGCGGTTCTGGCCTTGGGTCTGCCGACCCAGGCCCTGGCGGCGGACGGCTGGGGCGCGAGCTGGAGCTTCGGGCCGGTTCATCCGACCACCAGCAACCACATCATTTACACCAAGACCACGCTGGTGCCGGGGCGCTTGCCGACGTGGCCGTCGGGCTCGGGCCCGCTGTTCATCTGGCCCGGCCTCTCCAACCCCACGAGCGACCTCATCCAAACCACCGGTGATGCTTGGGGGGACAACGCCTCGGCCTGTGGCGCCAAGACCGGCCAGTGGTGCCTGGAAGCGTCGGTCTTCGGCAGCTTCGGCCAGCGCAGCGGCCCGAGCGTCTCCATAGATCCCGACGATCACATCACCATCGAGTACCAGCTGGGATCGGACAACAACACCTGGACCCAGACGGTGACCTCCATGAAGCTGGGGAAGGTGGTGTCGACGCTGACGAGCACCAGCGGGCTGATGCTGGGTGGCGGCTTCGGCTTCGCCACCGAGGCCGACGCCAACTCGTACACCATCGACACCCAGTATTACCTCTGCACCGAGGTTCACCTCGCGGTGGCCGACCCGGCCTTCGGCGCGACGGGCGTGGGTGGCATCGGCGCCAAGATGGGCGCGACCGGCACGGGTTCCGGCATCGGCACCATCAAGAACCTCCACACGCCCGACAGTGGCCTCACCTGGCTGGCGGACCTCATCACGCTGCCCGCGATGAACCCGCAGGGAACGCAGACCCCCGCACCCGCGTACAGCTGCGGGACCGGCGGCAGCACGGGCAGCGGCGGCAGCGGCGGGACCGGCGGCAGCACCGGAAGCGGCGGCAGCACCGGCAAGGCCGGCAACTCGGGCGGCGGTGGCACCGGGAGCGGTGGCAGCGCAGGGAAGAGCGGCAGCGGCGGCAGCGTCGGAACCGGTGGCAGCACGGGCAGCGGTGGCAGCACCGGCAGTGGTGGGAAGACCGGCAACTCGGGCAGCGGCGGCAGCGTCAGCTCCGGCGGCAACAACGGTGGCGGCGGGACGGCGGTGGCGGGAACGACCGGGACCAACGCGGGCACTGGAGGGAGCGACACGACGGGCGCAGGGGGGCTCAATGGCGCGGGTGGTGCCAGCCAAGGCTCCGGCGGCAGCCCGGTGGCCGGCACTGGAGGCACGCCGGGCAGCGACACGGGTGGCGCAACGGGAACGGGTGAGACCGGCGGCTCGGCCGGTGCCGAGGACGGCTCCGCCGGCTGTAGCTGCGTCGTTGGCTCTCTGTCCCCGCACGGCGCGATGTTTGCCTTCTTGCTGGCGGGAGCGCTCACTCTCGTCAGACGGCGCCGACACCGCCCCTGATCGTCATCTCCGCCGGCGCTCGACAGCCGGTGGCGACAGGCGGCGCGTCAGGGCGCGCCAGGCGGGAAGCGCCGCCGCCCGAGCTCCCCCAGGCCGGCCGCGAGGAGACAGACCACGCCGCCGACCGCAATCGGCGCGCGCCCACCGGCGAGGTCGGCGATTTGCCCGACGACGGGGCCACCGACCAGGGCGGTCCCGCCAATCAGCGCGGTCTGGAGCGCCAGCACCCGGCCGTGCATGTCACGCCGCGTGTCGACCTGCGCGATCGTGGTGGAGGCGGCCATGTACACGACGCCGGCCGCGCCCACGAAAAACGCCGCCAGCACGGCCGCGTGCACGGACGGCATGACCGAGAGGAGCAGCATGGCGCAGCCGAGGGCGAGCGCTCCGACGATCACGTGGCGGAGCTGCACGAGCCGCTTGTGCGCCACCACCAGCGTGCCGACGACGGCACCGGAGCTCATCATGGCGTAGAGCACGGCGAACGCGACCCCCGTGCCGCGGAGCGACTGGGTGACGAGCAGCGGCAGCGCCACGCGCAGGTTGAAGAAGAAGAGCCCGACGCAGGCGAACATCGCGAAGCTGATCCAGAGCCGAGGGATCGAGGCGACGTAGGCGAGCCCCTCGCGCACCTCGCGACCGGTGCGCGCTTTGGGCGACTGCCGGAAGAGCTCGCCCTTGCGCATCGTGACGAGGCAGGCGATCACCGCGAGGTACGTGACCGCGTCGAGGGCGAAGCACCAGCCGAAGCCGACGGAGGTGACGAGCGCGCCCGCCAGCGCCGGACCAGAGACCTGCGACAGGGCGACGATCGTGCTGTAGAGGACGACCGCGTTCGGCAGGTCATCCTTCGACACCATCTCCGGGACGAAGGAGCGCCGGAGCGGGTTGTCGAAGGCCAAGAGCACACCGCCGGTGAGCGCGAGCGCATACAGCACGGCGAGCGACGGATGGGGCAGGAAGGCCAGGACGGCGAGCGTCGCGGACTGAAGCATCTCGAGGCTCTGCGTCACCAGCAGCGCGCGACGCTTGTCGGTCCGATCGGCCACCGCGCCGGCCCAGGCCGAGAGCACCACCAGCGGCCCGAACTGGCATGCGGAGAGCACCCCGACGGCGAGGCCCCGGTGTCCGAGCTTGAGGACGAACAGGATCAGCGCGACGTTCGTCAGCTGGTTGCCCGTATTCGAGATCAGCTGGCCGACGAAGAAGAGCCGGAAGTTGTGGGTCGCGAGCGACTGAAAGGTCTTGCCGAGCGCGGCCCGCGCGCGACCGCGGGCCGTGGAAGAGGCGGAGGACTTTGAAGACAGGGGGGTCGAGGTGGACATGGACGTGGGCGGCGGTGGCCTAGGACTGGGGATGGCCGGCGGCGTCGGCCAGGCGCTCGAGGAGCTCGATCGAGCGCCCGAGCGTGGCGCGCTCGCGCGGGGAGACGACGCTCTCGATGGCTCGGGCGAGCCAGGCATCGCGCGACGCGATCGCCGATTCGAACAGGCGGTTGCCGGCCGGCGTGACGCTGAGGACGCTCTTGCGGCCGTCGGTCGGGTCGCCGGCAGAGCGGACGAGCCCCGTGCGCTTCAAGGCCGCCAGCGTCTGCGCGATCGCCTGGTGGGTGACGTGCTCGGCGGCGGCCAGCGCGGACGCCGTGGTCGGCCCGTCGTCGCGGAGCCGCTTGATCACGGCGACCTGCGCGATCGGCAGCTCGACGCCGGCCCAGGCCGCCTCGCGGAAACGGGCGCGCAGGCGCTTGATCGCCAGGGCCAGCCGGACCGCCAGCGGGTCGGCGGCGGGGATTCGAGCTGGCTTGGCGCCCATGCCGCCAGAATGGATTATACAAGGCACTTGCGCAAGTTGATTGCGTACTTCAGACTCGGCCCATGTCCGAACAGTCCGAACAATCCGCTCTCGCCGCTCTCGCCGACCGCTCCGCGTTGCTCGTGATGGACGTCCAGCCGGGGATCATCGACCGCGCGCCCGACCCCGCCGCCTATCTGGCGCGCGTCACCGAGGCGGTGCGCGCGGCGCGCGCCCACGCCGTTCCGGTGATCCATGTGGTGGTCGGCTTCCGCCCCGGCATGCCCGAGGTGAGCAGGCGCAACCAGGCCTTCAGCGGCGCCAAGCAGCAGCGCCCCGCCTATCTCGCCGACCCCCGGCCGGCGATCACCCCGGAAGGCAGCGAGGTGGTCGTGACC
>Ga0210389_10001473_pt1 | contig 18983 bp, 14 predicted proteins | sample IncBWH28OmetaG_FD_160127 | JGI IMG/M metagenome (GOLD analysis project Ga0210389, IMG submission 160127) | Forest soil microbial communities from Barre Woods Harvard Forest LTER site, Petersham, Massachusetts, United States - Inc-BW-H-28-O ...
TCGCTCAGTCCGGCGCGGCCGCGCGCTTTCTATGCCGGCCTGAAGGCGACCTTCTGAGCGGCGCAGAGCTCGTCCGACAGCTTAAAAATCAGCATTGACGAAAAGATTGCTTCCGTTGTCCATGCGCATGTCCAGCGATATGGAATATTGCAGCAATGGCTGCAGGGGCGTGTTTGCCTGCAATCCAAGGCTGGTTGGTATTTTAAGGCTGTCATATTCGTGGACCGTGATCGACACGGCCGGCAGCGGCTTCAGCACGCCAACGTTGTAAGGCGTGAACGGGGTGTTCACCACGGCCTGAAAGCAGGCGCCGGTCGGCAGGTCGCGAAATTGCTTTAGTTGTACCGTCTGGAACTCATATCGAAGTGTCGAAAGAAACTTCTCTAGCATCTCTTCGAGAATTGGATCGGCAGCACCGGCTGTAAGTCCGGTCCAGGGCCAATTGCCGTGGAGGGGCTGGGGGGCGGCGGCCAGGCTGGTTGTGGGATTGATCTCCACGATGGGGTGCCACGTCAACTCGGTCGTCGGCGAATAGGTGTCCAACGCCAACGCGGATACTTTGATCTTGAGGGGATTCGCACCGAGGACCGGCGTAGGGTAGAATTGCGCCATGACTTTTGGAAAGCCAATCACATTGCGTCCGCTTATCATCGACCAGGAATTGTCCACGTAAATAAACGGGAAGAACAATTCCGGTAACAGGTCGGGAAACAACAGGCCACCAAACGAATTGAGTTTCCATACGTAGAACCGAAAATAGAGTTCCTGCTGAGTCGCGTATCCCCGACTGGAATAGGGCTCCTCGTCGAACAGCATTTTTGGATAGGTCAAGATTTCCATATCGACGAAATCGGTGAAGGCCAGGTACTCGAAACCGCGGTCCTCGAACGATCCGATATTGAGCAGATCGTCGCAGAGGCCCTGGAGCTTCCCGATATCCGCTTGCAACCGGAAACTCATGATGGTGACACCGGGGAATTTATATGGCGGTGGAATTTCAGGACTATCATCGCGCTGAATAAATGAAATCATGACATCATCCTCTCGTGAGTCAAAAACGGCTGGTGCAGCTCCTGTCGATCCGTCCCCTTGAAGGCGAGCACCAGCTCGGCGCCGAAGACCTTCGCGGGAGTTTGAAAACCGGGGGCAAAGTCGCCTTGGAGGATTCGTTGCGCGATCGCCGTGGCTGCCTCGGCCGTGAAGCTGTAACCATCCGGCGTCGTCAAGCGCACATATCGGCGCCGTCTCCACGAGTCCTCGGCCTCGGCCACCAGGACACATCGCTCGGTCCGGCGTCGGACCTCACGTGGACCTTCCGGCAGAACGCTGGCGACGGCGTCAATCAAAGTCCTGGCTGGCGCGAGCTGCATGGTATCGGCGATGCCTGCGCCGACCTGATAGAGCGCACGCGAGGCAAAACCAGCTTCGAAATAGGTTTCGATGTTGCGGATACCGGTCGAGTAATAGGCGGTAAAGACGTCGGCCCAGCTTACGGCAACACTTTCTTTCTCACCATCGCCAAAGTCGAAGGTTCGCTGCAATCGCCCGACCGGCACGGACATCAACCGCCCGTTTCTGCGAATGCTTACGCGCGAATTGGCAAGCCCCAGCGCCGATCGAAAAGTACCTCGCGAGAATAACTCTGGCCGCAACAATGCGATCCGGAGGTATTTTGCGTTCGGAACCAGGGCCGCTACATGCATTGCCAGGCAATCGGAAGCCACGACGCCGAGGGCCGCGCCGGGCATGATCATGATGCCGCGTTTCCGGGCGGCCCCGTCATAGCGAAAGGCAGTTTGAAATACCGGCAGCTCGCCGGTGATGTCGAGATAATGCGTTTTCGTGCGCAGGCAGGATTCGATCAATGCCGGCGCCGTCAGCGCGAAGGGACTCGCCGCGTTGATCAGAACGTCTATATCGTCGAGTGCCTGGTCGAGGGCGTTCGGATCATCGGCTGCTATCACACGCCCGGCGACGCCAAATTCGGCAGCCAGCGCCTGCACCCGATGCGGGGTTCGGCCGGCGACGATGCTGCGACAGCGCGAACTCCGCAACCGTTCGGCAATCAGCCGGCCGGTGTAACCTGTCGCCCCATAGACCAACACATTGCGGCGCATCGATTTTTCCTCAGCGGGCCAAACTGTCTCCTTGCCCCAGTGCCTCTTCCCTCGGAGAGACGGGCCTGGGACTCAGCGGTTGAATATCCAGCTCGCCAGGCCATGGATGAATTCCTTGTCCCTGGAGGGTGGAAGGTCGCCGTAAATCGAAGCGAACTGATGCAAAGCGGCGCCGGCAAGCGCGTGGGCGAACTGGCGTACGTACTCAATCGATCCACGTTCCGCGATCAGCGACAACACAAAGGCCACGTCCTCTCGGCTGCGTTTTTCGCGCGGGCGGCGGAACAGTCGGGCTAGTCTGGCCCGCTCGGCAAGGGAGGCGTGGCGATGGGCGTGAATGAGAATGAGGCTGCGTTTGCCTTCCAGCACGTCGCCGTTCATTTCCTTGCCGTATCGCGGGGTAGGCGCGAGGTTTAATAGATCGTCCTGAATCTGAAAAGCGGCCCCAAGATAAAAGCCGAAACGGATGAACGGGTCGAGGTCGACGGCGCCTCTGCTTCCGATCAGCGCACCGACGCGGGAGGGATGAATGGTCGAAAGCCAGCAGGTCTTCCTTAGGACCATGTTGAGATAGTCGGTATCTTCCAGATCGAGGGTGTTTTCCCGGATCCAGCCGAGCTCGGTCGCCTGTCCCTCAAGGGAATGCCATGCGACCTGCTCCATTTCCCGCAAAATGCGCAGACCCAGCAGGCTGCCGAAGATGCCGACATTGTCGAGCAACGGCCGAAGACTGAGAAGGAACAGCGCATCGCCGGCATTGATCGCTAACGGTACGCCGTGCAGCATGTGAAGCGTAGGCCGGCCGCGCCGCATTTCGCTGCCGTCCTGGATGTCGTCATGAACGAGCATGGCGTTGTGCAGCAGTTCGATCGCCGCGGCAGACCGGACGGCATCTGCCATGTTCGCACCGAACGCGCGCGCGGTCGCGATGCAGATGCTCGGCCGCATCATCTTGCCGGCGCGCTGCGGGTAGTCGGCAAGCGGCTCGTAGAGATGCCGCGCCGGGTAGCCGCTGGGAAAATAGTTCGCCATTACCTTGCGCGTGGTCGATCCATATTCCTCCAGCGTGTCGGCGACGAGCGAAGACATGCCGCCGTCCGAAGCGGATGGTTCGGAGCTTCGAACCTTAGCCCGCAACCGTGACACTGAGCGTTCCTCCGGCTTCGTTGGTCCTGCTGTCCACGACGGCGCCTGTATAAATGCCGCGAGGTTGGCCGTCCGGAACACTCACCGTGAGGACGAGGCTGGACGAGTCCGAACTCAGCGCGAACTTCGCACTGAACGAGCGTTTCAGATCGGCGGCTATCAGCTGCGGCACAACCGGCACGAATTTCAGCGACCGTGGACGCAAGTCCAGCACCACGCTTGTAACGTGTGCCCCCTTCACGACGATCTGAGGCGGCACACCTACGACGGTATTATTGGCGGGCGTAATGCTGCTGAGCGTGGTCGCGCCGCCGGAAGTGCCGGATCGTGTAACCGTGACGCCAGGACCGGGCGGGGTGTGCGGCGTGCCGCCGCCGTTCGAGCCGCCTCCGTGCGGCGGCTGCGTGCCGATGGCACGGACAATGATCGATATCAGGTCAAGCCAGGTGGCGCCGACATCCTTGGTGGTGGCGACGAGGTTTTCGACCAGCGTGTTGATGTCGGCGTTCAGTTGCCTGGAATTGGCGATGCCGTCGCGTAGCCGCTCCGCGGCCTGCTGGCCGGCGCGAATCTGCTCCTCGATGAAAGCGGAGCTCTGTTGTACCATGCCGCTGATCGCTTCCTCGACGCTTTTCGAAATTTGCGACTTCGAATCGCGATCGCGGTGATTCCCGCCGTTCTGCGATCCAGCGTTACGTCGAATGTGCTCGCTTGCGCGCCGGTCCGGCGTCTCGCGATCGGGATGGTCGCGCCGCTGTCGTTTACCTGTCCGTCCAGAAGTCTTTTTTGCCATGTCGTTTCCCCCTTTGGGCCTTGCATGGATCAACTAATTATGGGTGATCAAAACCGATAATGTCTTCGAGTGCGGGCCATTTTGAAATCGCGTGGGCGGCGAGTCGGCCCGACATAACAGCCGCCTCAACGCATCCGACGTTGAAACTGCAATCCGTCCAATCGCCGGCGATGGTCAAATTGTCATAGGTATTATCGAGTGGCGAAATGCGATGACTGGCGCTACCGGGTACCGAAAGCACGTAGCGGTCGGAAGGGTTGACGTTTGCCGTCCAGTATTGCGTATCGAAGCGGGCGTGCGTCGCGCTCTTCCGGTCTTTCGTTTTCGCATCGGGATCAACGAGCAAATCCCAGCGAAATGCGTTTCGGCGCTTCTTGGCCTTCGGCCACAGCTTTTCGATGTCGCGATTGAGAAATTCAATCGCGTTTTTCCGCACCTCCTCGCGGCGGCGCTTCGGATAATCGATATCGTCCGGGTCCGGCTCGTGCGGCGGGTCGGCAAGGACATTGCAGAAATAGGCCGATGTCAGCGGCTCGGGTTCGTGCCAATTCTCGGCCGGTACCACATGACCCATGTCGGCCCAAGTGTCGAACGGCTTGACGAAGCTCGTCAGCGTAACGGGTGGAATGTCCCAGCCGAGGTCCTGCAGGTCCGCGCCGAGCCAGATTTGAAAGGCCTGCGTGGCGACGGTTTTGACGTTCTCGACCATGGCGCTCCAAAAGGGATTCGTGGCGATGATCTCGCTGCACACATAGGGCAGCGCGCCGATGCCGACGCCGAGCACGACGAAATCGAAATCGCGCGTCACCCTGAGTTCTTTCGTGCCGGCTTTTCGGCAATCCCAGTGCGATTCGAAATCGCGGTTCTCGCGCCGCATCTGCGCCCCGCCCTTGAGTTGGGAAAAATCCGGCTCGGAAGGCCAGCATCGCACGCCTTTGACGTCGATCAGCGGGTGATACTCGTCCCCTTCCTGCATCTCGGCCTGCACGTCGAGTTCGAGTGTCTCAACAAATTGCTTCTCGCCCGGCGCAAGCCGGCGCGGGTCGGCCAGCCTGACATTGCGAAGTCGGTGAAAGAATTTGAAGGTGGCTCCGCGGGCGCGCAGCACATCGTAAAAGGGCGCGAACACGACATCACCCATGCCGGCGCGCATCTTCCAGAACAACGCGCCGCGATAGCAGAAGAAGAATCGCAGGGCTCCGCGCAAGGCGGCACTAGCAGCGATGGCAGGGCGATCCGGATCGCCACCTTCGTAAGCCATCGTGAGATCGTACAGCGCGCGCGTGAACGGAGAATTGACCGCGCGCTCGGACGCGCCGTTTTCCAGCAGCCATTCGCGGTGATCGAGATGATTGATCGCATCGAGCCCGCGCGGGTCGGTGAGCAGCTTGTAGCGAACCGCGCCGACGATGTTGGCGAGAACCAGATCGATGATCTCCCATTGATGTCGCGTGCGATCGTCGCTCGCGACAATCGCTTCGAATTGTTTGCGAAGTGCTGACGCAATTGCCTCCAGCACGGGAAGCAGCATGCTTTCCGGCACTTTGGGCATTGAGTTGAGCGCGGCCTCGACCAGCGCGAGCCCTTCGACCACGATCGCGGCCGACGCCAGTGCGCCGGCGCGCAACAGGGCGGCGATCCTGGCGGCAATGTCGATAGCATCGCCCTGGGTTGCGCCGGGATCCGTGCCTTGATCCACTTCCGCGTCCACGTTCGATGCGCCGGATGCACGGAATGTTTCAAGGCCAAGCAAAAGCGTGCGCAGAAGCGAAATGGCGCGCGCCAAATAATGGGTCAGCGCGAAAGGATTTTGCTGGTCGAGGGGGTCGCCGGGGAGCCCCGGCGCTGGCGGAAAATGCGCCGCCCAATTGACCCAACCGCCATGGCTGGAGCGGCCGGCGACGGCGATGTGCGAGTCCGGAAGAAAGAAATGACTCCAATCTCGCGATAACCTCTCCGCATCTCGTGCCTTCGGATCTCGTCCTTTTGCCTTTCGCGCTTTCGCGTTCAACTCATCATAGCATTCTCGCAACAACTGAAAGGCGTTGTCATAACATCCGAGCCACACGTGCAGCCCGTGCTCTTCGATGCGTCCAGCGGGGCCGCGGCCGGAGGCGCCTTTTCCTCCGAGCCTCCAGCCGAGCTGATAAATCGTGACGTGATAGGCGCCCTTGTGCCTGGGCCGGGTTAGTTCAAAGGCGGCGGCAATCGAAGCGCAGCCGCCGCCTATGATCGCGACTTCTATGGGCTTTCTGGCTCCCAACGGGCGCCCCCATTTCGCTGTTGCAAGACCTATCGCCGCAGGCTGTCACAAGGGTCTTTGCATCATGTTACATGGATTTTCCGTGCGGGAAAGCCCAATGGGTCTCGGCGGGTGTGGTGCCAAGGTGCGCCCGTCGCTATACTCCTGAGCTGCAGGTAGAATTTGAGGTAAATTCGCCGCTGCGGGAGCACGCAAGATGGTCGATCCACCCGGGATCGTTTCGCCGCAAGCCGGTTCGGCGTTCAGCCAAAGCGAGCATCGTCAGATCACCGTCTTGATGACCGACCTCGTCGGCTTCACTGCGTTCGTCGAGCGAATGGGTGAAGAGGCGGCCTTCGCCATGGTAAGCCAGGTGTCAAGCCTCACCACGGCGGCCATTCATCGTCATCGCGGCACCGTAAAGAATTTCACCGGCGACGGCATTTTGGCTCTGTTCGGCACGCCGACCGCGCTCGAAGACGGTCCGCTCCGGGCCTGCCGCGCCGCGCTCGAGATCCAACAACGCCTTACCGAGGCCAGCGACACGATCGAGGCGGAGCTGGTCCATCGTCCGCTCCTTCGCATTAGCCTCACCACCGGCCCCGTCGTACTTGGGGCCGTGGATAGCGGCGAGAGCACCGGAGTTACCGCGCATGGCGACATCGTCAATCTGGCGGCGCGGCTTCAGGCCGAGGCTGTGTCGGGGACGGTTGTAATGAGCGATGCCATGCTGCGGCAGGTCGAGGGCATGGTCGAGGCCGAACCGGCCGGTGTGTTTCATTTCAAGGGGAAGAGCGAGCAGCAGTTGGTTCATCGCCTTGTCGCAATCAAGGACAATGTCACGCGGTTCGACGCCGCGGTGGCGCGCGGGCTGACCTCTTACATCGGCCGCACCCGCGAGATGGCCGTATTGGACGATCAGCTCAAACATCTGAATTCGGTGCGGGTCGTCGATGTCGTCGGCGATCCCGGCATCGGAAAATCGCGATTGCTCTACGAATTCGCGCTGCGCCACCGCTCCGAGGGGGTTCTGACGCTGCGGGGCAATTGTTCGGCTGACGGGCAGGAAACGCCGTTCCTGCCGTTCATCGACGTGTTGCGCAACTGGTTTTCGTTAAGCTCCGGCGAGCCCGAGGCGGCCATCTTCGCCAAACTCGAGGAAAGCTTGCGGCGCCTGAACTGCTGGTCACCACAGAATCTCGCGCTGTTGCTCAATCTCCTAGGCTTAAAAGCGCCCGGCAACGCATTGGCCGAGCTCGACGGCACGCTGATCGGGGCGCGCACCCGAGATCTCCTAATGCGGCTGATCGAGGAGCAAAGCCGACACTCGACGGTGGTTCTCCTGCTCGAAGACTTGCACTGGATTGACAGCGCTTCGGAAGATTTGCTGCTGCGGATCGTCGACCGCGAACCCGCGTCGCCTTTGGTCATCCTCGATACGCGGCGCCCGGAATATGCACCTGCCTGGGCCGGCCGCCCGGGAGTGGTCGAGCTTCTGATGACACCGCTCTCCTCATCGGAAACGCTGCGCATCGCCCAGTTTCGCTTCGGCGTCGACAATTTGCCGGAGCATCTCGCCGAGCTGATCGTTGGGAAGGCCGAAGGCAACGCGCTGTTCGTCGAGGAGATCGCAAGCTTCCTCATCGAGCGCGGCACGGTGCGCGTGACGCCGCTGGGATTGGGGTACGACCCCAATCAGATCGAAGCCGCGCTGCCTGCCAGCGTGCAGCTGCTTCTGACGGCGCGCGCCGACCGGCTCGCCGCAGACGATCGCAAATTGCTGCAGACTGCCGCCGTGATCGGGCGCCGGTTCGACGCGAACCTCCTTGGGGCGGTCGGGAGCGAATTTGGCGACGTCGAAAGCAGGCTTGGAGCCTTGCAAGGCCTCGACTTCGTGCAAAGAGACCCGCAATCGGGCGATTTCGAATTCAAACACGTGCTGATGCGCGATGCACTCTACGACACTTTGTTGAGCACACACCGATCCGAAATGCATCTCAAGGTGGGCAACGCGATCGAGCTTCGCGCTGCATCGCGCCTGAGCGAAGTCGTCGAGACGCTTGCGTATCATTTCTCGCTTTCCGGCCGGCCCGACAAGGCGTTGCGCTACTGTTCGCTCGCGGGAACAAAGAGCCTTGAAATCTACTCCCTGGAAGAAGCGGAGGGATATTTTCGAAAAGCGCTGGGCCTGCTTGGGCAGGTACCGCATTGCGCCGATGATGCGGCGATGGCAACCGTCGTCGTTGGTTTGCTGGAGGTGTTGTATCTGAAGGGCGACCTGATCGGCCTTTCCCAAATCGCGGAAACCTATATTCCGCGACTCGAAGTTCTGGGCGATACGCCGCAACTGGTGTTCGCGCTTTATTTCCATTGCATGCTTTTGAATCATTTCTGCGAATTCCGCGCCGCCGAAATCCGCGCCAAATCGGCCCTGAGCATTGCCGAACGCCTCAACGACATTCGCGCGCAAGCCTATGCAAGATCCGCGCTTCTGTTCTGCTCAATCATCCTCGGCCGGCACACCCTGGAAGAAGCCGAATGTGAGGGCCAGCGCGTGCTCGAAATCTGTACGCAGTCAGGTGACAACTACATACTCAATTGGGCTTATTGGTCGATCGCCTGGGACTATGTCTGTCGCGGCCTGACCAGGAACGCGCGAAGCTGGGCCGTGCAGTTGATGGAGGCCGGCCGGCAGCGCCAGGACAACCGGGCGCTTGGTATGGCATTCTGGACGATCGCCTGGATCGACATTCAGGCTTACCGCTTCAGCGATGGAATCGCCAATGCCGAGCGATGCCAACGGACGGCGGCTACTCCCTACGACCGCACTGCTGGAACCATCGCGCGCGCGACCGGTCTGTTGTTGGAAGGACCCGTGGAAGAGGGGCTTGCGCTCTTATTGTCTATGAAGAAATGGGCGCTGGCTCACCGCTGGGCCTACGCGGCGAGCGGCGTCGACTTCGCGGCCGGCCCGGCCCTCGCCATGACCGGCAAGATTGGGGAGGGCATCCGTACGCTCAAGACCGCCATTGCCGATAGCGATGCGACAGGAAGCCTGGCGGTCGCTTCTTGGAATAGGCTCGCGCTCGCCGAACTCTATCTCGGCATCTTGTCCACCAGGAGGCCCCGCCCGCCGATTAGATTCATTCTGCTCAACCTGCTGTCGATCTTGAAAGTGAGGCTGTTCGGCTTGCGGCAGGTAAGGCTCTTGCTTGAACAGCTCTCGCTCAACAGCCAGATCCACCCCGAGAGCACGACATGGGCGCGTATCGAACTGGATCTGGCGAGAGTGTACCTGAAGGAAAATGCCCGGGATCTGGCCCGCCAGCATCTCGCAAAGGCCCGCTCAGCAGCGCTCGCGCAGGATTCGACGTACCTGCTAATTGAAGTCGACGCGATCACTGCGTCGGTGGGCGGTTCGTGATATGGCGCTCGATCGCGATGTCGCTTCGGTGGCACGTGAGCAACCAACAGCTCTTTATTACCTTCAGCCAATAGGCCACTGATTTTATTCAGTTTTCTGAACAATATTGGGCATCGCCGAGCGGGCTTATGGCGGATAGGGGTGCCCGCTTTTCACTAAAAGCGGGCCATGGCCGGGCGCCCTTTGACTTCCGCTGGTGACGACCTGAAGCGGTGCTGGATGAATGTCACATCGAGCGCCGATCTGGATCAAACCCAGTTGATCTAGATCAAACGCCCCCCGGATCGGGGTTCATTAGCTGTTTGCGGCCGAATGCTTGAAAGACTCCAACATGACAACGACAATCACGGCATCTTCCGGGGGTTCAACGCAACAAGAAGGCGGACTGGTTCGGATCGCAATCGGGTTCACGGCGTGGGCGGAGCGTTGGTTCCCCGACGCTTTTATTTTTGTCGCGATCGCGGTGGTAGTGGTCGCAATCGCAGCCATTGCGAATGGCGCGTCGCCGGTGGCGGTCAGCGTCGCCTTCGGTAACGGCTTCTGGAGCCTGATCACCTTCACCATGCAGATGGCCTTCGTGGCAATCGGTGGGTATGTCGTCGCAACTTCCGCGCCGGCGCAGCGGCTGATTGGCTGGCTCGCCGATCTGCCCAAGACCGGCACCGGCGCCGTGGGGCTTGTTGCCTTCGTCAGCATCCTGGCCTCGCTGCTCAACTGGGGACTGAGCCTTATCCTCGGCGGGTTGCTCGTGCTGGCGCTCGCGGCGCGACGCGAGCTACGGATGGATTATCGGGCTGCGGGTGCCGCGGCCTATCTCGGGCTCGGCGCGACATGGGCCATGGGGCTGTCCTCGTCGGCGGCGCAATTGCAGGCCAATGCGGCGAGCCTACCCAAGAGCCTTTTGTCTATCAGCGGTGTCATCCCGTTCTCCGAGACCATCTTCCTATGGCAATCGGTCGTGATTACCGCAGTGCTTCTCGTGGTCTCGGTAACAATCGCGATCTGGTCGGCGCCTGGCCCCAACACGGCGGTGACCGCCGAAGCCATGGGCATCGAAGCCTCGCGCGAGGACACCATCAACGTGGCCCCCCCGAAACAACCGGGGGAGTGGCTTGAGCATTCGCCCATCCTCACCGTCCTTCTCGCGCTGCTCGCGCTTGGCTGGGTGATCAACGAGTTCGCCCGCCAGGACTGGATGATCGCGATCTCGAGCCTCAACACCTACAATTTCATGTTCATCATGCTCGGCCTGCTGTTGCACTGGCGGCCGAAACGATTTCTGGCAGCCGTCATCAAATCTGTGCCGGCAACGTCGGGTGTGCTGATCCAGTTTCCGTTTTACGGCGCAATCGCCGCGATACTGACGCAGGCGAAGAACGGCGCCGGGGTGACGGTGTCCGACCAGATTACCCATGCCTTCGTCAACATGTCGACCCAACATCTCTACCCGCTGGTCATCGGCGTCTATTCGGCGATCCTGGGGTTCTTCATTCCATCAGGCGGAGGGAAGTGGCTCTTGGAGGCGCCCTACGTGATGCAGGCAGCCAACGATCTCAAGGTGCATCTCGGCTGGGCGGTGCAGGTGTACAACGCGGCGGAAGCGTTGCCCAATCTTATCAATCCGTTCTGGATGCTGCCGCTACTTGGCGTCTTGGGCTTGCGCGCTCGCGACGTCGTGGGTTTCACTTTCCTGCAACTGCTGCTGCACTTACCGATCGTGCTGTTCCTGTTGTGGGCGCTGGCCTATACGCTCGAATATCATCCCCCGGTGATACCCTAGTGGTAGCCATGCAAGCACAAACCGAAGTAAGGCCGCCAACCGAGGCGATCTTTCTCATTCCGGCGGTACTGCCATCCCTATTTGACCCCAGTATCGGTGGGTCGGCACGAACCCCGTAGTTTTCCTGATGGAGCAAACGCCTATCTGGCTTGCGGTTCCCTCGCATTGAAATCGCCGCCCACGCTCCGCTATGTTGACTGATGGGCAAAGAAATTTGGTACCGTTTGGGTGTGATTGTGATCGCCATGTTGCCCGTGTTGCTCGTGATCTTTGCCCTTTTTTACCGATGAGGCCGCCGGACGAGCTGTGGAACGTCCGCAAGAAGCAAAAGAAACGTCCAAGCCTAGCAAACCGATAGCCGCGCTCCTGGCGTGCAGGCATCAGCGCGGAGCATTGGGCCACGTTGAGACAAATGGGTCGTTTTCAACGTTCTGGCGACAGCGTCCATTGCGCCAGATGAAACCAACCGGGCAGGCCTGGCTGTCAGGTTGTACAGCTCGATAGAATCGACATCGGCCATTGTGATCGCGATACAAACCGGCACCGCATGCGCCTGCGGCGTCTGCGTCGTGCCCTGTGAGAAGAGAAGAAAGAAAGAGCGCAGAGATAACAAGCCCACGTTTCTTCATAAGCGTCTCCGCGGTCGTGGCATGTGACTGGCCGATGCTGAATACCGCCGCTGCTCACGCGGACGTTTCGCAACCAACTACTTCCGCGCCAACGCCTCCAAATCCACCTTCTTCCAAGTCTGGTCCGGATCGAACAGCCTCATTCGCTTGGCGATGATGTCGCTCCGTGTGCCCAAGTCTTTCTGGTAGACGATGCCGGTGTGATTGACCATGAAGGTCATGACTCCGGAGTTGCCGTATTCCGCAGGATAGGCGATCAACGCGAAGCCACCAATCATCTTGCTATTGACCACGTAGCTGAGCGCGCCACCAGGCGCGTCGGAACCTTGCGCCTGCAGGATTCGATAGTAATAGCCATGATAGGGCGTCCCGTTCTCGTCGAGCTTGTATCCCTCGCGAGAGGCCTTTGCCGCAAGTTCACCGAGCGGGCTGGGATCACGATCGTCTTGCCAGAACAGGCCGTCCTTCTTGCCGGGACTGCTGACGATACGTTGCGCATAGACGCCCACCCCGAGACCGTGATCCTTCTCGGCATATTCGTTCTGGGCATCCACGTAGGCGAGACAGGTCTGGATCGCATCCAGCTCGTTGCGGCCGATCCGGCGATAGAGTATCTCGATACGGCCAGGCTTGGTATCGAATTCCCAGCCGCTGCCGGTGTTGTTCAACGGAATCGGAAACGGAAAATCGTCGTCACCGATAATAAGCGTGGCCTTCTTGTTTCCTTCCGCCTTGATCGAGTGCTTGGCGTCATAGGCTGCGGTGAAGCGTTGCCGCATCTCGGCGTCAGCAACCTCGTCCCCGGAATCGATGATGTCGTCGGCGGCGCTGCCGAGCAGCTTGAGGATAGCGCTGTTCGCGCCGCTCTTCACCGCGGCGGCAAGCGCGGCTGAAGCTTGTTCGGGTGAGGGAAAGGCCTGTTGAGCCCGCGATGTCGGGGTCAGGACAACAAGCACCATGATAGCCGGCAGGGCTGCGCGGTGAAGCAACTTGATCACGGCTTTACCTCCACGGGAATCCTGGCGCCTCCGGCAAGCCGGTTGGTGTAGTACTACTCTCCAGCCGACCTTGCGGCGGACTGCTTTGACTTAGATCAAGCGAGCATACGCGGTCGCCGCGACCACCAATGACGAAGCCAACAGTACCGAAGAGGCGGTCTGGATCATCGCGCCCAGGCATTGATCTTGATCAATGGGCAAGCTTTTCCCCCCGCCAACGATGCAGTCGCGTCGGCCCCAGCAAAAGGACGGCGGCGCAAACTGAGATTCTTGGGACGAAACGGACGGAGAATTCAGCATGCGGAACCAGATCGCTGTAATGCTTTCAATTGCCAGCACAACGTTGCTGGCGGGCCAGTTGCCGGCCCAAAGTGCGCCTTTGACGGCCCAGTCCTTGAAGGCAAAGCCCGCGACCGCGAACGCCAATACTTTAGAGGTTCGCTACGGCTGGCGTGGCGGATGGGGCGGCGGATGGCGTGGCGGATGGAGAGGTTGGGGCTGGGGTGTGGGCGCAGTCGCCGCCGGAGCTTTGATCGGAGGCGCCCTCGCTGCGCCCTATTACTACCGCGGCTACTACCCCTACTCTTACGCAGCGCCGTATGCCGACTACGGATACAATGTATACCCGAACTACTACGGCAGTTACGCCGGTTACTATGGCCCCTACCGCCCGTATTATAGCTGGCGTCCGGCGTATTATTGGTAGGCGATGAAGTGCGGGGAGATGATGGCAGTTTAACCGTCATCCTCGTTCTCGATCGGAAGTGCGCGTCAACGTTACCGAGCTTGTCGCGGGAAACGGGAAAAGAGGCATATTGCACCTTGGGACAATTGCGCTGGCGGGTGGTCTTTGCGTTGAATTGTGTGGCGCGCTCGTCTGTTGACCCCTGACATCGAGCGCGGATACCCGCTGAACGACCCCGGTGCTCACCCGAGCCGGGGTCGTTTCTCTTCAAACGGCGAACATCAAGGCAGACAGGAGATACGCGCGTCATCCAACGAGACGGCCGCCCGTTGGGAGGCGATGCCGGGGGGCCGTCTCGCAAGCGCTCCCGTGCCGGCAGGCACGCGGCGCATCCTCGCTGCATCACGGCTGGTTCGATGCAATATTGATCTAGGTCAAGCCCAACGCGTGCGATCCATCCGCGTCCAGGAAGCGAGCCGGAGTTTGGATCAGATACAGCCGAAGTTGCATCCTGCTAGAGAAGTGGCAGCGTCAGATGGACGACTTGCGGATCCATGCCGTGAGTCCGAAAGCCGAATTTCCCGAGAACGTTGAGCATCGCCCTGTTCTCAGGCAGGACATCGGCCGACAATTGCTTCAGTCCCGCGGCACGAGCCAACCCCACGATGTGACGCACCAGGATCGCTCCGATCCCTTGTCGCTGATATGCATCGACGACGATGAACGCGATCTCGGCTCGACCGGATTCGACAACGACGTAGCGACCGCCGCCAACGATCGCGGTCCTGCCGTCTTCGTCGATCTCGGCGACGAGCGCAACGTGATTGACGAAATCGATATTCATGAAGAATGCCGTTTCGTTGTCCGAGAACTCTCGTTTGGTCACGAAGAAGCGGCGCTTCAGCGACTCGGTGCCGGTGCGATCGATGGCAGCGAGCATACTGGTCTCATCGTCCGGCCGCAGCGCCCGGATTTTGATCGGGCGCCCGTCGCGGAGCTGCTCTTGGACGGAATAGGTGGCTCTCGACATGGTGGGTATTTCTTGCTGCAACAATGGAAGTTGCCGGTCCCCGTGCTGAGCAGCGGGTGATTTCAACCGATCGATCTGGATCGTCAGTCAGCGCGCTCCACCAGCCTTCGTCGTCCTTTGATCTATGTCAAGCTGGCTCGGGGAAGGACGCGCAGAGTCTCGACGCTCAACGGAGGACCCGACATGAAGAGAACAAGCCTTCGCAAACTGGTGCGCATCACGGCAGCGGCTTCCTCAGTCGCCATCTTGTCGGTTGCGACAAGTCATGGCGCGCGGGCGGACGATTCCGTCGCGCTGCTCAAGGCTATGGCGGACTATACCGCCGCACAGAAATCCATTTCGGCGACTTTCGATAGCGACATCGAGGTGATCACGCCCGAGCTGCAGAAAATCCAGTTTTCCAGTTCTGGACAGTTGAAGCTGGCGCGGCCTGACAAACTTCGTGTCCGCCGCACCGGCGGCTATGCCGACGTCGACTTGGTCTATGACGGCAAGACCGTCTCGCTTTATGGCAACAACGCCAAGGCCTATGTGCAGGCAGATCTCCCGGGTACCGTCGACCAGCTGGTAGACGCCATTCAGGAGAAGACGGGCGCGTCGTTGTCGGGCGCTGATTTGCTGCTCTCTAACGCGTTCGATCTGCTGACGTCTGACGTCGAGGTTGGCGAGCATGTCGGCCAGGGCGTCATCGACGGCGTCGAATGTGAGCACCTGGCGTTTCGTGGCCACGACACGGACTGGCAGATTTGGATCCAGACCGGAGCACAGCCGATCCCGCGCAAATATGTCATCACGAGCAAGACCCTCGCGGGCGCGCCGCAATACACGCTGCGGATTAAGGATTGGAAGACAGATCCGATCGCAGACGCCGAGGCCTTCACGTTCAAGCCTCCGGAAGGTGCGACCAAGGTAAGTCTCGATTCAGACGTCATGATGGAGTTTGACGAGGTCCCGCTGGGCACAGCCGCAGGAGCAAAGAAATGATCCTCTCGATGCGCAAGACAACCCTCATTGCCGCTGCCGTCATGGCCTTCAGCGCAGCCCTGCTCTGGAATGGAAGAGCCGATGTCAATCACGGCCTTGTCTCAGCCTCTGAAGCACGGATCGGACGTCCGCTGACGCCGATGAGCTATGCCGGCGTTGCCCGCCGGACCACGCGCCGCGCCGTCTATGGCACAGCGGCCGCGACCGCCGCAGTGGCTGCCGGCGCGTACGTGGCCAGGCCGGGCTGCGTCCAGGTAACCAATGCCTATGGGCAGGTGATCACAAGATGTTAGCCGAGCGTGAGCCGACGCAGTCGGGTCAGCAGATATAGCACTTTGCGCAGCGTCGAAGGATTTGCCGGCGCCGTCCGCAACCCGGTTCGGGCTTGTCATCGGGCCGAGAATTGCGCGTGTGCCTGATTTGACAAATGTCGTAGCGGGACCGCGTATCTCGACGAAAGCTCTGCCATTGATCTGGATCAATAGCCAGCCCATCGGCGCGCAGACGCTTCACGCGGGGGAATTCCGAACGGATCATCCTGCCTGGTCCACGTGAATGACCGCCGATGGGAGGATGCCGTGAGGCGTTTGGTGGTGAAGAGTATGGGCAGCCAGTCCGCTGCGCTCAAATCGGAAGTGTTGTTGTTTCCGCAGCCGGCGCTGCAGCTCATCTATGACACGGCGCCGATCGGTCTTGCCTGCCTGTCGCTGGATTGCCGATACCTCCAGATCAACCAGCGCCTGACGGAGATATGCGGCATCTCGATCGAAGATCATCTCGGGCGCACGGTCAGGGATTGCGTGCCGGCGCTCGCAGATTCAGTCGAGCAGATCGTACGGTCGATCATGCAGACCGGTGAACCCGTGACCGGCGTCGAGGTCGCAGGCCAGCGCGCCGATCAGCGTGAAGAGCGTTCGTGGATCACCTATTGGCACCCGCTGCGGGCGCAGAATGGCGAAATCGTCGCCGTGAACGTAGCGGCGGAAGAAATCACCGAGCGCAAGCGCAGCGATCGGGCGATGCGGCGCGCCCGCGAAGCCGCGGAAGCGGCACTGGAACATCTGCGCGAAACACAGGCTTCCTTGATCGAAGCCGAAAAACTCGCGGCGCTCGGCCGTTTGGTCGCCGGTGTCGCGCACGAAATCAACGGCCCCGTCGGGAGCAGTTTGACGGTCGCATCCTCGCTACAGCGCCGGTACGAAGTCTTCGCTGCCGAGATAGGGCGGGGGGAGCTCAGGCGATCAACCCTGAACGATTTTGTCGACAAGGTGAGGGACGCCGCGGCCCAGTTGATCGTGAACCTTAATCGTGCCTCCGAACTGGTCCAGTCGTTTAAACAGGTGGCCGCCGATCGCAGTCGTCTGGACAGGCGCCGTTTCGAGGTCGGCGAGCTCACCGAGCAGGTGTTCGTCGGATTGCGGCCCCAACTGCGCAAAAGGGGACTCGCACTCGAGCTGACTTGTGAGCCAAATCTCGTCATGGATAGCCTGCCGGGTCCGTATGGACTGGTGCTGAGCAACCTAGTGCTCAATTCGGTCGTGCATGCGTTCCACGACGGCGGGACCGGAACGATCACCTTCAACGCGCGCGCTTTCGGCGACGACGAGGTGGAGATCGTGATTTCTGATGACGGTTGCGGCATCAGCCCGCAAATCCTGCAGCGAGCGTTCGATCCGTTCTTCACCACCCGCCGTAACGAGGGCGCCACCGGCCTCGGCCTGCATATCGTCCACAGCATGGTGGTCGATCGCCTCGAAGGACGGTTGACGCTCTCCAGCGAACCTGGAACCGGGACGATCGTTCGGATGATCCTGCCGCGTTCGATCAAATTCGCGCCACAACCTGGAGCCGCCGGGGTGTGAAAACCGCAAAGGAGGGCCGCCCCCTGCGTTGCGTCGGCTATAGTCGCCTGCCTTGACGGAGAAGGATAATGACTGCGTCGTTATCCGGCCGACGTCGCCGTCGCATGTGTGCCGCCGCGGCGCAGGGCAAAGCCGAGACCGATCCAGGCCGCACCGCCATAACGAGGTCAACACCCAGGAATATGCCGAGCACATAGACGCTACTAATGGGCCAGTGTGCGAGGATCAAGAGGCCGAGCAGCAGCGTCACGAGACTCGATAGCAGGACCCATACCCACGGACTTTCGCGCTTCATACTGAAGGCGAGGAATATTCGTACGAGACCGGAAGCGATCAGGGCTGCACCCAATATCAGCGTGAGCAGCGCCGCCGCAAGCAGCGGATTTTCAAAGGTCACGAAGCCGGCGACGATGTAGAGTACACCCAGCAGAGCCCAGATCAGGAACTTGCCCCAACTCTTGAGCTGGAAGGCATTGATGATTTCGGCGATGCCCGCGACGATCATCATGACGCCGACCACGAAGACGCTCGCGACGGTGGCCATCATCACGCTGCCGAGCGCAACGAAGCCTGCGATGACATAGACCACGCCCAAGCCGACGATCCAACCCCACTTGGCCCGTAGCGGGGCGGTATCGGCGCCAGCAGGTAGTTTTTGCGTGAAGCCTGACAACGTTGTCATGATCGTCCTCACAGCCATTGTGCGATCTGGCCGGTACGGCCAGCGCGGGTTAGCTGCGGATATTTCTTTGTGCAGGATGAGCAGGCTTGATCTAGATCAACGTGGTCGCCTGGAAGGTAGCAGGGAAATTTCAGTCGCCCGGTTAAGGGGGCGGCGGTTCGTACCGATCCTCGCAAGCGAACTACCACCATGCCGTTTCCGGCCCTGAAGGCACGCGGCGCTTCTGACTGCCTTATTTGGCGGATCAGCCGTACTTCCGGGGGCGACAAAGCCAGGGAGATCCAGTGCCCCATGATCGATCATCCCGCCGCGGTATCCAGTGAACGGCCAGCGGAAGAGCCGGATTTCATCATGATCGACGGCGTGCAGCCCCCGCCGCGGATCATGCAAGCTCGCGAGCGTTTACTCCTCTCCCGGTTGTACGTATGTCTCATCCGCAGCCTTCATGATGACTATGGCGCCGAATTCGCGGCCAACACCGACAGCTGTACGCTGCGTACCATCGGAATTTACGTCTTTTTCCGCACCCTGATGTGTACACCCGTGCGTGCCAGCACGATTGCGCAGACCTTGAGGCTCCCAAAAGCGACAGTTAACCGGCGGCTGCAGGA
>Ga0210389_10001475_pt1 | contig 18978 bp, 14 predicted proteins | sample IncBWH28OmetaG_FD_160127 | JGI IMG/M metagenome (GOLD analysis project Ga0210389, IMG submission 160127) | Forest soil microbial communities from Barre Woods Harvard Forest LTER site, Petersham, Massachusetts, United States - Inc-BW-H-28-O ...
TGCACGGTGTCGCCGTTGGCCAGCAAACGGTCCGGCTTGACCGGCAGCGGTCCCGCGTCGATCTCGTTGACCGCGGTGGGAGCCCCGGTGGCAGCGGCGACGGCCTCCAGCGCCTGCCAATGGTCGAAGTGCTGGTGGCTGGTGACGATCAGCGACAGCTTCGGGCCATAGTCCCGGATCAGGCCGAGGAGGACGTCGGCGTCGTTGGCGGCGTCGATCAGCAGTGTTTCTCCGGTCGCCGAACATGTCACCAGGTAGGCGTTGTTGTCCATCGGGCCCACCGATGCCTTCAGAATCGTGGCGCCGGGCAGCGTGCGGCGGGCTGCGGTACCAGGGTCGACGTGTCCGGTGTAGTGGTCGTGCACGGCAGTCATACCAGTCACGCTACTGGTGCGCGGTTCGTTGTCGGTATGGGCACATAGCATGGAATACGGCGTGCGCATTTATTTGTAGAACCGCGTGCGGCACGTGGGAGTTTGAGCGAGAGGGGCAGCGTGGCTGATCGTCTGATCGTCAAAGGCGCCCGCGAGCACAACCTGCGCGGAGTCGACCTCGACCTGCCGCGCGACTCGTTGATCGTCTTCACCGGGCTATCCGGATCGGGAAAGTCGTCGCTGGCCTTCGACACCATCTTCGCCGAAGGTCAGCGGCGTTACGTCGAGTCGCTGTCGGCCTATGCCCGCCAATTCCTGGGGCAGATGGACAAGCCGGACGTCGACTTCATCGAGGGTCTGTCCCCGGCGGTCTCCATCGACCAGAAGTCGACCAACCGCAACCCGCGGTCGACGGTCGGAACCATCACCGAGGTGTACGACTACCTGAGGTTGCTGTACGCCCGCGCGGGGACGCCGCATTGCCCGATCTGTGGCGAGCGGATCGCCCGCCAGACGCCGCAGCAAATCGTCGACCAGGTGCTGGCGATGGAGGAGGGCACCCGATTTCTGGTGCTCGCGCCGGTGGTGCGCACCCGCAAGGGCGAATTCGCCGACCTGTTCGACAAGCTCAACGCCCAGGGCTACAGCCGGGTCCGGGTCGACGGCGTGGTGCATCCGCTGACCGATCCGCCGAAGCTGAAGAAGCAGGAGAAGCACGACATCGAGGTGGTGGTGGATCGCCTCACCGTGAAGGCGAGCGCCAAGCAGCGGCTCACCGATTCGGTGGAGACCGCGCTGAACCTGGCCGACGGCATCGTGGTGCTGGAGTTCCCCGACGATCGGGACGAGCACGACCACGCGCGCGAGCAGCGGTTCTCCGAGAAGCTGGCCTGCCCCAACGGGCATCCGCTCGCGGTGGACGATCTGGAACCGCGGTCGTTCTCGTTCAACTCGCCCTATGGCGCCTGCCCGGAGTGCACCGGCCTGGGCATCCGCAAGGAGGTCGACCCCGATCTGGTGGTTCCGGATCCGGATCGCACGCTGGCAGAGGGCGCGGTGGCGCCGTGGTCGAACGGCCACACCGCCGAGTACTTCACCCGGATGATGGCCGGGCTCGGCGAGGAGCTGGGATTCGATGTGGACACGCCCTGGGCCAAACTGCCGGCCAAGGCCCGCAAGGCAATCCTGGAGGGTTCCGACCACCAGGTCCATGTGCGGTACCGCAACCGGTACGGCCGCACCCGGTCGTACTACGCGGATTTCGAAGGCGTGCTGGCGTTCCTAGAGCGCAAGATGGCCCAGACCGAATCCGAGCAGATGAAGGAACGCTACGAAGGTTTCATGCGTGACGTGCCCTGCCCGGTTTGCGAGGGCACCCGGCTCAAGCCGGAGATTCTGGCGGTGACGCTGGCTGGCGAATCTGGGGGGGAGCGGGACGCGAAGTCCATCGCCGAGGTCTGCGAGCTCTCCATTTCGGACTGCGCGGATTTTTTGAACGCGCTCATCCTGGGTCAGCGCGAGCAGGCGATCGCCGGACAGGTGCTCAAGGAAATTCAGTCGCGGCTCGGCTTTCTGCTCGACGTGGGCCTCGAGTACCTGTCGTTGTCGCGCGCGGCGGCCACGCTGTCCGGCGGTGAGGCACAACGCATCCGGTTGGCCACCCAGATCGGCTCCGGCCTGGTCGGTGTGCTCTATGTGCTGGATGAGCCGTCCATCGGGCTGCACCAGCGCGACAACCGTCGTCTCATCGAAACCCTCACCCGCCTCCGGGATTTGGGGAACACGCTGATCGTCGTGGAGCACGACGAGGACACCATCGCGCACGCCGACTGGGTCGTCGACATCGGGCCCGGCGCCGGCGAACACGGCGGCCGCATCGTGCACAGCGGAACCTACAAAGACCTGCTGGTCAGCAAGGACTCGATCACCGGCGCCTACCTGTCCGGCAAGGAAAGCATCGAGATCCCCGCGATCCGGCGCCCCGTCGACCGGCGACGTCAACTCACCGTGGTCGGCGCCCGCGAGCACAACCTGCGCGATATCGACGTGTCGTTTCCGCTCGGTGTGCTGACGTCGGTGACGGGTGTGTCCGGCTCGGGCAAGTCGACACTGGTCAACGACATCCTGGCGGCGGTGCTGGCCAACCGGCTGAACGGCGCCCGGCAGGTCCCGGGCCGGCATACCCGGGTCACCGGCCTGGACCACTTGGACAAGCTGGTGCGGGTCGACCAGTCGCCGATCGGCCGCACGCCGCGATCCAACCCGGCCACCTACACCGGTGTCTTCGACAAGATCCGCACCCTGTTCGCGGCCACCACCGAGGCCAAAGTCCGTGGGTATCAACCCGGCCGGTTCTCGTTCAACGTCAAGGGCGGTCGCTGCGAGGCGTGCACGGGTGACGGCACCATCAAGATCGAGATGAACTTCCTGCCCGACGTGTATGTGCCCTGTGAGGTCTGCCACGGGGCCCGCTACAACCGCGAAACCCTCGAGGTGCACTACAAGGGCAAGACCATCTCCGAGGTGCTGGACATGTCGATCGAGGAAGCCGCGGAATTCTTCGAGCCGATCAGCGGCATTCACCGCTACCTGCGCACGCTGGTCGACGTCGGCCTGGGCTACGTCCGGCTCGGCCAGCCCGCGCCGACGCTGTCCGGCGGTGAGGCGCAGCGGGTCAAGCTGGCCGCAGAGCTGCAGAAGCGTTCCACCGGGCGCACCGTCTACATCCTCGACGAGCCCACCACCGGTTTGCATTTCGATGACATCCGCAAGCTCTTGAACGTCATCAACGGCCTCGTCGACAAAGGCAACACGGTCATCGTCATCGAACACAACCTGGACGTGATCAAGACGTCGGACTGGATCGTCGACATGGGGCCGGAAGGCGGCGCCGAGGGCGGAACCGTTGTCGCCCAGGGCACTCCGGAGGACATCGCCGCGGTGCCGGAAAGCTACACGGGAAAGTTTCTCGCCGAGGTGGTCGGCGGCGGACCGGCGAGCCCGCAACGGTCGACCCGCCGCCGAAAAGCCAGCGCCTGAGTCTGCTGTCACGGCGACGACCCCGCGCCCAGGGCGGGATTTCTGCGCGCCGGCTTTCGCGCCCTGAACTCGGGCGCGATCAGCCCGTCGACCCGGCTTTGGACAGCGGCGACGGGAAGCGCGGGCTGATCCGCACGCCGTCCAGCCACGAAGTCAGCCCGTCGGCGCGTCGCTGCAGGGCGCGCCGCCCGTCACCACCGGGGTCCTCGGTCAACTGCAACTGGACGCGGGCGCTGTCGTCTTGGTACCAGCCGCCCACCACGCGTCCGTTCCACCACGCGGTGGGTCCGGCGTTGCCGTTGCGGTCGAAAACCTGGGCGCGATGTTCGCCGAGGTACCAATCGCGCTCAAACCAGCCCATCGTGGTGACGTCCAGCCCCGGCAGCAGCGCATCCCAAGGTGCCACAGCGGGTTCCGGCTCGAGGTCGTCGGGTAGCGCGTAGCCGTCGCTGCCATGCAGATCGACTTTCACCGCGCCGATGTCGGCCAACGTTTTTCGGGCGGCCGTCAGCGTGATGCCGAACCACCACTTGATGTCGGCGGCGGTAGCGGGCCCGAATGTCCGCAGCCACCGGCGGATCAGCTCGGCCTGCGCGGCCTGGGGGGGAGGGACCTCGAAGGGACGGCCGAGCCACGCCGCGGTGGTCGTCCAGCGCGGACGCGATGTGGTCCAGCTCCCGTCGTTGGGCCCGCGCACGATATCGCCTCGCGCCGAGAGCAGTGTCAGCACCCGCGGGGCAACCGGAACCGGTCCACCCCAACGCTTTCCAGGCGCGGGGTCGTAGGTTCCTGCCAGTTCGGGCAGCGCGGCCCGCAGTTCGGTGCTGCTGGCGGGCTCGTTGTCACCGAGGTGGCGCAACACCGCGGTGCAGGCCAGTTCGAGCCAGCGGTCGCCGTCGAAGGCCACCCCGGCCTTGTGGACGTCAGCGGCCAGTCGGCGACGTTCGTTGTCGGCGACGCGGTCGCTGAATGCCGACTGGATCATCGCCAAGTCGTCGCCGTTCACTAACCACAGTGTCCGTCGCATCGCCAAATGCCGCACCACAGCACGCTTTCGGTATAGCTCCTGCTCCAGGTCGGCGATGGCGAACTCCGGGTTCCGCGCCCACAGTGACAGGTAGGGAGTGACGGGGTCGGTAGCGTGCAGTCCGACCAGGGCGGCGGCGACTTCCGCTATCGGTCGTGAGCCGGTGGGCGCCAGGAAATGCCGGCGCGCCAGGCGGTTGCGCCGCTCAGTGATGGTGAATCTGCGCACGGTTGAATCGTCGGCGGCGTCGTGGACCCTCAGCGCTCCTCGGGTCGCATCGATTCGCGGATCTGCGCCAACCGCTCGGCCGCCGCGCGCCGGCGCTCTTCGAACTGCTCCTCGACGGAGCGGCCTTCGGCCGTCTCGGCGTCGAGTTCGGCCGCACCCTGCGCCGTCGCGTAGCGGGTTTCGATTTTCTCGCGGACGGATTCAAAGGTCGGCACACCGGCGCTGTCGTACCCGGCGCCGGGCTCGGAGGTGTCCGGAGTTGCTGATTCGTCGGGCATTCCGCCACGCTACTGCCGCGGTGTGTCTTTCGCCCGCGGCTGCCGATCGAAATAGCGGACCATCTGTTCCCAGTACACCAGCGTCAGGGCCATCTGCACCGCAGACGCGATCAGCGCCGGAATCAGCCGATGACGGTGGGCGGCGAGGAGACCGCTCAGCGCGGCCGCGGATGTCGCCACGCTGACGAGCATCGCCGCATCACCGCGTCGACGGCTGATCCACAGTTCCTCGCCCAGCATTGCCCGAGTCGACCAGGCACGTTCATCGGCGGGCTTGCCGAAGACGAACGGATTGACGGCCAGCCACAGCGCGATCCACAGCCCATGGCTCCAGTGCCGCGTCCACATCGGCACCAGTATCAGCGGTGTGCTCGCCCAGCGTGTCCACGCACTCCACGGATTGCAGTGCCGCGCGAAGATCGCCCGCCGAATGCGCGCAACGTGCGGCTTCAGGGCGGTTACCGGGTGCCGTCGTGGGAGTGCTCGGCCGTAACCACGGGCCCGGAAAACGCCGACGGCGGGGACGTGCTGGGCAACGCGCTGCGCGTCACCCCCGGACAGCCCAGCCGGCCGGCCAGCCAGGGCAGCGTGGCCGTGAAGGACCGGTCGGCGAATGGCCAGTCGTGCTTACCCGTCTGGGAGACCACCGCGCAGTCGATGCCGTTGGCACGACCGAGCGCGCACAGTGAATAGGCGGCTGCCGTCTGGTTGCCCGGGTTGGCGGCGGCGTCGCGACTGACCAGCCGCATTGCGCCGGCGTCGGTCATCGCGGAGTCGTGTCGTGGCGTGCCCTGTGACGAGATCGCGAACCAGCCGGCCACGTCGCGGTAAGGGCCGTGCCGATTGATCACCGTGGTCGGATCGAATGCCGCCCAGGCGTCGGCGTTTCCGCCGAACAGCCTCGCGATGGTTTGCGCCTTGTTTCCGGCATTCGGGAAAAAGTCACCGGCGATGTCGACGAACGCGCTGAACATCTCGGGGTGCATGACGGTCAGGTCCACGGCGCAGGTTCCGCCCATCGACCAGCCGACGATGCCCCAGTTGGACCGGTCCCGGCTCACGCCGAAATTCGAAATCATGTAGGGGACAACATCTTTGGTCAGATGGTCGGCCGCATTGCCGCGAACCCCGTTGACGCATTCGGTGTCGTTGTCGAACGCGCCGCCAGGGTCGACCAACACCAATACCGGCGCGTTGCCGTCGTGGGTGGCCGCGAAGTCGTCGATCGTCTTGACCGCATTGCCCGCGCGCGTCCAGTCCGCGGGCGTGTTGAATTGCCCGCCGATCATCATCACCGTCGGCAGCGCCGGTGGCGGACTGCTGGTGAACCATGCGGGCGGCAGGTACACCAGTTCACCGCGGTGCTTGAAATGTGATGCGTCCGACGGGATCACCACCGGTACCACGCTGCCGTGCGGAGGCCGGGCCCGCTTGCCGACCATTGCGGTGACGGTGGCTTGGTCGGTCTGATCGGGCACCGGACCGTAGGTGAGCGCGTTCCACGCGGACGGCACGGTGGGGAAGTAGCCGACCCACAGATTGAGCACCAGCGCCGCGCAAAGCAAACACATCGGAACGGCAAGCAGCGTCGCGCCACGCCGCCACGGTTCCGCGTGGCGCCAGCCCAGCACCAGCACGGCCGCGGCCATGCCGGTCAACGCGACCCAGACCCACAGCGTGGTCGGCGCCGGTTCGTCGGACAGGCTGCGGTCGACGATGTACCAGTGCGTTGCATAGGCCGCGCCGCCGCCCACCAGACCGGCCGCCGGCAACCAGATCATCCGCCAGCGCCGCGCGCGCCAGCCGATACCCAGTGTCAGCACGATAGCCGTGGTGACCTGGATCGTCGTGGGTATCCAGCCGTGCATCAGGGAGGTGAAATTGCTCGCCAGCAACTGCGCCGTGGCAGAGGGTATCGACGCCGTCACGTGGTCCATTGTGAGCTATTGTTAACCGGCCTGGAACATATTCGCGCAAGGGCTCGCCGCGAATTACCTCTAGCGGCCGCGCGCTCGCTTAATGGGGTTTAGCCAGCGGAAATGGCAAAGTCTCGCGAATGCTGCGGCCGGTTACGAGCATGACGACCCGATCGATGCCCACGCCCAGCCCGCCGGTCGGCGGCATCGCGTACTCCATGGCCTGCAGGAAGTCTTCGTCGAGCTGCATCGCTTCGGGGTCTCCGCCGGCGGCCAGCAGCGACTGTTCCTGCAGTCGGCGCCGCTGCTCGACCGGATCGGTGAGCTCGCTATAGGCGGTTCCCAGCTCGACACCCCAGGCCACCAGATCCCACCGCTCGGCGACACCGCGCCGACTGCGGTGCGGCCGGGTCAACGGAGACACGGACAGCGGAAAGTCGATATAGAAGGTCGGTTGCTCGGTCCGGTCCTCGACGAGGTGCTCGTACAACTCGAGCACCACCGCGCCGGCGTCCCAATGCGCGCGATAAGGAATGTGCACCTTGTCGGACAGCTTGCGCAGCTTGGCCAGAGGGGTGTCCGGGTCGACGTGTTCGCCGAGCGCTTCGGACACCGCGTCGTGCACGGTCTTGACCGGCCAGACACCGGAGATGTCGAACGGTTCGAGGCCGCCGTCGGCGCCATCGGTGTCGGCGCGGGGCCGCAGCACGACCTGCTCGCCGTTGGCGGCGTGAGCGGCGTTCTGAATGAGCTCGCGACAGCCGTCGATCCACACCATGTAGTCGGCATGGGCCTGGTAGGCCTCCAGCAAGGTGAACTCCGGATTGTGGCTGAAATCGACGCCCTCGTTACGGAAGGCGCGCCCCAGCTCAAAGACCCGCTCCACGCCGCCGACGCACAACCGCTTCAAATAGAGCTCGGGGGCGATGCGTAAGAACAGGTCCATGTCATAGGTATTGATATGGGTGATGAACGGCCGTGCCGTGGCTCCGCCGTGGACCTGTTGCAGGATCGGGGTCTCGACTTCGATGAACCCCTTGGCGAACAGTGTTTCCCTGACGGAGCGCACCACGCTGCTGCGGGCCTTGATCAGCTCACGCGACTCCGGATTGACCGCCAGGTCGACGTAGCGGGTCCGCACTCGCGCCTCGGGGTCGGTCAGACCCTTCCATTTATTCGGCAACGGCCGCAAACATTTACCGATCATTCGCCACTCGCGCACGATCAGCGAGCGGGTCCCGTTCTTGCTGAAGCCCATCTGTCCGGTGATTTCGACCAGATCACCGAGATCAATGGCCTTGGTGAAATCGGCGGTGTGGCCCTGCTCCAGATGCGAATTGTCCAGTAGCACTTGCATTTCGCCCGACCAGTCCCGCAACTGGGCAAACAGCACGCCGCCATAGTCGCGGATCCGCAATATCCGGCCGGCCACCGAGACGGTCTCCTGGTCGTCCGCGTCCAGCGCCCCAATGACCGTATGGCTGGGCGGCGATCCCACCGGGTAGGCGTCAACACCGTTGCGCTGCAGGGTTTTCAGCTTGGTGAGGCGCACCCGCACCTGTTCGGGAAGGCGGGATCGCGCATCGTCGAAGTCGCCCTCTGCGCTGCGTTGCAGCTCACTCATGTCCGGTGCCGACCCGTCAGGGTGCAGCAGCCCCGACTCCGCCAGTCGGGCCGGCACGGCAGGGTGATGCCCGGTGTGCGTCTTCTCCCGCCGGCTGAACGGCAGGACAAGGAAACCTTCCGCGATCACCGAGGCGACACCGACGCGGGGAAACAGCCTGGCGTCCTCGTAGCAGGCGTAGCGGGGAACCCAATCGGGTTGGTACTTCATGTTGGAGCGGTACAGCGTCTCCAGCTGCCACCACCGCGAGAAGAACAGCAGCAGGCCCCGCCACAACCGGGCAATCGGACCGGCGCCCAGTTGGGCACCCTGCTCGAAGGCAGACCGGAACATCGCAAAGTTCAATGAGATACGGGTGATCCCAAGGGCTTCCGCGTTCAGGGCGAGCTCGCTCACCATGAGTTCGATGGTGCCGTTGGGGGATTGGGGCGAACGGCGCATCAAGTCCAGGGAGACGCCGCTGTTCCCCCACGGGACCAGCGACAGCATCGCGACCACTTGGCCGTCGCGGTCCAACGCCTCGACCAGCAGGCAGTCCCCGTCGGCCGGATCACCGAGCCGGCCCAGTGCCATCGAAAAGCCGCGTTCGGTTTGGGTGTCACGCCAGGCGTCGGCGCGGGAAATGGTGTCGGTCATCTCTTCGGGGGAGATGTCGCGATGTCGCCGGGTGCGCACCGTCAGTCCCGCTCTGCGGGCTCGCGTCACCGCTTGACGCACTCCGCGCATGTCCGGGCCGGACAGTTTGAAATCAGCGGTGCGCAAAATCGCCTCGTCGCCCAGTTCGAGCGCGTTGAGGCCGGCCTCGCGGTACACCTGGGCTCCCTGTGAGCTGGCGCCCATGACGCCGGGCGCCCAGCCGTAGGTCTGGCACAAACCCAACCACGCGTCCACGGCCTGGGGCCAGGCGCGCGGGTCGCCTACGGGGTCGCCGCTGGCCAGGCAGACGCCGATTTCGACTCGGTAGGTGACGGCGGCGCGGCCGCTGTGTGCGAACACCACCGACTTGTCGCGGCGCGTGGCGAAGTAGCCCAGCGAGTCGTTTTGCCCGTACAGCTCGAGCAGCCCGCGGATGGCGGACTCGTCCTCGCCGGTCAGCGCGTTGTCGGCGCGTTGGGACTGAAACAGCACGATTGCCGCCGCGATCAGCGCGAGCGCGCCGAACAGTCCGAAGATCGCGTTGAGTACGACGTGCGGGCGCCCGGTGAACGCGTCCGGGTCGACGATGGAGAATCCGACCACCCGGTTGACCACATACCAAAAGCGGGACTCGGGCGCGAGGGTGCCCGGGAACATCTCGACCAGGCCCCAGGATGCCAAGATTCCGATCACGTCCCCGGCGACCAGTACCGCCGCCGCCTTGAAGAGCGCGCCTTTGCGGACCTTGGCCCAGAACTGCCGATACGACAGCACCAGCACGACGATCGCCACGATGTGCACGGCGAAGCCGAGATTCTCGCCGAACGTCTCCGCGGCGGTGTTGTCGCCCGCGGCGATGTCGGCGGCGTTCAACGCGGCGGCAAGGACCATGTTGCCGAGCAACAGCAACCACGCGATGCGTTTGCGCGCTGTCAGCGCGGCGGCCAGCAATGCCAGCACGAACGACCACGCGATGCTGGTGTCAGGGAAGTTGAAAAGGTAGTCGTTGATGAATTCCCGTGGGACTTTGATCACCCACCGGATCAGCGGCGACACGCTGGCGACCAGTGACAGTGTGGCGATGATGCCAACCGTCCACCCAGCCGCCGCCGGCACCCACCGGTACCGAGAGCTCGGCCGGCTGCTCGAACGAAGCCCCGAATGGGGTCCCGGATGAGAAGAAGCGAGTGTCACAGACCGCGAGGATATGCCTTTAACCCGTGAAAATCCTGGCGAAGCGCCATGAGTCGCGACGACGGATTAGGCGGGTTTGCTGAATGGGGGTAATAGGCGCCAAACGCTCGTCCGGCCGGAGAAGTGCTGGATGACGGCTCATGACTGCTAAACTAGCGACTGCGACCATCCCGGCGAATGCCGGGGACAGTTAAGTGGAGTCCCACTCCCACCGGTAGCCACGACAAAGCTTCTCGGCTTTTCCAGGCTATTCGGTCCGGTCACAGGCATCGTGCATGCCTCGTTCCGCGGGTAGCGCGGGCGGCTTGAGTGGTTTCAGGCCGTGATCGGTCGGCATTGGGCCCTGCTTATGCAGGGCTTTTTTTGCTGATGGTGTGGTGTTTCCACCGCTGAATCCGGACGGGCTTGGGACTGGCCGCGCCGACAGAAGCCCAACAAGGGAGGCCCCATCAGCACTGAGACCCGCGTCAACGAGCGCATCCGCGTACCTGAAGTTCGATTGATTGGCCCGGGAGGGGAGCAGGTAGGCATAGTGCGCATCGAAGACGCACTGCGCGTCGCCGCGGACGCCGATCTCGACCTCGTTGAAGTTGCCCCGAACGCCAGACCCCCGGTCTGCAAAATCATGGACTACGGCAAGTACAAGTACGAGGCGGCGCAGAAGGCGCGCGAATCCCGCCGCAACCAGCAGCAGACCGTCGTCAAAGAGCAAAAGCTCCGACCAAAGATCGACGATCACGACTACGAGACCAAGAAGGGTCACGTGGTCCGCTTTCTGGAAGCGGGATCGAAGGTAAAGGTGACCATCATGTTTCGCGGACGGGAGCAATCGCGGCCCGAGCTGGGCTACCGGTTGCTGCAACGGCTGGGTGCGGACGTCGCCGATTACGGATTCGTCGAGACGTCGGCCAAGCAGGACGGCCGGAACATGACGATGGTGCTGGCACCGCACCGCGGCGCGAAGACTCGTGCCAGGGCGCGGCATCCGGAAGCACCGGCTTCGGATTCGGACGCGGCGGCCGACACGGACACTTCACCCAACTGACCTGACAGCGATAACGACGAAACAAGAACTAGAGGAAACATGCCCAAGGCCAAGACCCACAGCGGGGCTTCGAAGCGATTCCGGCGCACCGGGACCGGAAAGATCGTCCGCCAAAAAGCCAATCGCCGGCATCTGCTCGAGCACAAGCCGACCAAACGAACCCGGCGGCTGGACGGCCGCACGGCGGTATCAGCCAACGACACCAAGCGGGTCAACGCGCTGCTGAACGGCTGACCCTCGATCTACCGAGCGCCGCCAGACCGTTGAACACGGGGCGGCGCATCCTTTGACCACTTACGTTTGAACGAGAATAGGAACATCCATGGCACGCGTGAAGCGGGCGGTCAACGCCCACAAGAAGAGGCGCAGCGTCCTGAAGGCCTCGAAAGGCTATCGCGGCCAGCGATCCCGCCTCTATCGCAAAGCCAAAGAGCAGCAGCTGCATTCGCTGGGCTATGCCTATCGCGACCGGCGTGCGCGCAAGGGCGAATTCCGCAAATTGTGGATCTCGCGGATCAACGCTGCTGCGCGCGCCAACAACATCACCTACAACCGGCTGATCCAGGGCCTGAAGGCCGCCGGCGTCGAGGTGGACCGCAAGAACCTCGCCGATATCGCGATCGCCGATCCGGCGGCGTTCACGGCGCTCGTTGAGGTCGCCCGGGCGGCACTGCCCGAAGACGTCAACGCTCCGTCGGATTCGGGAGAGGCTGCTTAGCCCGGCAATCAGCAAACCTCGAGACGATGCCGGCGTTGCTCACCGAACGCTCGGCCCGGGTGGCCTCGGCGGTCAAGCTGCATCGGCAGGTCGGCCGCCGGCGCGCGGAACGGTTTCTCGCCGAGGGCCCTAATCTGGTCGAGGCCGCCTCCGCACGCGGGTTGGTGCTGGAGCTCTTTGTCACCGAAGCCGCGGCGCAGCGGCACGCTTCGTTGCTGGCGTCTTTGCAAGCGGCACAGGCGTTTCCGGTTCATCTGGTAACCGAGCGGGCCGCAAAAGCGCTCTCGGACACCGTCACTCCAACGGGATTGGTAGCGGTGTGCGCGATGCCGGCGACGCGGCTGGAGGACGTGTTGGCCGGCGCGCCCCGGCTGATCGCGGTTGCCGTTGAGATCGGCGAGCCGGGCAATGCGGGCACGCTGATTCGCATCGCCGACGCGATGGGCGCGGGGGCGGTGATCGTCGCCGGGCACAGCGTCGATCCGTACAACGGCAAGTGTCTGCGCGCATCAACGGGAAGCATGTTCTCGATTCCGGTCGTCGCCGTGCCCGACGCGCACGCCGCGGTCACCGCGTTGCGGGCCGCCGGGCTGCAGGTGCTGGCCACCACGGTGGACGGGGCGACGCGCCTCGACGAGGCCGACCTCGCCACGCCGACGGCCTGGTTGTTCGGGGCCGAATCACATGGTCTATCGGCCGAGATTGCGGAAGCGGCCGACCACCGCGTGCGGATTGCGATGGCCGGGGGCGCCGAGAGCCTGAATGTGGCGGCCGCGGCGGCCATCTGCCTGTACCAGAGCGCGCAGGCCCAGGGGTGCGTTCGCTGAGCGGCCTTGTGGTCTGCGTGCCTCACTCATCGAGTCTGTGCTGAGGGATTCGACTCTGCGTGTAGGGCGGGCTGAAGCCCGGGGATCGCGCGCTCATCGCAGACTCGATGGCGCCGGGCCGACAGTCGACGACACCCAGGTGACGGAAGTGACAGCCTCCGTCCGATCCATCCGCCCTCATGCAGCTTTTCCGGGCCCGCGAGAGGTGGGCCGCAAGCCGGCCAGCGAGAGCGTGGTGTGCACCAGCGATCCGGCGCGTTCCATCAGCGCTCGAGCAGGTTGGAGGGCGGGGTCAAGGGCGGAGCGCAGCAAGGGGCGGGAACCCCGGGGAAAATAGTGCATCGGCAGCCCGCGGCGGTCCCGCGGCGGCCCCACGAACGTCGGTGCCTCGACCAACGGCGCGTCGCCGGGAACGCGTCCTTGCGCGCGGCGGTATGCCGCCAGTGCGCGGGGGTGGAGCCGGATTTCGTCGGGAACCGCCATGAAGGCCAGCTCGACGAGTTTGCCGAACACGCGCAGCAGCACCTCGTCGCCCGCCGTCCAGTGCATTCCCGCCTTCTCGCGAACCGCGGGCTCGAAGAGTCCCGCCGCGATCCAGCGCTGGCCGGCCACCATCGGCTTGAACAATCGGTCCCACACGGGCGTCGGCATCAGCACGAACCTCGGTTTGGGAATCCGCAGCTGGAAGATGTCCAGCGTCGCCTGGTTGATTTCCAGCTCCTCGCTGCAGACCCGGTCCCAGTACTGCTGAAACTCCTCCCAGGATGCGGGCACCGGTCGCATGCTCATCCCGTACATCCGGTACCACTGCACGTGCTCGTCGAAAAGCTGCCGCTTCTCGGCCTCGGTCAAGCCACCACAGAAGTACTCGGCCACCTTGATGATCAGCATGAAGAACGTGGCGTGCGCCCAGTAGAAGGTGTCCGGGTGCAGCGCGTGATAGCGACGGCCCGTCGCGTCGACGCCCTTGATGGTGCGGTGGTAGCGCTTGATCTGCTGGCCGGTCAGCGCCGCCCGGTCACCGTCGTACACCACGCCCATGATCGGATACACCGACCGGACCACCCGCTGCAACGGCTCGCGCAACAGGATGGAGTGCTCTTCGACTCCCGCCCCCAGTTCCGGATACATGTTCTGGATGGCGCCGATCCAGACGCCCATCATTCCGGTGCGCAGGTCACCGAAATACTTCCAGGTGAGCGAATCGGGTCCGAGCGGATCGGCGGCTGTCGCGGATGTCCTTGGAGTAGCAGTCATCTCGGCCTCCTGCCCTAACTGCGCTCACGATAGCTTTGACAACGCACGTTGTCTACAATTTTGGCGCCTGCGCTGAAGGGTGTTATCGAGTTTCCACGGCGGTGTGGCGGGCTCGTGATCTGGTGTGTGATCAGGCCGTTTGCTGCGAGATGTGACACATTCGGGGCGACTGTCATTGCCCGCTTCTGCAATAACCACCTAACCTGGCGACGTGGAACCCGCGCCTCGCGATCCGGACTCGGGCGAGGCCCCTCCAGAGGACCTTGCAACCGACGTTCAAGCCGACTTTGCCGGGGCCCCTGCGACGGACCCCGAATCGGACCCCGAATCGGACCCGGTGGCGGTGACTACGGCGCCTCCCGCCCCTGATCGGCATGCCCCGGTGTCTATTCGCGCCGTGGCGGAGTGGTTGCACACCACCAATCACAGCCCAGGGGTGGTGGCGTTTCTACGTCGTGCGCGACGGCTGTTGCCGGGAGACCCCGAGTTCGGTGACCCGCTGTCCACCGCGGGTGAGGGCGGCCCGCGCGCCGCGGCCCGCGCGGCGGACCGGCTGCTGGGGGATCGCGATGCGGCATCGCGCGAGGTCAGTCTCGGCGTGCTGCAGGTGTGGCAGGCGCTGAGCGAGAAGATTTCCCGCAGGCCGGCAAATCCGGAAGTGACGCTGGTATTCACCGATCTTGTCGGCTTTTCGACGTGGGCGTTGGAAGCGGGTGACGACGCGGCGCTCACCCTGCTGCGACAGGTGGCGCGGGCCGTCGAGACGCCGTTGCTCGACGCGGGTGGGCACATCGTCAAACGCATGGGCGACGGACTCATGGCGGTGTTCCGCGAGCCGGCGGTCGCCGTGGGGGCGGTGCTGGCCGCCAAGGAGCAACTGAAATCCGTCGAGGTGGCAGGCTACACACCGCGGATGCGAGTCGGGATCCACACCGGCCGGCCGCAACGAATGGCCGCGGACTGGCTCGGTGTCGACGTCAACATCGCCGCCCGCGTGATGGAACGCGCGACCAAAGGCGGCGTCATGGTGTCGAGTTCGACCCTGGATCTGATTCCGCAAAGCGAATTGGACGCATTCGGCGTCGTCGCTAAACGTGCACGTAAACCGGTGTTTGCGGCGAAAACCGCCGGCGTTCCCGCGGACTTGGCGATATATCGGCTACGAACTCTTAAGGAGTTGACAGCGTCTGATTACACTTCCGAAACAAATTAGCCCATATAATTGATTCAATGATCGGCGGCATACTCTCCCGGCTCACCCGGCTCAGGTTCACCGTGGCTTATGCTGCGGTGCTGCTTGCCGTCAGCTGCGTCATCCTGGCGCTCGGCCCGCATGCGCACGACGTGCTGGTTCAGCGCGCCAGCACCAATCTGCACAATCTGGCCCACGGCCACCTGGGAACGCTGCTGGGCAGCGCCCTGGTCGTTGACGCCGGCCCGCTCTACTTCTGGTTGCCCTTCCTGACCTGCCTGCTCGCACTCGCAGAACTCCATTTGCGCACCATCCGCCTGGTCGTGGCGTTCCTCGTCGGCCATATCGGCGCCACGCTGGTGGTGGCCGCCGCTCTTGCCGGGGCCGTCGAGCTCGGCTGGCTGCCGATGTCGATCACTCGCGCCAGCGATGTCGGGATGAGTTATGGCGCCCTTGCGGTGCTCGGCGCTATGACGGCGGTGATTCCCCAGCGCTGGCGGGCGCCCTGGGTCGGCTGGTGGGTTACCGCGGGTCTGGTCGCCGCGATCGTCGGTGGCGATTTCACCGATGCGGGCCATACCGTCGCGGTGATCCTGGGCGTGCTGGTCTCCGCCCGATTCCGGCAGCCGGTCCATTGGACTCTGGTGCGCTTTCTGATGCTGGTGGCGTCCTCGGGGTTTGGGTTCCTGGTGCTGGCCCACCACTGGGGGACGATGGCGGCCGTGCCGGTGTTCGGCGCCCTGGGCGCCTTTGTGGCTTACAAAATCGGCCAACGCGGTGCAGATGACAATGCGCTGCCGGTTCTCCCCGTGGCGGACGACGACACGCTGACGGGTGCGCAGCCGGCCCTGACCGGCTAGTCAGCGCGCCGGCAGTCTTCGCCGCACGCGCCGAGCGCCGTGCACCGAATCACCTATGATCGGCAGTTGCGTCACGCTCGTGGCGCCAGCCCGAACAGCCTCGTCAGCAAGGAGAGTGTCGCCGCGTGGGCGATCAACCCGTCGACCTGTCGCCGGAAGCCTTGGCCACGGCGGTCGCTGCCGCCCGGCAGGCCATGGCAGTCGCCCACGATCTGGACGCGCTGGCACGCGTCAAGACCGAGCACCTCGGTGACCGTTCGCCGCTGGCGCTGGCGCGCCAAGCCCTCGCCAGCGTGCCCAAGGACGAGCGCGCCGATGCCGGCAAACGCGTCAACACCGCGCGCGGCGAGGCCCAACGCAGCTATGACGAGCGGCTGGCGGTGCTGCGCGCCGAACGCGACGCGGCGGTGCTGGTCGCCGAAGGCATCGACGTCACCTTGCCGTCGACTCGGCAGCCGTCCGGCGCCCGGCACCCGATCACGATATTGGCCGAGCACATCGCCGATACCTTCATCGCGATGGGATGGGAACTGGCCGACGGGCCAGAGGTCGAAACCGAGCAGTTCAACTTCGATGCCCTGAACTTCCCCGCGGACCACCCCGCGCGCAGCGAGCAGGACACCTTCTATGTCGCGCCGGAGGGTTCCCGGCAGCTGCTGCGCACGCACACCTCGCCGGTGCAGGTGCGCACCCTGCTGCAGCGCGAGCTGCCCGTCTACATCATCTCGATCGGTCGGACGTTCCGCACCGACGAGCTCGACGCCACCCATACTCCCGTCTTCCATCAGGTCGAAGGCTTGGCGGTGGACCGCGGTCTGTCCATGGCGCATCTGCGCGGAACGCTGGATGCGTTCGCGCGCGCCGAGTTCGGTCCTTCCGCACGCACCCGGATCCGCCCACACTTCTTCCCCTTCACCGAACCCTCCGCCGAGGTCGATGTCTGGTTCGCCGACAAAAAGGGCGGAGCCGACTGGGTGGAGTGGGGCGGATGCGGAATGGTGCATCCAAACGTGTTGCGGGCCACCGGGATTGATCCGGAAGTCTACTCCGGCTTCGCATTCGGGATGGGCCTGGAACGCACCCTGCAGTTCCGCAACGGGATCCCGGACATGCGCGACATGGTTGAGGGCGACGTCCGGTTCTCGTTGCCGTTCGGGGTGGGTGCCTAATGCGTGTCCCCTATAGCTGGCTGCGCGAGGTCGTGTGGGCCGGTGCCCCGGACTGGGATGTCGCCCCCGATGATCTCGAGCACACGCTGGTGCGCATCGGCCACGAGATCGAAGAGGTGATCAGCCTCGACCAGGTCGAGGGCCCACTGACCGTGGGGCGGGTCACCGAAATCGAAGAGCTCAGCGGCTTCAAGAAGCCGATCCGAGCCTGCCTGGTGGACGTCGGGGAGGAACGGCAACGCGAGATTGTCTGCGGCGCAACTAACTTCGTGGTCGGAGATCTGGTTGTGGTGGCACTGCCCGGCGCCACGTTGCCCGGCGGGTTTGCCATCGCCGCCCGCAAGACGTATGGCCGTGCCTCCGATGGAATGATTTGCTCGGCCGCCGAACTCGGTTTGGGCGCAGACCATTCCGGGATCCTGGTGCTGCCGCCCGACACCGCCGCACCCGGCGCAGATGGTGCCGGGGTGCTCGGGCTCGACGACGTGGTCTTCCACCTTGCCATCACGCCCGACCGTGGTTACTGCATGTCGGTGCGCGGCCTGGCCCGGGAGGTCGCCTGCGCCTACGACCTCAACTTCGTTGACCCCGCCAGCAACGATGTCGTAAAGCCGCTGCCGGCCGAAGGAGAGGCGTGGCCGTTGACGGTGCAGGCCGAAACGGGCGTGCGCCGTTTCGCTCTGCGCCCCGTCACCGGGATCGACCCCACGGCAGTGTCGCCGTGGTGGTTGCAGCGCCGGCTGCTGCTGTCCGGCATTCGCGCGACCTCCCCGGCGGTGGATGTCACCAACTACGTGATGCTGGAACTGGGCCATCCCATGCACGCCCACGATCGCAACCGCATTACCGGCGGCTTCGGCGTGCGGTTCGCCCGGCCCGGCGAAACCGTCGTCACGCTGGACAACATCGAGCGGCGGCTCGATCCGGCCGATGTCCTCATCGTGGACGACGTGGCGACCACGGCAATCGGCGGCGTGATGGGCGCGGCTAGTACCGAGGTGCGGGCTGATTCCACCGACGTGCTGCTGGAGGCCGCGGTGTGGGACCCGGCCGGCATATCGCGCACCCAGCGGCGGTTGCACCTGCCCAGCGAGGCAGCCCGTCGTTATGAGCGTGCGGTGGACCCGGCCATTTCGGTGGCCGCGCTCGACCGGTGTGCCGCGTTGCTCGCCGAGATCGCCGGGGGAGCGGTGTCACCGACCCTGACCGATTGGCGAGGTGACCCGCCGCGGGAGGACTGGTCCCAGCCGCCGATCCGGATCACCGTCGACCTGCCGGAGCGCTTCGCCGGGGTCGCCTACGCCCCGGGCGCGACCGCCCGGCGGCTGACCCAAATCGGCGCGGCGGTGGCCGAGAACGACGACGTCCTCATCGTCAAGCCGCCGAGTTGGCGGCCCGATCTGTTGCAGCCGGCCGACCTGGTCGAGGAGGTCATGCGGCTGGAGGGGCTGGAGGTCATCCCGTCGGTGCTGCCACCGGCTCCCGCGGGCCGGGGTCTCACCGCGGCGCAAAAGCGGCGCCGCGCCATCGGCAAGTCGCTGGCCCAGTCCGGTTATGTGGAGATCCTGCCGACTCCGTTTTTGCCCGCCGGCGT